>JAEEGJ010002778.1_pt1 | contig 78887 bp, 73 predicted proteins | sample 8958761 | NCBI WGS metagenome assembly JAEEGJ01 (sample SAMN16246546, study PRJNA631951) | gut metagenome | biome: gut microbiome; feature: rumen; material: RS-attached | host: Bos | place: Iran: Karaj | collected 2018-10 | reverse complement strand
CCTGGCTCCACAGCATTCAGCATCCGATGACACTTATCCTCCAGCGACTGATGGAGGCCCTATGCCGAGATCACGCCCAATAAGGCCGATTACAAAGCCAGTATATCTTCCTCCCCCGTGGGTTCATAAGGCCCGTCTTTGACTTCCATTATGACGGTGCCGGATTCCAGGGCGCGGACGGTGTGCCATTGGCCGATGGGGATGTTCAGGGCGACTACCGGGCCGCCGGGCGAGAGTTCGATGGCCTCCGTGCAACGACGCTCCAACTCGTCGTAGAACTCCTCCACCAGCCTACCCCTTAAACAAACCACCGTTTCGGAGGATTTCCGGTGCCGATGAATGGGCAGCGGGCTCCCCGGCTCAATAGCATTCAGCATCCGCTGACTCTGGTCATCCGCCGAGTTACGCAAATCCAGGTTCATTCTCAACCTGTCCGATGCCTTAGCCTTAGCTGTAAGGTCATCCAATAAAGCCTGTGTTATCTTCATTTCTTCAACGACTCCAAATACTCCGCATGCAAATGATAGTACTTGCGCATAAACAGAATGTAGCCCACTCCCAGCACAAGACAAACCGCAATCAGATAGCCCCAGTGCCAGGCCGATGTATCAGGAATCAGGATCAGGCCGGCGCAAATGGCCAGTTGCAGGATAGTATAGATGGCCGATACCAACGTATGCTCCATACCCAGCTCGTTGGCCATCAGCTGATAGGCGTGCTTGCGGTGCGCCTCGCCCAGATTCTCGTGCAACATGATTCTGTGGCAGATAGTCAGGACCGAATCCACACCATATACAGCCAGGAACACAATGTACGTAAAGTTGTCCGTCTGCAGGATCAGTTTGCCCAACAGGAAAATCACAATAAACGCAGCACCAACGCTGCCCACATCGCCAGCAAAACACTTGGCTTTACCTTTGGGCCTGAAGTTAAAGAAGCAGAACACCAGGTCGGCCAGAATAGCAACAATTATCAGACTCTGAGGCGCAAAGCTCAGCGAATCATTCAGCCAAGCCAACGGCAACAGCAACGCCAGCGTATATCCGCCATTAATGCCGTTAATGCCATCCATAAAATTGTAAGCATTGGTAATGCCCACACATACTATCAGAGCAATCAAAATGGCCCACCACATATTCCATTGCACAATTCCCCAGCACCAAAACAACAAGGCCATAGCTGCAAACTGAAACACCAGCCTAACGCTATCGGGCAGCGAATGAATATCATCCACAAAACTGATACCCGCCACAATAGTGATTCCCACCAGGAACGGCCATAATTCAAATCCAAAGAAAGCAGCGTAAAGCCATACTCCTAGCAGATAGATAATTCCTCCACCACGTAGTACTATACTCTTGTGCGATGAACGCTCGTTGGGTTTGTCAATGATGTTGCACTTATCCGCAACCTTGAAATAAATCAACTCTGCCACGAATAGTAAGCAACAAATAATTAAATAATCCAACCACATAATGTCCCAAATATCACTAGTACAAACCTCACATATCATCTCACAAATATATAAATCAAGTCATCTGATATTCAGTAGCACGAGAGATGCAGAAAGAAATCACCTCCAATAATTGATCATTAGCCTCGATTAATCTGTTTTTTGATTTTTTGAATGTCTTATCAATATCAACAATACCTGTCAAACCACCCTTAAATTTCATTAATTGGTCTCTTACATATATCATTGCATCAATAAGTCCTTTATTTGCAATTCTGTTACTATTCTTAACATCATCTGCAATATCGGCACCCTGAAGCATAATAGCAGATTTCATCATATAATCAAAACTCTCTCTCAACAATGGAGTATTAGTTTCATACACCAATGACAAATTGTCGGTATCCCTGGCCGCATTTTTAAAAACGATACGAACCTGTTCAGAGGTAAATGACTTGGGGGTAGCTACTATTTGATTAATGCGAGTAGTTAATTGTGTCATCTTATCGGCATAATCATTTAATGCCTTTGTTAATACGCTCATGATATCTACTATTTCCTTATTGTGTTTTTCAAAAGACTCACGCATATCTATAATATCGATCTCATCCTCAGAACTATCTATAGAATCATTTGATGTCATATTTGTCAGTTCATTTAACTTGTTGAGAAAGACTTCTTTGCATCTATTCCATGTAGCAGTCTGAATTCTCGTTGATAGTATATCTATAATCTGATCATGTAAAGCATCAAGTCCTGACGAATCTGATAGTTCTGTACCCTTTTTTAAACTCATCAACCATCCAATTTTATTAAAGCTACTACCTGGCATTAAAAGAATCTTCTTGGGAAGATCGTCAAGCATCCATGCCGCACCCATTTCGTTCAAACAAACTTCACTATTTCTATACTTTTCAGATACCATCATAAAGAAAATCGCAGCTTGCTTAATCCCGTCTTTAATACAAGAAGGAATATCATTGCCATTAACCACGCCAGAATCATCTCTTGAAGTATAGATAACATCCTCAATATTAACACCGGAACCAGCGCACAGAATTTGATCAACAAACAGAGAAACAATTTGCTTGTCCTCACTTGCATGACTAATGAATACTTTCTTTCCCATAATTCAATTGTCAATAATCAAGACTTCAGGATAAATGATTTCTTTAAACAAAAAACCATTTATATACAATTCATTTTTATCTGAACTCAAATCCTTAGCAATCTCAGAAAAAACCTCAAATCCTTTTTCTATCATATCATCCGCATCATTAGGATATGAAGTATCTTTCCAAGAAAAAACAGCCATTCTCTTTTCTTTTCCGTCAATAAATGTTCTAACATTTGGATTAGACATGAATATTGATGTAGTATTGCTCAGTTGGGCCTTTGCAGTCATTCGTTTTCCGGATTCATAACGATTTACATATTCAGATGAAGAACAAGTCATCTCAACAAAACAAACTGTCTTCATGTTGGCCATCATGTAATCACAGCTTTTACCAATACTATCCTGAATATACGATACTACCTGACTGACACTAATCACCGATAATGGAGATAATGTTGATACAACAATATTTATTCTCTGGGATTCATCACTTAGACATATCTTACAAGAACCACATGCAATAGGGTCATATAATGAAAAAACGCCAGAATATATCTTTTCCTGTATATTAACTACGGTATCAGTCTTCTTAGGGAATGTCCAGTAAAATGTTCCCTCAAACAACTCTTTTAGCATACTACTTGCTTTTTAGTTCCTTGTACTCCTGATACATGTCCTGCATAGCCTCAGACAAATCATCAACATTAATGCTTTTACAACCAGTAGCAGGATTATCCATAATCTGGCTAACAATTAAACCGTCTTGAACTGAGAAAACATTAATATCATCCGGATTAATAGATGGTAAGTTAGAATGTTTATAATAGCGCAACAAATGCAAGTTCAACGCATTAATTATATATGGACTATGAGTCGTTATAGTAACGCTATGGTTTCTGCCCTCAGTACATAAACCAACTAAATAATCAACAAGTTGAATTTGAGTATAAGGAAACAAATTCTGCTCAGGCTCCTCAATAATAAAAGAGGTTGTTTTGGGTACAGTTAGTCGGTTTAAGGCTTCTTGATATTTATGATACAATGAAACATACTCAGGTTCATAAGCTAACAATTTGTCACCTATTTCCCTCATTAATTTAGATCTATCCTCTTCTTCATATGACGGATATAAAGGCTTAAGCAACAATTCATCAGCCAATTTCCTTCTCATCAGTTTGTCTTTATCACTGTCATCAAAAGATATCTTATTATCATATAAATTGAAATAGTCCTCTGTATAGAAACGCATCATTACAAGCAACGGAACAACAGACTGGAGTCCACTAGATGCGCATGACAAAGGAATTCTATATGATTGACCATTATTATGCTCTATTTTATCCTTATTTGTCAATTCATCATTGTCAAAATAGTAATTAACACCCAGATTCAAAATCTTGGTTTTATTAGATGAATCATACAATTCACGTGCAGTGAACCAATCAAAAGAAAAACTCTTTATATTATTGGCTTCAAACTTATAATCACTCAAATCCTGCAATGATACCATATTCCTCTCTGATGGAATATAGCAAATCTTTTCACGGTCATAATTAATTCCATCCTTTAAAACAATCTTGAACTCATCTTGTTTATATGAAATAACAACGCTATCAGTTTCGAATCTGATATATGAATTATCATTAAAGTACCCTGTCATTTTATGAAAACTCTCCACGAGTTTCTTGAAATCACTTCCAGTACGAACAGCTTTCTCGTTCAATGATGTAGCGACTTCTTTTTCCACCCATGAACAAGTACTATAAATCTTTGCTATAGTGCTTTTACCACTGCTTTGAGGGCCAATAAAGAAATTGAATTTTTTCAAAACCAGTTCAACTCTTTTTATTGGACCAACATTTTCTATTATTAGGTGTTTCATAAACTAATTCTTCACTATTTGGTGAACCATTATAATAATCACAAATGCAACAATGCGAATATACAACCTTTTTGTCTCAATCCACGTAGAGACAGTCATAATCGACTCTATTATCTTCAAATAGTTTTATTTAGATACAGATTATCAACATTATTATTCAAACGTCTTAAACAATGTTGTACCTCATGTAAATACTGGCAATCATTTTCTTCCACAATGTTTTTTAAAGTCTTTCCTTCGCTCATTATATCAGTTTTTAGACTATTCAAATAGTATTCATCTTCATCCACATGAGGTAATGGAGTAGAATGATCTATTGATATAACTGGTGGATTATAATATATATTTCTATCATGCTTTCCATCAATAGGAATCGCTTCTATATCTTTTCTTGGAACACTTATTTCTATATCCGATAGTTTGTATGTACCATCTTTCTGTATACCGTCAATCTCAAATATATTGCTAGAGTAATATAGATTCTTAGCATATGTATTGTATGATTCATCTATTAGTTTTACATAATCGCCCTTTTCAAACGGTTCCATTCTTTCTTTCATAGTAGCATATTTCTTATCTATCTTTTTTTCGTTAACCAATCGAGTGATAGACGCTTTAACTCTATTAATCTCAATTCCTGTCAATTCTTGAATTGTACCATAATCCAGCGACAGATGTCTATTAATAATAAACAACACCTTTTTGTCGTCATCTTCATTTTCATTAGCCCTTATAGCTTCATATAAACCAGCAAAGTCACCATTTTCATATTTCTCTTTTAATGCAGGTACTTGCAATCCATTATTGTTTCTTTGGGCATAAATTCTTTGAAGTACATAAGACATTTTCTTATCGTTAATAGTATGAATCCAGTCTTCAAATGAAAAACCATCTACGTTTAATAAGACTTCGTATTCAAAACCTTTAATAAAACTAACCCCAATAACACGTTTGGTATTAGCAACCACGAACGAATTGATTGCTACTATTTCTTTAGCAAACTGCTCCGGATATGATTTCATTAAAGACACCAATTCTTTTTTAGAACTATCTGAAAACACCAGTTGATTATTCTTCAGTTCTTTAACTTTAGCAAGATTAAGTAAAACATTAATATCATATCCATCATTGGGAAATCTATGATAATAACATTTCTGTGCGGCAACAGCCCATTCTATCAACTTATCTTGTGTATAAATGAAACTATTATTCGTTTGCCCATCATATATATCCTCAATATTCCTTTGACAAGAGTAATTGACCTCAATAGGACAAACACTTGACATTTCTGTTATGGCCTTATCTATTGTATCTATGTATGATTTCTTATCCTTGACAACTCTTGCTTTAAGGTATTCATTCATGGTTTCAGTTGTCATAAAACCATCAATCAAGAAATCAAGATCTAACGTCCTTGCTATGCTATTTAGATATATAAAGATTTTAAATAATCTAGACAATCCCGCTTCATCAATTACCCAGTTTTCCCTTCTACTCTTTAGGAAATCAGTAAGTTGGATAGAAATTCCATCTTTTTGCATGGTTTCTATGGTAGAAAATGCAACAGGTTCATCCGCTTTAAATAATTCCAAATAATCTTCATAATGATACTTTCCAACTCGATAATCAAAGAAATAGCTATTAAAGGATTCTACCCATTCCAATTTACTATATACATCTTTCAGAGTAGTCCCATGCATATCTTCAGATTTATGAAATAGCAGCTCTATTATCTTTTTTGAATAAGAATGTATGTTGAGCTCTTTCAAAATAGCCTCATAATCTGTTCGTAGATATAGCATTTTTTGTTTGCCCTCAGAAATAGAACCTCTTCTTATGAAACGAAGTTCAAAAATTGCATTATACGCAGCTAAATCTTTATAACGAAGGAGAGTAAGAAGTAAAAAATCCGTTAAATCAACATCGTTCTTAACCTTTGGATATCGCGACATAAAAATGTTCAAATAACGTTTTACATGCCTCATCGTTTCAAGGTTATTTACGACGAGTTGTCCTATAGATTCCCATGAGTTTAACAAATCCTGTTTGTAATTTTTATCTTCTTGCTGAAATATAACCTTATCGGTTAAATATTGAATGGCAAAACTGTAAAGAACTTGCTCACTATTCTTTGGTAGAGAATATTCATAATCGAAATATTTATCTGTATAATCCTGACTACGTGAATATTGCAGATACTTTCCAATAACCTCATTTATATATTTCTTATCATATGCTGTCAAATAAACAGTGTTGCAAAAATCACCATTACGCTCCAATAGTTTTAATACCTCAATAATTTCCTCTCCTGTTAACCGATCTAAGTCCTCTATTATAACAAAAATTCTTTTCCCTATTGATTTAATAATAGAGTTTACCCTACTCTTTTCTTTTTCTTTAGAATAAATACTGAGCGCGAGAACTATCTTTCCTATCCATCCCTCATCAACTTCAGCAACCGCTCGAGCATAGTTGGAAATATACCGTCCTATTCCTGTATGATATTTTTTTAATGATTCCTTTAATGCTATAAAATAGTCTTCCTGTATATTATTAATCGACTTTGATGCTCTAGGATAAAACTCAACTACAATATCTTGATTCTCTATTGCATGTCTCTTAAAAAGGTTTAAGAAAGAACTTTTCCCCTGCCCCCATATTCCAAGGACACCAACACTATATGACCTTTCTTTAACATCTACTGTTTCTAAATCGGAGAGCAGTCCTTTAGACATCCAATCATAGTAGAATCTATCATCTTCTGCTCTTTCAATAGGCTTATCAACAATATGAATGCATGTATTATTAAGATCCTTTGGGGGTCTTCGACATATAATCTTTTGTAGTATTAATAAAATAAACGGGAAATAAATTATATCACACCACTTGTAATAATCTAGCCCCCAAAACAGATACGTATTATCTATAAAGCGGAAGAAACTATAAACAACTATTATGAAAAGAACTGTTGCTAATGTCGAATTGGCTACCTGACGTTTTTTCTTATGTATTTCGTATATAATTAAAATTGAAAAAACAATTCCCGCGGTAGTAATAATAACGGCAAACCATTCTTTAGAACACAGATGAAGCCATGACACAACCTTGTCTAATAAAGCTAAAATATGTTCCTTAATGAAGAGCAAGAGAATGCAAGCTACTATCATTATGACGTAACTTTTAATAATACTCCAAATTTTCTCGCTCTTTTTCATTCTTCCTCTCATCCCTTATGAATATCCTTATCAAAAGCAATAAAATACACCTGACCGTCCTTCTCTGCAAAATAGCGGATAAAGTGCAAGTGGTGCTCATCAAACACGCTCGACAACCTAATCCCTTTTAGTTTTGTTTTGTCTATATCCGTCTGAAACTCTTGGTCTCCATAATAAAGAGTCAGATTCCACAGAAAATCGCGCAACTTATAGTCAATACTGAACGTGCTGTCAGTTGAATCCAGATGTTTGGTAATGTCCGAAAATTGATAGGTACAGTTCCAGACACACTCTATAAATCGAGTGGTATTGAGTGAATCACAAATTGAAATTGATGCTACCACAGTACACTGCCCATTATCCATATTAATAATAAAGTCGCATCCCAGATTGAAACTCAATTCCGTTGTTGTTTGTGGGAAGCACTTATCTTGATTCTCTACAAGATACTTCACTCTATTATATAATGGCTTTGCCCTAAAGATGGTTGCATAATCTATTTCTGGATAGTCCACATACGACCTTTTCTCAGTCCTACGATGAATGTTGAAGACTTCCTCGGGGACAGTTTCTCCTCCTGTATTATCCGCAACGGAAGTCCATTCTACATCAAAGTCAATAAACGGTTTAGCTGGTGTATCATCACTTAAATCCCAATTCATCCAGGCCCCCCGGAAGGTATTAAAGAACAACGGCCAATGATTTATAAGATTATCATCATGTTTAAACTCTCCTCCATCAATATCTACAAAAGGTACTACAAATAAAAACACCACGTTGCATACGCATAACAATGCCGTGCAATAAGGCGTATGCTCCTTACCATACTCATTCAAAAAAACAAACAGTTGAGGCTGTTGAAATGCTTGACCATAACGCCAGTAGATACTTGGCATCTTTTGACTGATAACATTCCCGTTAATCCAACCAATTGTCTCTGTAAAATGCGACATTTTCTCTGATGGAAGCAGATCTATAACAGTTTTCACCAAAGCCTTGTATATACCAAGGTTCGTCACGGTTTTACGATGGTCTAATCTAAAGCCAGCCTTCAGTATGTTCTCAACATCGGATGTACCTTTCACATAAACAGCCACGCCATTCCCTTTTCGTCTGATGACAAAGTTCTGACCCTCCACCTCTGGTAACTCACCACTTTTTGTTCGTATACCAGCCATTACTCGATTCAAATCAAGATAATTGGTCAGGTTATCCTCTACTGAAGCCAAGCGAGCATTGCAGTCACCACATTCCTCATTGCAGAACAGCAGATCGTTACCCAACGCCTGGGCTATGGCATGTGCCTCCTTGTGGAAAGATGTTTTCTGACGATCTCTTCCACAAAAACGACACGGATTCTTGTAGTTATCGCCAACAATTATTTTAATGCCATCATATCCGAATCCATAACTCTCGAATGATGTAAACAATTTTCCATACATCAATATTATTTCATCATGCACTTGTCTGCTCTTACTCATATCCGGCAAAGCCTGCAATTCTGCGAGACTACAGAAATGATTTATTAGCGGAGCTTTTCCATCAAGATAGTAGAAATAATCGTTTTCTTCAAGACGACAGACAAATGGGAGTATTTGCTGTATTTGAGGCAACTCTTTCTTTATTTCAGCCTCAAAAACAGCAATGATGTCCCGAAGTTCCAACGTATTCTGTAGGAGTGCCGTCACATTGCCACCTTCCACTTTTGGCAAAGCATTAATCATTCCTGCGATTCTTTCAACGACATTATCATTTGATGATACGAAGCTGAATCGCTTGTTCCCTATTCGAGTATATAAGTAAAAACTAAATTCTCGCATTTTTTCCATGAATCAATCCACAACCATTCAATACGCCCCCACCTCATCCAGACCAGAATGAAACACCGGTTTCTCCAGCCCATATCTAGCCAGAACATCCGCAACCACATCCTTAAACCAAGATTCCGACATAGGGGACACATACACTGCCTCTATCAGTTCATTCAAGTCCACCTGGAGCATCAAAAATTCATCAGGTTTATACGATAGTCCTGTCTTTGGAGTAATCCTAATCCGAACCTCGTGCTCATATTCAAAAGACAGGCGCTTACGCCATAATGCCTCATTTACGTTTGGCCACTCTTTTGAATAATCTATGTAATCTATCCGGCCGATTTCAACCTCACGTCCAATAGCCTTTCTCAACTGCCCGACAGTTGTTTTGATGGCAACACCTTTTGTTTCCTTGCCGGAAGCATAAAGTCTCCACATTGCCATGGACTCGTGTTTGCCTTCATACCAGCAGTTAATATAGGAATTCATCCGTAACAGCTGATTAGCCTTGTGCTCGTCCTCTATCAATTTCTCAGGAACAACCTTACATTCCAGCATGTCCGAGTAGTATTCGTGCAAGGCTTCATCATATTTTTCCGAATCCTTAAGTGCACAAACCGCACCTTCAAACTGATCCTCAAACTTGTCTGCCCGAGTCATAAAGAGTGCTTTATCTTTTAGCAATGAAATGAACTTGGCCAAATCCAGAAAACGCCAGATGACTGAATCATCTTCAGGGATTTCGTAATCTGTATATAAGGTTTCATCTCCACTTTTGACAATGTCTTTCATTGCTGACAATCTTTTTAGATCTCTATGAGAAACTGTCGTATTGAGACTTACATTCGTTTACTGGTTCTTCATCAACAAAATATTAGCCCAACCAATCCTTCATTTGCGTGAATATATCACTCATTTTTCCGGCATACTCACTTTTGAGTGTCTTTCTGTCTTTATTAAGTAGCCCAGTTTTAGCTGGAGCCTCATAATGCTCTTTATCACGTATGTCATCTGCTGGTATTATCCAAGACTTGTATCCTATACCTACAAACTCAGAATTAAAAGCATCGTATTCTGCCTTCTTATCTCCATCATATATTGCACCTACCTTTTCAAAACCCAGTACATGTAGTATATGCGCCACTTCTTTAATTCCAGAGGCGCCACCAGCACCAAATCCAAAGAAGGGGATTTCGTATTCAAAACCCAAGGACTTCATAATCACAGGATATAAAACCACGTCTTCTTGACCTTCTGTTATGATTAGGTTATCTTCAGCAAAGAAACAAGCTCTTGCATCTGTCCCCATTATATGAGGATTATTGATATTATGAGTTACAGATGATATAAATGTTCTTGACCTATCATCAATCTCACGTATCTGGGTTCCTTCTGAAGATTCAAAGACACGGGCCACATTTCCTCCGTTAATAATTGATTCTAAAGATAACATATTGGGACTATGTGTAGATATCACTACTTGAGAATCCTTTGTCTTGTTTAGAATCTCATTCAACAAACGTTTCTGGAGCTGTGGATGTAAGCTAAGTTCTGGTTCGTCAATAACAAGAAGTTCATTATTTGTCCCCAACAAAGCGTCCACAATGAATAATAGGCTCAGAATGCCCTCGCCCATTCCATCTGAATTGTGTTGTAGCCCATTATTCTTGGTTATTTTCACATAATAGTTTCCACTATCCTCCAGATCAATTGTCCATTCAAGTGGGTTGCCTATTATTCTGCTCAACATAGCATTAAATAAGGAAGAATCACCTTTATTTATATCAATCAACCTATAGGTGCCTGTATCCAAAGCTTTTGTTCTAGTCTGGAAGGATGATGGATTATTTAAGTATGTACTTCTGTCCCACCTATTCATTCCGAAATAGGGGTTAAAAAAACGCCGTGATGGTAAATAGTATATAGAAGGTGGATTAATTCCGTTCCACTCCGATTCACTACCGCCTTTAGTGGTTTTAAGGGTTCCACTTCCATTATCACACACCAATCCTATTTCCACTATATCACCAGCCCTCAAATTACGTTTTCCTTTTGAGAAAGAGACATTACTTTGAGCTAACGATATATTATTGAAGCACTCAACCAAAGAAGATTTACCTCCTCCATTGGGACCCACTAGTACTGTTAAGCCACTACCCGGTTTTCCATTAGGAATAGCAAGATTGAGACTTTGTCTAGTAGAAAAGCCCCGATATCCTAAACAAGATAACTGTTGTATCATAAACTCCTTACTCTCTACCGTCTAACCGCTGCTATCGCAGTAGCAATATCTTTAATAGTAACCCGTAAGCAGTAAACTATTTCCCCGCAAAACTCTTAATAGTCTCCCGAAGCCCATCCACAGCCCGCACCGGCATAGCCGTCATCCCCAAAGCAGCCTTGATCTTAGCATTAGAAACCACATAGTTCTCAGTCAACTTCTGCATTCGTAAACTGTTTAGGGGCAGGTGGAGCCAGTCGCCCAGGCGCGCGGCTCCGTTCATAAGGTCGCGGGGGATGCGCCAGATATGCGCCTTCTTGCCCAGGGCACTGCATATCACCTCTATCAGTTCGTTGGTGGATAGTGCTTCATCATCACCCATGTGATAGATGCCGCTGGGGGCGTCCTTGGTCAGGAGGCCCTTGATCACCTCCTGCAGGTTTCCGATGCTCGTGAACGAACGCCTGTTCTCAAAGGCACCCAACGGCCAGGGAATTCCTTTGCTCACCACGCCATACAGCAAGTTCAGATTACCCTTGTTGCCAGGCCCGTGAATCATACACGGACGCATTATGTACACCTTCTTTCCATCCACCGCAGTATCCTCATCCGTAAAGTTATGGAACGGACGCTTCAGCGCCTCCGGTGCAAACTTCTCTATGATATAGTTCTCTGCCGCAATCTTCGATTCTCCATAAGGGCCGATAGGCGTGGGGATGCATTCCTCTGTCAGGAACTCACCTTCCAACCTGTCTGCCGCACTCTTCACCGTAAAGAACTCTTCGTTCTGACATCAGCCATCGCTTCCTTGATTTATTTAAGAGAAGCGTTTTCTCCCCACGTCCGATACAAATACTCTGGTGTTATATAATCTAGAATGGAAGATCAAGCCCCCCACCTTAACTTTCGATATATGATTTCAGTGTTTCTATTAACCTCTTAAATCTCCACTTTACAGCCTCACCTCCTTATCAAAGAAATGCGCCCACACGCTATTAAAAAGGAAAGACGGCATAGAGGTGTAACCAAACTGCTGGTACTTCTTGCCGTTGCGCAGGATGCTGAAGAACAACTCCACGCGTCTTCCAAACCATGAGCGGGGACTTTTTGCTCCCGGGGTCTTGAATATCTCATCAAAAACCTCCTGATATGATGGCTGGAGATCCTGGTATTCCATCTTGCCTTCCAGCACATCTGCCAAGGCATCTATCAACGGCAGGAACTTGTCAAACTTAAACGTCTTGCATCTTGCCTTGAAAGCATCCCAATCCACCGACTGCCGCCTGAGCACCACCCAGTCCACGATATGTTTCAGCATCAAATGCCCATGCAGCAAATCACCCAAGGCGTGCTCTATATAAAGCATCACCGTAAACATCAACGGAGGACAAACCAGTGTGGTTCCTTCAAAACACTCCTTAGGTTCACCATCCAGTAACGAACGCAGGTAGCGCTCAAACTCTTTCAAGTGTTTATTGCCCCTAACCGGTGTGATATACCTGTGGCACTCCACATAGACATTGTCCAGCGTAAACTCCATTTCCTTATACACCTCGTGTTCCAGCCGTATTCCCTGCCCTTCCAGCAACTCGCAGGCACGTCCCCAATCACCTCCTATGAATACATCCAGATCACAACTGTAGCGATGCGATGGCACAGGATAGTATTTCGCGATAGAACGTCCCTTCAGAACAGTAGCCTGGATACCTTCAGCAACCCATATCTTATCCAGCTTACACGCCACCCTCCAAGTCTGCTCATATTGCTGCCGCTGCATCTCCGAAAGCCCAATCCACTGCAATAGTGTAGGCTGTGGAATGGTTCCCGCGGGAAATTGTTCTATAGCCTCAAGACAAATCCCCTGCACACCTTGTTCCGATGCCAAGTTAAGGACGCCCATCCAATCAGCACCCTTAGGCAATTCCATTTGACAAGAATTGTCTAATGCCTTTCGGAGTAATTGCAGGAGTATTCGTCTATTTTCCGAATGCATAACCAATTACAACAGCTGCATTAGCAGTAAAATACCTGCTTGGTCTACTAAAGATAGAGCCTCTTAATCCTACCTGGAAACCTTTATATGCCTTTATTCCAACACTCAATGCACCATATTTTTGCACCTTTTCAATCCAGTAAGGGTCATACATGATACCAGCTCGAGCCTCAATATAAGGATCTACTTTCGCCAAATTAAAAGTATATCTTCCTGCTAGATAGAAGGGATACATATTCTCCTTGTCACGATACGAATGATAATAACCCAGACCCGCACCAACAAACCAATCCTTGATTTGATAGCCATGAGTTGTAGATAACATAGTGTACCACTGCATATTATTCGTACTGATAGTCTGTGCAGTATTAAAATTGTACGCATCTCCAACAGCAAAGTCCAAGTATCCTTTATAACCTGTTTGAACTTGGGCCTTCAAGCATATAACGCACATAAAGCACAAGAGCAGTACAATAGATCTTTTCATCTCATCAATAATTCACCGTTCTCACATCTACTTCCTTACCCCGGTCATTATCATAACCATCTCTTGCATCTCCACCTATAGAGAACAGTTTTATCCGCTGTTCCTTTTTGTCAATAACAACAACCTCAAAATGTTGCTCTGTAATTGTTCCTGGCTCCCTTACAACATTAATATCACCATTATAAGCAGAATAACGGTCACATGCAGAAAGAATGTATGGAACACCCGTGCTCCCAATGTGGATTCTGTCTTTATGTGCATGCCCCATCAAAACACAAGCAATCGTACCACTTCCATTATATGTGTCAATCGCATCAATAAAATCGTTCGCCCCCATTGGACTTACGATTAGTTTATCAGCACTATTGACATAGTATAAAGCATGCGTAAAGATTATTATAGTCCAACCTGCCTCAACATTCAATGCATTATTCTTGAACCAAGCTAATTGATCAGGTGTATAACAAGGTTCACATTCATTGTTGATGTAAAGCCCAAACGAGGAAAGGCCTATATATCTTGTTTTTGAGCTATTATCATCAACATAGAAATAAGATCTGTCTCCATCTCCATAGACAATATCTGAATTGTGTCCTCTCAGTTCATCTGCAACCCTTTCAAATGGAGACTCATATCTGGATGCATCTACTATTTCATGATTGCCCGTAACTGTATAAACACGATTAGAGCCTATTGCATTTTTCAATTGGGCTATTGCATTCTCGCAGATAACTTGTGAATTGCCTGTATCACCACCATTCAGTATTTTGTTTACCATAGTTTTGGAAGCAATATACTTGATTAACATTGGTGATTTCCTGGTATTCAGATCTGGTTCCCAGTGAATATCTGTTATCCAAAAGAAAGTTTCACAGCCGTCTGAGCAATCTTCTATTGCATCATTAATAGCCTTTACCCTATTATCCAGATAATTGTTCTCGAAGTAATAACCTGGGATATCAGAAATGTTGACTTCCTCTGATAACCTGTCGCACGAGCTAAAATTTGTTACTATTAGCAATGCGACACATAAGACAAAGGGGACTAAAATCTGCGACCCTCTAGTCATCTTTATATTCTATAGTTAGTCAACACATCCAGCGGTTCCCAACCTAGTTCTTTACGTGCCTTCTCATTGGAGAAAGTCAAAGACTTGGTCATCTTTTCCAACTTGTATGAATTGATTGGAGCTTTAGAACCTAATAGATCTCCCACCTTAGCCATACACCAGGCCATCCAGTAAGGAATGCTGATGGGTTTATGCTTACCAAGTTGTTTGGCTACAGAAGCGGATATTTCACCAAATGAAGGCTGGCGGGTATCGCAAACATTATAAATACCACCTTTTTCTTCAAGCAAAGGCAACAAACGGGCAATATCTTCTGCCATTAAAATACTCTTTACCACCTTTCCGCCAGCAATGTTCATGTAGAATCCCTTCTTGATGCCATTCACCATAGCACCAAGATTTCCTGGAGCATTCTTACCTGCAAGCAGTGAAGGACGAAGAATGCCAAGAACAACATCATTCTTTGAGCACCATTCGGTAAGGTACTTCTCTGCCATAATCTTACTCTCAGCATAAGGGCTATCACCATCTAAAGGATGTTCCTCGGTAATCAAATCGCCATATTCACATCCATATACAGCCACAGTGCTGATGAATATTAAGGCCTTTGGCACACCTACATTTTCCAATGCCTTGCAGAGATTTACAGTACCATGATAATTGACATCATAAAACACCTGCTTTTCAGCCTCTGTTTTGGGCACAGTATGCGCCTTGCCGGCTGCATGCAACACCACGTCATAATGACTATTAATCGGTGGAACCTCTTTGGCCATATTAATTTTGATGTCATCATCATCAGTCAAGCCAATGGTGTGGACATCATAGGTCTTTTCCAGAATGGAACGTATGTTATAACCCAGAAAACCAGAAGCGCCTGTAAAGAGTAACTTACGCATTTTTCAATAATCCATTAAGTTCATTCAACACCTGTTCAGTTGAGCTACCGCCCGCTTCAATATACTTTTGACGGAAGGCCTCATACTTATCTTTATCTTCTCCAGCAAGGACTGCCTTTACACGAGCTATCACCTCATCCTCGGTATGCAGCACACCTCCCGGATAACGCTCATTCAGGTCAAAATAAAAACCTCTCTCAGCATAGTAGCGTTCATAGTCAAAGCCAAAGCAAATAAAAGGGATATGAGCTACAGCACTATCATACACAATGGTTGAATAGTCCGTAATCAAAACATCCGTAATGGCCAGTATATGATTCAGATTCACAAATGAAGTTGTATCCCTAGCAAAATCATCATATTGCATGTTAAATATGGTCGTAAACGGGTGCATTCTAAACAGCATCACATAATTGTCCGCAAATTCCTTGCGCCATTTCTCCAGATTGATAGGAGGCTCAACACGATAAGACAAGCCTCCATCCTTACTATCTCTCCAAGTGGGAGCATACAAAATAACTTTCTTTCCTTCCGGAATGATTAGCTCTTTCCGGCACTGTGTCCTCAGTTCATCAGTCACATGAAATAGTTCATCATTTCTGGGGAAACCAATCTTTCGCAAGCTCTCTGCACGGCATTTGAAATCACGGATAAAAATCTCATTCTCAAACTCACTTTGGGTGAGCATCATATTGACGTTTGAGAGATCATAGTCGTGACGGCCTGCACAAGCATTACCAATCTTCTTAGTACCTGCACCATGCCAAGTATTGATATAGATGGTCTTCTTCTTTTTAATAGTTAGTCCACGTTCAATATTTACACAGGTAATCCACACTTTAGCCCGGAGTGCCGTTGTGAAATACTTCCAAGTATCTATCTTGATTTTTTCGCAACCCTTTACATCAAACTTGTTAGGGTCTTCAAAAGCCCAAACATAGCGATAGTGCTTAAAACGAGGGTCATTCTGCATAGTCTCGTACAGAATCTTTGGACTATCACTATAAGTCTTACCCGCCCATGAGTTGATGAGAATTAAGTCATCCTCCATCTTCAAGAACAAGCCAACAAATCTGAATAGATAGCTGGTTAGCTTTCTGTAAGTGTACTGAATCCATTTATAATGCTTCAGTATATATACCAATCTTTCCCTGATTTCCATCAAATAATAGTTATTAGTGAATAATCACGTTATAAAGCATCAAGGCCTCTTCTTCGTTAATCCCTACAGGATTGTTCTTCAAACGAACAGGATTAACAGAAGTAGAGAGAGCCTTTAATTCAGACTCCCTATCATCAGCCACCGGATTATGTATACTCATTTCAGCCATCATTTTCTCAAACAAATCTATGGCTTTAACTGGATTACTGCAACCCATTGCTGACGAGATTTCATTGAAGATTCCTTCCAAATAATCCATTCCCCTGGGGTCAATGCAACGGGTAAAATTACCTATCATATACTTCCATATTACAGGCAAACAAACTGCAACAGCATGACCATGAGGCAACTTATACAGAGAGGTAATCTTATAACTGAACGCATGTGCTGCAGTTGTCTGGGTTATATTAATAGCTCTACCACCATAATTAGCCGCCAGCATAATCTGCTTTGCAGCCACATCATCATTCTCAAAGATATACTTGCGCCAGTTAGCCATAATGAGTTCAATGGTCTTGCGACTATACTCATAGCTCTCCTCTGTTGAATTTACTGACCACCAGCTTTCTATACCCTGGCAAAGGGCATCCATCATGGTGCATTTCTTCTGATAGAGAGGTAAAGTCCTCAATACGGAAGACTCCAACACAGCATAATCAGGCAATACCCCATCATTGGTAACCGTCTGCTTGGCACCCTCATAATACATCACAGCATTATGTGTTGACTCACTTCCCGTACCTGCGGTTGTAGGAATAGCAATAAACGGTAGCTTTGCACCATCACAAGCGACACGAGTGCTTACCAGCGGAGGAATAATAGCGGCATTCCCCTCTTCTGCCAGTACAGCAAGTTTTATACACTTGGCCACATCAATGGCACTGCCGCCTCCAACTGCAAGAATAGTATCACAGTTGGAGGTTTTCAGCAGTTCAATACCATTGCAGACCTGTTCATAAAGCGGATTAGGCGTAAAGTCAGAAAACATCACCCTCTCCTTCACTGGCAGTGCCTCAATCGCATCCTTGATATTCAAGAATGGATAAGAGGAATCTACCACCAGGAACAACTTCTCGCAACCAACTTCCTTCTGTATTGCAGGCAGTTGAGCTATTCCGTTTATTATCTTTTGCATTACTTGAAACTTGAATCTTGAAACATGGAACTACTTTCGCAGAAAATCCATAAGTGCTTCTTTGTTCTGAATAGGAGTTGTAGTTGGACGGCCAAGATCCTTGCGGTTTCCCTTCCGTACCTTAATCTCTATTAGAGAAAGGTCATTGCTCTTTTTGACCTCATTAAGTACATCCATCAAATCTTCTTTAGTGCTAACACTGTAAGTATGAGGATAGCCAACAGCACGTGCCACACGGGGTAAATCAATCTTCAAACCAACAGTGGGCTGACCGCCAACGGAATCATGAGCACCATTGTTGAACACCACATGAACATAGTTCTTGGGAGCTTTGTTGGCTACAATAGCCATAGAGCCCATGTGCATAATGGCAGCACCATCACCATCAAAGCACCACACCTTGCGATCTGTCTTTGCCATTGCAATACCTAGAGCAATCTGAGAAGCGTGACCCATAGAACCAACGGTCAAGAAGTCACGTTCGTGACCTTGGTTCATAGCCGCACGATACTCAAACAATTCACGGCTAATCATACCAGTGGTTGAGACAATGCAGTCTTTCTCACCTAATGCTGCGGCAACAGTCTGGATAGCCTCTTCACGAGACATAGTGAGGTCATTTACCTCTACGTTCTGGAGCTTGTAATCCTCAAAGGTGTCCTTCTCAATGACCAATGCAAAGACCTCTTTGTTGCCAAGAGCCTTTGCGGCTTTCTCTATCTGTTTAGCTGCTTTTTCTTCCTCCTTGGAGAGAACTTCATAGTTCACGCCCATTACATTCAGTAGACCAGTAGTTACCTTGCCTTGCTTTACGTGCTGGGGTTCGTCGTGAACACCCGGACGTCCACGCCATCCAATCAGCAGCAGTGCAGGAATGTTATATACTTCCTGGTCTGTCAGTGATGCCAGAGGGTTAATGATATTACCCTCACCACTGTTCTGCATATATACACAGGCAGGCTGTCCAGTTGCCAGATAGTGACCGGCAGCAAGGCCTACGGCAGCACCCTCATTGGCGGCAATGATGTTATGTGCTGCATCAAAGTGGTCTGTGATGTAAGCACATATATTCTTCAGCAGGCTGTCAGGAACACCAGCAAAGCAGTCAATGCCTTTCTCTCTTAAAGCCTCAATAAAAAACTCAGGTCTAATCATAGTTCTGCTCCTTTCTTACTCTTCGGGGATTAACGTAATGATTTCCTTAATACTCATGCACTTGTCATCACACTCTTTTGCTCTGTGATACTCCAGAATAGTACGGGCTGCATCCTGCATAGCAGGGAAGCCGGTACGGGTAAGCTGGTTGGCATATATAACCACATTCACGCCCCTATCCTTGAATTCTTGTTCGGTAACCGTATTGAAGCTGGTGGGAACAACCACAATAGGTGTAGTGCTGTTCTTCTCACGGAACTTGGCCACAAACTCAAAGATTTCAGCAGGATCTTTCTTGCGGCTGTGAATCATAATGGCATCAGCACCAGCCTCACTGAAAGCGAAAGCACGCTCCAGTGCGTCTTCCATTCCCTGTTCCAGAATCAGAGACTCAATACGGGCACAAATCATAAACTCCTTGGTCTTCTGAGCCTTCTTACCTGCACGGATCTTCTCGCAGAAGTCAGGAATAGCAGCCTGTGTCTGTTTTACCTCTGTTCCAAACAGACTGTTCTTCTTCAAACCAGTCTTGTCCTCAATGATAACCATAGAAACACCCATGCGCTCCAAAGAACGGACAGTGTAAACAAAGTGTTCCGTCAGTCCTCCTGTATCACCATCAAAGATGATGGGTTTGGTGGTCACCTCCATAATATCATCAATGGTGCGGAAACGGCTGGTCATATCCACCAATTCAATGTCAGGTTTACCCTTGGCGGTAGAGTCGCAAAGCGAGCTTACCCACATGGCATCAAACTGATAGGTCTTGCCATCCTGCAGCACCTTGGTATTCTCCACAATCAGGCCGGTGATACCACTGTGAGCCTCCATAGCCGTTACCAAACCCTTCATGTTGATGAGCTTGCGAAGTCTGCCCCTACGGACATCTGGCATAGATGCCTCTGCACGATGGGCTGCATCAAGCTCCTTATACATAGGATTGTTGTTATAGGGGTATTCTACCAGCTTACCGCCATAGGTTGCAAGAACCTCACAAACCTCCTGACGGATAGGCTTCTGGAAGCCTTCGCACCAGTCGTTACCATGAACAACAAAATCTGGTTTCAAAACTTGAAGATTCTCCTTATAAGAGAGCGTTTTCTGCTCTACAACACGCTCTACTCCGGCCATATTCTCAAAGAGTGCTTTGCGCTCTGCAAACGGAATCAACGGATAACGCTTGAAGCTGGAAATTGCTTCATCGCTCAGTACACCAATAATCAGACGGCCAAGGCGACGAGCCTTATTGATAATAGCCACATGACCGCTGTGGATGTACTCTGTAGAGAAGCACATATAAACCGTGCGTTCATTTACCTCTGCTACTTTCTGGCTAACAACCTTCAAGTCTTCAGGAGTATCAATTTCTGAGCAAAGCATGTCCTGTACATCACAAGGATAGATCTTGCACTTGTCACTTACCTCATTGAAGGCATTCTCTGCATACACCTTGCGGTTGTCGCTCTCGCAGAACTTCTCAATGTTCTGGAGCCATACCAGCCAATCCTCTTTCTTGATCTTGTAGAGGGGTTGTGCTGCCATTGCGTTATCAAAGAACTCAATGCCCACCTTCTCAATGCGACCATCTTTGATAACGGCTTTGAAGTCCTTCTCCGGAAGAGGAAGCGTGCTGCTTACGGCCATGCAACTGTTCTCGTTGTCAATAACAGCCTCCATCACACGACTCTCAAACACCAAGTCACCATGCATCAGGATGATGTCATCATCCTTCAGTGCATCCTTTGCACAATAGATGCTGTAGATGTAGTTGGTCTTGTCGTAGAGCGGGTTATTAACGAAAGTGTACTTCAACGGGAGGTGAAGGGCGTTGCAGTAGTCTACCAGCACTTTGTCATAGTAGCCGGTTGTCATTACCACTTCATCAACACCGAAGGAAGCAAGCATACGTAATTGCCTACTTAAAATGGTGTTCTTAAATGATATTTCGGTCATGCACTTTGGATGTTCGTTTGTTATAACACCCATACGCGACCCTAATCCGCTGTTTAGAATTAATGCTTTCATTATTATCTATTTTTAATTGTTTATAATCCCTTGTATTATATCAACAACCATCCTTAGATTAACGGCTTTCGTCAAATGCTTCTCTGCAAAAGCTCGACTATTCTCACCAAATGCTTTTAACTGTTCCTTAGATTTTGCCGCCATACTTCTAAAGCCCTCAACCAAGGCACCGATATTGTCTGGCTCAACGGATAATCCGCACTGCGCTTCATTGATATATCTGGTGGTCGCACTGTCTTGATCAACACTGGCAAGAACGGGCTTCCCAGACAACATATACGATGTCATCTTTGAAGGAAGACACAAATTTCCATTCCCGGTTGGCAACGCCAAAACCAAAGCACTTGCATTTGCCTGAGTTTGAGGGATTTCTGTTCGTCTTACAAAGCCAAAACTTACATTCTTCAAACCCATCTCTTCCACCATCTTGACACAATTGTCTTTTTGGTTGCCACCACCATATATAACCAGTTCTGAGTTGGGGATATCTGCCTTAGCAAAAGCCTTTATTATCAAATCAACATTTGCATGAAGATTGATACTGCCTGTATAAACAAATCTCAACTTTTCATCTACTTGAGCGTCTTTTAAGCCTTCAAAGTCCTCATCATTCTGCCAGTTATTAACAACAAGATATTGTTCTCTCGGAAGTTTCCTTGTTGACGATAGGTAATCCGCCATCTCGTCAGAGATAGTCCTTATGCTTGCAGCATGCTTCTGATAGTACTTATCTATAGGTTTCAGAATAGACAAAGCTAAATGCTTGACAATAGAAGGATAGTTTTTATTTGTGAACAGACATTCCGGATAAATATCCTGAATGGCAATCATATAAGGAATGTGATACTTATTTGCAATTCTTGCCACAATATTCACTCCAAATAATTGCCACGGATTATTATATATAAAGGCTATTTCATCATGATGCTCCCTAATATAATGAGCGCACTTTCTTCCAAAGTCTATACTTTCCTCAAAACGCCCTATCAACTGAGATTGTGGATGAGTATATGAATCTATAAGGATAGTCTGGAAAGGTTCCTCCTCCATCCCAACATAGTCGAACTTCATTCCAATAGGCCGTGTAGGATAAGGGCGCAACACTGTCACGTCATAATCTTTTGACAATGCTTTTGCCAAATCAAAGTTCATCAAAGCAGACGTCACTTGTTCGGGAGGGAATACTGCGGAAATGATTAGTATCTTTTTCTTCATCAAACAATTTCTATTTTACATCCGCCAGAGTAATAGAATTAATATCCTCTTTCATTTCATCAATCACCTTGAGCAGGTATTGACCGTATTGGTTCTTGAGCATTGGTTTAGCTATCTCGCGCATACGCTCCTCACTAATCCAGCCATTGCGGTAGGCAATACCTTCCAAGCAAGCAACCTTGAGGCCTTGACGTTTTTCTATTACTTCCACAAAGGTACTAGCCTCAGCAAGGCTGTCATGAGTGCCCGTATCCAACCAAGCAAAGCCACGGCCAAAAACCTGTACTTTCAGTTCCCCATTTTTCAGGAACTCCTGGTTCACTGTAGTAATTTCCAACTCACCACGGGCTGAGGGTTTGATATGTTTTGCGACATCCACAACCTTGTTGGGGTAAAAATACAAACCAACTACAGCATAGTTGCTCTTGGGTTCTTTAGGCTTCTCTTCAATACTTAGGCAGTTACCCTGTTTATCAAACTCTGCCACACCGTAACGCTCTGGGTCTGAAACCCAATAACCAAAGACTGTAGCCTTCCCATTAAGGTCCGCATCTTTTACCGCAGACTTCAGTAATTTGGTAAATCCACTTCCATAGAAAATATTATCACCCAACACAAGGCAAGCAGAATCATCACCTATGAATTTCTCACCAATAATGAAAGCCTGAGCAAGTCCATCTGGTGAAGGCTGCTCTGCATACTCGAAATGTACACCATAATCAGAGCCATCACCCAATAGTCGTTTGAACCCTGGCAGGTCGTATGGCGTAGAGATAATGAGTATATCTCTTATCCCTGCAAGCATAAGCGCAGAAATCGGGTAATAAACCATTGGTTTATCATAAATTGGAAGCAATTGTTTGCTCACACCCTTGGTTATCGGGTACAACCTGGTGCCGGAGCCACCGGCTAAAACTATTCCTTTCATTTTATGCAGTTTTTAATTTTATGAATTCCTCGTAATTGTATGTATATCTGTCACGGCTATATTCTTCATCTGCTAGAATCAAAGAAACTCCTTCTTCTTTATAACTATGCGTCCTAAACCAAATACCAGGTCTGATTATTAATCCTTTACTTGGGTCATCGAGCAAAATACAAGTTTTTTCAGTTCCATCATCCAAGTCCACCACAAAGGAACCGTGAACTGCAATCATTATTTCCATATCCTCCAGAAGAGCATGTGCACCCCTATCTTTTCCTTCTTGGATGTGATGAAGCCAAAAGATACGATTTACTTCAAAAGGTAAATCCTTATCTATCACACTTATTGCTCCACGTTCATCTGTAAACGTAGTAATATCAATCAATATACAATCGTGTATGGTGTAACTTGTATTCATCTTCAATACATCTTGCTCAGTTCACGGAACTTTTCTACCAATGCTTCCTGATGTTCGATCAACTCATAGTTTTCCTTACGGATGGCTCCATCCTTGACGCACTGACCAAAACGCTGAATAGATTTCAAGAAAGCATCATCAGCAGGTAAATTACGTGTTTCGTACTCCTGGTTTTTCTTAATGGTACAAGTGGGGATAAATCCAGTAGGAGCAGTAAGTACGCGACTTGATGTGAGTGTTCCTTTACTGCACCAAATCTCCACATCACACTTGTAGTCGTTGTCCATACCGAAAGCCAATTGAGCAACTACTCCATCAACATTAACCATCGTTGCAGAACCATACATATCCACCTCAAACTCCGGCAAATAGTTAGCAGTGGCGGCCACAAGTTCCCCACTTAGGCCAAGAAGTGTTGTAGCATACTTCATGGTATACCCACCGGCATCCAGAAGTGCTCCACCACCCAACGCCTTGTTGTAACGAAAATCTCTGGCGTCACGTCTGGGGAACCCAAAGGTGATTCTATACAGGCGTACATCTCCTATCTCTCCACTACGTACAATGTTATTGATAGCTTCCAACTGATTATGGAACACAAACATATAATCCTCATGCAAGGCAAGACCGCGCTCTTTAGCTAGTTCAACCAACCTTTGAGTGTCTTTCAAACAAGTCGTAGAAGGCTTCTCTACAAACACATGCTTGTTGTTTAGGAGTGCCTTTTCTGCCCACTGGAAATGGAGTGCGGGAGGAAGAGGAAGATAGATGGCATCAATCTCATCAGAAGAGATCATTGTTCCATATCCTTCAAAGATCTTTCCGCCATAATTATCTACAAAGGTTTGTGCCTTTTGTTTTTCTTTGGCAAGAATATCATCCGTAGCGCCTACGAACTCTTCCTTACTGGCAATGGCCACTCCTACATATTCAAAACCTTCTGCCAGCTTTAATGAAGGCAAAAAACGTCGGAACGCAATTTCAGAAGGACAGATTATACCTATTCTATTCATAAATAAACTATGCAAGTATAATATCAATAATACGCTGAATATCTTGTTCGCTAAGCGTATAATAGAGAGGCAAGCACAAAATTCGGCTAGCAATATCTTCAGACACGGGCATTGGAGTATAAGGGACCAATTTTGAGAATGTATTAACAGAAGGATAAAAATACCTTCTAGGGAAGATATGGCTAACATTCAGTTTTGATTGCACCTCAAGAAGAGTTTCTTCATCCTTGAAGATGACAGGGAAATAACTATAATTACAACCTTCGTTTATCTTTTGGAATTTTAATGATTTATCCTTCGATAGGGCTTCTTTGTACATGGCATATTTCTTCTTTCTGTCTGCTAAAGCTGCATCGAGATACTTAAGATTTGCTAAACCGACTGCAGCATGTACCTCAGTCATCTTACCATTAGTGCCATCCTCAACAATGTCTGCATGATTTTCAAAACCAAAGAAACGTATTCGACGAAGCTTTTCATCCAATTCTTTATTAAGAGTAAAGCAACCACCGCCTTCTGTCGTATTCAGCATTTTGGTGGCATGGAAAGACGTTACAGAAATATCACCATAGTTAAAAATGCTTTGCCCTTTATACTTGACACCAACAGAATGGCAAGCATCATATATAACTTTTAGGTTATGTTTCTTGGCTACTGCATCAATAGCCTCAATGTCACAGCAGTTACCAAATACATGAACGGGCATAATGCCAACAGTATGATACGTAATTTTTTCTTCTATCTTTCTAGGATCCATGCATAACGTATCAGGGTCAATATCAACAAACACAGGCGTGCAACCTTCCCAAAGTATTGAATTGATAGTTGCAATAAAAGTAAAAGGTGTTGTTATAATTTCACCTTTCAAACGAAGAGCTCTAATTGCCATTTGAAGAGCTATTGTACCATTTACGCATGTAACAAGGTTAGGGACTCCATGATATTTTGCACACTCTTTTTCGAAACGTTGAACAAGAGGACCATTATGTGTCATAATACCGCTTTCCCAAATACCTTTCATTAACTCATTTACTTCCTCAAGAGGAGCAAGAGTAGGCATAGTCACATATATATTCTTCTCTGCCATATTTATTTGTAATTAATTACTGAAAGTAAACTTCTAGCTTGAATGTTTATATAATTATTGAAACGCAAGAACTTATATAGTTGACGAAGTGTCATCCATGTATAACGGGGCGGAAGATCTAACGGGAATGAATCATCGGCCTCAACAATTAGATTGCGGTTTTGTTCTTTATAGAATCTTCCTCCCTCTTCAGATTGAAGAGTATCGAATATAATCTGTTCTTTTGGTGCATTAAGAACATAATCTACAAAATCCGGTCTCTCGGGATAATCATCAATATTACCCGTCAAGCACTGAACTGTAGGAGCAAGTTCAAGAACATCAAAGTTACCACACTCCAACTTTGCCTGTACCAAGAAATGATATACACCATTGATTTTTTTGATGATATAAGCACACAGCCCCTGTTGCATAGGTTGAACTAAAGGTTGGCACCAAGAAGACACTTCTCTATTTGATATCGTGACATTAACGCCAATGATTTTGAAATACTTTTCGTCATCTCTGACAATTTCGTCTTCTGTTATATCCCACCCAGGCATATCTAAAACAGAACAGCGATTAACAAACAATTCATATTTTGCCTTTAAGTCAGTCAACCATGAAAGATGATTGCGAGTGCTAATATATGAGTGATTGGTATTTGAAGAAAGAATCATGTCCTTCCCTAAATCAGACATGCCTTTCATTCCATCAAAAGGAGTAATATAATCGCTAATTTTTAATCCAGATAAGACAGTGCGAGTGTCCATATTGACCATATTGTCATATCGCATCAATTCCTTAATCTGACCAAGCGTCATCCAGCAAAAATCTTCTAGAACGGGCACATCCTCATCTACTTTTATGATAATATTACGGTTTCGCTTACGCAAAAACCTTGCGCCCTGTTCACTCTGAAGCTGGTCAAGAATAATATTCTCTGGCTTAGCATTAACAAAGTACTCCAAATAGTTGGGACTCTTGCCAGCATGTACACGTGAGTAATTACTCTTGGTAGCTTGCAGAGTTGGTGAGATTTGAACGCAATTAACATTACCAGGCTCTATCTTTGCCTGCATTAGACAATACAAAACACCATTGATTTCCTTTGTAAGTATTCCAAGATAACCAACTTCAGGCTGGAGTATAATGGGCTGTCTCCAATGGCTCACATCACCATAGTCAGTCTGGACATCAATTCCTACAATAGAAAAGAAACGACCAGAATCGTGGCTTATACTACCATCATCATTAGAATGCCACGATTTCATTTCACTGAAAGGAATTCTCTTGACATCAACAACGACCTCTTTATTACGCTGGATAATCCATTTTCTAATTTCGTCCGTACTGTTGAATGGATTCTCTTGTGTTAATAATGATCTGATTATCATATTTCATTTATTAATAGATAAAGCAATTAACAACCTTCACCAACTATTCTTTTAAATAATCTAATGTATGATTTTGTTACATTACTAGGAGAATAGTCACTATAAACTGCGTTTCGACATTCGCAAATAACATCAGTATTTTTTTTAGTAAATGACATCACAGCTTTTTCTAAAGCTGCTAAATCAAAAGGCTTTACTAATTTCACAATCTTTTGATTATTGATTCCAATAAAAGACAGACCACTTATATCGAAGCCACATATTGGAGTGCCACAACCCAATGCAATGATACACGTATTAGGAATAGTATCAGAAAGAGTAGTACTAACTAAGACATCAGCCATACAAATAAGTTTTGCAAGTCGTTCTTTAGAAGAAACATACGGAATTTTTATTAAGCTTTTAGGTGCCTTGTATACATCTGTATCATAACCAACATACACAAAAGTATAACCCTCTTTTCCATGCATATTGTCACACAAGTCTAAAAAAAATTTTCCTCCTTTACGTGGTGAGCTAAGAGGTGCCACAGTCATTACAACTATAGAATTTTCAGATATTCCTAGTTCTTTTCTAATATCAGTAGAATCCTGTGGATAGTAGTATTTATCTAAGTCTATAGGTTCATTGACTATTTCAACAACTCTGTCTCTTAAGAGTTTTGATTGTTTGGCCCTATATACAACCCATGGAACTCCTGTAAAGATCAATTTATTAAATGAATCGTAAATCTCAGATTTTTTTTTGAAATAATATTCTGACCTGTCAAAGAATAAGCTGCTAGGATAATCCTTTTTCCTCGGACAATGTTTGCATCCTTCAATGAATTTATTACAATCATATGAAAACATACATTTTCCCATATACGCATACTCATCCATCATTGAAAAAACGGTTGGTATATTTGATCTTGATAAAAACTCTAATAATTTAAATTCATCCAAATAATACCCGTGAATATTCAGCAGTTGAACGATGTTAGGTTTTTCTTTCTCAATTATTGATTTTAATATCCTGGTAGGCTTTGATAAGAAAAGCCCCTGATAGCCCAACAATCTATAACTAAAAGCAGAGAGATATGATTCGATGGGTTTTGTTATCTTAAAATAATTTGGCTCGTTAATTTTCTCTCTTCTAGATCCATAACACACTATAGTTTTATGCCCCATTTCCTCATAGCCTCGCTTTAGGATTGAAATAATCCGTCCAGTGCTTCCACTTTGACCACAAACATTAATTATCAGAATCTTCATTTTAAATTCCTTGATATTATATCCATTTGATAATATGGATTCCAATTTGTATCTATTTCGTTGTAACAAGCTTGCCTAATTGCTTCGCGGTCATCATTATGCTTTTTAAACCAGTTGCTTATTGTGTTAGCCAAGCTCTCAACGCTTCCATATTCATAAAAATCACCAGTGTAACCAGGCTTTATAGCTTCAAATTCTGGCATCTGTAAACTGAAATTATTATGAGAAATAGATGGACAACCAAACATCATAACATGAATGGCCGTTAAACCAATATTTCCAGGAGCTACACACAAGTCTGCATTGTACACCAATTCTGCATTCATTTTTTCATCATAACAGGCCCCATAAAACCACACTTGATTTTTTATTTCATTTTGCCTAGTTGTATCCTCAAGCATTTCACGTTCAGAACCATCACCCACTAACACAACATTATATATTTCCCCCTTTTCTTTTAGTCTGGACACCGCATCTAACAAATAATTCAGTTTTTTAATTTTCGTAAGCCTTCCTAAAAAAACAATCACGGGATTACTATTGTTAAAATGCTCAGTGTATATATTACTGTTCTTAACGCTTTTACGTAATAACAATTGAGTTTCATAATCCAAGGAATTATGAATTGGGAATATTTTGTTCTCGTCAAACCCGTCTTCGACCATTATTTTTTTTGCATAATCACCATAAGTAAAAATACCATCAGCAGCCTTGAATAAAGGACGTTTCCAAAAGAACTTTTCAAACCTTGACTCCTTACCATAATAGCCATGTGTCCAGAAATAAATCCTCTTGGTCGATTTAAATAATTTTTTAAATATGCAGAACGGTAATAACGAAAGATTTCTCGTAGCTCCCAACATAAAGTAAATATCATAATCCATCTTTAACAATTTTAAGAGCCCCATAGCAATATAAAATGGACCTATCCTTTTAATGGGAATACGTGTTACTTTATTAAGTTCAGAAGAATCAAACTCCTTAACGTGAGTATCTATATCTTCAATATACCATTCACAATCATACTCCTCATCAAGCCTTTTATAGATTGCTTTTCTATACAAAGCCAAATCGTTGAAATACATGCAAATCCTTTTACTCATATCAGTATAGTTTCTAGGAATTAACTAAACATCAATAAATTTTTCTCTTTTTATTCACACAATATTATATAACTTGGGGATTAATCCTCCTTTTATATAAAGGCATATATGCCGCATACCCATATGCACTAAAACACATCAAAATAGGATTAAATGCAAGTTGTTCACTAACAGTACTTAAAGTCAAAATACAGAAAACCAGCAAGGCCTCAAGAAATGGTTTGTTTTTAAATCTCATAACAAGAGTAATTCCAATTACATGAAGTAGCCCGAGTAAAATGCCATAAAAAGCAAAAATGTTTAGTGGGGTAAATGTTGTCATAGCTACACCTTTTCTTGTTAGTTCTACGTTCCCTGATTGACCTATTCCAACAATAGGTGAATTTCTAAATTCATCGAGCACATAAACGAACGCATTCATCCTCACTTCTGCAGATTCATTTGAACTACTACCATATGCATAACTTTCATTAATACTATTTAATTTACCAAATAAAGAATAATAGAAATATGAATCCTCATCTATTAAACCGTAAATTATAACAAGGAAGATGAAACTGGCAAATGTAACGAGTGGAACAACCGTGTCCTTTCTCACTTTATATACATATAAGAATAAAACGAGAATAGATCCTATTATTCCAGTTGTAGAAAAAGTTAAAATTGCTGTTAATACGTAAATAATAATCCGAAAGAATCTCTTTTGTCCTGAGTAAGAGTCTCTATATAAATCTATAATTGCACTAACTATTATAAAGAACTGAAATGCGCCTGGCTCCCAATAAATGCCTTGTATTCTATAGGTAGCCCATTCGCTAAACTCAACGCGGGGTATAGAAAATAAAGCAAAATACCCGCCTTCACCATGTGAGTTGATTAATAATGGGCATATTTGATATAATGGTAACCCGATAAAATGCAATAAGAAACATATAAGGGAGGCTATACATATAACATAATTAATATCTGAAAAAGCACATTTAAAATGGTTTAAGTCTATTGAAGAAACAACAAGAACCACTAAAACCAAATTGACAATGCACGATATAAAAAACTCTACCTCCGGGAATCCCTTAAGTACAAAAGTTAATAACTCTAAAAACATTGTCAATGCAGCAAATATAACTGCAACTTTATTAAGACCACGTCTTTTAATAACAGTCAAATACCAAAAGACAAGCACCATCAAAAATATATTCGTGTAGCGTGCAAATGACTCAACAAAAAAGAAACCTGCCTTAAAAAGAAGAAGAAGATAAATAATAAGATATGAATAAAATTTAGAGGACTTCATCGACAAACTATCATAAATATATAACTAATGTACGAGAATGTTACATATAGTATCTGGCTTAAAATCATCGAATAGCCCATCAATAGATCTAAGCGGTTTTCCAAGTGCAGCGTTGATTTCATCAGCAATCTGATGAACATCAATAGAAGATTCGTCATATTCCTTAATATTTATGCTATTGGAATAAATATTAAAATAAGGAATTGTTGTGTCTTGAGGATTTGTGATAATATTAATAATAGGTTTTCCCGTAGCAAACATACCGAATATTTTACTTGGCAGCATACTATATGCCAAAGAATTACCAATATTTAGTAAGAAGTCTGAATGATCCTGTACATAACGAACGTAATTATTATTTATAATACCATGATAACGCACCACTGAGGAAGAATCTAATACATCTTTAATATCACCTATATTGCCCCAAATATGGACAAGTATTCTTCGTGAAATAAGCTTAGATATTTGTTCCAAAAGAAAGAGTATCTTTCTAGGATCTCTATTATTAGATGATAATGTTCCAATATATGAAATATTAATTGCTTCTTTTTCAAAAGGCAATTCACACTTATCCCCATCTGTCTGCACTATACATACAGGAAAGCCAACATAGTATATCTTCTCTGTCTCGATATCTCTAATTTTTTCGATATCTTGTCTACCTGAATAAGGAATAAGCAACTTATCTACAATATGGCATTCTTTAACTATAGAAGAACAGGAATGAGTATAGACGTAGTTACGAATAATAGAAGAGTTATTTATCGTTACTGTTCGGAGATCGAGATGATATGACACAACCCTAACTCTATCGCCATACGTTTTTTTGATCATTAATCCTGAATAAATATTCTCATAGCTATTAAACGTAGCAATTATTAAATGAATATCATTCTTTTCAACTAGTTCTTTTGATCTATTTAATACCTTTCTGGTTCGAGACAATGATGTAATTGGATAAAATGGCAAAAGAAGAATATGTCGAAAAATCTGAATAATCTGACATAAGGTTTTATTAAATAAACTAGGATGTGTCTTAGAATACCTGGCAAAGGATGTGTAAAAACTATCTGGCACTTGCCACACTTCAATGCCATTTAGATTATTAGGTTTCCTTACATACTCTTTGCCTGCAGAAACTATGAAAACCCTGTACCCCCTTGAAACCATCTCTTTTGCCATGTTACTAATACAAATTGTATTAGCACTGGAATTATCTGAGCCGCCAATAAAGAGGGCTGTTTTATTATCTATCCAAGCCATTAACCAAAATAGTAAAGAATTATTATTAAAAACGAATAGAGTTATACACGTTAACGGTGTAACTTTTTTCTAATAAGTTCACATATATATTCATATGCACTTAATCTGAAAATAATAGAAAACAGAAGATACAAGGATGAACACATAAGAACTTGAACAAATGCTTTTAGAAGATAATGCATTCCCCAATGCTCACCTAGGAAGTATACAACAAAACCCACAATTGCAGAGAGAAAAATAGAAGGTATAATATCTAGAAGTTGAGTATAAAAAGAATACCCGATATGCTTTGATATTAAATAACTATTAATAAAATATACTGTCCATGCTCCGGCAACACACATCCACAACAGTCCATACATTCCACCTACTAAAATACCAACAAAACAAAAAACAATAGTTATCGAACGTTTAATGATTGTCCAATTAAATAAAACTTTACTTTTCCCTATCGCAGCAAGTGCATTATTTGCAGTCCCTTGAAGTCCAACTGCTAAACCTGCTGTACATAAGATTTGAAAATATGGTACTGCATCAACCCATTTATCTGTATATAAAAAAACAATTAATGGTTTCGCAATAACAATCAGAATCATCATAACCAGGCTACTTACATAAGCTGGTATTTGAATAAAACGTTTCAACGCTTGTATATAAGATGTTCTATTATCTTGTAAAGAGGACAGAACAGGAAATGTAACTTGATCCATCAAGCTACTAATAGCAGTAGAAGCAGAGCCTTCAAGACGATATGCCTGATTGTACAATCCCAAATAATTTGAGTTGAATCTTCTCCCAACTAACAAGCCTTGAATTTCTGTACTTAAACTACTAAACAACGATGTTAATAGCATAAAACTACCAAAAGCAAATAGCTCTTTGAATGATTTAATGCTAAAGGCAATTAATGGCCGCCATTCACATATTAACCAAAATAATATGGCTAACATTAATGACATCGACAATTGTTGAAAAACGAGACTCCAAACTCCGTATCCTCTATATGCTAAAAAGATTGCAATTGAAAAAGAAGATAGCCCAGAAATAATATATATTATCGATAAAGTTTTAAACCTTAAATTTTTTCTTAATATATTTTGCTGTATAATACTAAGCGCATTAAGAAAAAGTACTAACCCTTGTACTCTTAAAACTTTAGAAAGTAATGGTATCCGGTAGAAACTCGCAATGTATGGGGCACTAAAAAAAAGAACAAAATAAAGAATTATAGAAAGACAAATATTCAAATAAAAAATTGTAGAATAATCCAATTGTGTAGGTTCTTTCTTTTGAATGAGCGCAGCCCCAAATCCTCCATCTATTATAGTATTTGCCAAAGTTATAAAAATCATTAGCATGGCTACACACCCAAAATCATCTGGGGTGAGTAATCTTGCCAAAACAATATTTGATGCAAGATTAATTGCCATCATCCCAAATCTCTGAAACGAACTCCAAACTATACCTTTGATGGTTTTTTGTTTTAGTTCAGACATAGGTTGTATCTAACAGATGTTGAATACTATAATTTGACAACTCATAAAGAACCTTGATTCGTCAAGAACTCAAATAATGTTGTTATATCATTTTTTTGAGTTACGATTTTCTCCAAACCATTTTGTTCACTACACCCACGTAGCTCTGAATGATACGGACGACCTTAGTAGAAACATTTTCATCCACATAGTCGGGAACAGGAATACCAGGCTTAGCGTCCTTAATAAGTTCTACTGCTACATCTACACTCTGCAGTAGTCCCTTGGTGTCAATGCCACTGAGTACAAAGCAGCCTTTGTCAAGTGCCTCAGGACGCTCTGTAGATGTGCGGATACATACAGCAGGGAAAGGATGACCAACAGAAGTGAAGAAGCTGCTCTCCTCGGGCAGGGTGCCGCTGTCGCTCACCACTGCAAAGGCGTTCATCTGGAGGCAATTGTAGTCGTGGAAGCCAAGAGGCTCGTGCTGAATGACGCGAGGATCTAACTTGAAACCTGAATCTTGAATCCTTTTCCTACTCCTGGGATGACAGGAGTACAAGATGGGCATATCATACTTCTCTGCCATCTTATTGATAGCAGTGAAGAGACTCATAAAGTTCTTCTCTGTATCAATGTTCTCCTCACGGTGAGCACTCAGAAGAATGTACTTACCCTTCTCCAAGCCCAGACGCTTGTGAATATCGCTTGCCTCAATCTCAGCAAGGTTGTTGTGAAGGACCTCAGCCATAGGAGAACCTGTAACGTAGGTGCGCTCCTTAGGCAGACCAGTATCAGCCAGATACCTGCGGGCGTGCTCACTGTACGCCATATTCACATCACTGATGATGTCCACAATGCGGCGATTTGTCTCCTCCGGCAGGCACTCGTCCTTGCAGCGGTTACCAGCCTCCATATGGAAGATGGGGATATGCAGACGCTTGGCGCCAATCACACTCAGACAGCTGTTGGTATCACCAAGTACAAGAACTGCATCCGGTTTTACCTCTACCATCAGTTGGTAGCTCTTGGCAATGATATTACCCATGGTCTCACCCAGGTCATTACCCACTGCCTCCATATACACATCAGAATCTGCCAACTTCAGGTCCTTGAAGAACACACCATTCAAATTGTAGTCATAGTTCTGACCGGTATGTGCCAGCAATGTATCAAAATACTTGCGGCACTCGTTTATTACTGCTGCAAGGCGAATAATCTCCGGACGCGTACCAACTATTATCAGAAGCTTCAGCTTCCCATTCTCTTTAAATTTAGCCATTATTTTGTTTTTATTTATTTCACTTTACAGGTTCAAAAAAGGTATCCGGTTTGTTCGGATTGAATATCTCGTTGCAGTACATCACTGTTACCAAGTCCTCGGTATCTGATAGGTTGATGATGTTGTGGGTGTAACCGGGGAGCATGTGGACGGCTTGGATGTGGTCGCCAGAGACTTCCCACTCCAGCACGCGGCCTTCGGGATCGTTGAGGTTGCGTTGCTGAATCAGTCCGTGACCTTTCACCACAATGAACTGCTCAAATTTGGTATTGTGCCAATGTTGGCCCTTGGTAATGCCTGGCTTAGAGATGTTGATACTCACCTGACCTGCATTGAGAGTGTGCACCAGCTCGGTAAAGGAGCCACGGTCGTCCACGTTCATCTTCAGGTCAAAGACGGCCTTCTCGTAAGGCAGGTAACTGAGATAGGTGCTGTAGAGCTTCTTGGCAAAGCTGCCAGCGGGAATCTCCGGTATCATTAGCGTTTTAGGCTGCTCAGCAAAGGACTTTAGCAGTTCTACTATTTCACCCAAAGTAACCTTATGCGTTATGGGGCAATAACGGTATTTACCAAGTGGACCGGGAATAACCTCTAATCCTTCAAACTCGCATCTATGACCTTTACCCTCTAAGATGGCTATCATCTCATCCACAAGGTCATCAATATAAAGAAGCTCCAGCTCAACGCTAGGATCATTTACTGTATAAGGGAGATCATTAGCGAACGCATTGCAGAAGGTTGCTACAGCACTGTTATAGTTGGGGCGGCACCATTTACCAAAGAGGTTCGGGAAACGATAAACGTGTACCTCAGCACCGGTTTCTTTGCCATACTCCAAGAACAGGTCTTCGCCTGCCTTCTTGCTTCGGCCATACTCGCTATTGCCAAAACGGCCCGTGAGACTGGCCTGCTGGCTGCTGCTGAGCATCACCGGGCAAGTATTCTTATGCTTCTTCAGCGTGTCCAGCAATGTAGAAGCAAAGCCAAAGTTGCCCTGCATGAACTCTTCTTGGTTCTGCGGACGGTTTACCCCAGCCAAATTGAACACAAAGTCTGCATCCTTGCACCAAGCATCCAGATCATCTGGAGTTGAATCCAAATCATACTCATACACTGCCTCAATGATCATGCAAGGGTGAGTTTTATCCTTACCAGCCTGTATGTTCTTTAGTGCCCAACAAAGGTTTTTTCCAACAAACCCTTTGGCACCTGTTACAAGAATCTTCATATTATACGAGATTTGGTATTCCGTTCAGTTCGTTCTGGATATAAGTCAGAGATGCTATCTTCTCTTTTGTTTCTTCCAAATTCAAGCGCTTGGTATTGTTAGAGTTAAATTCTTCTATAGTTGCACGTTTGGTATCACCATCTTTGAAGTACTTATCATAGTTCAGGTCACGGTTGTCAGCCGGAACTGCATAGAAGTTGCCCATATCAATCGCCTTAGCAGCCTCTTCCTTGGTGAGCAAGGTCTCATACATCTTCTCACCATGGCGGATTCCAATCACGCGAATCTCAGGATCATTAGGTGCCTGGTGCTTGAAGAGTTCAACTACAGCCTTCGCCTGCGTCTCAATCGTACAGGCAGGTGCTTTCTGAACCAGGATGTCACCATTCTTACCATTCTCGAAGGCAAACAGTACCAAGTCAACGGCCTCTTCCAGGCTCATAATGAATCGAGTCATAGAAGGCTCAGTAATGGTGATAGGATTGCCTTTGCGAATCTGGTCAATCCAAAGAGGAATAACACTACCACGGCTACACATAACGTTACCATAACGAGTGCAGCAGATCTTTGTATCACCAGAAAGACGACTCTTGGCTACAGCTATCTTCTCCTCAATGGCTTTGGTGATACCCATCGCATTGATAGGATAAGCCGCCTTGTCTGTACTCAAGCAGATAACACACTTTACACCTGCATCAATGGCGGCATCCAGCGTGTTGTCTGTTCCAATCACATTGGTCTTTACGGCCTCCATCGGGAAGAACTCACAGCTGGGCACCTGCTTCAGGGCAGCAGCGTGGAATACATAATCCACACCCTTCATAGCGTACTTCAGTGTGCTCTTGTTGCGTACGTCACCAATATAGAACTTAATCTTATTGGCCACCTCCGGCATACGTGCCTGGAAGTCGTGACGCATATCATCCTGCTTCTTCTCGTCACGCGAGAAGATACGGATTTCACCAATATCGGTTCTGAGGAACCTATTCAACACTGCATTACCAAAACTACCTGTACCTCCAGTGATGAGGAGGACTTTGTCCTTAAATACTGACATAATATCTGTTACTTAAATTGTTTATTTCAAATGTTAAGATGTTAATTTGCTAACTGTTAATTGATCAAAGTTTGGCAGATGATGTGATTCTTTCCTATCACATTTCCCTGCTAATGTCGTTATTTTATATGTGCGTTTAGCTATTGCCAGCAAAAACCAACAAATGGTTCATTGTTCATGATTCACGGTTACTTACCCTACTTATTAAGGGCCAGACAGAATGCGCGTATGTTCTGATGGCTAAGTGTCGCATATTGATTTATAAGTTGCTATGCAGCCTGTTGTCTGGCTGTTCATCTCATCAAGCCACGGGCTGAATATGTTATGTGTGCTCAAACCTGCCTCGACATGCCCCACGGGTATCCGCTAATAGAATGCGGCTAATGCTGATGCTGTGCTCGTGATTGTATCGCCATGCAACAGAACTACATCGGGCTTGCACTCCTTGAACACGTCGCGCATTCCGGTGAGTACACGTTCGGTGACGTCATACAGGTCCTGTCCCTGTTTCATGATGTTCAGGTCAAAATCCGGCGTGATCTCAAATATACGGAGCACCTAGTCCAGCATCTCGCGGTGCTGCCCGGTTACGCACACTATTGTCTTAAACACATCCGGATGCTTCTGGAACTCCTTTACCAGCGGGGCCATCTTTATGGCCTCGGGACGGGTTCCGAAGACTAGCATTACTGTTTTCATAAATATATCGGTCTTGTTATACGATGTTATCATTTAACGGCCCCGCTTGCGCGTAAGAGCGGAAACCGCATTCTATTCTATATTCCTGCATCCCCCGAGAAAACGATTCTCATTTTTGCCTTCCAATTATCAGGAACATCTTCCCAACTGATTCTATTCTGTATGTGTTCATAACAGGCATTCGTGTATCTATTCTAACTCTACAACAGGGTTATCACGCTTCTCCCGCTGTATTGTTGTTAATACAAGACGTTTATTGTTGGTGGCTCGTATCTTGAAACTTAACTCATGATCTGTGTTTACTGTAGTTCCCTGTTGCCTTATCTCAATCCCCTCGTTATAAGTTTCAAAGTTGGACATCACGAATAGTTCACTCATAAAGTCCTTGAACATACTAACCAGCAGGTTTTCATCCAACTTGTCTAAAGCTATCTCATCTGGTGATACTCTGATACCTCCTCCTCTTCTTCCCACATCCTTGTCTTTCTTTAATTCAAGAAGAAACGTCTGTTTGTCAGGTGATGTAAAGTCAAGTTGGATGGTGTAGCTGTGTGACGTCTTATATTCATCTGTGGCAGGGTTTCCGTCGTAGAGCATTTTGGTGATTCGTTTACGTAATGAAATGAACATCACGTCTAATCCACTCAAAAGTTTACTGCTTTCATCAGGTGCTACTCCCTCTATTGTTCTTCTATATGCTTTGAACTCTAACAGGCTGGTTACAGACAAGTGCTTTGTTAGATTATATTGATTGCAAAAAGGTCGCATCTTTTCTCCATACGGACTCAAACAATTATATCTCACTATCAGCATCTCAGCGTTACTCATCTGACCGCGTACCAGTTTTGCATACTCTACTTTATCATCTTCCTCCAATTCTGAGTTGGAGATAAGTGTTACAAGAAGATACAGCATCCTTAGATGAACCGACATTTCTGTGCGATGTGCTGAATAAAACTCCAGATAATCATCTACGGCAGATAACGTCCTTCTCTTATAATCGTTATTATTATCAAAGTTGGTATCAATGAAAAAGTGAGCTATAATCTCAAAGGCTGCCCGGCCTCTGTTCGGTTCATGATAGTATGCCCCAATTGCTGCCTGATAGGCGTCAAAAAAACGGCTGAACTTACCATCAAATATTTGTAGTTCATTCTGATAATATTGTCGCTGTGCTGCAAAATCGGCCTTCCTATTTGCTGCAACAATGCTTTCATTGGTTGTAACTACACTGGCATTGGTTTTCTCAATATCCTTATTGATTGTTGCTTGGTTCTGTAAAGTCTTAATAAGGAGATAGGCACTGTATAAGGCAATGATGGTTCCTAATACGCCTCCTATGAAGTCACCGTAGGTCCCAAAAATGCCTGTATCTATAGGAAGTGTTCTATCATAGGTCTGGTTAAGTAGAAACATAACGGCCAGCACAACGGCCGCGATAATGCCACTCCATATAAGTAACTTCATCCCTTTGAATAGGGTCTTTTCATCTTCCTGAGCCATCGCTATTCTGATTCGTCAATATTAGCACCCAGTTCTTTGCAAACACTGCTACCTTTTATGATGGGTAGCTCCTCTCCTCGTTTGGCATTGCAAACGGGGCATAAAGGCGTTATATACCTCCCTCCTGGGTATTTCCCGTTGGAAGGGGGCTTCACCCATACATGACCACCCATTGCCTTGTGTCGCTCAACGGTATCTCCCGTTGCCACATAGAGGTCTTTCATTATCTTGGGGACGTCGCCCACAAAAATTACCTGTCCACAGCTGCTGCAAAACAGTCTTGACTCGTGGTTACCGGTCATAGCACGCCAGTAGTCTATCCAAGACCACCCTTTCTCCGCAGAGCGTTCTGCAGTATTCTCACAGTTCTTGAGTTTTGTGTCCTGATTGGCCGTCAGCACCCTACAATTACCAAACTGCTCCTCTATACTTTTTTTATACTCGTTTAATTCTGTTTCAGTCATAATCACAGAGCATATTATAGGACATTCTGAATGCCTAACTTAGCGAAGAAAATCTGATTCCTTCTTTTAGCATTGACAAGCATTGAATCATAAGTCAAGATTTCCTGAGTGGTATTGTTTACGGTACGGTATAAGCTATGGAATGGTGTTTCCGCAAAGTTTTCCATCTTTGCATCGCCTTTAATAGCACCATAAGCGTTCTCATCAACAACATAGTAAAAATGAATGGGAACAGATTCATTGGTACTAATAATCTTCCCTTCTTCGTTGACCTTTTTCCCAGACCTGATTCCTAAAGTCTGCTCACGCATCTGCTTACTAAATTCTTCGTATGTAAGTTGTCGGCCAGGACGTTTCAATTCAAATATCAATACCGCATTAATTACACCATAATCGCCCTTCTCACCATAAATAAACGGAACATCGTAAACAGCAATGTCTGTCTCTTTTCCGCAATCAGTCTGCCCTTCGAGAGGAGAATGTAAGCGGATAGCCTTGTCGGAGGTGATATAACCGAAGAAAGTCAGTCTGTCGTCCAATAACCAGAGATTGTGTTTGTCGTATGGCACAGTGGCATTTGAGCCTCCCATTGTAAATAGGAGGTTATGGATAGTCTTTTCTTCAGTATAATCTTTAGTTTCCTCCATCCACGCAAGGTATTTCTCAAAAAGAGCAATAACCGTCTTTCGCTTTGCTATGTATTGGGCAAGTTGTAAATTGCCTTCAGCTGTAGTAGCATTTACTACTTCTTCCAGCAATTTTTGGTAGTCATCTTTGTTGCTATAGTCACGTTCGAGTAATTTCTGACATTTCGCACGCGACTCAACACTCTTTTTATAACTGAGCGCATGGAGCTTTTCATCTATCTCTTCATCTTTAACGTCATCAGACACTCCTTCAAGGAAACTGTCTGATATGGTTAGATGGCGGTATGGCAAGCCTGCATCTTTCGCCATAAAAGAGGCTATTTTCTTTAATGTAGTATTCTTGCGTTCCTCAACGTTTTGCTTAAAAATGCTGCTAATTGCTTTAACTACAATTATATCGACATCAGATTCGTAGAGTCTTGTGTTATTCTCAGTTTCCTTACGCTTAGGAAAATCCAGCTCGTTTCTGGACATATTGACAATCTCATTAAGATAGTCAGAGATGACATATATCCGGATAAATACCGGTTTATTATCTTCTATGATAGGTGAACTGAATAATGGGAATACCGTCGGTACATTTTTACTCTTCACCACCCTGTTGTTGGCACATAACGAGTACTGATGAACTCTGCGTTTGTTGCCTTTAACAAAATAGAGTTGAAACTCCTGTCCTTTTACTGTATCCTTATAGATTTCATCGATAAAGTCACTGATGGAGAATTGACTGGATAGGTTGATTGTTTCATCTCCTTCATGAATAGCAATTAAGGGTGCCTGTTTTGTAAGATAGTATAGAAGGCAGTGTTCAAGGATGCTATCAGCAATACTTTCCAAATCATAGGAAGCGGATTTCTCCTTAAATAGTTCATTCAGCCTACTAACATAGACCACTGTTCCCGTGGTTGTTGCATTTCCTTCTTCCGGGTATAATGGTTCAGAAAGTCCTTCTTCTCTATTTAGAGTGAACTCAATCTTCTTTATATTTTCATCTCTATAGGTGCTTGAAACCTGCATTTCTTCAAATACAGAAAGCACGGCAAAGCGGCCAACTCCTTTTCCTCCAATATCAGCTTTCTTTGTTGAGTGGGAGCGAGTAAAACTCTCATAATTCTTGTCAGTAAAGCCAATACCATTATCTTCAATCCGAACACTCTTAATTGCTCTCCCTCCGAACAGGTTCTGAACCTGCTCTTCACGTTCAACATAAATATCTATCTTACCATTTCTTGTGTCGCCTTTCTCTGCAATGGCTTGAATAGAATTAATCACAAGCTCGAAGAAGGCAAGAAGAAAATCCTCTTCCCTGATCCGAAGTTCGCGAATAATGCCGTCTATATCGGTCGCAATTAGTTTACCCATTTGAATTATTCTTTTTGTAATCGCTCAAATATGCTCTCCTGCACACCTCTTTACGCATTCTTCTACTCCTTTCAGAAGATATACGTCATTTCTCTATCAGCTCCTTGATGCACTCCACTATATACTTCACATCCTCATCCTTGACGTAAGGCCCAGCGGGAAGACACATGCCCACCATAAAGATGGCTTCACTCTCGCCGTTGACGTATGAAGGAGCATCGCGGTAAACGGGCTGCTTGTGCATCGGTTTCCATTACATGACAGGGGACAGGTTCATGTCATATTTTTGTGAACTGAATTATTCCCCTACTTATTCCTGTTAGATGCTCTGTCTGCGCGTAAGGCCGGTGGTCGCAATTGCTCATTTAATTCTCTTGATCATTACACGTGAAGTTGTTAGCTGCCAGAATATCTGATTCAGCTGCCTTGCGCGATTCAGGAGTGGAATTATTCATTAAGTGAATGCCTATGCAATTCGCACCATTTCGTTTTATACAGTCTTCCTTATGATGACTATCGAAACGAGTTGTAAAAGATGAAGCCATACCCAAATAGATATACTTCACATAGCTTGTCTCAGCAGTATATTTACCAAAGAGGTAAAGGCCATGTCCTGTGAATCCGTCCTTTATATCTTCAAATGAATCGAAGGTATGAAAAGTAAAGTTGTATACTTTTCCGGATTTACCTTTTACTGCTACTGTTCCAACATTCTTTGTAATCATATGATTATGTTTCTTTTTTTATTTATCAGTACTACACTAAAGCGAAGCATTTTTGCTCAAGGCTCCTCTTTGCCTGCTCCTCAATTATGGTTCAGGGTTCACTGTTCATGATGAATGGTTAATTTACCCACGAGTTCCTTACCATTATCCGCACTTGATGTTAATTTGTTTAATGTTAAAACTATCGCTCGCAAAATCACTATCTCAGATTATCTCGTTATACATTATCAAGAATTGGAGAACCCTACTCTGGTTTAAGAGTTTTAACGAATACGAATGATTCAACTGTCTCACCACAAGTGGCATGGATTGAGGATTCTGTTTTATTATCTGTTATCCTCTTCACCTGTCCATCTGTACTTTCTCGTATAAGCCACCCAAGTTTCGAATTCACGTTTATCATCGTACAATAGTTGGTAAAGCAAACGGCCTGCAGCCTTGCCTGCCTCCTCTACTGCATAATCGTGATTATCATCATTACCATTAAGGTAGTATTCATACAGCGCCATCATAGGAGTATCCTGCCAATAGTAGTTATCTCCACCTAGCAGGTCCCTGGCTGCAAAGGGCTCTCCCTTCCTGTTCTTACACCAGCAATAAACAGAGCCTTGCAAGAAGTGCATTATATCACGCCGTTGTTGCTCACTTATTCCGTGAACCGCTCGGGGTGCTGGTAAATCCTTAGAATTAACGAATGACATAAAACTAGTTGATGATACAATTAATCACGCATTTCCCCTTTTGAAGTAGTCTCATAATCCTTTTGGGTTAGTTTAGAATATAGAAAGTCATCGTTTAGTAGGCTTACAAATGCGCTTTGCGAACGCTTACTGGTCAAATCAAACTTGTCGCCATTAATTCTTAATCGCTGACATAGTTTCTGGTGTCCTCTAACAAAATTCAACACATCATTTGCCGGCAGTCGAGTAACAGGTGAATTATCCATAGCTCGCATCAATCGTCTCGCAAATGGCAAGTCTTCAAGATGTTCACGCAATCCATCAACATTATCGACAAATGGCAATTCTGCAATTAAATCAACAGCTGCATTAGCTCTACTTTTAATAATAACAGCAAACTCTTTGCTAGTATCGAGATTCTTTAAATTGACAATATAGAAATCATTATCAATTAGCATACAATCTATCTGCGAATCCATTCGTAAAATATCGCTATCAAGCTTATCTATCTGTGTACCTGATTTATTGAGATAATATCGTCCACGTGCTTGCTTCATTAAATTAACGTTGAAGTTGTCGCGATACACAACTATATGATTGTCTTCTGAACCCAACCGAATTACAAAATAGTCAATCTCTGAAAAAGAGTCATCGTTAAAGTTGAACAACTTTTGATCAGTATAATTCACAACAAGCTCGCTTACAGGCTCCTTCATAACGTTGAAATAAGAAGGCTCAGCATCTGGTATATCGTAACGGTAGATAACGTTTGCACGCTCATCCCTATCTGATAGATTCAAGACCGCCATCTGGTCATCGTGAGCAAACCGCTCAAGTTCATTTTGCAACGAATCCCTATAGCCTTCTGCTATTCCGGTTAGAACTTCAGCCTTCATGTTGGCCTTTTTGAGAACAATACCATCCGCATTTCTCATAGCAAAAAATACGAGAGCGCTGAAATTGTCACCAAGTGCTAAAAGTGACTCCAATTTGTTCTTAAACTCCTGAGTGTTCATTTCTCTAAGCTATATACATTGTCGGAAATATGGTAACTCACTACTTTATCACCCGCGGCCAGTCTCTTCCTGCTAATTGCTATTGACCCCTTTGGCAGTTTATTACTTTCTGACCCTACAGTATATATGTGATATCCAAGCACGGCAAACAAAGGATTGCTATAATATAAGTTTGTCCTCATGAAGCAAATACTGATTACCGTCATCAACAGCAGAAATACAATAAAGTCGCGAAGTGTTTCCGTAGGCACTAATATTACACTAATTAGAGTTACGACTGTGGCCAGTACGTTAACATATTCCACACTTCTGTCACCCACTTCCGTTAATGTATTCTTTAGTGTATCAGGACTTCCCTGAAGTCTGTGATTAAGTTGGTGTAAACTCAACAAAGCTATCACTATCATTATTGCACTTACAAACGCAATGAAATTACCATATGTTAGAAGTCTTCTAAAGCCAACAAACTGTGCATCTGTTCCAAAGTAGATAGGGATGTCTACATTCTTTACAAGCAAAACAACCCACACCGCAATCAAAGATATAGAGAACAACTTGAATTTGTTTGTAAACATATACCCTATTGTAGCTTTTAGTCTGTAATAATTCGCCCGTCAATCTTATACATTAGCAAACTAATCATTATCAGTTTGCGTAAGGCATCCTCTTTGGTTATTGTCTCATTATCATGAGCCTTGGGGTTACGGATGCCGGTCATTACACCTGCAAAGATTTCCATATATCCCTGCTGTGTGTCATGGCCGCTTTTATTCTCGACATTTGCAATCTTGATGATAGGATTGCCTGGTGAAAATGCTTTTTTCATCAATCCAGCGCCATCTAACTCTTCACCTGTCTGGTCTTGAACGTAATCGCGGACACGAGTATTTACTGCTTTGCAAGCTGCTTCAACTGCGTCTGCATAATACCCATCGTTCATTCGCTTCTTTGACACTTCAGCAATCTGAGGATGAATCAATGCCCACACGTCATAGTCACGCTCATCCATTTTAGGCTTTGTTTCCAACTTGGCTGCAAAATCAGGATTGGCTTCTATGATGCCTATCGTCTGTTCGATAACATCAGAGAGGTGACTGTGAATATCAAGACCATAAGGTGCGTCAAATATTAAGTCCATCGGATTGACATTCCGCATCATATATCCACCGAACATAGGTGGCGGGGCTACATCTATGAACCGCAGTGTACCTGCACGGGTCAAAATCCGCTGAACCAAAGCTCGGTTCTTATTCAGAAACGTTCTTGTCTCCTGATAGTCATACTCAGCATATGAATCCAACTTTAGCAAGTGGACTCTATATTGTTTTAAAAGTTGTATAATCTCAGGATTCGTCATTATTCGTTTCTATTATAATCTGTATTTCACACTCCACTATAGGAGTTTGCGGCTTCGCCGCTTTAACAATCCAACCGGATGGGCGCGTCAGCGACCATTGGGCTGTACCGCTTTCTTTAGCGGAAGGCTCTAATGGCGAAAGCCATTTGTGCCAGGAGCGGTTGCTCATCGGCCACAAATTTAGCTCTTTGCTTCGTCTATCCTCGACCTGTGCAACGTCTATGCTACAGACGGCTTATGCTTCGTGTAGTTTGCCCAAAGGCATCAGCATCCTGCAGCAGCTGGCGGTAGGTAAGCACCTTCACGCCCCCGCCCCGCAGCTCTTTCTTAAACAGTATATCAAACTTGTATAGCATTGTTGTTACCTTTTGTCTATTTCCTTTTTATTCGGCCTGCAGCCTCGCTGCGGCTGGCGACGCTACCGTTTGCTCGCTTATCGGAACCGCTTATCGGACCTTTATAATTATTTACTCCGTACGTCTGTCTGTATTACAAGATAACTGACAATTTGCCACTTGCAGTGCTCTCTGTGCTACGATTCAATATCACATTGGGCCACACCTCAATCTGCGGATCCGGTTTGCTGAAATAGGCGCAGACTTTAGCCATCAGCTGCCCCGCGGTGCCCATGTATGGCATTATGCAGTCTATCTGTATCTGTGGGCTCTGGGCTACGTTTGCCTGCAGGAAGGGGTGCAGGGTATCAGGCTTGTTAAACTGTTTGTTATGATATATTAATGTATACATTGAATCCGTTGTTGTCGGTTATATTGGTTCCACTTAAGAAACAAAATATCCATGCATCGGAATTCACCTTTAGTGCTAGATTTAGATGTTGCCCATATTTAATCTACTCCCATAATATCATTCAGAGAAAAGCCATCACGCTCTTTACAAACAATATGTAAAGTATATGGCTTCTTCATTTTATTTGGACTTAACCTATATGAAGCTATCATAATATCCAATAGTTCTTGTTGGTTAAAATCTTTATCTACAAAACGTACTATCTTAGATCCCAAAATAGGAATATAGACATCATCCGTACCATGATATAAATCAATCTGTTGCCAGAGTCTGCTAAGACAGTCTATATACTGTGCATACGTCATTCTGGCTATTCCTTTCTTGTCCAACTTGGAAAATGCCATCAAAAGATAATCTTCATTTGGAACAAGTGTTCCGAGCTCATATCTTGGAAGGCTGTTGTACTGCGACTCTCCAACAGGATGAACACCATATGCTTGAATCAGGCTCTGGATATCTTCAATAGGATGAGCAGTAAGGTATTGGCCACAGACTGAGTCGGATCTAACATCTTGCGGGAGGGGACCAATCTTTGTTGTGTAGCACTCATCAAAACTGATTATCTTTATTCCCTTATCTATCTTTAAAATATCACCATATTCTATTTCAATTGTACTTTTACTGTCTGTTATTACAACTGATTTTCTATGCTCATAGAGATATTGGTAGATTAAATTAGCTAAAATAAATACTACCACACTTAGAATTAGTCTGTTTACAATTACAATAGCAGAATTAGGCCACTCACATTGAATAAATCCTATCTTAAAAACATCTTCAGGTACAAACATGAAGATGGCAGATATGATACCATAAGCAGCTGTGCTACCAGCGTTGAAAAAGACCTTCTTAAGTTTATTCATATCCTAGAGCCTGTTTTATAAAAGCATAATTACCAACTCTGTTCCCCAAAGCATTCTTCGTCCAGAAAGGTTGAGCATCATTCTCATAACCTTTCATATAGGATGGCAGCCAACTTGGCTGCTTATAAAGCGAGTTATAAACGATCACTATATTCTTCTTTTTCTTCTGGGCCTGTTTGAACTCGTGCTCAAGGTACGAGTAACAGTTTATACTTCCAACATTATCATCTGGCCCTGGCTCAAAAGTCTCATGTACTTTACATCTAGTAGAACCATTAGCATTCTGTTTATATGGCGTACATGAACAATTCTCACCATCATAAAGCCTCCGACAAGTAGATCCCGCAACACGTGACGCTGTTTTATCTCCAATTATGAATATTACAACAGATGAAACATTTATTTGGTTATTAAACTCTGATTTCAAGTCACATGCTCGGCAGTCAGAATTATTTGACACACTACCCGAAACCACTTCAGCAGTATCACAATAATCAACTTTGTGGAGATTATCATTACCCCATTTATGAAGTTCGTCTATTACGCTCTGGTCTCCATCATTCGGAGCGTAATCTGCACTTATATAAACCTTTTTTCTCATTTTCCCGTTTTGTTGTTTTATTATCTCAATAACTGAATAACAAAGTAATATATAGTCAGTTCAACGCTTGATTAATAACATCCAAAATGGGTTTATTCTTTTCAGAAGCTATAGTACTATACTGCCTAAAAACAGAATTTCGTACATCTCGTTCTTCAAGATGTAGTTCTGATGCCAATGAATAAAACTCGTTATGCTTGCCTGCTGTTATGGCTAGGGATATATCGTTCTTCATCTCCGTAATAGAATCAACTTTGCAGTCATCCATTAACCTGTTTAAGTCTGTACTGGCAAATAACTCTCTAAGAAATACTTTTTCTGGCCAATCGTTACCGGGAAGGAACTCAATGTTCTTATTCAAAAATCTATTAATCTCATTCGAAGTCATTGAGTGGTAATCTTCCAATGATGCCACAATGGTTTTAATCTTCTGATTCTTAGTTTTTCGTTTATCTCCATCCATTATAACCACAAAATTCCTATCACCTTCACGAAGATGTGTTGATATGCCATGAAGCAAAGAACCATCAGCAGAACCAAGAATCATTATATTAATACGCCTGCGTATATTGGAAGGTAGTATAGTCAAAATAAAGTCCTTTGCCACTTCGTCCTCTACAAATATCGATAGTTCAGCATGGAGAGTACCGGATAGTTCACTCATGGCCATTTCTGGCGTAATACCATATAGAATGTCAATACTTCCGTTTTTGGGTCTTAAAAGTATTCTCCCATCAGGAGGTACAGATCCTATAATAGTAGCAGAATGAGAAGAACAAATAATTTGGGTACAATATAGTTGGCACAACTCTTTCAAAACGGTCATAAGCTGTTCTTGTGCACGAACGTGCAATCCCAATTCAATCTCATCAACCACAATCAAAGCACCGTTTCCTGCACTTATTATTTCATGAAGAAGCTGTAAAACTGCATTTTCACCAGCTCCCATATTGAATCCTGTATAGTTATTAGCACCTCTATTACATCCATACAGACGATATTTGTTTAGTTTCCTCAATGAAACGCCAGTATATTCTTTCCCGAAAACTCGCGTCATATATCTTGCAAGTGCTGTATTCTCTTCATCTGTCAATTGATTAGCGCCAAAATAAGAACTATAGTTCCTATAGGTTAAACTCTCTGATGGAGGTAAGATACGGTTAATACCAAGAAATGAGACCGCCTTTTTGGGACGTGTGTCATAATCCTTCCATTGACCTTTTCTAGGTGATTTACTACGGATATCAGTATTTCTTGACTTATCTGTCAAGAAAGTAGATTTGATTTGAATATCACGTAGGAAACCTCGCTCTTCGGATGTAAAAGCAAAGAAATCACTATAAGTATAATATTTACGTTGTTTCTTAGTATTTGACAGAAGGCTCATTGGGCAGAATGACAAATTATTGTTATGGAATGCACAACTAATCAAAGACAAAATTGTAGATTTTCCACAACCATTCTCACCTGCAATGACAGTTATTGGATAATTAAACTCCATCGAAAACTGACCAAGCCCCCGAATTGAAGATTGATTGACTCCAATCTTCAACAGAGTATTACAGGTAAGATTATTTTTAAACCATTGCCTATTTTTTCTGTCTATGTCAGATTCTTTATAATAGCTCATTATAATTCAAAATTCGTACTAGAATCGACCTTTTAGCAAATATTGAAAAATTTTAATACTCTTGGTTTATCCATATAATAGTCAAAAAATCTAGTGACGTTTCTTATAACTAGGTTTTATCATATGAATAATATGTCCTCAAGAACATTCCATTCATTATCTGTCATCTCCGGGAACTTCTTGTTCAGAACATCTTTCACCTCATCTTTCCAACGGCTATCAATCAAATCAGACCATCCATCCTCATCATGTAAGAATCGTAGATACTTTCTAATATTCTCTCGTTGTTTCTCATTTGGTTGTACCATCTGATTTTATCTTATCTATTGCTTTTTTAGTAGGGGTACAAATTGTACCCCATCTGTTATTCAGCACTTATTGATTCTGTATTTCTTCAACACCTCATCAACAATGTTTCTTAAGGATTACCATATGCCATATCCAACTTGCGAGGAATAAAGAAGCCCTTAATGCAGTTGGGATTCCTCAAACATATCTGAATATGGTTCTTCTCATTAAATCCTGAACCCGGATATAACTCATCACCTTCCACAAACATCCCTTTCACTGAGTCATATGGCCTAACATCGGCATCTTTATTTAAAGAATGAACTGTCTCTATTACAGCGCAATCCAGTTTTCTTAGAAGTTTATCGCGACTATTTCCTAGATCAGTATTTTGAGGCATTTCAACACCTATCAAACTAATGTTATCAAGTAATGTATTGTACCCCTGTTTTAGTTCTGATAGATATTTGGAGTCTGTCAAATCAAAACAAAACCCCAAATCTATTACAGCACCCAATACTGCAGGTTTCTTTATGCTAGAGCCTTTTCTTTTACTGTTATCTACAGCCCATTGCAGAGCTCGCTCCTGATTGTTTTCCCAGAAATAAACTCCGTGTCCCAACCAGTCGTAATCATTCTCACTCGCCTTAAGATTATCTTCACCCATTACAACCTTATTGGCAACATCTTCATCGCAACCGTGAAATCCAATTATTAGATTAGTTCTTCTTGAGTATAGATCTTCCATGGTAATAAACGTTTTAGATGTTACTTGTAAATAGGAGATAACTCACCGTCTTCCGTTATGATTCCGGCCGACATTAAGAATGCCTTAGCCGACGAAAACGTTCTGGAAGACTTTCTGGAAGCCTCTAAGATCTTCTGCTCACGAGTCTGTGCGGTTTCATTACCGCCGTTTTGTTCTTTCTTTTTCATAGTCATTAAAGTTTAAATATGGTTTAGGTTAATTATACATTTTTTCAGTGAATCCGTCCAGTACGGGACGGTAATGCCAAACGTCTGCTTAATCTTAGTCTTGTCCAACACTGAGAACGCAGGACGCTTGACGGGACTGGGAAACTCATCGCTGTGGCAGGGCTGGATGTTGCAGTCTGTGTGGCCGCTGTACTCGGCTATCATCTTGGTAAAGTCATACCAGGAGCAGACGCCTTCGTTGCTGTAATGGTAGATGCCCTCAACCGGCCTCTCAATTATCCTGACTATTGCCCGAGCCAGGTCATAGGCGTATGTGGGGGTACCCACCTGGTCAAATACCACCTTAAGTTCCGGACGTGTGGCAGTCAGGTTGAGCATAGTCTTTACAAAGTTCTTACCAAACTCACTGTACAACCACGCAGTGCGTATAATCACATACTTGCAGCCGGAGGCCATTATATTTTGCTCACCATGCAGTTTGGTCAATCCGTAAACACCTGTAGGTGTGCCAACCATATCTTCCCTGCATGGAGTGTTGTACGGTTCCTTGCCAAAGACGTAGTCGGTGCTTATATGTACCAGCAATCCGTCAACCTCTTTCATGACAATTGCCAGGTTCTGCGGTGCTTTGGCATTCAGAAGTTCGGCCAGTTCCTGATTGCTCTCTGCTCCGTCAACGTTAGTATAGGCAGCACAGTTTACAATTACCTTAACGTCATTGTCACTTACAATCTTTCGTATGGCCTCAAGATTGGTGATGTCAAGGATGGTGGTTTGGACGCCATCCTGCTCTACTACATCGGTAAAGATATATCTCTCCCTGGAACCCTGAGACACAATGCGCATCTCATTGCCAAGTTGGCCGTTTCCTCCTGTAACCAGTATTGTCATATTGTAAACGGGGTTTCAAAATCTTTAAGCAGCGGGTGCTTGGTGTCTTTATCGCTCAAAAGCGCGCGCTCCATAGGGATGCGCCAGTTTATGCCCAGCGATTCATCCAGGATGCTTATGCCGCCATCGGCCTCCGGATGGTAGAACTCATCGCACTTGTACTGGAACACCGCGGTCTCACTCAGTACGGCAAATCCGTGGGCAAAACCTTTGGTTATAAAGAATTGGCGTTTGTTCTCTTCCGATAACTCCACAGCTACGTGTTGGCCGTAGGTGGGGCTTCCTTTGCGGATATCGACGGCTACGTCCAGCACGGCACCACGCACGCAACGCAGCAGTTTGCTTTGGGTATATGGGGGACGCTGGAAATGTAGGCCTCGCATTACTCCGTAACTTGACATGGACTCATTATCCTGCACAAACTGGACTTTGTGTCCTATCAGCGGGGCTATCTGAGCGTCAAAGTCTCGCTGGGAAAAACTTTCAAAGAAGTAGCCTCGGGCATCGGTAAACACCTTTGGCTCTATTATCAGGGCTCCCTTAAGTGGGGTTTCAATTATATTCACTTTTCAGCTAATTTTAGGAGATATTGACCGTACTGGTTTTTTAGCATGGGGGTTGCCAGTTCTTTTAATTGGTCTGCGGTGATCCAGCCTTTTGAATATGCGATACCCTCCAGACAGGCTATTTTTAGGCCGGTGCGTTTCTCGATTACTTCTACAAATGTGCTGGCCTCGCTTAGGCTGTCATGCGTACCAGTATCCAGCCATGCAAATCCGCGGCTCAGGGTCTGCACCTTTAGCTGTCCTGCAGCAAGGAACTCCTGGTTTACGGTTGTAATCTCCAACTCACCACGGGCACTGGGCTTGATATGTGCAGCCACATCCACCACCTTGTTGGGGTAGAAATAGAGCCCCACAACAGCGTAGTTGCTCTTGGGCTTGGCAGGTTTCTCCTCAATGCTCAGACAATTACCCTCAGCATCAAACTCCGCCACACCATACCGCTCCGGATCACTCACCCAGTAACCAAATACAGTAGCCTTATTGTTCTCCTCGGCCTCCTTAACCGCATTGCGCAGCATTGAAGTAAACCCGTTGCCATAGAAAATGTTATCGCCCAAAACCAGGCAAGCGCAATCATTACCAATAAACTCGCGGCCAATGATAAATGCCTGTGCCAGGCCATCCGGACTGGGCTGCTCGGCATACTCAAAGCGGACTCCGTAGTCAGAGCCGTCACCCAGCAGGCGCTTGAATCCCGGCAGGTCGTGCGGGGTGCTGATAATCAGTATGTCACGTATCCCGGCCAGCATCAGTACGCTGATGGGATAATATATCATGGGCTTGTCAAAGATGGGGAGCATCTGCTTGCTCACTCCTTTGGTGATTGGGTACAATCTGGTACCGCTACCACCTGCAAGAACAATTCCTTTCATATTGTAAAACTGCTTGATTTAGAGATAATTGTAGGACTCCCCGGCACGGGTGTGCGGGTGGATTTTCGGTCTTACAAGGCAATGTCCAGGTTGCCTTTACGGAGCGGCTCCTATCCAAGAGTGCTCCGTAGGCCGGCCTTACCATGCGTAAGCATGGTTTTGGTATATAAACGCAAAAATACGATAATATTATTAAATAATATTACCTATTGCCATGAAAGTAGTTGGGGAACTTATTAACAGGTCTGGACTTTCTCAAGGTATTGCAGTGGTATGTGGCTGATAGCCACTACTGCTACGCCTGGTATTGATACTAATAGTTTGCGGTCTTTCCTTATACGCTTTACTGTGCCAATGGCGCCTTTATAAACGCCCTCTGTTACACGAACCTTTTCACCAAGAGTGTATTTGATATCTGGTTCAAGCACATCAATTGCAGGATGCTCGTATTGAACAGAAGTGATCAGAATAAAGTTTTCCATATCCTGGTCACGTATAGGTGCAGGTTCTTTCCTTGTGGTATCAGAGTAGATCATGAAATCACTTAAGTGACTGTGCTTAAACTCTTTGAGCCAGTCAATGGGGCATTTGATAAAGAAGATATTTGACAGACAGTCTGCATAATAGACGCGATGGCCTGCCTCCTGAGCACTCTGCATCAGGGTCTGCGTCCGGTTTCGGAACGCTCGCAGGGCATACCATCGGGAATCATCCATCAGCGGTTCTTGTACATGGAGTCGTAATACTTCTGATACTCTCCGCTGGTTACGTTGTCTACCCAGTCCTGATGGTCCAGATACCAGCGTACGGTTTTCCCGATTCCCTCCTCAAATTGAAGGCTCGGCTCCCACCCCAATTCACGCTGCAACTTGGTTGAGTCTATAGCGTAACGAAGGTCATGACCGGCGCGGTCAGTCACGTATGTTATCAGGTCCATATCGGCTCCCTCGGGGCGTCCAAGCAGGCGGTCAACGGTATTGATAAGAACCTTGATAATGTCAATATTTTTCCACTCGTTAAATCCGCCAATATTGTAAGTCTCAGCAACCTTGCCCTGATGGAAAATCAAATCTATCGCGCGGGCGTGATCCTCAACAAACAGCCAGTCACGAACGTTCTCACCCTTGCCATAAACGGGCAGCGGTTTGCGGTGAAGGATGTTGTTAATGAACAGCGGAATCAGTTTCTCGGGGAACTGATAAGGTCCGTAGTTGTTTGAGCAGTTGGTCACAATGGTAGGCATCCCGTAAGTGTCGTGGAATGCACGTACAAAATGATCGGAACTAGCCTTAGAAGCACTGTATGGACTGTGAGGCTGATACTTCAAATCCTCAGTAAAGAACTTACTTCCGTAAGCCAGATGATGCTCACCGGAACTTGCCTTGGTAGTAAACGGAGGCTTAATTCCCTCCGGATTTGTCATCTCCAGAGCACCGTAAACCTCATCGGTACTTATATGATAGAAACGCTTACCTTCCCAATTACCATCCCAATATATCTTAGCCGCCTGTAAAAGCGACAAAGTACCCATCACGTTAGTCTGGGCAAATGTAAACGGATCCTTAATAGAGCGGTCCACATGACTCTCAGCTGCCAGATGAATGATTCCATCCACCTTCTCATCCTGCATAAGCTTGAGCACGCCCTCAAAGTCACAGATATCCATCTTGACGAACTTATAGTTGGGTCTATTCTCTATGTCGCGCAGATTGTCCAGATTGCCCGCATAGGTCAGTTTGTCAAGATTTATTACTTTATAATCAGGGTACTTATTGACAAAAAGGCGGACCACATGGCTACCTATAAAGCCTGCTCCGCCGGTTATGATTATTGAACGTTTCATTTATCCAGAACCTCGTATTTTGAGTTGTTACTCTTAAACTCCGGCACAATCTCCTTCATTATGCGCACAATCTCCATGTCATCAAACGTATAAGACTGCTTAAGCAGACGCTCCTCATTCTCCACGGCGGTAGCATAGTCATACTCGCGAACCTTGGCAATCATGATCTTGGGATGGTCTGTAGGCAGGGTGTTCTCGGCCGATGCCAGTACCTCCTCATACAGTTTCTCGCCGTCACGCAATCCGGTAAACACAATGTCTATGTTCTTGGCGCCGCTAAGCTTGATCATACGCTTGGCCAAATTTACGATTTTTACTGGCTTACCCATATCAAATACGTAAATCTCACCGCCCTTACCCATTGTTCCGGCTTCAAGCACCAGCTTACAGGCCTCCGGGATAAGCATAAAGAAACGCACCATCTCGGGATCGGTAACCGTTACGGGACCGCCGTTCTTTATCTGCTCACGGAATATGGGTATTACGCTGCCGTTTGACCCCAGCACGTTACCAAAGCGTGTGGTTACAAACTGTGTCACGCCCTCTACCTTGCCGTCCACAATGGCCTGGTTCAATGACTGGCAGTAAATCTCGCAGATTCGCTTGGAGCAGCCCATCACATTGGTGGGGTTCACGGCCTTATCGGTGGATATCATCACAAACTTGCCGGTCTTGTATTTTACCGCAAGGTCGGCAATCACGCGGGTACCTTCTATATTGTTCTGCACGGCCATGGCGGGGTTGTCCTCCATCATGGGCACGTGTTTGTAGGCGGCGGCATGGAGCACGTAATCGGGCCTGTGGCTGTCAAAGATTATCTCCATGAACTTGCGGTTGGTTATGCTGCCCACAATGGTAAAGCACTTGATCTTGGGGTGATGCTCTGCCATGTACAGGCGGACATCGTGCATGGGGGTTTCGGCCTGGTCTATGAGCACCATCTCGGCGGGATTGTACTTGGCAATCTGACGCACCATCTCACTGCCTATGGAGCCGGCGGCACCGGTTATGAGTATACGCTTGCGGCGCAGGTTCTGGCCAATGGCGCCCATATCCACCTCAATCTTATCACGCGGCAGCAGGTCCTCAATCTCAATGTCACGCATGCGCTCGTGGCTCAGGGGCGACTTGCCGTCCCACTCCTCGGCCTGGTTCATGACCATTATCTTGATGCCGGCATCGGTCAGGGCGCTTATTATGGCCTGATTCTCGCGGAAATGGTCGGTCTGCAGAGGGCTGATCATCACGGCATGGATCTCATCCTCGCGCATTATGTTTACCAGATTGGCGTTCTCGGGGTACACGCGCACACCCAGCAGACGCTGGCCCACAAAATCACCGTTTGGGCTTATGAATCCCTTCAGGGTGAATTTCTTGACGTCCTGGTTGAATATACTCTTGGCCAGACTGACACCGCCCTCAAGCACACCGTAAATGAATATGTTGGTGGTGCGGGTATCGGTCCTGGAGAGTTCGAACATGAACTTTACTATAACGCGCACAATGAACATGCACATGGTCACCGCCACCAGAATGATGAATTCGCCGTAGAAATTGGGCAGTGCCACCGCCGTCACCTCCAGTATACGCAGCAGCTTGCTTACACCGTACGATACTATTGCGGCCGATAAGGTGGCCGATGTGATATTAGCCAGGTCATGGAACGTTGAGTATCGGACCACGCCGTGATAGGTATGGAATATCTTGAACGATATGGCGTATATGACTACATTTATCAGGATTCCCCAGAAATTGGCCCAGAACATGGCGTCATTGACGAACGCCTGCGGTTTGATAAGGAAAAGTGCTATCCAGCTGTTCAGGAACACAAGAAAACAATCCAACAGCAGGATAAACCAGTAAGGAACTGCCTTTTTTGTAAAATACCAGTCGGTTATATTCTTGAAGAAATGCTTCATTTGTACCGAGTTAGAATGAACTATTTGAAAATTTTTACAAAAGTAAACAATTCGGGCCATTCTAACTATAATAGAAAGCGATTATTTATACACAAGTGCATATTTAACTAAATAAGGTATGGGGTCTGCCTTAAAAGTTGTAAATTTGGGGCCGCTATGAAGAAATCATTACTTGGATATTTAAAAACGCTGTTGATAGCAGCACTTACGGCAGGCGCTCTCTGGTCCTGTCAGGACGAAAAACCGGAGATACATTTCCCAGATCCCATAATTCCCCAAAAGGAATTCAAACACGTCGAAACCATTACTCAGGACACCCTCACCTTCAATCAGGGTGACAGTGTTGTATTCCGTATGCGTACCATTCCGGTCAACCTTCTGTCCAGACAGGACGTGACCGTTCAGGTAAGCGACACCGCCGGCAGCAAGTACGAGTTCGCTCAGATAAAATCTTACAAACTGGGCAAGGACAGCATATGGAGCGTAGTCATCAATATGACTTACGGAATGAAGTCCGGTGACCGCATATCAATCATGGTGGCCGATGCCGACACCGTCATCTACTCCGATGAGACCGTGCTTGATATGATACCCGCAGAACAGCCTCTGGACATATCCCTGCGCATAATGAACAAGGACTCCATTGCGGCATTCGTTGACGACACCAGAAACATCACCGTCTCCCTGAGAGTCAATCCCTTTGACCTGTTCTTTGGCGACAGCGCCTCCCTTTATCTGACAGATTCGCTTGAGCATTCATTAAGAAAGAAATATTCCCTTAGTGACCTCAGTTTCCAGCCGTCGGACAGCACATGGACAGCCCGCATAGACCTGCTTGAGGAGGAACCGGCCGAATCCTACATCCTGCTCAAGATGATTCTGCCCGATACCGTCATAATATCATCACCCGTGTACATCCGCAAGGCCGACATCACCATGAGTTCAGTCAAGGTGGGTAACGACGCTCCGATGAAGTTTGACGCAGCCACCAACACCTGGTCATATTTCATGGCTACCGTGACCGACTTCTCAAACCAGAAGTACCTTTTTGAACATAACGGTGAGAAGGTTACCGTGGGTGACAGCCTGCTGCTTGATGGTGAATACAACTATCTGAACGCAAACAAGCCCCTTACCGTTTCAGTATGGAAATACGGAGCGCACAAGGATTACATAATCAAGATGTACAACACCGGCCTGCCGGTAGTAAGGATCAACACAGGCGGCAAGTCCGTAACCCGTCGAGACACCTGGGTTGAGGGTGCCACCATGCGTATTGATCTTCCGGACGGCACGGTTGCTTATCAGGGCTCGCTCAGCCTCAAGGGTCGCGGAAACGGTACCTGGACTGAGACCGAGAAGAAGCCCTACGCCCTTAAACTGGACGAGAAGGCCAAGATTCTGGGCATGCACAAACAGAAACGCTGGTGTCTGCTTGCCAACTACAAGGACCGCACCCTGCTGCGTAATGACATCTCGCTGTGGATAGCACGACAGACTGAGATGCCGTACACCGTAAGCGGCCGTTTTGTGGAATTGGTATGGAACGGCAAGAATATGGGAAACTACTATCTGTGCGAGCAGATAAGGATTGACAACAACCGTGTCAACATTGCCGAGCCCAACCTGGAAGACCCTGAAAACGGCGGAATGCTGATACTTATTGATGATTTCCTGGATTACAGTTCCAGCGACAGGCAGGACAAGAGCCCGATGGTGGGATTCCGCAGCACCGGCTCAAACAGACGCTACGATCTGCCCTACGTACTCAAGGACCCCGAGGAGGATGCCGACGGCAAACTGCTGAACTCATCTTCAAAACCATTTAAGTACATCCAGAACTACGTCAACACTATGGAGGACGCCATTTACGCACTCAAGACCAATCCTGACAATTCCAAGGTAAAGCAGTATCTGGATTATGAAAGTGCCGTTGACTACGTCCTTATCCAGGAACTCACCATGAACCACGACTCATACAACACATGGCCCAAGCACGGCCCCCACAGCGCATATCTGTACAAGGATGCCGGTGGCAAACTCTGCTACGGACCTGTATGGGACTTTGATTATCACACCTATACCCTGTATGGTGATTTCAGCCAAAATCAATGGAACGGCAGTTCATGGAACAGCAATGAGAACCCCAGACTAAGACAGTGGGAACTGCTCAAGATGGACAACAAGGGAGGCAACAAGTACTATTTTGCCGACCTGGCCAAATATGACTCCGAATTCAGGTCGCTTCTGGTACAACGCTGGAACCAGTACAAGAACACCTGGAAGACCGAATTCCCCAAATACGTTGACATGATGGCCGATTCCATCCGTCTGTCCGAATCATACAACAACACTCTCTGGAAAAAGAATGAAAGCCTGACCAACTACAGGCAGAACGGTGATTACGCCCTCACGTTCCAGCAGGCTGTCAACGCCATCAAGACCGCGTTCCAGAAGCGTTGGGACTGGATAGACCAGAACATAACCAAACTTGGTAACTAAAACCTCAATAATAACCTTAATAATTAAATTACTTACTATGAGACAGAAGAAGTATTTGCTCCCTGAGAATGAAATTCCGACAGCTTGGTTCAACATCCAGGCTATTATGCCTAACAAACCTCTGCCTTTCCTGCACCCTGGAACACGTCAGCCCCTCAAACCCGAGGATCTGTACCCCATCTTTGTACAGGAGTGCGCCAACCAGGAACTTAACCAGAAAGATGAATGGATTGAGATACCCGATGAGATCCGTCAGCAGTATGCATCATACCGCTGCACTCCGCTGGTTCGTGCTTACGAGCTTGAGGAGGCTCTGGGTACTCCCGCACACATATATTTCAAGAACGAGAGCGTATCGCCCGCAGGTTCACACAAGCTGAACTCTGCCCTTGCCCAGGCCTACTACGCTAAGAAGCAGGGCATTACCAACCTGACCACCGAGACCGGTGCCGGTCAGTGGGGCGGTGCTCTTTCATACGCCACCAAGAAATTCGGCATTGACTGCGCAGTTTATATGGTAAAGGCCAGCTACAACCAGAAGCCTTACCGCCGCTCTATCATGCAGACATTCGGTGCCGCCATCACTCCCTCACCCTCTATGTCAACCCGCGCCGGAAAGGATATCCTGACTGCCAACCCCAATGACCAGGGCTCACTGGGTTGCGCCATCAGTGAGGCTATCGAGCTGGCAGTTTCTACTCCTAACTGCAAATACGCTCTGGGTTCAGTGCTCAACCACGTCTGCATGCATCAGACCGTTATCGGCCTTGAGGCTGAAAAGCAGATGGCTCTGGCCGGTGAGTATCCCGATATCGTAATCGCTTGCTTCGGTGGCGGTTCAAACTTCTGCGGACTGGCTCTGCCGTTCATGCGTCACACCATCAAGGAGGGCAAGAAGACACGTTATATCGCTGCCGAGCCTGCATCATGCCCCAAGCTGACCCGCGGTAAGTTTGAGTATGACTTTGGCGATGAGTCAGGTATGACTCCGCTGCTGCCTATGTACACCCTGGGTCACACATTCAAGCCCGCAACCATCCACGCCGGCGGTCTGCGTTACCACGGTGCTGGTGTTGTTCTCTCTCAGCTTATGAAGGACGGCTACATGGAGGCTGTTGACATTGAGCAGAACGAGTCATTCAAGGCAGGTGTGCTGTTTGCCCAGACCGAGGGTATCATCCCCGCTCCCGAAAGTTGCCACGCTATCGCCGCAACCGTACGCGAGGCCCTCAAGTGCAAGGAGACCGGCGAGCAGAAGACCATCCTCTTTAACCTCTCAGGCCACGGATTCGTTGACATGTCAGCCTATGACCAGTACATTGCCGGCGACCTCCAGGACTTCCACATCAGCGACGAGGAGCTCGCCAAGTACATGGCCAGTGCCGACGCCCTGAACAAATGATACCATTGGGGACGGTTCCGTTTGGTACTGTTTTCCAAAAACGATACCAAACGGAACCGTCCCCAATGGCACTATTTTTGCTTATGAGGAAATTTTTACTTTTGCTTTTGGTTTGGAGCGTAACCGTATCGGCTCAAACCTCACAGGAATTCTTTATGGGTGAGACTCATGAGTTTGACCTGAAGGAATTTGTTGATAATCTTGATTGGGAATCGGCCGATGTCCAGGCAAAGGTTGGGATGCGTCGTGCAGGTGCGCCCGCGCCAGACGATATCCGTTGGATTGACCGCATCTACAACCTGCCCGATTACATGCGCGTTTTCTACGACAATCACGGAAAGCGCGTTCAGGAGGTACTTAACGGCGGTTCCAACTATCTGTCCAATCCCGCTGCCGACCAGACCAACGCCGTTCACTTCAATGACGGTGAGGCAACGTTTGTGGTTCTCAAGGAGATTCCGGTGGGGTTGACTTTCACATACCCGCAGGATGCTGTTGATCAGGATCCGTCGTTGTACCGCCAGTACGCCCTCAACGCCATAAACGCTCACATTGCCGAGCATCAGGACGAATATCTTGCTGACGTATATGACTTTATGCCGTATATGTTCATGAGCATGAGTTATGATTACCCCGAGGCATTCTGGTTGCGTAATTACTGGAACTGGTCAACCTCATACGGCGCCAATTGGGGCTACCTGCAGGAAAGCGGCAGGGACAGCGCCAAATACACCTATATGGTGCTGTTTATGGTTCAGGCCGGCGAATATGACTACCGCAATGAGGATTTCCGCAATCCCGCAGTCCTGGCTCAGGCCGTTCAGGAGTACAAAGGCAAAGTACATAGTATCCTGGCCGATGTCCCCACCGACACCCGTTATGCCCAGGTCCGATACCTCAACGACTGGCTGACCAAGCACAACGCCTACAATTCATGCTATGACCCTCAGAACTCCCCGTCGATTGTGTGGAGCCCCATGAGCGCTCTGCGCGGCACAAACGGTGAAAGAGGTCCTGTGTGTGAGGGATATGCCCGCGCATTCAAGGTGCTTTGCGACCAGTTGGGTATTCCGTGCATTCTGGCTGTAGGCGATGCCATAGGCAGCCGCGACGCCACTCCCGAGAGCCATATGTGGGATGAGGTCAAGATGAGTGACGGAAACTGGTACGCCGTTGACGTTACCTGGAATGACCCGATGAACAGTTCATCGGACCCCTTGGTATCAGGTTATGAAAATGAAGACTGGATGCTGTTGGGCAAGTATGACATTGTGAACAATAGGGATAACCTGACGTTTGCCGAGTCTCACCCCAACTCGCTCATTTACGGCCAGGGTGAGTCAGCAGCATGGGACTATGACAACCGTACCCTGATTGCCGACTACAAGTATGACCATACTACGGGTGTGGCTAGCATAAGCGCTCCAGAGGATGATGATGTCATCTACTCCATCCTTGGTGTCAAACTCAACAAAAAAGTACGTGAACTTGAACCTGGTGTTTACATAATAAACGGCCGTAAGGTGGTTGTTAAGTGACGCAAAGGGGTCGTTTCGCTTTGCGTCATTCGCCACAACCAAGGTTTAGTTCACCACAAACCGGATTAAAATAGCCCTCCGGGATGTCCCGAAGGGTTATTTTTGCGTCGTACCTGAGGCCAGGCTGCCTGGCTAAGGACATTAAAAACAAAAATCAATAGTTTTATGTACGACGTAACATTTATCAAGAAATTCGAGTCAACAGTCCGCAAGCACTGGAACGATGCAGCGCTCAACGACTACAAACACCCCGTGTCAACCTACGGCCAATTGGCCGCACAGATTGAAGCCGACCACCTGATGTGGAAAGCCGCAGGAATCAACAAGGCCGATAAGATTGCTCTAAACGCCAAGAGTTGCGCAGGCTGGATCAAGACCTTTATGGGTGTTATGACCGGCGGATATGTAGGAGTCCAGCTGTTTGACGGATATACTCCGGCCGATACAATGAGCCTGGTTAACCACTCCGACAGCGTGCTGCTCTACACCGAGCGCCGCCTTATGGACAAGATGGACTTTGAGCAGATGCCGGGTCTTAAAGGCGCTATCGATGTACACACAGGTGAACTCCTGGCCAGTCGCGGAGACTTTGCTCAGATATACAACAACCGTGAAAGCATAATGAAAGATGCTCACCCAGGCGGCTTCAATGCCCAGGACTTTAAGGGCTATGAAGACCGTCCTGCCGATGAGCTGTGCGGCCTCAATTACACATCGGGCTCAACAGGCAACCCCAAGGGAGTGATGCTGACCGTTCGCAACTTCAGCGCCAACGTCTATCTGATTCCGCGCCATTTCCCCTACCGTGAAGGCCAGACCTACCTGAGCGTGCTGCCCTTTGCACACATATTCGGCATGATGTACGATGCCATAGAGCCCCTGTGCCTGGGCATGCATCTGACCATCCTTGGAATGCCCCCTATCCCCGCCTACCTCAAGCCCGCATTGGCCGATGTCAAGCCCAACGTATTCTTTGCCGTTCCGCTCATCCTGGTCAAGATGCTGGACAACACCATAGGCGAGTTCGTAAGCAGCAAGTCCGGCAAGCAGAAACTGGCCGACCACAACAACAACCCGGACTACTGCAAGGCCCTGCGAACCATATTCATGTCGGCCTTTGGCGATAACATTGAGCTGCTGGTAACCGGTGGTGCCGCAATGGCGTTCGATCTGGAGGACCTGATGGCCCAGAAACTGCAGATCCCCTTTGTGACCGGTTACGGCATGACCGAGGCCTGCCCCACCATATCAATCGGCGAGAAGGGCAAGTACAAGATGAAGTCAGTAGGTGAAATAGTATCTGAGGGTATTGAGTGCCGCATAGACTCTTCGGACCCCGAGCATATTCCCGGTGAGGTTATAATAAAAGGTGACTGCGTGTTCACCGGATATTACAAGAACCCTGAGGCAACTGCCGAGGTTCTGGATAAGGACGGCTGGTTCCGCACCGGTGATATGGGTACCATCGATAAGGACAACACCGTATTCCTGGCCGGCCGATGCAAGAACATGCTGCTGTCGGCTAACGGTCAGAACATATTCCCCGAGGAGATTGAGGTTGTTCTGAACACCCTGCCCTATGTGGCCGAGTCAATCATCGTGGACCGCAAGGGCCATCTCACGGCGCTGATAGTGCCCAACGTGGACCAGGTGGCAGCCAGCGGAATGGACAACGACGCCCTGAACGCCGTAATGGCCGGCAACATCACAAAACTCAACCAGGAGATTCCCGCCTACTCACATGTGGACGGTTTTGAACTCAAATTTGAGCCTTTTGTGAAGACTCCCAAAGGAAGCATCCGCCGTTTCATGTACAAGTAAAGAGTAAACACTAATTTTGCGATATGGAAACAAAAAGAGTAGTAATTACCGGAATGGGTGTGATCACATCCATCGGCAAGAACATAACAGAGTTCAAGGAGAGTCTGGAGAACGGCCGTCTGGGTATCTCAGAGATTGAGGGCCTGGACAAGTTCGGTGAACTGACAGTTCACGTAGCCGGTCAGGTAAAGGATTTCAAGCCCACAGAGCTGGGTATGGACGCAGGCAGCGCACGCCGCAGTGACCGTTTCAGCCAGTTTGGCATCTGTGCCGCCATCCAGGCAATGGAGCAGAGCGGTCTCAAGGCCGGCGAGAACATTGAGCCGGGCCGTCTGGGCTGTTACGTAGGCTCAGGAATTGGCGGCATGCAGACATTCATTGACCAGACTCTGGTTATGGCCAACGAGGGTGCCAAGCGCGTATCGCCCCTGTTCATCCCCATGATGATTGGTAACCTTGGTGCCGGAAACATAGCCATCAAGTTCAACGCACAGGGTCCCTGCCTGCCGGTTGTATCGGCCTGCGCCACATCAACACACGCTGTAGGTGAAGCATTCCGCGCCATCAAGTACGGTCTGGCCGATGCCATCATAACCGGTGGAACAGAGGCTGCAGTGAACGAGCTTGCCATAGGCGGTTTTGCCAACATGAAGGCCCTGACTACGGCCGATGACCCCGCACAGGCCTGCCTGCCGTTCGATGCACGTCGCGGCGGATTCGTAATGGCCGAGGGTGCCGGAATCCTGGTTCTTGAGGAGTATGAGCACGCCGTAAAGCGCGGAGCCCGCATCATAGCCGAGGTGGCCGGTTACGGCAACACCTGCGACGCATACCACTACACCGCTCCCCGTCCCGACGGCACCACAACCGCCGCCGCACTGAGCCAGTCTCTGTCTGAGGCCGGTTATACCAATGACAGCCTTCTCTATATCAACGCACACGGCACAGGAACCCATATGAACGATGCCTGTGAGACCAAGGCCATCAAGATTGCACTGGGCGAGGAGCAGGCCCGCAAGGTCATGATAAGTTCAACCAAGTCAATGCACGGACATATGCTGGGCGCCACAGGTGCAGTAGAGCTCATTGCTTCTGCAATCGCCCTTGAGAGCGGCGTTCTGCCTCCCACCATCGGCTATAAGGAGCCCGATCCCGAGTGCGACCTGGATTACATCCCGGGCACCGCACGTAAGGTACAGGCTGAGTATGCACTCTCTTGCTCTCTTGGTTTTGGCGGTCACAACGCAGCAGTAACACTTAAGCGCTACAAGGACTGATATGGAGATGAACAGGGAAGAGTTGATGCAGATAATGCCCCACAGGGACCCTATGCTCCTTGTGGACCATTCTGAGACAACTCCGGAGGGCGTGGAGTCCGAGTACAAGGTGCCCATGGACCCCTACTACACTCAGGGTCATTTTCCCGGCAATCCTATTGTACCGGGAGTGATTCTTTGTGAGATTATGGCACAGGGCAGCGTCCTGCTTTTCAGCGAGCAACTGGTTGATCATCTGGCTCTCTACGCCGGTATGGACAAGGTGCGTTTCAAGAAGCAGGTTCACCCTGGTGATAAAGTAACTGTCCGCTCAACCCTTGGCAGGTGTCGCGGACAGTTCATACAGGTTAACTCAACGGCTTACGTTGGCGATGAGGTTTGCGCCCAGGGCCAACTCTCATTCATGCTTACTCAGAAATAAGCACTTTCTTGCCGTTAATTATCTTCAGGCCGCGTGTGTTGCTGTCAACCTCGCGGCCGTTGATGTCATATGACCTGGCCCATTCGGGCTGAGCCTCTATCATTTCCAGTGCCGTAGGAACGTTCACTTCCATCAGATAGAAGTTGTCAAAACAGGTGTTGTTGCCGTTCTGACTCAGGTGAGTGAATATCAGACGTGTCCTGTTGTAGTTTGACTTGGTCGAGAAGATATACTGAACCTCGGTCCACTCTCCGCTGTATGAGGGAAACTCCAGGATGGTGGCGTTGGGGTCATCATCGGGGGCGCCGTCGGTGGTGAGCATAATCTTCAGGTTGGGGTTCTTGGTGGTAACCAGGTCTGTGGAGTTCTTTACTCTGAATCCCAACACGAACATTTTCTTCTTGGCGGTAATCCACTCCATGCGGATTGAGCCCTCGGATGCCTCGTCGCCGTCAATCTTTGACTCCAGATAAACGCTGTCCTGATCCTCCTGATATCTCTTGAGGTTGAAATTATCCTTTGACAGGGTATTGCCTGCGCCGCTCAGCCATGAGCCGAAGTTCTCATACTCGAATGATCCGTCGCTGATTTTGTTGGTTGTGGTCTTGACCGGATAGGTCTCGCCGGCAAAGTCAACTGTTGCGGGATAGATGGATTCAATCTTGGGAACGGTCACTCTGACTGTCTTGACAAAGTCATCGGCCTTCATTGTTATGGTTGCCTGGCCCGATGTCCATCCGGTGATGATACCATCATCAGATACGGTGGCAACTGTGGGGTTGCTTGATGTGTAGGTGATGGTGTTGTTGGTGGCGTTCTCGGGATATGTCTTGGCATTCAGGGCGGCCTGCTGTCTCTTGTTCAGGGTTATAAGGATGCCGCCGTCATAAGTGATATCGTCAACTACGGTGTATCCTGTCATGTAGTTGATGAACCAGATAAGGTCATTGGCGCTGATACTGGTATTATTTTTACCATTCTTGAAGAAATCGTATATCTTGCGTTGGATTGAAGGACCTGAAATACCGTTCAGCTTGTCAATCAAGGGAGCGAACATGTAGTCCTTGGGGTCACTGCTGTTGTCAATCGAGCCTTTCTTGCCCTCGTAGTTGCGCAGACGTGCAAAACCTACCTCAGTTGGATCAAAGTCTACGGCTGCCTCCTGGCAGAATGTGGTCAATTCATAATCCTTGGCCAAGTCACTTTCGCTCATACCCAGCAGGGCACCTATCAGGAAACCTATCGTACCGGTACGGTCAGCACCGTTCTGGCAGTGGTAGAACACAGGCTTGCCGGCCTTAAGTTCACTTATGATCCACTTGATAGCCTTGATATTGGACTCATCCTTATCAAACTGCCACATACGGGCGCTGGTGGTGGCTATATTGGTAAAGTCAGCGTCCCACTTGTTGTTGGCATCCTTTACGGCGAATGATGCATTGCTGTAATGAGCCTGGCTGCTGCTGCGCAGATCCAACTCGGCACGGATGCCGGCATTACGCATGGTCTCTATACCGTTAGCGGTAAGAAGTACGTTGTACGGATCCTTGGGGTTGGTCAACTGACCGCCGCGGAACAGTTTTCCGTACTTGATGGGATTGCCGCCCAGACCGGTCCAGCCGCCCATATCACGTACGTTCCAGGTGCCCTCGGCATAGATCCAGCGAAGTATACCCTCGGGCAGAAGACTACCCTCGGCTACTGTGGTCTCGACATCGTCCTTTACAGAGATTACCTTGTAGTAGACTCTCTTGCCTGGCATCATGTTATAGAGGTCATAGCCCGATGAATCCTTGTTTACGGTAAAGGAAATCTTGTTGGCCAATCTTACGTCGTCACCCACATCGACGCGCTGGGCATCGGCCCCGTCCTGATGGGTCCATGTGATCCTGTAGGGTGCGGGGGCATCCAGACGGTTCTCAGGGGCTGTTGCGGGTTTGCCTGCGTCAGTTACGTGTGGCATATTGAAATAATCCATCACCTTCTGGACGGTAAGAGGAATGGTGTCATAGTCAAAATCCGTCAGATATGAATGGATGATATCCTTCTCGACCGAATACTGGACGGGATTCTGTGCGCTCACTCCTGCAGTCAGCAGGGACAGAGCCAATAATGAGTACAGTTTTTTCATAAGCAGATGTATTGGTGGGTTAGGTAAAAACGGCATGACCGGTTTTGAGTCATGCCGCTTTATTATTGGTTTTTAGTTTCAATTATCTGGGATCCTTCAGTACGATCTCAACAAAGTAGTAGTACTGTGAGCCAAAGCGAACCTCATTCTGGAAGCTATCGTCAACCTTCTTCTGCTTTGAGTTTGCAAGGAGAGGCATCTGGTCAACAAAATCTCTCAGATACTTGCGGCGGTTGGCAATACGGATCTGCTTTACTCTTGTCATCTGGATCTCCTCCGGATTTGCATAAATGCCCTGGAAGAGCCATTCAGATGAGTTGTGCAGGTAATAGTAGATGGGGAATGTATCCCATGTCCTACCATCGGTTGAGATAGGTGCGTTTGAAGCTGAGAGATAGCCCATTACGTCTGTCTCATAAAGAGCCATATCACTTGCGGTCTGCTCCAGAGGCAGAGTGATTGTGGTGTAGTCTTCATCGACGGTAAGGGTGGCGTTGTCACCCTCCTGGAGAACGATGCTCTTCTTCTCTTTCTTGGTTGCACTGCCGGTTGAACCGCATGAAACCAATGACATTCCCATCAGTACTGACAGGGCAATCATTGTGTAAGTTCTGAACTTTTTCATTGTTAGTTAATTTAGGGTTACTTATTATTTGATTATGAACTTCTTTCCGTTACGGATATAAACGCCCTTGCCCGGATTGGTTACCTCCTGACCTGACAGATTGAAGATGCGGTCATCGGCCTTGGGGGCATCGGCACTTACCTGATTGATCATACTGGTTGAAGGAACGGTGAGTTCTGCCAGATAGAAGTTGTCAAAACAGGTGTTGTTGCCGTTCTGGCTCAGGTGTGTGAATACTATGCGCAGACGGTTCTGGGTCGTTGTGGTGAATACGTACTGGATATCGGTCCAATTGCCGTCGTATGAGGGAGCCTGCAGGATGATGGCATTGGGGTTGTTGTCCGGAGTGCCGTCATTGGTGAGCATGATCTTGAGGTTCTCATTGGCAGTGGTGGTCAGGGCAGTCGAGTTCTTGATCCTGAATCCGAATGCGTATGTTCTCTTCTTGGTAACAGTCCACTCCATACGGATTGAGCCGTCCGATGCATCATCACCGTCAAGCTTTGACTCCAGATATACGCTGTCAGCGTCCTGGCTGTACTTGGTCAGGTCAAATCCGGCCGATGTCATGGCGGTGTCCCTGGCGCTCATCCAGTTGAAGTAATAACCGTACTCGAACGATCCGTCCTTTACCTTGTTGGTTACAGGGGTCTTGAACAGGAGGGTCTCACCCTTGTACTCCACATTTGCGGGTGTCAGGGACTCGATCTTCTTGACTGTTACGGTAACTGATACCGAGAAACCGTCATTGGTAGATGCGGTTACGGTTACAGGCTGATCTGTGCAACCTACAGCCTTGATGAGTCCGGTCTCTGATACGGTTACGGTTCTGGGATCGGATGATGTGTAGGTGATCACGGGATTGGGGTTCAGAGCGCTGTGGTTGACGATTTCAGTTTCCATCTGTGAGGTCTGACCCTTCTCAAGTATAACCTGCTTTGAGCTGTTGAGCTGGAGAGGTCCTATCATGTAGTTGATCAGGAAGTTAAGATCGGCCTCCGGTACATATGTGCCGCTTACGCCAGTCTTGAGGTGGTAGTAAACCTTCTCCTGAAGGGTATTGCCGGGGAATGTCTTGATCTTCTCAACCATCTTGGCGAACTTGTAACTCTCATTGTTATCATTGGGGTCAAGACGGCCAGTGTAGTCTCTCTGGCGAATCAGACGCTCAGGGTTTGGTCTGTCGCGCTCGTTCTCGATCCTGTCACCTGAGAATGATGTCAGCTCGAAATCCTTGCAGAGAGCATCCTCACTCATACCGCAAAGGGCACCAACCAGATAAGCGACCGTACCGGTACGGTCAGCACCTACCGAGCAGTGCAGATAAACGGGCATGTCCTGCTTGAGCCATGCAATGAGCTGCTTGATACCCTGGATACTCTGGGGACCGTTTGCGAATGTGGCAATACGGCTGTTATAAGCCGAGTTGATATTCTTGATCGGGCAGTCACCGTTTATGCTGAAGAATGCCTGAGTGGCATTGACCGAGTTGCTGGCGTCACGCATATCCAACTCAGACCTCATTCCAGCCCAACGGAGCTCATTGATACCGCCTGCGGTTATTATCTTGGTTGTGCTGCTGTTGACATTAAGTCTTGAACCGCGGATAATCTTTCCGTACTTGAGAGGATAACCCTTAAGACCTTCCCAACCGCCCATATCACGAACGTTGAACACATTGTCAATCTTAAGCTGACGCAGTGTACCGGTGGTCTTGAACTTGCCCGATGCTGCAACGACAATCTCGCTGTTGTCATTGGGATACTCAAGCTTCCAGTTGTATATCCTGCCCGGGATGAGGTTCCATACGTTGATGGAGTCAACATCCTTGGCTATGTTCATTTTCTTGGTTGCGGCGTCCGAGAAATCCTCGGTCTCGCTTACGTAAAGTACGCTGGCGGTGTCAAGTGCAGCTGCAAGCTTGATTGGCACGGGCAGCGGCTGGTCCTTACGGTAACCGCCCTCATTTGCCCAGTTCCAGGGATAATCATCGCAGAACTCCCTGATACGAGAGTAACTGTAATCATTGGGATCATATTCAACGGTTGTCAGATAGCTGTGAACCGCCTCATTCTCCAGACAATACTCCGGAATGGCCTGCTGTTGTGCGAATGCCTGCATTGACAGCAGGCTGATAGAAGATAAGAGTAGAATTTTTCTCATATGCTATACTTTGGTTATTTACTAAATTGATGTAAAAATACTGCAATTTATCTTTACACGCAAACTTATCCGTTTTTTTTACCGCCTGCGCCGCGCCGCCTCTCTGCTCTGCCCCGCCCCCGCTGCTCTGCCTCCGCCAAAGTGTCCCACAACGGTATGCCCTGTGAGCCTTCTGAGCCCGGTGCGTGTGGGACATCCCCCTTCCCGAGCCTCGTGTCCCACGCTCATCGGCCCCACAGCACTCTCTCACGCAGGTGCTTGTGGGACACTTTGGCGAGTCCCCCTCCCACTGCAAGAAAAATAATTACCCAAAAACTTGCAAAATCAGCGCCGACATCCCACCTTTGCAAATGACACAAATACCTAAAAACCAATTCGAATACATTATGAAACACTTAATACTAACTCTAAAATGGAAAACAACTGTTTCTTTTACCACATGTTTGCCAATGGCGACGACTCGCGAAACTTTATTACATCACTCAAGGATTTCTACGCCGCATTCAACAGGATCGGGGTTTGCGCGGCCAACTCATCGGCCCGTGTAGTGTCGTTCTCGATTGAGGACACCCATCCGCACGTGCTTCTGTACGGCACCGAGCGCGATTGCGTCAAGTTCAAAAACGCGTATCTGCTCTCCACGCTCAGGTACATTGCCGCCAACCGCGGAAGCCTCTATGACGTGATCCTGAACTACGAGCTATATGCCGTAAAATCAGAGGATTACCTCCGCAATGTGGCCGTTTACACCATCATCCAGGCCACCAAAGACGGCAAGAAAGTGATGCCGTACGATTACATTTGGGGCAGCGGATCGCTCTATTTCAGGACCGATAATTCCCTCCCCATATGGTGTGCCGATGAGAACGGACTGGTCCGAGACCCCATGCCGATAGGGAATCTGACCGCCCGCGAAAAGGAGGCGATGCTCCATTCCAGAAAAGAAGTGCCCGATAACTGGCTGATATGCAATGGTTTCCTACTGCCTCAAAACTATATCGACGTGGAGTTGTTCGAGTCCATTTATCAGACTCACAACTGTTATCGCGTTTTCCTTTCCAACAGCAAGAGGAAGGACGACACCGTGACCACCAAAATGTCAAAGGTGCGCGGAATGATGATTGAGGACATCGAGGCCCGGAAAATCTGCGCAGCGGTGTGCTATTCACTTTTCCGCAAGCACGGCTCCCGCTGGCTGGATGCCAACCAGCGCCTGGAACTGGCTCGCGAGCTCCGCCGCCAATACTATCTCTCTTTCCGTCAGCTCTCTACCCTATGCAGACTGCCAGAGACTGAGATCCGCAAGTACGTCCGCTGAGCCTCCGCTCGCTCCGGGGCGCCGCTCATCGGGCCGGGGTTCCGCGCATTGTGCCGCCTCCGTCTCCCCGCCAAAGTGTCCCACACGCACCCCCGTCAGAATACGTTCTCTCGCGGGTTGGTGTGGGACATCCCCCTTCCCAAGGCTCGTGTCCCACACTCATCGGCCCCAGAATACGCTCTCACGCGGGTGCTTGTGGGACACTTTGGCGGGAGAGCTTACGCAGGTATGGCGTATTTTCAATACATTTGCAATATGGAAGAGCCCATTCTGAATTCTCATAACAAGGATGAATACCCTCCTGCACATACTGCAGAGCACATCCTGAACCGCACTATGGACAATATGTTCCATTGCGGGCGTTCCAAAGTGAACCACATTGAGCGCAAAAAGAGCAAGTGCAATTATGATCTGCCGGAGCCTTTGACCGATGAGCAGGTGCGCCAGGTTGAGGCCCGCGTGAACGAGGTCATCGGCCAGGATCTGCCCGTGATTTCCAAATACGTTACGCGCAATGAGATACCCGATGGAATTGACCTGAGCCGTCTGCCCCAAGATGCCAGCGAGACTCTTCGCCTGGTTTATGTGGGTGATTACGATGTGTGTCCGTGTCTGGGCTCGCACGTGGAGCACACCTCTCAGATCGGTGAATTCCGGATTACCAGCACCAGCTTCAACGAAGGCAGTTTCCGCATTGTTTTTAGGCTCACTCCTCCTTCGGAGTAAGTTCGCTTTTTCGCCAAAGTGTCCCACAAGTACCCCTCTCACAAGCTCTGTAGAGGGGTTCGTTGTGTTACACACCCTCATCTGAGGCTCGTGTCCCACACGCACCGGCCCAAGAAAGCTCACAGAGCGGATCGTTGTGGGACACTTTGGCGAAAAGGCCGATACGCGAGCTAGGGCCGATGAGCGGTCAGCGGGAGGGGAAGAGCTGACGGTAGGCGGCAGTTTTGGATTGGAGGGACATCGGGTAGGCTCGGGAGGTGGAGGGCATTCTCCACCACTCTATCTGGCGGCCGTCAATCGTGATCTGGGTTTTGGCGGAGGGTGCCGGCGGGGCGTCAATACCTTGGACCGATGCGCGACCATCGGACTCCAGAGCCTTGAGGATGGAGAGGAATTCGTCGGATGACTTGCCGCCGGTGGTTACGATGGTGGTGCAGCGGGGCATGGTTTGGAGCATGTCGGCTATGGGGGCGGGCTTGATGATTAGCAGGAACTCGTCGCTGGCGTTGCCTTTGAGGCGGCACACTTTTGAGGCGGTATCAAAAAACGCCAGTCCCTTATCGGCACAGAATCGTGTAATCAATTGTCTGTCAAAGCGTTTATCGGCAGCAATCTCAAAGTGATGCGGGTCGTTAAAATGGATCAGGCCCTGGATGCGCCAGAAATCGTTTATCCAGTTGGGGTAAAAGAAGTTCATCGACCATCGGGCCATGGGCGGCGGAAAACTGCCCAGGAACAGGATTGTGGCGCTGGCGGGCAGGAACGGGATAAGCGGATGGTCCTCAATCACGATGCCGGACTGGGACATATCGACCCTGTCTCCGATAAACTTTACACCCTCGGTTTTTAGTATTGAGCGCTGCAGTTCGGGGCCTCCGAAACCGTAGTTGGAGCCCATCTGTCCGCTGGATGTGACCACCCTATGGCAGGGCGTTTTCACGGAATCGGTATTGGTGTGCAGTGCGTTACCAACGGCACGGGCAGCCCCCTCGGGATAGCCGGCCATCTGAGCCACCTGCCCGTACGATGCCACTCTCCCCTTTGGGATCATGGCAACCGCTTTGAATACCGCTTCCTTGAATGTGTCCAAATTACGAGTGTCAGTTGGATTCGGCAGCCAGGCGGAAGAGCGCAGGAGTCAGGTGACAGTAGCCTGTGGGGTTCTTGTCAAGGTAATCCTGGTGGTACTCCTCGGCGCGGTAGAAGTTCTTGAGGGGCAGCAACTCTACTGCCAGTTTCTGACCGGGTTCAAGTGCCTGCTGCTGCTCTTTGAATACTTCCTGTAAGAGTTCAACCGTTGCCGCGTCAGTATCGGGAGCATAGTAAACACCTGTGCGATAGCGAGTTCCCTCATCCTCACCCTGCTTATTGAGGCTGGTGGGGTCGATGGCCTTGAAATAGATTCGGGTCAGTTTATCGACGGGAATCACCTGCGGATCATACGTCACGTGCACGCACTCGGCATAGCCGGTGGTATCGGTATAGACCTCCTTATATGTGGGGTCCGGGGTGTTACCGTTGGCAAAACCCACCTCGGTGCTTATCACTCCGCGAATTAGTTTGAGGTATTTTTCGGCACCCCAAAAACAGCCGGCTGCAAAATAAATTTCCTTACACATGTGCGTCAGAAAGTGAATGTCTCGGGGTCCGATGTGAACGACGAAATTGTGGCGGTGGCGTTCTGCAGGTAGAGAACTATGGTGTTGTCATCGTTCTCGTTGTACATTGAACGCAGCGACTCGTTCTTGTCGAGCATATCCTTCTTGGCCGATACACGCTCATCGGGGATGAGTTCGCACTCGATGCGGATCCACTTGCCGTCCTTGTAGGCACAGATTTCGGCCTTGGGATTGGCCTTGAGCTGCTTGTAGACGTTCTTGGACTTGCCGGTCTGGATGTAGAGGCGGCCTTCAAAGATCTCGGCGGTTCCGAACGGGCGAACGTGGGGCTGGTCGCCGTCAACTGTTGCCAGGAAATAAGTCTGGGCGTCCTTGAGGAACTGCTGTGCGCGCAGAGCGTTCTGCGGGTTGGGTGTGATAGTACTCATTGTGCTGTTCTGTTGTTTGTTACCGCATGCCATGAGCATCAGGAGTGCGGCGATTATCGCTATTGCTTTTCTCATTTTCATATTAGGTTTTGGTTTGTACAAAGATAGGGATTTTCGCCAAAGTGTCCCACACGCATCGGCCTAAGAATACGTTCTCTCGCGGGTTGCTGTGGGACACACCCTCTCACAAGGCTCGTGTCCCACGCTCATCGGCCCAAGAAGGCTCACAGGGCACATCGTTGTGGGACACTTTGGCGAAAATGGGGTGCGCGTGGGACACTTTGGCGGGAAGTTACTTGGAGCCGATCCAGGTGAGGCGGCGCCAGAGACCCTCCAGGGGCCCGCGTTCGTGCTTATCGGCCCAGAGTTTGAGCAGCCAGTACTGGAATACGATCATTCCGATGCCCACCAGCGCGGACCATGTGGTGCCTAGGGTGTTATACATGCTAAGACCCCACTCGTAGAAGATGAAACTGCCAAGGATGGATTGCAGCAGGTAGTTGGTGAGGCTCATTCGGCCAAAGAATCCCAGTTTTCCGAACACTTTTTTGAATCCGTCAAACCTGTACCAGAGCAGCACGGCCACAGAAAGGATGAGTATCAGGATGGCCAGATTCCACATGGGGTGAATCAGATCGTCGTACTTGCCAAATGGAACAAACGCGCCGCAGATTACCAGTACGGCCGATATCGCCAGCAACACGCGCCAAGTCTTGAGGTTGCGGCCCTCGTTGTAGAACAGTCTGAGGCGACCAAAAAGCAGGCCCAGATAGAACAGTCCCAGCGTCTGGGTGATGCGGCCGTGGGTCCAGAACCAGCCCAGCGTGGTGGTGATGCCGTATCGGAGGTTGGTTGCGGCCGAATGCCAGAACGTGTCGTGCCCCTGCATGAGTTTCATGTAACCCATGCCCACCCAACCGGAATCGGGATGCCAGCCGGTGAGATGAGAGTAGATCTCAAGGGGTTGCAGCAGCAGGATGATTGTGATTGCCCACAGCCAGCGGTTGCTCAGGTAGCCGGCCGGGATTAGCAGCAGGCCCAGAATGGCATACGTAATCAGGATATCGCCGTCATAGAAGCAGACGTTGAGCACGCCGAAGAGGAACAGCAGCACCATTCGCCAGGCAAAACGGAGCGAGAAATCCCTACCCTTCTGCTCCTGATTATCGCGCATGATAAAGAAACTCAGGCCAAAAAGGATGGCAAAAATTCCGTACATCTTGCCCGAGAGCAAGGCCTGCAATACGCTGAAAACGGTTCCGTCGCACGGCAGAGTGTATTTGATCCCGCGTGCGAACGTATTGAAATGCTCCACCGAGTGGAACAGTATGATTCCCGCTACAGCCAGCCCGCGCAGGGCATCGGCCACCTCTATTCTAGAGTTCTTGAGTCCTTGGGTCTTATACATATTTGGTTGTTTTTCCAAAGGTAGCGAAAATTCTCTTTTCGCCAAAGTGTCCCACGCGCATCGGCCCGAGAATACGTTCTATCGCGGGTTGGTGTGGGACATACCCCTTCCTGAGGCTCATGTCCCACACGAATCGGGCTAACAAGGCTCATAGAGCAGGTCGTTGTGGGACACTTTGGCGAGAATGGGCCGATGCGCGAGCCGAGCAAAAAAAATCCGCGCGACCCAAAACGAGCCACGCGGACCAATAGTATGTGAGATAAGCTAATTACTTAACCTCTTCAAAGTCAGCATCCTGAACATTGTCGTTGTTGCTGCCGGAGTTGCTGCTCTGACCGGCGTCCTGAGGACCGCTCTGAGCGCCTGCACCGGCACCGGGCTGTGCGCCGCTCTGCTGGTACATCTGGGCGCTGGCTGCCTGGAATGCGGTGTTGAGCTCGGCCATTGCCTTGTCGATGGCGGCCAGATCCTGAGCCTTGTGGGCATCCTTCAGGGCGTTGAGGGCGCTCTCGATAGGAGCCTTCTTGTCAGCAGGAATCTTGTCGCCCAGATCCTGCAGCTGCTGCTCGGTCTGGAATATCATTGAGTCGGCCTGGTTGAGCTTATCAACCTTCTCACGCTCCTTCTTATCGGCATCGGCGTTGGCCTCGGCCTCGGCCTTCATGCGCTCAATCTCCTCCTTGCTCAGACCTGAGCTTGCCTCAATACGGATAGCCTGCTCCTTGCCGGTTGCCTTATCCTTGGCAGATACCTTAAGGATACCGTTGGCATCGATATCGAATGTAACCTCAATCTGAGGAACGCCACGACGTGCGGGTGCGATTCCCTCCAGGTTGAACTGACCGATGGACTTGTTCTGTGATGCCATCGGGCGCTCGCCCTGCAGCACATGTATTGTTACGGCTGTCTGGTTATCGGCAGCTGTTGAGAAAATTTCACTCTTCTTGCACGGGATTGTCGTGTTGGCATCAATCAGCTTGGTCATTACGCCACCCATGGTCTCGATACCCATTGTAAGAGGTGTAACATCCAAAAGTACGATGTCACCTACACCACCCTCCTTGTTCAGGATAGCGCCCTGGATTGATGCACCTACGGCTACTACCTCATCGGGGTTAACGCCCTTAGAAGGTACCTTGCCGAAGAAATCCTCAACCAGCTTCTGCACTGCGGGGATACGGCTTGAACCACCTACCAGGATTACCTCGTCAATATCGGAGTTGCTCAGTCCGGCATCGGACATAGCCTTGCGGCAGGGCTCCAGACAAGCCTGGATAAGGCCGTTGGCCAGCTGCTCGAACTTGGCACGTGTAAGAGTTTTTACAAGGTGACGCGGAACACCGGCTACCGGCATGATGTACGGCAGGTTGATCTCGGTGCTGGTCGATGATGACAGCTCAATCTTGGCCTTCTCGGCAGCCTCCTTAAGACGCTGCAGTGCCATAGGATCGGCAGTCAGATCGGCACCCTCGTCCTTCTTGAACTCCTCAACCAGCCAGTTGATGATCACCTGGTCAAAGTCATCACCGCCCAGGTGGGTATCACCGTTGGTGGCAAGTACCTCAAATACGCCGCCGCCGAACTCCAGGATGGAGATATCGAATGTACCGCCACCCAGGTCGAATACGGCAATCTTCATATCCTTGTTAGCCTTGTCAACGCCGTATGCCAAAGCGGCAGCGGTAGGCTCGTTCACAATACGCTTTACATCCAGACCGGCAATCTGACCGGCCTCCTTGGTGGCCTGACGCTGTGAGTCGCTGAAGTATGCAGGCACTGTGATGACAGCCTCTGTCACCTCCTGACCCAGATAATCCTCGGCGGTCTTCTTCATCTTCTGAAGAATCATGGCCGATATCTCCTGAGCGGTGTACAGACGTCCGTCAATGTCCACACGCGGCATGTTGTTGTCACCCTTTACTACCTTGTAAGGTACGCGGGCAATCTCCTTCTGCACCTGATCCCAGTTCTCACCCATGAAACGCTTGATTGAGAACACGGTACGCTGCGGGTTGGTGATAGCCTGACGCTTAGCGGGGTCACCCACCTTACGCTCGCCACCGTCAACGAAAGCCACAATTGAAGGGGTTGTGCGCTTGCCCTCGCTGTTAGCGATTACGACAGGCTCATTACCCTCAAAAACTGAAACGCACGAGTTCGTGGTTCCAAGGTCAATTCCAATAATCTTTCCCATAGTTGTATGTTTTTTATTTGTTTGAA
>JAEEGJ010002777.1_pt1 | contig 78915 bp, 65 predicted proteins | sample 8958761 | NCBI WGS metagenome assembly JAEEGJ01 (sample SAMN16246546, study PRJNA631951) | gut metagenome | biome: gut microbiome; feature: rumen; material: RS-attached | host: Bos | place: Iran: Karaj | collected 2018-10 | reverse complement strand
ATCCAGAGCGAGCTCGGCGACTACAAGGTCACCTCGCCCGTCTTCGATAAGGAATGCCGCGTGAAGATCAGCGGATTCGGCGGCCAGGGCGTGCTCTCGCTCGGCTACATCCTCGCCATCCTCGGCAAGCAGCGCAACTTCAACGTCTCGTGGCTGCCCTCCTACGGCCCGGAAATGCGCGGCGGCACCGCCAACTGCTCCGTCGTCTTCTCCAAATCGCACATCGGCTCGCCCGAGGCCGCGGAAAACTGCGACATGCTCGTCTGCATGAACCAGCCGTCCGTCGAGAAGTTCCTGCCCATCCTGAAGGCCGGCGGAGTTCTCGTCTACGACTCCTCGACCGTCAAGCTCCCCGAAGGCGCGGCGAAGGACCACTACGTGTACGGCCTGCCCGCGTCCGACCTGGCGAACCACCTCGGCGACCTCCGCGCGGCCAACACGGTCATGCTCGGCGCCATCGCGGCCGTCATGGCGGACAACTTCCTGGACGACGCGGACAAGGCGAACCTCGACACCGCCATGATCGAAGCCGTCCGCGAGATGTTCGCGAAGAAGGCGAAAGCCGCCGACATCAACATCGAGGCGTACAAAACCGGCAAGGAGAAAATCGAGTTCAAGTCCGTTCCGAAGGCCTGAACCTGAATCCGAACCATATCACTCCCCTCATCATTCACGATTCCACGAGATGAAAGCGAGGCGTCCATGAACAGAATCTACTACTTTTCATCGACCGGCAACACCCTGGCGGCCGCGCGCGAATTCGCGGCGAAGCTCGGCGACACGGAACTCTGCTCCATCGCCGACCTCGACCGTGCCGGAGAGGTCGACTTCTCCGGCGCGGACACCGTAGGCATCTTCTTCCCCGTGTACTGCTTCGGCCTGCCGGGGATCGTCCAGAAATTCATCTCCCGGATCGTGAAGGGGAGCGGAAAATACGTCTACTCGCTGTGCACCTGCGGCGGCATGAAAGGCTCCGCGGCGTACATCCTGGAGGCGCTCCTGAAGGAACGCGACATCAAGCTCGCGATCTCGTTCAGCCTCACCATGCCGTCCAACTACATCCCGCGCTCCATCCCGGCCTCCGAAAACCGCATGGAAAAGCTCTTCGCGAAGGCGTCCCGCGACATCGTGTACGCCGTGCGCGCCGTGAAGAAACGCAAGACCGAGGCGCTCCTGCACGTGTTCCCGTTCGACGTCTTCGGCGACGCCGTGGCGCAGAAGGCCGTCGCATTCCTCTCGAACTATGACCGTTATTTCTGGGTCACCGACAAGTGCGATTCCTGCGGCCTCTGCGAGAAGATCTGTCCGGACTCCAACATCATCATGATGAACGGCATCCCCACCTGGCACGGACACTGCGAGCACTGCCTCGGCTGTCTCCAGTGGTGCCCGAAGGAGGCCATCCAGTTCCGCAAGGTCACGCTGAAGTACAAACGCTACCACCATCCCGCCGTCAAGGCCGAGGATATGATCCTGAAGATCTGCCGCTGAGAAAGGAGCCGGGCCATGAACAACGACCTCATTCAACTCATCATGACGCGCACGAGCATCCGCGCGTTCCAGGACAAGCCCGTTTCCGACGAGACGGTCGAAACGCTCCTGAAGGCCGCTATGGCGGCTCCCTCGGCGAAGAATTCTCAGCCGTGGTCGTTCGTCGTCATCCGCGACCGCGCCCTGCTCGAAAAGCTCGGGGACAGCCTGCCCAACGCGAAGATGACCGCCACCGCGCCCGTCGCTGTCGTGATCTGCGGCGTACTCGACAAAGCTCTCCCCGGCGAGGCGCGGGAATACTGGATCCAGGACGCGGCGGCCGCGACCGAAAACTTCCTGCTGGCTGTTCACGCGCTCGGTCTCGGAGCGGTCTGGACCGGCGTGCATCCCATCTCCGAACGCATCCGCATCCTCAAGGACGCCCTGCGTCTCCCTGACGGTATTGAGCCGTTCTGCCTGATCCCGTTCGGCTATCCTGCCGTCCCTGCGGCGGTGAAGGACAAATGGGATCCCACGATCATTCATCAGGACATCTGGTGAGCTTGCAGTTTTCTTTTTTTCATTTCTTTATTTGAAAATGTTTCGACTGAAAGTATATTAAAACAGTCGATTATTACATCGTGTCTTTTTAACAAAACAGGAGGTTGTTATGCTGTTCCGGAAAATGTTCGCCGTCACGTTCGCCGCGTTTGCGGTTGTTCTCAGTTCGTTCGCCGCGGATGCGCCCGAAAAGATATCCGTCAAATCCGGCCGTATTCTTGTGGCATATTACACCTGGAGTGAATCCGGCAATACGAAGTATGCAGCCGAACAGATTCAGAAGGCGACAGGCGGCGAACTGCTTGAGATCAAGCCGAAGAATGCCTATCCGAAGGACTACAACGCATGCCTGGCGCAGGCGCAGAAGGAGATCCGCGACGGCATCCGCCCCGAACTCGCGAACGAACCCGTCGATTTCAAGAAGTACGACGTCATCTTCATCGGTTCCCCGAACTGGTTCGGCACGATCGCGCCTCCGGCGGCGAGTTTCCTGGCCTCCGCCGACCTCGCGGGCAAGACCGTGATTCCGTTCTTCACCTACGGCAGCGGCGGCATGCAGAACTGCGAACGCGATACGAAGAAGATCGCCGAGAAGGCAAAAGCCGTGCTTCCGGCGAAGGCCATCCGTGGGGCCAATGTCCGTCAGGCGGACAAGGAGATTAACGACTGGATCGAATCCGCGCTTGCGATCACAAAAGAAGCGGCGGCATCCGGTTTCTACGGATTCGAGCTCAAATCCTGGGACGGCAAAGAAGTCAAGACCGCCGATTTCAAGGGCAAGGTCGTGCTCGTGGTGAACACGGCCACGCGCTGCGGATTCACGCCGCAATACGAACGCCTCGAAAAGCTCTACAAGGAATACCATGACCGGGGCTTCGAGCTCATCGACATCCCCTGCAACCAGTTCGGCGGGCAGGCGCCCGGCAGCGATGAAGAGATCAACACATTCTGCACCTCGCGCTACAGCACCACGTTCCCGCGGATGACGAAGTGCGACGTGAACGGCGACAAGCAGATCCCGCTGTACAAGTTCCTGAAGGAGGAAACGAACAAGGCGGACATCCGCTGGAACTTCACGAAGTTCCTCGTCGACCGCAACGGCAAGGTCGTGAAACGCTTTGAATCCGGCGACAGCCTGGACGAGCTCGAAAAACTCATCAAATCCCAGCTGGAGCAGAAATAAGCGTTCCATTTCATAGATTCCGGCTGAAGGTCAAGTTCAATTGAACGAAACTGAGCTGTACAAGGAGCTCGGATCGCTGACGAAAAACAGGGACGAATGGGAAAGGAACATCCCGTACGTCTCTTCGCTTCTTTCCTTTGATTCCGTCAGGATCAGGGCAAAGGCGCTCTGGCTGCTCGGTGAAATGGGGCTGAAGCATCCCCCCTCCATTCGCGGCAGTGTTCCCGCTGTCGCCTCGTTCCTCGACAGCGGGGAGCCTCTTTTGCGCGAACGGGCGGTCAACGCGCTCGGCAGGATCGGTCGAGGCGACTTTCATCTGATCGAGCCGTACTGGGCCGATTTGTTCCGTTTTGCCGCGGATCGTGAAGCGAAGGTGAGGTTGAGCTTCATCTGGGCATCGGAGAACATCGCAACGAACACCCCGGACCCGTATCGGGACTACATGTCCGTGTTTGCGGAACTGCTGCATGATCGTGACGACCGGGTCCGGATGGAAGCGCCGGAGATATTTCGTGTTTTCGGCAAGCGCAGGCCTGAGTTCGTTCGCCCCTACATCGAGCTGCTGCGTACGGTTTCGGAAACCGACGGCAACCGGGTCGTAAGGATTCATTGCCTGGGAGCTATCAAGGCCACTGGCGGAAATCAGACAGACCGCGAGCCGTGAACGGACCATATCCGCCGAGTTTTGCCATCGCTTTTCCGATTCGTCCGGGCTTCGACACATGAAAAAGGATTATAATGAACACATCTCGCCTCAAAAGCAAAAAAAAGATATGCTTATGTAATATAAAATCTAAAATATTAAAAACATGAAACGACTTTTTTTCTTTCTTTCCTGTTTTTGTCTGGCATTTCATCAAACCGGATGTTTATTTCATCATTTTTGTACAATCGTCTGCTTTTCAGGCTGATTTCGTTGAATCGAAAAGAACCTGTTTATTAAATAATCCATGCATTGTGTTAAATAATGCATTTCTATTTTTTCGACACCGCTGTATATTAATAAGACAAATGCCACATGGTGTGGCTATGTCGTTCAAAACAACATAAAAACATCCGGCTGTGCCCTGCGGAATGCTCCGTTCCCCTCCGGCTCGGCCAGGCTGGAACAACCCGAAGGCGGTCCCTATGAAAAAACAGTTCTTAGCAGTCACATCCTGTCGCAAACTTCTTTTTATCGCGGATCGGATCCGTTCCACCTCCGTGGGCGTGTTCGGTCTTGACGGCGATTACTCCTTCGCGCAGTTCCCCATCGTGAAATATTTCCTGGAGAATCCGGATGCCGTGCCGCAGATCAAGCGTCTCTCCGAGTACTCCGGCCTCAGCTCCGGCGCGATCTCCCAGGCGGTCGACCTGTACGTCGCGAGCGGCATCCTGGAACGCAAGTCGATTCCCGAGAACCGCCGCAGCACCGGCGTGCTGCTTTCCGCGAAGGGCAAAGCCCAGCGCAACGCCACGGTGGCCCTGCTCAACAAGCGTTTCGCCGCCTTCGAATCCTCGCTTGATTCGGACACGCTCGCGAAATTCCGCGAGGTGCTCTGTTTCCTCTACCAGTCCAGGACCGGCTCCGAGCATCTCACCGCAAAACATGTCGCCGACCTCTGCAAGCTCCCGTCCGAGCCGATTCCGATCCCGGCCGGCGAGACCGCGCCCGCCAAACTGCCCTCCTGGCTGCTCCTGATCCACTTCGTGGACGCCCTCCGTTTCCCCGTGATGCATTTCCATTATGCGTCCCGTTCCGGCCGCACGACCCTCGGCAAACTCCGCATCCTGAACTATCTCTTCGCCATTCACGGACGCAAGACCCTCCCGATGATCAAGGACTTCGCGGACCGCTTCCATCTGCCGTCCGCCGCCGTAACGCAGACGCTGAACGCGCTGTTTGCCGACGGCCTGGTCAACCGCATCCCCGGCCCGAAAGACCGCCGCGTGACGCTGATCAACCTCACGGACAAGGGCGAACATCTCTATCGCGTCTGCACGGCCTCCTACGTGCGCTTTATGAAGGAAGTTTTCGACAAGCTCCCGCAGGATCAGGTCGAAGCCTTCGTTGCCGCGCTCGAAGCCATGTCGGCTTTCCTCACCAAGGAACGCTTCGTCTCTCCGTACGCCGTCTCGGTGGAATCGCTCTATCCCCCGATCTCCGAAGCCGAAACGGCCGATATCGACGTCGAAGAAGCGGCGGAGCTCGAAAAGACCAAGCTCGACTGAACATAACGGCATTCGGCTCCGTGGCGGTCGTTCTGTTTTTCTCCGCTCCGGCATATCCGCCTTCTTACGCCCGGATTTCCCGCATCCCGCCGGAATCCGGGCTTTTTCTGTCTCCTGTTTGCCTGTCTCCGCTTGACTTTTGCGCGAAAGAGCTGTATAATACAAAACGATCATTGTCTTACTTCACCTTCTTTCCAAACCCCACCCAACCCCAAGGAACACCATGAAACACCTCAGACTCTTCGCCTGCGCGGCGGCCCTCGCCGTCCTCTGCGGCTGCGCCAGCACCGGCGCGTCCACCGCCTCCACCCGCACCAGCTTCCCCGACAACGCGTTCAAGGAGATTCCGCAGGAATACATGAGCGTCTGCGAGAAAGGCGGCGTCATCAGGGACTTCAAGTACACGACGCGTGACAACCAGACCGCCGACAGCCCCGAGTTCGAGAAATCCGGCCTCGTCTATCTGCCCTACGGCTACGATGAGAACGATAAATCCACCCGCTACAACGTGCTGTACCTGATGCACGGCGGCGGCGACAATCCGGGCTGGTACTTCGGCGGAGCGGGCCAGAACACCCGCCTCAAAAACGTGATCGACCACCTGATCGCGAACGGCGAGATGAAGCCGCTCATCATCTGCGCGCTTTCCTACTACACGCAGTACAGCAACGACGCCACGAAGAACTGCATCGACTTCCACTACGAGCTCGACAAGGACGTGATCCCGGTCTTCGAGACGCAGTACCATACCTACGCCAGGGACGTTTCGCAGGATGCGCTCGACGCCTCCAGATGGCACCGCGGCTTCGGCGGATTCTCCATGGGCGCCTGCGCCACCTGGTCCGTCTTCGAACACTGCCTCGGCGAAATGGGCTACTTCATCCCGATGAGCGGCGACTGCTGGGCCGTCGGACGCGGCAAGTCCGCCGAATCCGCCAAGTACCTCGCCGATTCGGTCGTCAAGAACGGCAAGACCGCGAACGACTTCTACATCTACTCCGGCTGCGGCCGCAACGACGTCGCGGAGCCGAACATGACCCCGATGATCAACGAGATGAAGAAGTATCCCGAGATCTTCAAGTATTGCGACAACTTCAAGGACGGCAACCTCTACCAGATGGTCTACGAACGCGGCGGCCATGACATCAACTCCGTCATGCGCGTGATGTACAACGGCCTCCCGAAACTGTTCGATTGAACATCTGATCTCCGATCCGGGAGCAGCATGCCCGGACCATCCCCGGCGTGAGGCTCTGTTCGGCAGGGCATCCGCCGGGTCCTCATCCGCACTATGAATAATTGCGCCGGATTCCGTAAGCAACTTTTCTTATGGGATCCGGCGTGATGCTTTTGCACAAAAGATCAGTGTTTGGGTTTGCGGAGTCCGTACCGGAGGAATTGAAGCGGGGTTTTCGTGCAGCGCAGGATCAGTTTATGGGGGATGGGGCGCGAATCCGGGAACGCATGCGGCGCCATGGCATCGTTGAGGAGCCTGCGGAACGTCTCGCGGTGCACCTTCATTTTCTCCAGGGCGGCGGCGCGGATCTTCTCCGGTTCGGGGGCGTGTTCGACAAACTCCTGTACAGCCGCCGCGACTGCTTCGGGCGTGTCGGGGACCGTCTTTACCGCGAAATCGGGGAAAAGCACATCGCGTCCGCCGAGACTGGGCGTGTTGACGACCGGGACGCCGCAAAGAAGATACTCGATACTGGCAAACATGGCGCCCTCGGCCGCGGACAGGCAGAGGCCGCAATGCGCAGCGGCGATTTCCGCCGGGATGTTTTTTGCATCGACGTGCGATGACCACACGGCATGTTTCAGTTGATGATGAACGACTTCATCCGTAAACGACAGTTCTTTTTCTTTCCAGGCGGGATGTCCGATCAGATGAAGCGATTTGATCTGCGATGCCAGATAATGGCGCTTGAACGGTGTAATTCGGGCGATATAAACGGCATCGTATTTTTTGGGAAGCTGTAAAACGGGATAACGCTTTTCATCAATAAATGCATTGTGATTGCACAGCACCGCGTGCAGTCCGTGTCCGGATAAAACGCGCACTTCGTTTTCGGCATTCGCCAGAAGCGTGATCTTCAGACGGTCGCACTGCGCCAGCACTTCCTTGACTCTCCGGACAAGCGGTTCCGAATTCTCCGGAGTCTCATGTTCCCAGCCGAACTGAAGAAAGACGTGAACCGACTTTGCCCGGCTTTGGGAAAAACAATCTAGAAACGCCTGTGCATTTGTCAGGAATTCATGCTCGAATGTGACCAGGACCAGGGGATCCCGGCAAAAAACGGTACACGGCAGGTATCGGCTTGCTATGTGATTCTGATACACGTTTTTCAGGCGCTTGACAACTGGGAGGGACATGTTCAGCTCATTCCTTTAACGACAATGAAAACCGGACAAAATGAAAACGCTAATAATATACCATACCGCAAGCGGATTTCAAACGTATCCCCAAAAAAAGGTAAGAATCAGGTGGACAGATGCCGCAAGCCGAAGCGTTCAAGAAAAACCCAGGTAAAAAAACAGAAAAAAGCCTGCCGGTCCGGTTGTATTTGAACCTTCGGACTGTATATTATTAGAGAATCATATAGGGGTATTGTGCCCTTTTTTCTCAAAATAAGCTGCCGAATATCGAATACGGAACGCATCATGCCGGAATCCGAACCTGAAAAAAAGATCGTCCCCGCCGGAACACCGGACTCTTCCGGGGCCGACAAGCGGAACAATGAGCCGGACAAAAAAACGTCCGGTTCCTCTGCTGCGTCGGCTCCCGCGAAGAAACAGCCGATTCCGCGCCGTGCGAAATGGGCAATCGCTCTGCTGATCCTTCTGTGCTTGCTTTTGCTGGGCGCGCTGGTCGAGCTGGCATGCCTGCCGCGTCTCCTGGAAGAGGACATCAACAAGATTCTTCAGCCGCTCGCCGAGGGCGGCGGCGTGGAGTTCCGCATTAAGACCATCAGCCTGACCTCGGCGGAAGTCGCCTGCAAGATCAAAGACACCACCCGTGACGGCAGGCCTCTGAACGTCGGCAGCATCGGGTCTCTCTCCATCCGCTACTCACCGCTCGAGCTGATGCGTAATCGCGCCATCGAATCCATCGAGATCGAAAACTGCAACATCATGGCCGACTACTCGGACGGTTCGTTTTCCATCCCCGCCTACGACCTCTTTGCGAAGTCGTTCCAGTCCGGCGAAAAGAAGGAAAAGGAAGATTCCGCCCCCGTGGACGACCTCAACGCCGTGATCCCGGTGAAGGTCGGAAAGATATCCCTCTCCGGCAGCCTGGCCGCCGTGGCGCGCGGCGAGGACGCGATCGACAACGTGCACATCCCGTACGCCGTCACGGTCACGCCCGACGCGGAACAAGGCTGGAACAGGCTCGAATGTTCGCTCATGGTCCATTTCTCGACCAACGGCATCCGGTGCAAGGCGGCTTATCTGCACCGGGAAAAGAAGGTCGAGCTGAACCTTGACGATTTCTCCCTCGCCACGTCCGCAATGCCCGGCACGGTCCGCGGCGCCCTGCCGCGCGGCCTGCGCGCCGGACTCTCGTTCCGCTCGAAAGCCGAACTCGACCTGAACACCCTCAAGGTCAGCGATAATTCGTCCGTCGAGGGCTCGTTCACGGTCACCTACCGCACCCCGCAGGGGCTCCGCATCAACTCCGAAACGCCGTTCTCCGTGAAGATGCTCCCGGACGAGGTCGTTGAGCTCACGGTCGGCACGCTGAAAGGCGAATACGACGCGATCCCGTTCGAGGTCGGCGAGATCAAGGTGAATGTCTCGCTTCCGAAACGCACCGTCAAGGGCGGATTCCAGGTCAAACTCGCCGAGTCCGAGCCCGCGGAATTCAGCTTCGGCGGCGGCATGGAAGACGACAGCTTGTCGTTCAAGCTTGCCATTGAGAACAAGCCGCTGTTCAAGGCAAAATACATGGGCGCGGACGTCACTTTCCGGTTTGACGAACTCGGTGCCGAACTGGAAAAGGACGGCGGCGGAATGAATGCCTCGGCTTCGTTCTCGCTTCAGGATTTTCAGGCGGATATCGACGGCAGCGCACTCAATCCCGAGCTCAAGAGCCTGACCGCTTCTCTCAAGCCGAAAGCGATCAAGGGGAATTTCACTATGGACGAACTCAAAAAAGAGGCTTCTCTCGGCGTTTACGGAGGGGATGTCTCTGCAAAATACAAAGACATGACCGTTTCTTTCAAGCCGGAAGACGAAACCTCAATCGCTTCACAAATGTTCAGTGCTGTCTTCCAAATGGACGATGAAGTGAAAGTCTTCTCCGCTGAACTCGCTCGCGGGGAACTCAATTTCGAGAAGGACGGTATGAAGGTTTCCTTCAAGCCCGAATCCTTCAAGGCAGGCGCCACGCTGACCGACGGTGTCGACAAGGCTTCTGCCGAGCTCGCAGGCGGAAAACTCCTCGCCGAGCTTGAAGGCATGACCTGCGAGGCGGACACGCTTTCATTTGACGCCAAATCGGAGGACGGACAAACATACAAGGCCGACGGGAAGATCGCCGGTTTCCAGTTCAAGCAGGATGCCGCCAACCTCACCTACGACGCGCCCGAACTCGGCCTGAACGCGGCGTTCGACATCGGCGGGGACGTCCTCTCCGGCGCGCTTTCCTGCCCCGATTCCAAGCTCGCCATGCCCGAACTCAAGCTTCTCGCGCAGAACCTCCACTGGGATTTCCCGTTCGACTACGTGCTCGCCGAAGCGGAAGAGGACGATGCGGAAAAAGCCGCGCCCGCCGCGCCGCGCACGGGCAGAATCTCGCTCGGGGACTTCGAGTTCAACGGCGCTCAGGCGGCTTCGCTCGACGGCACGGTCCAGTGGGACGACGCCGCGAAGACGTTCCGCCTGAAAACGGACGCGAAACTTTTCTCCATCGACGGTCAGATTTACGCGAACGTCGCGCTCGGCGGAGGCGCCGGAATCGAGGTCGAATGCGGCCTGACCGTCCCGGAACAGCAGGCCGACCTCTCGAAGGACCTCGCCAAATTCCTGCCTCAATTCGAGGAGATCTCCTGCACGGGCAAGCTCTCCGCAGACGCCGTGTACAAGATCCTGCCGAAGACCACCACCGGACACGCGAAGTTCCGCATCGCCGACGCCGACCTTTTCATCCCCGAGCAGAAACTCGAGGTGCGCGGCATCGGCCTCGGATTCGAGGTCCCGGAGATCTCCATCCTCAAATCCGCGCCCGGCCAGACGCTTTCCTTCAAGTCCGTCAAGTACGACAGGATCGAGACCGGGGCGGGCCTCGCCACGTTCCGCATGGAGGCCCCGGACACCTGGCAGGTCGAAAACGCCCGCCTCGACTGGTGCAACGGCCACATCCGCCTCGGCGGCATCACGTACCGCATCGGCCAGACCACCACCGAGGCCGTGCTCTACTGCGACCGCCTGGAGATGCCGGTCTTCCTCACGCAGATCGGGCTCGGCGAGATCAGCGGCAGCGGCTCCATCAACGGCACCATCCCGGTCGTGCTCGTGCAGAAGACCGACGCGTTCGGCAAGTCGAAGATCGACAACATCTATTTCGAGGACGCGTTCCTCTTCTCCACGCCCGGCGAGGAAGGCGTGATCAAGGGCGACCTCGACGAGGCGCTGATGGAGGCCGGAACCGGCATCGAAATGGAGCTCGCGAAAGACGCCCTGAAGGACTTCTCCTACTCCTGGGTCCGCATGCGCCTGCAGTCCGTCGGCCCCGAAAAGGAGAACATGAAGCTCTCGCTTTCGCTCGACGGCAAACCGAACCGCGCACTGTACTATGCGTTCGACGAGAACACCGCCTCGTTCATGAAGTCCAACACCCCCTGCATCTTCCAGGGCATCCGCCTGGACACGAACGTGAACATGTACGGGAAGGCGATGGAGCTCGCCGACTATTTCCAGAAGATCTTCTCCAAAGCGGAGTGACGATACCCCGAACCCTTAACCTGTCAACACAAAACAGCACACATAACAAACCAACAACTCAACAGAAAGGAATCCGACATGAAAACATTCCTGCCAATCCTCGCCGCCGCGGCCGTCCTGGCCGGCATCGGCGCGTCGGCCTGCATCCGGACCGACAACACGGTCGACGTCAAGCCGATCGAGATCAAGCCCGTGCACATCACGCTCGACATCAACATCCGCATCGAAAAAGCCCTCGATGACTTCTTCGGCGACCTCGACGCACTTTGATCCGAACCACATTCTGAGGAGACTTTACCATGAAAAAACTGCTCGCTCTCTCTATCGCCGCCCTCACGCTCGCTTTCGCCGTCCCGCAGGCGCTCTCCGCCGCTGACGACGCCGCCACCATCAAGAAGAACATGGCCGAACGCAAGCCGAAGATCGAAACCCTCAAGAAGGCCGGCACCATCGGCGAAAACAAGACCGGCTACCTCGAAGTCATGAAGGACAAAGACGGCAAGGACGTCAAGATCGAAGACGCCGACAAGAAGATCGTCGACGCCGAAAATACCGACCGCAAGGCCGTTTACACCGCCATCGCCAAGAAGGAAGGCTCCACCGTCGACAAGGTCGGCGAACTTCGCGCCAAACAGATCCGTTCCAAGGCGAACGAAGGCGACTGCATCCAGGGCGAAGACGGCAAGTGGGTCAAGGCCCCGAAACCCGCCCCCGCCGAAAAGAAGTAATAATCTGTACCACACAGTAATCTAAACCGGCAGATACCCATTGAATCCGGGTATCTTGCCGGATTGTAAGTTAGGAAAAAGTCTTTACTATTAGTTCAAATATTGCGTGACACTTGAAAAAAGCAACCCTCTTTCAAATATACGAGATGGAAGATGAGTATATCTAACGATTATTTACAATTCGTTGCTGATAATCATGCTCTTGGGAGTGGCACAGCACAATCATATGTAACCGCCATCAATAAGCTGGAGAATGCATTGCGCCAGGCGAATATGCTTTCACCAACGCAATCATTGTGGAAAATATACGATACAATTTTTCTTGCAAAGCTTTATGAGTTTGTTAAAAAGGAGCAAAAAAAAGAAGATGGCGGTATTTTTCATAACGAAACAGCGAAAAGCTATTGGCAGAAAGGTTTTTGTTCTGCAGCACTAAAACAATGGTCTCAATTCATTTCTCTAGGTACCAGGGAAGAGGATATGCTCAAAAAGATAGCTGTTGCTTCAAATGGATCGCAACTCAGTCGCGAGCTTATGGACACTCCTCTTTCGCAGAATCCACTTTTGATAAATGATGACCTTAGTATTGCTTCTCTCGAAGGGAAGACCGCTCTACGGGAAATTGAGGTCCGACAGAACCAATCCGTTTTCCGTAAAATGATTCTTTCCCATTACAACCGTTGTTGCTGTTTGACAGGGCTCCCCATTCCAGAGATTCTTCGCGCAAGCCATATCAGTGAGTGGGCTAAAGATAAAGACAATAGAATGAACCCGGAAAATGGTTTGTGTCTATCCGCAACCTATGATGCAGCTTTTGATAGACATTTGATTTCTTTTGACGAAGATTTTCGATTAATTCTTGCGCCTTCTCTACGCGAGTATTATACAAACAATGCATTCCAAGAATATTTCAAGCGTTTTGAAGGGGCAAAAATAACAATGCCAATACGTTTTCCACCCTCAAAGATTCTACTTGCTAAACATCGGGAAATGATGCAGTGAATTGTTTACCTTTTTTCTCTGTTTAGGAAAGGTTTTTTGGCGGAGTAAATGGCGGTGTAACGGGGTATGAAGAACTATAAGATACTGGATGCGAATGCGATCAAGCTGATCGCGATCATCGCCATGACGATCGACCACATCGCATGGGCGATCTACCCCGGGTATGCACTGAACTGGAAACCGGAACTGATGCACATCATCGGGCGCATCACGATGCCGACGATGTGCTTCTTCATCGCGGAAGGATTCTTCCATACACGGAACGTCAATAAATACACGGCGCGCATGTTTCTCTTCGCGCTGATCTCGCATTTCGCGTACGTCTCGGAGTGGAACGGGTTCGGCGACTGGCGGCCGTTCGTGCCGCTCTACTACAGCGGGATCTGGGAAGCGATCCGGTTCCGCGACATCACGTTTCTGAACGCCTTCTGCTGGCACAGCCAGACGAGCGTGATCTGGACGCTGGCGTGGGGGCTGGTGATGCTCCGCGTGGAGTATTCGGAGCGCATCCGGAGCGCGTGGCTGAAAACTCTGCTGATTTGCCTGATCTGTGTGGTGAGCTTCCCCGGCGACTGGAGCTGCACGGCGTCGGTGCTTGTGCTGAGCTTCGGGACGAACCGCGGGCACTGGCTGAAGCAGACGCTGTGGCTGATCATCTACGTGGGCGTCTTCGGATTCCTGTTCCCGCCGGTCAACGTGACGTACGCATTCCTGCAGCTCTCCGTGGTGCTGTCGATCCCGATCCTGCTGCTCTACAACGGTAAACGCGGCCCGAATCCGGCGTTCAACGCGTTCATGAAGTGGTTCTTCTACGTCTATTACCCGCTGCACCTGCTGATCCTCGGCCTGCTCAGATCGTACCATCTGCTCCCGACTATCTATTTCCCTTAGTCCAAATCCCCCTCTGAAAACAGGCACGAAAAAACTCCGAGCCGGGGAGGCGGGGCCTCCTCTGCGGTAGTGCCCGGCTACGCTCGGGCACGAGGTACAATAAAACTCCGGGCCGAGTCGTTGAACTCAGTCCGGAGTATTCTTTTGCTCAGACGAGCTGGAATGAAGCTCGGATCACTTCTCGATGAACTTGATCCAGTCGATGTACATCAGGAGGCCGCTGCGCATGTTCACGACGAGGTCGTGCGTGCCGGTCAGCTGCGAGGTGACGGGGGACTTGATCTCCTGCCATTCACCGCCGCCCTTTCCGGGGATGTCGACCGTGGCGATGACCGGGCCTTCGAGGGAGTCGGCGTGTATCTCGACGCGGCCGCCGACGTTGGACTGGACGCGGACGAGCACGGAATCAAGCGGCTTTTCGCCGAAATCGACGCGGTCGTATTCGACCCAGATCGGATTGCGGGAGCTGTCGTTGTTGCGGAAGACGGTCTTCCAGCCTTCGAACGGGGATTCGGTGCGGAGGAATTCGATCCAGGCGTGGTTCTGGTCCGCGATCTTGGAGTAGCGGTCAAGCTCGATCTTGTTCGTGGCCTTCGTGATGCCGACGCCGCGCTTGGTGGGGGTCACGAGGTTGATGGAGCCGTCCTCGTTGAACGTGAGCTCGTCGATGCAGACGGAGCGGTTCTTGTCGAAGTTCGGAGAATAGTCGTTGTGGTGGTAGAAGAGATACCATTTGCCCTTGAACTCGACCACGGAGTGGTGGTTGGTCCAGCACTGCGGATTCTGCTCCATGATCTTGCCCTGGTACTTGAACGGGCCGAACGGGTTGTCGCCGGTGCAGTAGCAGAGGCATTCGTGGTTTTCGTCGACCCAAGGGAAGGTGAAGTAGTAGATGCCGTTGCGCTTGAACATGAACGGACCTTCCTTGAGGCCGCGGTTCGGGGTGTCGTGCTGGATGGTCTTCGCTTCGCCGTCGAATTCCTTCATGTTGTCTTTCAGCTTCGCGATGCGCATGCCCTGGCCGGACCAGATGAGATAGCACGCGCCGTCGTCGTCGATGAAGATGCACGGGTCGATGCCGCCCGCGCCCTGGATGGGCTGTTCTTCGCAGCGGAACGGGCCGTAGGGGGTATCGGCGGTGGCGAGGCCGATGCGGTTGTCGGCGGGGAAGTAGAAGTAGTACTTGCCGTCCTTCACGTTGCAGTCCGGGGCCCACATGCTGTAGGAGTGGCGGTTCACCCACGGGACGTAGTTCTGGTCCACGATCACGCCGTGGTCGACCCAGTCGACGAGGTTGTCGGAGGAATACACGTGGTAGTCCGCCATGCAGAACCAGTCCTTGCGGCTGAAGTCATACGGCGCGGGGATGTCGTGCGAGGGGTAGACGTACACGCGGCCGTTGAAGACGTGCGCGGAGGGGTCGGCGCAATAGGCGCTGTTGATGATGGGGTTCTGGGCGTAGGCCAGAGCTCCGGCGGACAGCGTGAGGGCCGCCGCGAGGACAGTTTTCGTGAAACTCATGGTTGTTCTTTCCTATTTGAGTTGTTGAGGGAAAAACGAGCGTAACGGACTTTTTTTCGCCGTCCGTTGCTGTACTATACCATAGGATGTACGCGAAATCAAGCCGGAAGCCGGATTTTTCTGAAATAAAAATCACGAAAAAGGAGGCAAAGCCTCCACTGCAGTTGTGCTTGGCTTCGCTCAAGCACGGAAGAAAAACGATTCTTGACCGCGGAGAAAACGCGTTCCGCGGCTTGACATTCCGGCAAAGCGTGATACAGTATCGGATAGAACGCACACGGCGCAATCCGCCGTTCCAAAGAGACAAAAGAGGGCGTCTCTATTGATTCGACCGGATGGATTTTCAGCAGATGGGCAAAAAGACGATGCAGAAAGATTCGATGTGTGGCTACCTGAAAACGTAACCACCGAGAATCTTTCCAGTCGGATTTCGTTCAGATGCGAAAAGCCTCCGGACTAAATCATATAGATACGACCTTAAACAAAAGGAGACGCCACGCCATGAAAACTCTGCTTATCGCCGGTCATCCGGACCTTTCGCAATCCGTCGCGAACGCAACAATCCTGAAGGAGATCGCTGTCGCGCTGCCCGACATCACGGTCCGCAAACTGTGCGCGGTCGCGCCGGACGGCAGATTTGACGTCGCGGCGGAACAGGCCGCGCTCACCGAAGCCGACCTGATTGTCTGGCAGTTCCCGTTCCACTGGTACGCCATGCCGTCGTTCATGAAGAAATGGCTGGACGAGGTGTTCGTGCACGGATTCGCGCACGGGACCGGCGCGAAGCTCGGCGGAAAGAAACTGCTGGTGTCGGTCTCGACCGGCGCGCCGGAGGCCGCGTACACTGGCGGAGCTGGCTCCATCGGCGATATTCACGATTTCGTCGCGGCGTTCGAATCCATCGCGAAAGTGTGCGGCATGGAGTACATGGGCGCGATGTGGGTGAACGGCATGAGCTACGCCGCCGATGCGGAAGGAATCGCACGGCAAAAGGCAAAGGCGAAAGAGTACGCCGCGCGCCTGATCGCCCGCATCCGCGAAATCCGGGGATAAGGGAAGATCACCTCAAAATCCCTGGGCGTGAAGACAAAAACTGGTCGGGGCAACAGGACTCGAACCTGCGACCTCATGCTCCCAAAGCACGCGCTCTACCAGACTGAGCTATACCCCGACGTTCCGAAAATGAGGAAATAATACTTTACCGCCGAATCCGGAAAAAAGCAAGCAGAAACGGAAAAAAAGATACCCGAAACGCCGCTTTCCGCTTGCTTTTCCGGCGGAGAGGGTGTATCTTGTTCTACTGTAATCTGAACTCATCCCCCAGCATAACGACCGCCATGAAAAACCTTGACCCGAAGATACCTCCGACCCCGTGTTTCGTCGTCGATCTCGCCGCCCTGCGCCGCAACCTGGAAATCCTGAACGACGTCCGGCGGCGCGCCGGGGTGAAGATCCTGCTCGCGCAGAAGGCGTTCTCCATGTTCGCCGTGTACCCTATGATCAGCGCGGTGCTGGACGGCACGTGCGCGAGCTCGCCGCACGAGGCGCGTCTCGGACGCGAGGAATTCGGCAAGGAGACGCACGGATTCGCCGCGGCGTACTCGGAATCCGATCTGCGCGGGATGCTCCGGTACTGCACCACGGTCGTGTTCAACTCGTTCAGCCAGTGGCGGCGGTTCCGTTCCCTCACAATCGAGGCGGCGGACCGCGTGAAGTTCGGACTGCGTGTAAACCCGGAACACGGCGAGGCTGTGCGCGAGATCTATTCGCCCTGCGCGCCGAAATCGCGCCTCGGCATCAAGCGGGCGGCGTTCGCGGGGGAATCCCTGGACGGCATCAGCGGGCTGCATTTCCACACGCTGTGCGAACAGGATTCGGACGCGCTGGAACGCACCATGGATGCGTTCGAGGCGCGTTTCGGCGACCTGCTGGGCGGCATGCGGTGGGTGAATTTCGGCGGAGGACACCACATCACGCGTCCGGGCTACGACATCGAACGCCTCGTGCGCATTCTGACCGAGTTCCGCACGCGGTATCCGCACCTGACCGTGTACCTGGAGCCCGGCGAGGCGGTCGTGCTGAACGCCGGTTCGCTCTTCGGGACCGTGCTCGACATCGTGCACAACGACGGCGAGATCGCGGTGCTGGACGTCTCGGCCGAGGCGCACATGCCGGACGTGATCGAAATGCCGTACACGCCGCCGCTGGCAGGCGCGGACGAACCGGGCGTGCATCCGTACGAATACCGTCTGGCGGGGCATTCCTGCCTCGCGGGCGACGTGATCGGGGATTATTCGTTCCCCGCGCCGCTGAACGTCGGCGACCGCGTGGAATTTCTGGACATGGCGCTGTACACCATGGTGAAGACGAACACGTTCAACGGCCTCGCGCTGCCCTCGATCGCAACGTTCGACCCGGACACCGGCGAGTTCAAATTGATCAAGTCGTTCGGCTACGACGACTTCAAAAACCGTTTGTCGTAAGCTCAGTTCATGCCCGCGCCAGAATCAGTGTTCTCAGCAGAGTTTTCCTCTTCCGACGGTTCCGCCGGGGCGGATTTTTCCTCCGGGTTTTCCGTTTCCCCGGCACGCATGAGATGATCCGGCTCGGCGGAAAGCAGGCGGATTCTCATGGAAAGCTCGTCGATGCCATTCACTCTGCCGTCGCCGGAAAGCCAAGCCGCGATCTCCGCGTTCGATGCGCGAATCTCGGCCAGCGGGATCGACTTATGCCATCCGGTCAGGAACCTGTGGAACACCGATGCCTCGTACGCGTACCCGTTGCCCCAGGCGATCTGCCAAATCCCGGTCAGGAAGACGACCAGCGCCGCCAGGATCATCATGATGCAGTCGGCGGGATGGCGTTTTTCGCGGCGGCCGGGGCCGAACATCATCAGGTTCGCGCCCGCGAAGAGGAAACAGCCGCCCAGCAGCCAGACGTAGCGGAACCGGAGGTTTTTGTCCGGCTCGCGGATCTGATACTCGTCGGAAGCGGCGGCGGCATCCATGCGCGCGATCGCATCGGGAAGCGTCTCCGTCTGTTTCAGCGTCTCGACGAAAGCCTCGCAGTAGCGCTGCTCCAGCGCAGCGGACTCAGTGGCGTTGCAACCGACAATCATCCCGACGATACCGACCAACGTTGTGCAGTAACACGTCAGGATGGCGAGGAGGATTACGATGCCCCACCAGCGCGTCCCCTGGGTCCGGATGGCGCGCACCAGCAGATAAAAGATAAGGAAGAGAAAGAGGATGGGGACGGCGAGCGTCACGAAAACAGGCAGTATCTTCGTCATGCCGACAGCACAGCCTTATCGTTTCACTTCGCTTCGCGGGGCGCGGGACAGACGTCCAGGAGGATCCGTTTCCACTCGGATGCCGTCTTCGCGTCGCCCATCAGGTCGCGCACCTTGCGGAACCCGTCGCCGTAGACAGGATCGGTGTTCTGCTCCATGCGCCACGGGACGCGGTCCAGCTTTTCCGTCTTGGCGTACAGCCACGCGACAAACTCGGCGAACCCTTCGCGTATCTGCGGATCGTCGATGTGCGGCAGATTCTCCTGCATCCAGTCGTGGGCGAGCTCGTGTGCGCCGACGCCGCGGAAGAAGTCCGGCGGCTGGCCCCTCAGGATCAGGATGCGGAATTCGTCCTTGCTGCGGATGGGACGGTTGAAGAACGTGAGCGTGTTCCGGTGGAAGATGAAGAGGCCGAGCTCGCGTTCGCCGTCGCCGGTGGATTCCTTCTTGAGTTCCTCGCGGGTGCAGAGGTCGAACTGGATCGCGTGTTTCGTGCCCATTTTGAACTTGTCGGCAAGCTTCTGGCGGAGCGCTGTCATGATCTTTTCCGCCTCGGCCTGCGTGAAGATCGCGTCGCGGGCGCATTCGCGGCAGAGACTGCGACCGTCGCCGAGGTCCTTGGCGAACTTGTCGAGCGGCATCTGGCAGCTCGAACACGCCGGGAGCTCCCGGCAGTAGTCGCAGAGGAAGATGTCCTTGCCGAGGATGACTCCCCTCGGTTCGCGGCGGTGGCAGTGGACGCACTCGTGGAACGTGGTCTCCAGGCAGGCTTTCGAGCAGTAGTTTTTGCCGTCGCTGGTGAATCCCTGCTTGAAGCGTCTGCCGCAGACGTCGCAGACCGGGAGAAGCGATTCGGCGTACTGGTTGAAACATTTTTCGCTGCAGAAATTCTTGTCCTCGGACCGCAGGAACGACGCGTTGGACGCGATCTTTTTACCGCACCAGTCGCAGGTCATGACATTCCGCGCCGCGAACAGACCGCCGCTGAGCAGAACAGAGAGAAACAATGTCAGAAACAGGGTGAAAAAACGGTACATCATGGTGCTTCTGAAACTCCGTTGTCAGTTCATATCGGACAAGAATATAGCACGGGGAATGATGAATGTCAAATGTCCGGTCTGTTTTTTTTAGATTTTCGAAAAAAAACGGAGCCGGAGACAGAAGTCATTTGCCGGATTTCTTCCCCTTCAGCGGGAACTCTTTCAGCAGGACGTTTTTCCACTCGGAAGCCGTCTTCGCATCGCCCATCATCGCGCTGACTTTGCGGAATCCGCCGCCGTACACATCGTCGGTGCGGCGTTCGGTATAATCCATCATGCGCTTGTTTCCCTCGGCCTTCGAAAACGACCATGCGACGAATTCGGCGAACCCTTCACGGATCTCCGGTTTGTCCATGAGGTGCGGCAGCTCCTCGTTCATCCAGTCGTGCGCGAGCTCGTGCGCGCCGACCGAACGGAACACGTCGCGCGGAAGTCCGGTCAGGATTCGGATCGTGTACTGCGGCTTGTTGCGGATGGTCTTCGGGTCGAACCAGCCGAGCTCGTTGTGTTCGCCGTCGGCCTCCAGATTGAGGTCCTTCCGGTTGCCGATCTCGTAAATGATCTTGTGCTTGGTGGTCATCTTGAATTTCGTATTGAGCACCTGCCGGACGTCCTTCATGACTTTTTCCGCCTCTGCCTTGTCCTTGATGCAGTCCTTGGCACAGTCCCGGCAGAGACTGTCTCCTCCGTCAGTTTTTACTTCGGACGGCAGCTGGCAGTAATCGCAGCGCGGGAGCATTGAGCACTTGGTGCAGAGGGGAACCTCTTTCCCGGCGGCATTTTTCGCCGGAGCATAATACTCCGTCAATGCTTTCCCGCAATGAGCGCATTTCGCCGTGGAAGACGCTTTCTCCTGCGCGGGAAGAAGCGCCGGAACCAGGCTCAGCACAGCGGCGATAAGAAAGAAAGTGAAAACGCGTTTCGGCATAAAAGACCTTTGGAAGGAATAAGGAATAAGAATGTTCTATCAGGAATATAGCATCCTTGACGCGGAAAGTCAAATGGATACCCTGTGTTTTTTTCGGAGGATACCTGTCTGCAATAGGATAGAGCGGATGGAAGCATCTTTCTGCTTTTATCATGACAATACGATTTGATATTATCCCATTTCATCACAAAAAACAGGTTAACCCGTCCAATGGAAAGAGGTTCTTTGCCTGTAAAGCTCTTTTGAATTATTCATGACAGACTGTTATCCATGTTCCTTTTCGTCATCGGATTTGTCCGTATTTGTCTTCCGAAATGCTCAACTTTGCCTTATTTTTCAGAAAAGTGATTGTTTCGATTTGCAATAATATTTGACTGGGTGTATATTATCGTGTTACTATATCCGTCAACCCGCAAAACGGAGTTCAAAAACATGGCAAATTCCGATCCCGCAATCCTCAGAAAAGCTGTTTCACGTCTTTACAGCGCATTCCGTGAATCGGTCGACAATATTGGAAACATGTCATCGATCGACGTCAGCATCCGCCAGCATCAGACCATGGATTTGGTATGCCGCCTGACCGAGGAGAAACCGAACGGCGTTACGCTGAAAGAACTTGCGGAGTCCATGAAACTCGCGCCGGCGACCGTGTCCGAGCTCGTCGAATCCCTCGTGAAAAAGGATTTCCTCCAGCGCGTGCAGAATCCCGAGGACCGCCGCGCGGTGCAGATCACGCTCACAGCGCATGGCCAGACATTGCTCGACGAAAGCATCAAGCGCGTTGAAGGCCTCTGCGAAAAGCTCCTGAACGGACTTGCCCCGGCCGAACGCACCGCCATGCTCGGCGCTCTGGCCAAGATCACAAGCAAGCTTTGAGCTCGGTTCTCTGAATGTTTCCGCCGGGCGCAAGCTCGCGAAATACGCGCATTATCAGCACTCCCGAATCCGCCCGGAACCTCCGGCGGATTCTTTGTTTTTTCTCAAAAAAACGACTTTTCTGCTTGCATTCGCCGCAGGCGCATGCTATATTATTTCTTATCTTATCTGCGGAGAGATGGCCGAGTGGTCGAAGGCGCAGCATTGGAAATGCTGTATAGGGGCAACTCTATCGTGGGTTCAAATCCCACTCTCTCCGCCATTTTTATGCTCAAAAACGGGGGTTTTGCCCCATTTTTGCCCCATATTTTTCCAAAAAGCATCATCCGAGTGGCACAGTCTGTCTTGGCATCGAAAGAAGGAAAGGTCGGTCGTCATGGTCAGCTTGCAGAACAAAAGAAAGTACAAACGTATGTCCACATTGCAGGGAAAGCTTCGGAGACGAAGTAAAGGCGGTCAGTTCTCGTACCTGCCTGATTATTGCGTCTGGATTACGGAAGGAATTCGCCCTCGGAACTACCGACCCGAAAGTCGCTTGTCAGAAGGCCGAAGAGCTGGATTCTATCTGGCTTGCCCCTACGCCGGACGTCGCATTAGCTCAAATGAACGCGATTCGAGGCTTCTCTCGCTCGTCCATGAAGCTTCCTTTTGCGGAAGCATGGGACAAATACCAAGTTCACCCCGAACGTGCCACCCCTCACGCCGTCAGCGAGCAGAGAGCGTATCGCATTACGTTCGATGAGTTCGTCCGGTTTGCGACTGAGGAGTATTCGATCAACAGGAACGCGAAGCGTCCTGTGACCAGCATCAGCGAGGTTACACCCCATCTCTGTGAGGCGTTCGCGGCTTACCTCAAGACCACCATGCTTGCGGTCGATACGCACAACCGAATAATCAAGCGGCTCCGCAAAATCTTCGACTGCCTCAAGGACTACTACGAAGGCGAAAACCCTTTCCGTTCAAAAACTCTTTTGCGGAGCGAGCGTGAGGAGCGAGGAACTGTTGTCCATCGGAGGGCTTTCACGAAAGAACAGGAAGAGGACCTTTTGACGGTTCTGGCGGATTCAGAGCACAAGCTCATGAACGACAAGCTCGACAATGTCCGACGCAGGGTGACCTCCAAACTGGATTCCATGGAACGCAAACATCTAAAGGATTTAAGGTTCATCTTCCTCAAAAATGAAGAAGACATCCCAGAAAACAATCAGAGCCTTCTGCATAACTTGAGGGGAATCACATGTCCGATGCGCTATTACTTCCGGTTCATCGAACACGCCGAGGTCGAGCGCACCTCGATCAGCATCCCGTTCGGTCGTGCTTTCCACCTTGTCCTCAGAGATCGAGCCCTAAAGGGAACCGCATACGCCATCGTGGACGCGAAGGAAGACTTCGCCGTGTACTTCAAGGGCGAAACCGAGGTCTGCGAGAACCTGACGTACAAACAGGATGAGGACTACTGGTTCTGGGACAAGCGCGGTTGCGACATGTTCGACGTTGCCCTTGCTGACTGGCCTGACGATTACACGGTCAAAATTTATGCCCCATATTTTTCCAAAAAGCATCATTCGAACGGCACAGTTCGCCCAGGGGATTCCGGATTCCTGTTGGAACAAGTCCGGAATGAAATCCGTCAGATTCGGAGATTACTTTACTCCGCGGTGCAGCGCGTGAACGAGACGAGCTCGGCGGGAGACCGTTTGATCGCCAGCACGAAGATCCAGGCGAAGGAATAGGTCATGAGCGTCAGCAGGACGGAGACGAACACCTGGAAGCCGTTCAGTTCGACACGGACGTCCCTGGCGTTGTTGAGAATCAGGCCGTTCTTCCGCATGCCGCGCGTCTGGCCGTGGGCGCAGAGGCCCCAGCCGAGCATGACGAATTCCCAGGCGAAGAAGAGGAGCACGGCGCCGACTGCGATGCGTCCGGCGGTGGCGGCCTTGATCCAGACGGCCTTGCCCTTCTCCGCGGAGAGGCAGATGTAATTATCCTTCGCAGCTTCTTCAGAAAGGTAGAATGAACCGGCATGGTATCCGGCTTCCTTGTCGAGCTGGGCGAACGTGGCCGGCACATTTTTTGAGACACGAAGATGTTCGCCGTGTGCTGCCGCCGCTGCTACCAGCGCCTGCGTCGGCGACGGCAGGGAAGATGCGCCTGCCACGGCGAGCAGATAGACCGCGATGATGGCGGCAAGCTCCACCGGGATGGCCTTGAACAGCGCAAAAATGAAGTCAATGAAGAATGCCTTGAGGCGGGCGGCCGGGGCCGCCGGTTTCGCCACGAATTTCTCCTCTTCGGCGAGGGCGATCTTCTGCTGGTCCGTGAGCTCCTGCGAGGAGAAAATGCTGACGTCGCGGGCCTGCGCGGCGTTCAAGGCGAGGCGCTTGCGCTGTTCGTCGAGGAGGTTGGTGAGGAAATCGAACTTCGCGGCGGTGGACCAGGACGGCATGGGGGATTTCTTCATGGGGCACGTGGCCGTGACCTGATCGGACTCGACGAGAGCTGCGACGTCGGATTCCTCAAGTCTGAGGTGCTCCGCGCCGTTCACGTCCTTGACATCATAATACGCCATAATCGGAACCTGTTTCGTTATTGTTAAATTGAAGTAAAAACCTTTTGAAAATAATAAAATAGCCGTAAAAGTACGATTTTTCAAGCCGGATTCCGGAAAAAAAGGAAAAAAGGCGGCAGTAACGATTGTGAAAGATAACGTCGGCAGGAAAACGGGGAGAGCATTTTGTGTTGCGCCGGGGGGGAGTGATTCATCGTTTTATTGGCGGAAGATAGGAAGAAGCCTCCGGTCCATCCATTCTTTTTATCTCATGGTTATTGTATGAGCTTTGATTAAACGGATTGTCTTTATCCTTTTGTCGACCAGCAAAAAACGAAAACTTTTTCCTCATAGACTTGAAAAAGACAGAATGGATGATATAGTATTTTGTGTTTGGAGGAAAGAATATATCCCATGTTCCTCCTTTCCCCTTACAGGTGGAAGCGAACCGTCATGAATAATATAAAAGTAACACTTTATATCGTCTCCGTTATTCTGGCCATCGTCGGAGTTCCGACGGTGCTGGTTTTGGTTTACCTCAACCTGATTGATTCCGGTATTTCCTCCAAGTTCTTTTGGACAGCATCCCTCACATGCTGTGTTCTCAGTGTTCTTTTCTTTTCGCTTGCCCGTGTCCTCACGGCATGGGAAGAGGAAGACGAAAGAGAAGAGTGAATGCATTTTTGGATGCATTCATCGTCAGCATGGCTCCCACCTGATACAGTGCATCCGTATACGTGACCGGTTTTCAGGTGCGGCCGATCATATTCCTGACGGACGTTATTTTAGCCCGTTGCGACAAAAAAGTCGAAGAATTCAGTATTTTTTTATCGAATCGGACTTGTTTTTTTCTTAAGAATGGAGTATATTACGGAACGATTTTCCGAAGACCCTTTTCACAACCTTAAACCATATCCCTAACTCTCTACATTGGAGGCTCATTCAAACATGGGTGAAATGCATTGCGAGAACGGAGTTTGCGAGATGTCCTCCCGCAAATCCTCCCAGATGGAGGCCCTCGACGCCTACATCAAAAGTCTGCCTCTGGCCGACAACCCGACCCGTAAGCGCGGATTCCTGATCCAGACGCTTCACAAGGCCCAGTCCCTCTTCGGCTATCTCCCGGTCGAAGTCCAGTCGTTCGTCGCCGAACGTCTCGGTATCTCCCTCGCGGAAGTCTACGGCGTGATCAGCTTCTACAGCTTCTTCACGGACAAGCCGATCGGCCGCTACGCCATCAACGTCTGCACCGGCACCGCCTGCTTCGTCAAGGGCGCGGCGCAGGTCGTCGACGAACTCAAGCGCAAGCTCGGCGTCTCCGAAGGCGAGACCACGGCCGACGGAAAGTACTTCCTCGGCGTCCTCCGCTGCCTCGGCGCGTGCAGCATGGCTCCCGTCGTCATGGTCAACGGCAAAGTCTACGGCCACATGACCCCGGAAAAGGTCCAGGGCCTCCTGGACGACTGCAAAGACTGATCGACCCCATCCACCGACTAATCCTGGAGATTTACCAATATGAGAATTGACTCTCCCGCGGCGCTCGCTGAATACGCGGCCGCCCTCAAGGCGCGCAAGCACGCGCCCGTCAAACTGCTCGTTTCCATGGGAACGTGCGGTATCGCCGCCGGTACCGGCGAAGTCCTGAAGGCCATCAACGACTACATCGCCGAGCACAAGCTCGACGGCGCGTTCGACGTCATCGAAGTCGGCTGCATGGGCCTCTGCTACGCCGAGCCCGTCATCATGCTCACCGACGACAAGGGCAAGCGCATCATCTACGGCGACGTGACCCCGCACCAGATCCCCGCCATCATGCAGGCCGGCCTCGAAGCTCCGGCCACCGGCACCCACACCATCGACCGCTGCTGGTACTATCCCGAAGACGAATCCCCCGCCGAAGGCGAACTCCAGGCGCGCATCGTCCTCCGCAACACCGGCCGCATCAATCCCGAAGACATCGACCAGTACGTCGCCGAAGGCGGCTATTCCGCCCTCGCGAAGGTCGTTACCACCATGAAGCCCCAGGAGGTCATCGACGTGATCTCCGCCTCCAACCTCCGCGGACGCGGCGGCGCGGGCTTCCCCACCGGCAAGAAATGGTCTTTCGCGGCCGCCCAGCCCGAAGGCGAAAAGTTCATCATCTGCAACGCCGACGAAGGCGACCCGGGCGCGTTCATGGACCGCGCCGTGCTCGAAGGCGACCCGAACGCCGTCCTCGAAGCCATGGCGATCGGCGGCTACGCGATCGGCGCGCACAACGGCGTCATCTACATCCGCGCGGAATACCCGCTCGCGGTGAAGCGCCTCGAAAACGCCATCGCCCAGGCGGAGGAAAAAGGCTTCCTCGGCAAGAACATCTTCGGCAGCGGCTTCGATTTCAAGCTTGAGATCAAATTCGGCGCGGGCGCGTTCGTCTGCGGCGAGGAAACCGCCCTCATCCACTCCATCGAAGGCCAGCGCGGCGAACCCACGTTCAAGCCCCCGTTCCCGGCCATCCAGGGCCTCTGGAAGCGCCCGACCGTCGTGAACAACGTCGAAACCTACGCCTGCATCGCGGCCATCATCCGCAAGGGCGCCGACTGGTTCAAGACCCTCGGCACGCAGGGCTCCCCCGGCACGAAGGTCTTCGCCCTCGCCGGCAAGATCTCCAAGGTCGGCCTCGCCGAAGTCCCGATGGGCATGACGCTCCGCCAGATCGTCTACGAGATCGGCGGCGGCATCAAGGACGGCCGCGCGTTCAAGGCCGTGCAGACCGGCGGTCCCTCCGGCGGCTGCATCACCTCGAAGAACCTCGACCTCCCGATCGACTACGAAGCCCTCAAATCCATCGGCTCCATGATGGGATCCGGCGGCATGATCGTCATGGACGAGGACGACTGCATGGTCAACATCGCAAAGTTCTTCCTCGACTTCACCGCCGACGAATCCTGCGGCAAGTGCACCCCGTGCCGCGTCGGCAACCGCCGCATGCTCGAGCTGCTCAACAAGATCACCTCCGGCGAAGGCAACATGGAGATCCTCGAAAAGCTCAAAACGCTCTCCGCCACCATCAAGGACACCGCCCTCTGCGGCCTCGGCCAGACCGCCCCGAACCCGGTGCTCTCCACGCTCGCGAACTTCGAAGACGAATATCTCGCGCACGTGAAGGATCACCGCTGCCCCGCCGGCGTCTGCGCCAACCTCATCCAGTTCAACGTGACCGACAAGTGCGTCGGCTGCGGTCTCTGCGCCAAGCGCTGCCCGGTCGGCGCGATTTCCGGCGAGAAGAAGATGAAACATGCCATCAACCAGGCCAAGTGCATCAAGTGCGGCGCGTGCTTCAACGCCTGCAAGTTCCATGCCATCGCCAAGATCTGACCGAGAGGAGCATTACACTACTATGAGCACAGTCAATCTTACCATCAACAACAAGCCCGTAGCCGTCGAGGCCGGTTCCACCATCCTCGAAGCCGCGGAAAAACTTGATATCAAAATCCCGACTCTCTGCCATTTCAAGATGGATGCGTTCCACGTCGAGCACAGATGCGGTTCCTGCCGTATCTGCGTCGTCGAGGTCGAAAAGCGCCCCAACCTGGCTCCCGCCTGCTGCACGCCCGTCATGGAAGGCATGGTCGTCCACACCAACACGCTCCGCGCCATCAACGCGCGCCGCGCCATCCTCGACCTGCTCCTTTCGGACCATCCGAAAGATTGCCTCACCTGCCCGAAGAGCCTGAACTGCGAACTTCAGAAGATCGCCGAAGAGCTCGGCGTCCACAACCTGCAGTACAGCGGCGAGCAGTCCACGTACGAGCTTGACGACAGCAGCGCCGCCATCCGCCGCGACCTTGACAAATGCATCATGTGCCGCCGCTGCGAAAACGCCTGCAACAACATCCAGACCGTCGGCGTCCTCTCCGGCGTCGGCCGCGGTTTCCACGCCGTCGTCGCTCCCGCCGGCCTCAAGAAGCTCGCCGACACCCAGTGCGTCTTCTGCGGCCAGTGCGTCCAGGCATGCCCCGTCGGCGCCCTCACCGAGATCAACTACAAGTACGACGTCTGGCGCGCCCTCAACGACAAGTCCAAGACCGTCGTCTTCCAGACCGCTCCGGCCGTCCGCGTCGCCATCGGCGAGGCCTTCGGCATGGAACCCGGCTCCATCAGCACCGGCAAGATGGTCACCGCCCTGAAGATGCTCGGCGCGGACAAGGTCTTCGACACCAACTTCTCCGCCGACCTCACCATCATGGAAGAGGGCACCGAGCTGATCGAACGCATCAGGAAGAACGAGAATCTCCCGATCCTCACCAGCTGCTGCCCCGGCTGGGTCAAGTTCCTCGAACACCAGTTCCCCGAACTCACCTACATGCCCTCCACCGCCAAGTCCCCGCAGCAGATGTTCGGCGCGATCGCCAAGAGCTACTACTGCGAGAAGACCGGCATCAAGCCGGAAGACCTCATCGTCGTCTCCGTCATGCCCTGCCTCGCCAAGAAGTACGAGGCCGCCCGTCCCGAGTTCACCCGCGACGGCGTCCGCGACGTCGATATCGTCCTCACCACCCGCGAGCTCGCCGAGATGTTCCACGAAGCCGGCATCCAGTTCGACAAGCTCGAGGATTCCGAATACGATTCTCCGCTCGGAGAAGGCACCGGCGCTGCCACCATCTTCGGTACGTCCGGCGGCGTGCTCGAAGCCGCGCTCCGTACCGCGGCCGACATCCTCTCCGGCAAGGACGTTCAGGAGATCGACTACACGCCTGTCCGCGGCCTCGAAGGCATCAAGGAAGCCGAAGTCGACGTCGGCGGCATCAAGCTCAAAGCCGCGATCTGCTCCGGCCTCGGCAACGCCCGCAAGCTCCTCGAGAAGATCAAAGCCGGCGAAGCCAAGTACCACGCCATCGAGATCATGGCGTGCCCCGGCGGCTGCATCGACGGCGGCGGCCAGCCCTACCACCACGGCAACACCGAGATCATCCGCAAGCGTATGGAAGCGCTCTATCAGGACGACCTGAATCACCCGATCCGCAAGTCCCACCAGAACAAATCCATCCAGAAGCTCTACGAAGAATACCTCGGCGAGCCCGGCAGCCACCTGGCGCACAAGCTCCTCCACACCTCCTACACCGCGCGCAAGAAATTCTGAGGCGGCGTAAGCCGGGCGTCTCCGTAAAACGAGGCGCCCCGGACAAAGCGCATCCGCCGGAGCGGGACCTGTTAGTTCAGGACTCGAACCTGACAGAGTGCGCCGCACGAGCAAAAAACACCCGGAATGGACCTCAAATCCATCCCGGGTTTTTCTATCGAACCAATTGAAACGCCGTTATTCCTGTTGTTCCTTCACCAGCCGGGCGTAGCGGCGTTCCTGTAGGCGTTTGCAGATTGGTTTTGAGATAATCCCGGCGGCGAGACCGATCAGCCAGAGGTATTTTCTGTCGATATAAAAACCGGCAAGAAAGATCAGGACGGAGACGATGCTCCAGTAAACAATTTGGAACCGGATATTGGTTTTGTTCAGCTCTTTTATCAGGTCGATGCCGTCCCATTCGTGCGGGGCACTTTCGATGAAGTCCGCCGCGCCGGAGACTCCGGAGCACGACCGGAAATCCCGCCCGCACTCCGCCGCCGCGTCCCCGTACGACGCATTTTCCAGTACGTTCCGTACGGCGGCGCGGATCCCCGCGACCGAATCGTCCTTCAGCAGGACGCCCGCGCCGAGTTCGGCGGCGCGCTTTGCCACGGCGTACTGTTCGCCGGTCTGCGGATAAAGCACCATCGGCGTCGCCATGTACAGGCTCTCCGACACGCTGTTCATGCCGCAGTGCGTGAGGAAGACGTCCGCGCGGGACAGAATGTCAAGCTGATCCACGTACGGCTCCACCCGGACATTCTCCGGCAGGACGCCCAGCTTTTCGCGGTCCAGCGCCATGCCGCAGGAGATCAGGCCATCGACGTCCATGCTCTTCAGCGCCTCGATGCACTTGCCGTAGAAATCCGGCCGGTCGTTGATGACCGTGCCGAGGGAGATATACACGAGCGGACGCGCCTTCTTCTTGTCCGGCACGGCGTCCGAAAAGACCGACGGCCCGACGAACGCGTAATGCCCGGAAAAGCTCTCAGCGTACGGCTGGAACCGCCGCGAGGTGTAGACCACGGAATCCGTCCTGTTGTCGCTCTGGACCAGCGTCAGCGGGTTCTTCACCTTGTACCCGTACGGTTCCATCGACTTCAGCGCCTTCCCGATGCGCGCCAGCCCGAAGACCATGTCCGCGATCTCCGCCGGCGGGTGCTTCATGTAGGTCGAAGACAGCTGGTTGAACGCGAACGTGCTGGTGGAGACGACCATCGGCACGTGGTGTTTCCAGGCGTTCAGCTTGCCCCAGAAACAGGCGGAGTCCGTGTACACGACGTCCGGCCGGAACGTCTTGAACTCCGCATCCAGAAACGCGTCCATGGAGAGCATGATCCGGATCGCCTGCACGGTCATCTCCGTGATCGAGACGCGTTTCAGCCCGGCGACCTCCTCCGCCGAGACTTCCGGCATATAGGCGTCGCACGCGATGAACTCCGCGCCCGTCTTCCGTATCTTCTCCGAGAAGTCCGGCAGGCCGCCGGTCCCACCGAACGAATAGAACCGGACCGTGTTTCCGCGCCGGACCAGCTCTGCGGCGACCGGAAGCATCGGATTGGTGTGCCCGTGCGCCGGGATGCAGAAGAACGCGATGCGCTTTTTCACCGGGGCGGCCTGTTGCATTTCAAGATCAGTTTGCGTTTCCATGATCGAAGCTCTCGTTTTCGGATGCAGAAATCCGCGTTTGGCGACATTGTGATTTTATTGTGGCGCTCTGTCACGAATAAAAGATATCACGGTTCAGGATTATTCCGCGTTGTCGCGCTCCAGACTCCGGGTTTCGAGGTACAGTAGAGTGCAGAACAGAATCTCCACGCCGATCATCACGGCGGCGAGCACGAACGGCTGGAACATCAGTCCCACGATCAGGGAGAGGATCGGCACGGCGATGGAAAAGGCGAAGTAACTCTTTGACAGGTAAAGCCAGCTGTAGGGCATCAGGTGCGCGCCAAAGATCATGGCGAAGACCATGAGCATCTTCTCCGGCACGGCGTTGTAAACCCACATCGCGATCAGCAGATACACGATCTGGTTCACGGTGAAGATCAGCCCGAGCTTGGTCAGCGGGTTGTCCTTGCCCTGGAAATCGACCCCGATCAGCTTCGAGACGAGGAATGCGATGGGGACCAGCGGAGCGGCGCAGCAGAACGTCAGCAGGTTTTTGGTCACGATCGGGAGTCCGGTCAGGTGGACGCAGAGGATCCCCGTCCAAATGAGAACGGACGTCAGGATGAACGGCAGCCCTTTTTTTTGTTTCCGGGCGCAATCTTTTCTCAAAGATTCCAAATCCTGACTCATACCAAGAATCCGATAATTTTATAACGTTTCAATGTGTCAATCTGACGCTTTATGTTAGTCGTTTTTATGAAATCTTCCTGCCTGTGACGAATTAACTCAAATATCAAAACTACAACGATTGACCGTCAAATCGTCAAATCTTTCCGTCATTCTGTCAAATCATTGATTGTCAACAGAACGTACCTTGTCATGCGTGTTCCGGCTTTTGGAAGACGCCGGGCGTATGGCAGGCGCAGAAACGGCCCGGAGAGACCTCCTGAAGCGCGGGAATTTCCGTGGCGCATCGCGGCTGTGCGAAGGGGCAGCGGGTGTGAAAACGACATCCGGACGGCGGATTCAGCGGAGACGGCACATCGCCTTTCAGGATGATGCGGTCCCGGCGGCGCGACTGGTCGATCTGCGGGACGCTGGAAAGCAGCGCAAGGGTATACGGATGGAGCGGACTGGAACAGACATCGTCGGACGGACCGATCTCCATGATGCGTCCCAGGTACATGACCATGATGCGGTGGCAGATGTGCTCCACGACGGCGAGGTCGTGCGCGATGAAGAGGAACGCCACGCCGGTTTGTTTCTGGATGTCCTGCAGCAGGTTCACGATCTGCGCCTGGACGCTGACGTCGAGCGCGGAGACGGGTTCGTCGGCGATGATGAAGGCGGGGTTGACGGCGAGGGCGCGGGCGATGCCGATGCGCTGGCGCTGGCCGCCGCTGAACTGGTGCGGATGGCGCATGGCGTAGTCGGGGTTGAGTCCGACGAGTTTCAGGAGTTCGCGGATGCGTTTGTCGCGCCCGGCGGCGTCGAACTTCGTGTGGAGCTTCAGCGCTTCCTCCAGGATGGAGAAGATGCTCATGCGCGGATTCAGCGAGCCGTACGGGTCCTGGAAGATCATCTGGAACTTCCCGCGCATCCTGCGGAGTTCCTCCCCGCGGACCGTTGTCATTTCCAGGCCGTCGAGCCGGATGGAGCCTTCGGTCGGGTCCTCCAGGCGGAGCAGGAGCCGCGCGAGCGTGGACTTGCCGCAGCCGGATTCGCCGACCAGCCCGAGCGTTTCGCCCTGTTCCAGCGTGAAGGAAACGTCGTCCACGGCGCGCACGTAGTCGGGCTTTCCGAAGAAGCCGCGCGCGACGGGGTAGAATTTTTTCAGGTGGGAGGCGGTCAGGAGCGGCATCGGTCAGGGATTCTGTCGGAGGGACGGGTTGGAGTCGCGGAGCGCGGCGAGGCGGATCCGGGCGGATTTGAGGAGGGAGTCGATCTTGTCCGATTCGGGGAGCAGGGCACGGATGCGTCCGAAGAGGTCCTCGTCGAGCGCGAGCGCGGCGGACGCGGGATAGTTGAGGTCGCAGGACCACGCGAAAAGCCCGAGCTTGAAGTCGTTGATGCACTTCATGTCGGTGTACACCACGCATTTCCCGCTCAGGGCGGTTTCGAGGATGGACGGGGTCCAGCCGGGCGTGTCGGGCAGGTCCAGCCGGATGGTCGGGTCGGAATAGTCGCCGGAGAAGAACCGGATGATGAGGCGCAGGATGGCGAGTTTGTCGGCGTCGCGGACCATCTTCGCGGCGTCGAGGTGCGCGGACGGGAAATCCGCCGGGATCGCGAACTTGTTGTGCACGCGGACGGCGTCGATGACGCAGGCGCGGTCTTCGGCGGGAAGTTCCGGCACGAGTCCGAGTTCGTCGATCAATGCGGCGCTCCGGTCTCCGTGGTCGAACGAGACGCGGTCGAGAAACGTCCTGAACTTGTCGTACTGCTCGAACCGCGAGATGTCGTGGAAGAGCGCGCAGAGGCGGAAGATGAGCGTGTCGTGCGGAGAAAACCGGGCTTCTCCGGCCACGATCTTCTCCGTGATCTCGCAGACCTCGCCGGTGTGCTTGAACTTGGCTTCGAGCGCGAACGGCAACGTGCCGGAGGCGTCGCGGAATTTCGCGACGTGCCGGTCGAACGCCGCCTGTGCCTGTGTGAAGATATCCATAGTGCGTTATTTGGCGTATTCCACGGAACGCGTCTCGCGGATGATCGTGACCTTGATTTGGCCTGGATAGGTCATTTCCTTTTCGATGCGGTTGCAGATGTCGCGGGCGATGACCTGCGCCTGCGCCTCGTTGATCTTCTCCGGTTCGACGACCACGCGGACCTCGCGGCCCGCCTGGAGCGCGTAGCAGGTGTCCACGCCGGGGAAGTCCTTGGCGATGGATTCGAGCTGTTCGAGGCGCTTGAGGTAGAGTTCGGTGGTCTCGCTGCGTGCGCCGGGACGGGACGCGCTGAGGGCGTCGCATGCGTTGGCGAGGATGGCGTAGATACTGGTTGCTTCGACCTCGCCATGGTGGGCGGCGACGGCGTTGACGACGTCCTTGTTCTCGCCGTATTTGCGGAGCAGGTCGGCGCCGATCTGGGCGTGCGTGCCCTCGATTTCGTGGTCGACTGCCTTGCCGATGTCGTGGAAGAGGCCGATGCGGCGCGCGCGCTGTTCGTCCAGCCCGAGTTCGGCGGCGATCGCGCCCATGAACGCCGAGGTCTCGATGCAGTGCTTGAGCACGTTCTGGGAGAAGCTGTAGCGGAACTGGAGCGTGCCGATGAGCGTGATGAGCGGTTTCGGGACGCCCTGCAGCCCGCAGTCCAGCACGGCCTGTTCGCCCGCGTTGAAGATCTCCTCGTCGACTTCCTTGCGCATCTTCTTCACGAGCTCCTCGATGCGGGTCGGGTGGATGCGGCCGTCGCCGATGAGTTTCTCCATCATGCGGCGCGCGACTTCCTTGCGGACGGGGTCGAAACAGCTGATGACGACGGCTTCCGGTGTGTCGTCGATGAGGATGTTGACGCCGGTCGCCGCCTCGAGCGCGCGAATGTTGCGGCCTTCACGGCCGATGATGCGGCCCTTCATCTCGTCGTTGGGGAGCGGGATGGTGGCGGTGGTGCGTTCGTAGGTGCAGTCGCCGGCGTAACGCTGGATAGCGTATGCGAGAAGCTTCTGGGATTCTCGTTCGGCGCGCTGACGGGCGTCCTCGACGATGTTGCGGATGAGCAGGCCGGATTCGTTTTCGACCTCGCCCTTGAGCTTTTCGAGGATCATGCCGCGCGCGGTCTCGCGGTCGAGCTCGGCGATGCGTTCCAGTTCGTTGATCTGGCGGTCGATCGTGTTCTTGAGCTCCTCCTCTTTCTGGACGAGGCGTTCGCGCTGCTGGACGAGTTCGGCTTCCCTGCGCTCGGCGTTCTTGATCTTCGCATCCAGGGAATCGTTCTTGCGGTCGAGGTTTTCCTCTTTCTGCGTGAGGCGTTTTTCCTGCTGCGTGATCTCGCGGCGGCGTTCCTTGATCTCGTTTTCGACTTCGTCCTTGATCTTGAGGGCGTCGTCCTTGATCTTGAGGGCCTCGCTCTTGGCGGTGACGCGGGCTTCGCGGAGGATCTGGGAGGCTTCGCGCTCGGCGTCCTCCTTCATTTTTGCGGCATCACGGGTGGCTTTGGTCTTTCCCTTTTTGGAAAGGATGGCAACGATGATCTCTACGATGGCGATGCCGACAATACATCCACCGATCATTTCCAGATAATCCGTCCATGTAAGGGCGGCGGCGATGATGACATTGGAAAACATGGGAATTAACTCCTGACATTGTTTGTACAGCCAAAGACGCCGGATTCGGTGACGACGCGGCCGACGGGCTGATCCGTGGGCTCGCAGGGCAGTTCCGCGCATCTCTGGAGTTCATAAAAGATACCGATGGTTTTTCCGGTTCCCCGGGCAAGCAGACGGTCGTAAACGCCTTTGCCGCGTCCGAGACGGCGGCAGGCGGGATCGAACGCCACGCCGGGTACCAGCCAAAGGGCTTCCGCAAGCAGTTCCGGAGGAGCCGCCGGGGCATCGGCGGACGGTTCCGGGATGCCCCAATGGGACACCGGAAAGTCCAGGGAACGTACCGTCACGATGGAATATGCGCCGGACTGCTCGAAACGCGGCAGGCTGAGCGTGATGCCCGCCTGAAGCGCGTACCGCATGACCGGAGCGAGATCGGGTTCCGTGCCGTCGCTGACGTATGCGACGAGCCCGGACGGCTTTTCCGTCCGGACGATGTCCAGGAGAAAGCTGTTGATCGCCGCATCCGCCGCCGAGCGTGTCTCGGGCGGCATGGCGCGACGCAGCGCGATCTTTTCGCGCCGGACGGCCTTTTTCAGGTCATGCAATGTCGCGGCATCCGCAGGCGCCGTCGAGGACGCGCCGCAAGCCTGCCCTGCATGACCGACTGTCTGTTCGTCGTACATGAACCACTGCGTTTTCTGCAAGCGGCGAAAACGTATGGCATCCGCGCTCGGGACGAGGCGGGAACATGTGGAAAAGGAACCCGGACCGGACGGCGGACCGCCCGTCTTCCCGGTATCAAATGCGGCAGCGGCGGCATCGGACCGCCAATGATGCGTTCCGGCCTGCCTTCGGCCTCGATTTGTCCAAACTCCAAGTCATATTTCCCGTTCGATCCGGAGAGCGGCGGTTGTTTCGGGCTGCCCTTTTTTCAGGAGCGCAGCCTCGTTTTCGCAGCAAATTCCAAAGTTGATATGTGAACGTTCCTGCCGAATGGCAAAAACCCTTACCGTAAACATAACCCCGTTTTTAAAAAAAGAAAGCCGAAAACGGAAAAAAAACAAAAAAAAGATACACTTTTCGGTCTTTTTTCAGAAATGACATATAATAAAACAAAAGATATCTCTTTCTTTGTGGTTAGTTTGAAGTTGCTCAAATCAATCCGAAACGGAAAAGACAAAACGATTGTACACTGTCAGCAATAAGTCCTAACCGAAAACTAACAAAGCCTTAACCGTGGTTTCATAATGTGCATGTATAGTAACAGCATAGATCAACAAACCAATAAGGAGAATCTATGCTTTTCGTAAATGCTTTGGGCGGGCTGGCGCTGTTTCTGTTCGGTATGAAGCTGATGAGCCGGGGGCTTCAGAAGGCCGCCGGAGAAAAGATGCGGATGGTACTGCATTTTTTCTCGTCAAACCGGCTTGCCGGGATCCTGTCCGGGACGGTCGTGACCTCGGTCATTCAGTCGTCCAGCGTCACAACCGTCATGGTGATCGGCTTCATCAACGCCGGACTCCTGACGCTTCAGCAGTCCGTCGGGATCATTTTCGGCGCGAACATCGGAACGACGATCACGGCACAGCTCGTGGCGTTCAAGATCGGCGTCATCATCATGCCGTCCATCATCCTCGGGCTGGGGATGACGTTTTTCAGGAATGAAAAGGTCGTGCAGCTGGGGGAAACGCTCCTCGGGCTGGGACTGCTGTTCTTCGGCATGGAGATCATGAGCGGCGAGCTGAAACAACTGGCGGATCATCCCGCGTTCGTTTCCGCGTTCCAGCGGTTCGACTGCACTCCGGGTCCCAACGGGATCATCCCGCCGGGGGCGCTGTTCGGCGCGATCGGGATCGGGCTGGTTGCCACCATGATCGTTCAGAGCAGTTCTGCCTGCATCGGTATCGTGATCGCGCTCAGCGCAGGCGGCATCATGGACCTGTACACCGCGGTCGGGGTCCTGCTCGGGACCAACATCGGCACTACGGTTACGGCCCAGCTGGCGGCGCTGACGACGAACCGCGTGGCGCGTCAGGCGGCGTTGCTCCATACGCTCTTCAATGTCATCGGCGTGCTGATCGCGGTCGTCTCCTTCCTCATCTCGTGGGGAGGCGAACCGGCGTTCTTCCATCTGATCCGGACCGTTTCGGGCGATGGAGCTTCGCTGGAGCGTCAGATCGCGAACGCGCACACGCTGTTCAACGTCGGCACGACTCTGCTGCTGATCCCCTTCATGTCTGTCCTGCCGAGGATCTGCGAAGCCATCATTCCGGTCAAAGCTGTCGGCGTCCGTTACATCAAGCTCGAGCCGCACCTCCTGAACACGCCCGCGATTGCGTTGTCGCAGACCGCGGCGGAGCTGAGAAAGATGCTGAAACGTGCATGGAAGATGACGGACACCACCCTGAATATCTACGCTCACAACGACGAACACAATCAGGAACGGGTCAAAGGTCTGCCGCAGCGGGAAGAGGAGATCGACGCGCGCCAGCACGACATCGCGGACTACCTCACCGCGCTCATGCTGAAGCCGCTGTCGCCGCGTGAAAGCAGGCAGATCCCCGTGCTCATCCACTGCACCAACGACGCTGAAAAGATCGGGGATTACGCCATGGAACTCTGCGACCTCATGAAACGGATCAAGGCGGACAAGGTGCAGTTCAGCGAGGACGCCGAGATTGAAATGGAGCGCATTCACGGACAGCTGGAGACCCTGACGGAAAATGCGATCGACCTCCTGAAAGAAAACCACATGCAGAACCCCGAAACGGCACGTGCCGCCCATGCCGAAATGCAGAAAATGCTGGATGAGGCCGAGCTCACGCACATGAACCGTCTGTACGAGGGAAAATGCATCACAAAGAACGGCGTGCTCTTCATGGAACTGCTGGAAAAGATACGCAAGACCGAACGCCACATCTTCAACATCGCGGAGCGCGCCGGAGATTTCTACGGGAAACTGCCCGACGTCGGTTGAAACAGGGCGCCCGGCATGATATAGTAAAAACGAAAGGACGGGGAAACATGACCAACAAAACGATCCTGATCATAGACGACGAGGAACCGATCCGCGAGCTGCTGAAACTGACCTTGCAGTCCGCCGGGTTTGACTCCGTTCTGGAGGCGTCCAACGGAGAGGACGGCCTCGCCCTTGCTATGCGATATAAGCCGGACCTGATCCTGCTGGACCTGATGCTTCCCGGCATGGACGGCCTGAGCGTGTGCCGACACCTGAAGACTTCGCCCGATACGCGGATGATCCCGATCATCATGCTGACTGCGAAGAGCGACGAGTCGGACATCGTGGTCGGCCTGGAGATGGGGGCAAATGACTACATCACCAAGCCGTTCAGCCGGAAAGTCCTGACCGCCCGGATCCGCGCACAGTTCCGCATCGCGGAACAGCAGGACCTGTCATCCGTGCTTCAGGTCGCCGGACTGAGCATCAACAAGGACCAGCACCGGGTTTCAGTTTCCGGCGAATCCGTTTCCCTGACGTTCAGCGAGTTCGAGATACTGCTCCTGTTCGCCGAGCATCCGGGGCGCGTCTTCACGCGGGGGCAGATCATCCGCCGGATCAAAGGCGAGGATTATCCGGTCACGGACCGCGCGGTGGATGTTCAAATCGTGAATCTTCGCCGGAAACTCGGCGAATGGGGCGCGGCTCATATCGAGACGATCCGCGGGATCGGGTACCGTCTCACGCAGGAAAGCATCGTGTGATGAAACGGGCGCTTTCTCCTGCTTCCAACGGGTTCAGGGAATACCTGCTGGTCCATCTGCCGCTGATCCTCATGCTCGTCATGGATTTTCTGCTCGTCGCCGCATGGTGGGGAGAACACCACTTCGTTCAGGCCGTCGACGGCGAAATGATGAAGAGTCTGGCGCAGAAGGCGGACCTGACCGCCACGGCGATCGAGGACAGGCTTCTGTCAGGAAACACGGAATCCGCGATCGAATTCTGCCGCGCGTTCGACAACCGCATCTTCCGTATCACGCTGATCTCGCCGCAGGGCGTCGTGCTGGCGGACACAAACCCGATCCACCTCGCGTTTGACAACCATTCCGGCCGCAGCGAGTTCAAGGCCGCGCAGAGCGGGACGATCGGGTTTGCCCGTCGATACAGCGAGACGCTGAAGGAGAGAATGATCTATTATGCCGTGCCGGTGCAGACGCCGCACGGGCTGTACGTAGTCCGTTTCGCCAAGGAGGATTTCCCGTACATGGAAATCTTCCCGTGGATTACCGGTGGCATTGTCCTTCTGTTTGCGATCTCGACCGGATTGCTCGCATGGCTGCAACTCTATCTGCTGAAGCGTATCTATCGTCCGCTGGTGGATGTCGGGCGTTGTGCCGGGGATATTTTCGAGGGAGAGATTGAAACGCGGATCCCCATTCCGGAGAGCGGGCCGGTCAGGCCCCTGGCGGAGATGCTGTCGAAAATGACGGAACAGCTGAAGAAACAGCTGTTCGAGATGAAGAAACTGGAATCGTTCCGCAGTGAGTTTATCGCGAATGTTTCCCACGAGCTCAAAACGCCGATGACGTGTATCCTCGGCGCGGTCGAAACTATCCAGGAGGAACGCGATCTTCCCGCGGAACAGTATGAAAAACTGATGAAAATGCTGGACGAGCAGGCGGGACGGCTTAACGCGCTGATCCGGGACATCCTGAGCCTCGCTGCCCTCGAAAACGACCCGGAACGCCAGCGCCGGGAGTTCCTGCAGGTGGATTTGCAGGATATTCTGGAATCAGGTATGCAGGCCCTTCAGCAGGAAGCCATACAGCATGGGATGACGGTCCGGATCACGCATGCCGAACCGGTCTCCGTATCCGGCGACGCCCAGCTGCTGGAACAGGCTTTGTCCAATCTGATTCACAATGCGATCAAGTACAGCGGGAGCCCGGATATCGAATTGTCTCTGTCCCGCGAGAATGATAACGCTGTCATTTTCGTAACCGATCACGGATGCGGGATCCCCGAGGAGAATCAGCCTCGCATCTTTGAACGCTTCTACCGGGTTCACAAGGAACGCAGCCGTGCGCTTGGCGGGACCGGCCTCGGCCTCGCGATCGTGAAGCATATCGCCCAGCTCCACAACGGGAAAGCCGAGCTGCGTTCTGTCCCGGGGAAGGGCTGCTGTTTCAGGATCGTGATTCCCATGTTTTGAGCATAAACTCTTTTTTTTAAGTCGATTGGAAAAGTCGATTGGAAAATGAAAAGATTATCTCGCGCGCATACGCGCTAGTTTCAGTTAAAACAAACCTCTTTTAACTGAAACTAGACATTTTTCAAAAAGCTTCAGAAAAAACTTCAGGAAAACAGGACTCTTTGACTGGATGCGGAAATCATCGCGGTCTGATGCAAGTGGTCTCAAGCATTGGATTTGAGGGGCGGGATTTGACTTTTTGAAGAAAAAGGGATATATTAATTGTTGTTTTATTTTTTAATGAAGGATGGATCAATATGGCATTGATCGCGATCATCGACTACGACATGGGCAATCTCCGCAACGTGGAGAGAGCCTTGATTTATGCGGGCGCCGAGGTCCGCATCGTGCGCGCGCCGTCCGAAGCCGCGGACGCGGCGGGCGTGGTTCTGCCGGGCGTCGGGAATTTCCACGACGCGATGAAGAACCTTGACCGCGCCGGTTTTGTCGGATTTCTGCGCGACTGGACCGCGGCGGACAAACCGTTCCTCGGAATCTGCCTCGGACTTCAGATGCTGTTTGAATCCAGCGAGGAAGCGCCGGGCGTGCCGGGCCTCGGGATCCTGAAAGGCTGCTGCCGCAAGTTCGAGTCCGCGACGGAGAAGGTGCCGCACATGGGCTGGAACACGGTTTCGTTCCGTTCGTCGCATCCGTGTTTTGCTTCATTCAAAGAGCCAAAGTGGTTCTATTTCGTTCATTCGTTCTATGTTGTGCCGGATGACGCGTCCGTGACCGCCGGACAGACGGATTATATCTGCGGTTTCACCTCGGCTGTGTCGCGCGGCAACCTGGCCGCGACGCAGTTCCATCCGGAGAAAAGCCAGGAAAACGGGCTGACGATCCTGCGCGGATTCTCGGCCTTGTGCAAAGGAGAGACCCATTCATGAAATTATTCCCTGCCATTGATCTGCTTCACGGCAACTGCGTCCGCCTCTTTCAGGGCGACTACGCGAAGGAGACTGTCTACGAAAGTACGCCTGCTGACCAGGCCGCTGTCTGGGAACAGGCCGGCGCGCCGCTGATCCATCTGGTCGACCTCGACGGCGCGAAATCCGGCGCGATGACCAATTCCGAGGCGATCCGCGCGATCTGCGCCCGCGTCTCCATCCCGTGTGAGCTCGGCGGCGGCATCCGTACCGTCGACGATGCGAAACGCGCGTTCGATCTGGGCGTGTCCCGCGTGATTCTCGGGACCGCGGTCTGCGACGATCCGAAGAGCGCCGAGGACTTTATCAACGCGTTCGGCCAGGAAAAGATCGTGGCCGGGATCGATGCCCGCGACGGCAAGGTCGCCACGCGCGGCTGGGTCGAGACTTCCACGGTCGAGGCTGCGGCGCTCGCCCGGTCGCTGTTCCTCTTCGGCATCGAACGCTTCATCTTCACCGACATCGCCACAGACGGCGCGCTGAAGGGCCCGAACCTCCCGTTCATGCGGAACCTCTGCGAACAGCTCCCGGACTGCAGGATCATCGCGTCCGGCGGCGTAAGCTCGCCCGCGGACGTGCGCGGCCTGATCTCGCTCGGCTGTTCCAACCTCGAAGGCGCGATCGTCGGAAAGGCGCTCTACGACGGACGCACGACCTACGCTGAACTTCTCTCTGTCGCGAAAGACGCCCGCTGACATGGAGACCGTGCAAGTCAGCCTCGGAGCGCGCTCTTACGATATTTCGGTGGCGCAGGACCTCTTCACGTCGGGCGCGGCAGCCGGACTGCTCGCACCGTTCGCGAAGAGCGTGAAAGTCCTGATCGTCTCCGATTCCAACGTTTACCCTCTGTACGGCGAACTCCTGTCCCGTACGCTTCAAGATGCCGGGGCATCCGGCGTGTCGGAATCCGTTTTCCCCGCCGGCGAGACCTCCAAGCACCTCATGACGATCGGGGACATCTGCCGGGACGCAGCGCGCGCCGGGCTTGACCGAGGTTCGCTGATCGTCGGGCTCGGCGGCGGCGTGGTCGGCGACATGGCGGCGTTTGCCGCGTCCATCTACATGCGCGGAATCCGCTGCGTGCAGGTTCCGACCTCGCTGCTTGCGATGATCGATTCCGGCGTCGGCGGCAAGACCGGCGTGGACCTGCCCGAAGGAAAGAACCTGGTCGGCACGTTCTACCAGCCGAAAGCCGTCCTGATGGATACGATGTTCCTGAAGTCGCTCCCTCCTCGCGAGATGTCGAACGGTTTCGCCGAGCTCATCAAGCATGCCGTTCTCTTTGATCGTTCGCTCTTCGATGAGCTGGAAGCCGCCGGAGATACCCTTTTCCGCGACTATGCCCGCCTCGCGTCCCTCGTGGCGCGTTCCTGCGCGCTGAAGGCCGCCGTGGTGTCCCGCGACGAACAGGAACGCGGCGAACGCATGCTGCTCAACCTCGGGCATACGTTCGGGCACGCGATCGAAAAGGTGCAGGATTACCGCGGATTGGAACACGGCGAAGCTGTCGCGGTCGGGACTGCCGCCGCCGCCCGGCTTTCGGTCCGGCTCGGCAAGCTCGACGCGGATTCCTCCGCGAAGATCGCCGCGCTGCTCCGCCAGTACCGCCTGCCCGTCACGGTCTCCGGCTGCGAACCGTCGGCGCTTCTCGCGGCGATGGCATCGGACAAGAAAGCCGTTTCCGGCGTGCCGCGCATTGTCCTGCCGCTCGAAATCGGCCGCGCCGAAGTCCGCACGGACGTCCCGCGCGAGGCCATCGAAGCCGTCTGGGAGGAAGTCTGTGAACGATCATGACGGCTGCATCATCCTGAACATGCTGAACGGCATCGGCGGTTCCCGCGCCAATGCCCTGATCGAATTCTGCGGCTCCGTTTCGGCCATCTTCGAATCGGACGCCGCCTCGCTTTCCCGCATCCGCGGCATCAGCTCCGGCCTCGCCGAACGCATCCTCCGCTGGCGCGATTTCGTCGAGCTCGACCGCGAGCTGGAGATCGCCCGGAACGGCGGCGTGACCATACTCTGCCGCACCGACGACGAATATCCGGCGGCACTGCGCGAACTTCGCGATGCCCCGCTCTGCATCTACATGCGCGGAACCCTGCCCGCCGACCTCGGCACGCGCTCCATCTCCATCGTCGGCACGCGCAACGCCTCGAACTACGGCGCACGCATGGCGCGGCATCTTTCGGAATCCGCCGCGTACGGTGGCTGGACCACGATCAGCGGCCTCGCGATCGGCATCGACACGATCGTGCATCAGGCCACGGTCGACGCGGGCGGCAAAACCGTAGCCGTGCTCGGCGGCGGCCTCGCCAAGCTTCATCCCATTGAAAACCTCGACCTCGCCCGCGCGATCATCCGCACCGGCGGCGCGGTCATTTCCGAATTTCCCATGACGACCGCGCCCACGCGCCACACCGTCCCGATGCGAAACCGCATCATCGCCGGGCTTTCCTGCGGCACGCTCGTGGTCGAAGCGGGCGTCAACAGCGGTTCGCTGATCACCGCCGCGCAGGCGCTGGAACAGGGCCGCCACGTGTTCGCCGTGCCGGGCGAGGCGGACAATCCGTCGGCAGCGGGCTGCAACACGCTCATCAAGCAGGGCGCGAAGCTCGTCATGAACTTCGACGACATCCTCGACGAATTCGATTTTCTGCCCGGATTCCATCCTGCCGCGCTCCGCGAAACGCCCGTGAGTCCGTTCGGCGCGGACGATGCGGACGGCGCGCAGGACGAGCCGGATGCGCTCGACGACTCCATGTTCTCCGAGGAGGAGACGGCGATTCTGAACGTGCTGGCGAAGGGGCCTGCGAACGTGGACGCGATCTCCGAGGCCGCGAATATTCCGCCGTCCACCGTGATCTCCACCATGATCGGACTGGAGATCCTGCACCGCGTCCGCAAGAACCCGGACGGCACCTACTCGAAGAAACGCTGAGGCCGCGCCATGCCGTTCCGCCTCGATTCCGTGCTTATCCCGTGTCTTTCCGCGGTCGCGCCGTTCCGCTGCCCCATCTGCGGCAAACCGCCGTTCGACGGCACGCCGGGGATGTTCTGCGCGGAATGTATGGAATCGCTTCCATTCATCTCGCCTCCGTACTGTCCCGGTTGCGGCGGTCCGATGGACGGCATCCTGGACGTCTGTCCGAAATGTCTTCACCAACCGCCCCGTCCGTGGAGTCAGGCGTTCTCGCTCTTTCACATGGAAGGAAACGCCCGCCTCGCGATCATGATGCTGAAGTACCGCAACCGCCCGGAGTTCGCGCGTTCGCTCGGCCGTCTGCTCGGGGACAAGCTGAAACGCGAATTGCCGTGCCCCGTCGACATGATCGTACCCGTTCCGCTCCACTGGACGCGTTTCGTGCAGCGCGGCTTCAATCAGGCCGACCTGATCTGTCAGGGCATCTCCGCGGAACTCGGCGTCCCCGTGGTCCGGGCGCTCCGCCGTGTCAGGCGTACCCGCCAGCAGGCGCGACTGACCCGCAAGGAAAGAATTTTGAATTTAACGGGCGCTTTTTCGCCGACGGATTCGACAAAATGCGAAAAGCGTGCTATATTAATTGTAGATGATGTTCTGACGACGGGCACCACGCTTGCCACGGCGGCGGCTGTCCTGCTTGACGCGGGAGCCGCCAAAGTCTTCGCGGTCTCGGCCGCCCGCCGATGAAATAACGAAGCCGGAATCAACCCAATCCATAAGGTGCTGCCATGGCTGCATTTGTGAAAAAAGTCAAACCTCTGCCGACGACCGCCGCGATCCCGGTCGGCGTCATCGCGCATCACGGCATCCAGAAACAGAGCGAGGTCGCGAAACGGAAAGACATCCCGCAGGGGCTTTGGGAAAAATGCAAAAACTGCAATGAACTGATCTTCTCCAGCCGCAAGGAGGAAAACCTGCAGGTCTGCCCGAAGTGCGGCTATCATTACCCGATGACCGCGCTGGAGCGCATCGACCTGCTGACCGACCTCGGCAGTTTTCAGGAGCTCGACCCGAAGCTCGAATCCGTCGACACGCTCAAATTCGAGGGAGTCTCCCCCTACGTCGACAAGCTCCGCGCCAACCATGAGAAGACCGGTCTCCGCGACGCCGTGATTTCCGGCGTGACCGCCATCAACTTCATCCCGTACGTCCTCGCCGTCATGGACTTCCGGTTCCTCGGCGCCAGCATGGGCGCGGTCGTCGGCGAGAAGATCACCCGCGCGATCGAGACCGCCACCGCGAAACGTCTCCCGCTCGTGATCGTCACGGCCAGCGGCGGCGCGCGCATGTACGAGGGCCTCATCAGCCTCATGCAGATGGCGAAGACCAGCGGCGCGCTTCACCGCCACAAGGAAGCCGGACTGCCGTACATCGTGATCCTGACCCATCCCACCACCGCGGGCGTCACCGCCAGTTTCGCCTCGCTCGGCGACCTGATCCTCGCAGAACCCGGCGCAATGGTCGGGTTCGCCGGACGACGCGTGATCGAGGCGACCACGCAGGCGCAGCTTCCGGACGGGTTCCAGACCTCTGAGTTCCTGCTTCAGAAGGGCTTCGTCGACCGGATCATCGAACGGAAAAATTTACGTGCGGAACTCACTCTTTGCCTTGAATATTTCACAAAACGGTGTAAAGTAAATAAGGCGGAGAATTCTCCCCGCAAAAAGAAAACAGCATAAAATTTGCCGTCGTCCGCCGGACCCTGTGCGATGGAATTGCGTGAACCGAGTCAGGTTGGGAACAAAGCAGCTCTAAGCGTTAAGACCTTGCGCGTAGGCCATCTGTCGGGCGGCGGTTTTTCTTTTGAACGTGGAATCGGACCCCATGAACAACACGAAACGCATTGACGGCCGCGCGCCGTCCCAGCCGCGCAAGTTCCGCATCACCCCCGACTACCTCGCCCACCCGATTGCCTCCGCGCTCATCGAGGTCGGCGGCACCAAGGTCATCTGTTCCGCCTCGTTCGAACAGGGCGTCCCCGGATGGATGCGCCAGCAGGGCGTTTCCGGCGGCTGGGTCACCAGCGAATACGGCATGATCCCCGGCGCGGGCAATACGCGTGTCGCGCGCGAGGCCTCACGCGGCAAGCAGTCCGGCCGCACCATGGAGATTCAGCGCCTCATCGGGCGTTCCTTCCGTTCGGTCATCGACCTGCAGGCGCTCGGACAGAACACGCTGTACATCGACTGCGACGTGATCGACGCCGACGGCGGCACCCGTTGCGCCTCCATCTGCGGCGCGAGCGTCGTGCTCCAGATCGCGTTCCGCAAGCTCCTCGCCGGGAAAAAAATCCATCGGTTTCCCATGCGCGAGAACGTCGGCGCGATCAGCGTCGGCATCCGCGGCGGCGTGCCGCTGCTCGACCTCTGCTACGAGGAGGACTCCGGCGCGGACGTCGATTTCAACGTCGTCATGACCGAGTCCGGCAAGTTCATCGAGCTTCAGGGCACCGCCGAGGAAGTCCCGTTCGACCGCGAACAGCTCGACAGGATCCTTGAGCTCGCACAGTCCGGTCTCGCCCCGGTTTTCGAGGCGCAGAACAAGATTCTTTCCGCCTATCCGCTCCCGCGGAGCAACGAACCCTTCGGCAGCCTCGGAGCCGCATTCTCCAACATCAAACTCAAATAAGTTCACATACAACACGAAAGCACCCCTGCCGCATGCAAACTCCTTCCTCCTACAAAGAAGCCGGCGTCGACATCGACCTCGCAACTGAACTCCTCGGCCGCGTCAAGCCCCGTCTCGCCGCCGCACGACGTCCCGAAATGCTCGCCCCCATCGGCGGCTTCGGCGGCCTCTTCCGGGCCGGTTTCCCGGGCTACCGCGAACCCGTCCTCGTCGCCAGCATCGACGGCGTCGGCACCAAGCTCATGGTCGCCGCGGAAATGCAAAAATACGACACGGTCGGCTTCGACATCGTGAACCATTGCATCAACGACATCGCCGTGCAGGGCGCGGAGCCCATCTATTTCCTCGACTACATCGGCATCGGCAAGCTCCGCAGCCCGCTTTATGAAGACGTCCTCGGCGGCATCGCCGACGCCTGCCGCGCCGCGAACTGCGCCGTCCTCGGCGGCGAGACCGCGGAGATGCCCGGCATGTACGGCAACGACTTCGACCTGGTCGGCATCATCACCGGCATCGTGGAGAAGAGCGAGATCATCACCGGCGAGAACATCGCCCCCGGCGACGTCGCGATCGGACTCGCGTCCAACGGTCTCCACACCAACGGCTTCAGCCTCGCCCGCAAACTCCTCTTCGAGGCCGCCGGATACACGGTGAAATCCACCCCCGCCGAGCTCGGCGGCGAATCCGTCGGCGAAGCTCTCCTGAAGCCTCACACCTGCTATCTCCCGGCCATCAAGGCCGCGAAGGCCGCGGGCGTTACGATCAACGGCATCGCCCACATCACCGGCGGCGGCCTCGTCGACAACGTCCCGCGTATCCTGCCGAAGACCGTCGACGCCGTCTTCCACACCGCGAATATCCCGTTCCGGCCCGCCATCTTCGACCTCATGGTCAAGATCGGCAGCCTCCCCGTGCAGGAAGCCTACCGCGTGTTCAACATGGGCGTCGGCATGGTCTGGTTCGTCCGTCCGGACGCCGCGAAGGCCGCCATCGACGCCGCCGAATCCGCCGGCATCCGCGCGTTTGTCGTCGGCGAGGTCACGGAAGGCTCCGGCAAGTCCATCGTCACCGAGTAACCGCGCATGGACACCGAACAGGACAAGACCGGGGCATGTCCCGCGGAACCGAACTCATCCGGGGCGCGTAAGTTCCTCCGCCGTCCGAAGGCGGACATGTTCATCGCACCCGCGCACGGCTTCATCCCGGTCTTCGTGATACTGGTCCTGTTTCTGCTTGCCGCGATTTTCGTCAAGCCGCTGTTCTTCGGCATCCTCGCAGCCGTCCTGTCGTTCCATTTCGAACAGTTCCTCGAACGCCGTTTCTTCGGGACGAAGGTCATGCTCGGATTGCATGCCTTCCTCGTGAAGCTGAAAGCCCCGTTCACCGCCTTCCGCAAACGCATCACGCGCCGATTCGGCGACGAGCCGGAACACGCGTCCGAGACCGAGGCGGAATGTCCGCTGGAACAGTCCAATGGGCTCTCCGAGGCGGAAAATCGCCGCATCGCGACGCAGGCCTCCGCCATGACGGTCATCTTCGTCGTGATCGTGACCGTGCTGCTCTCCTGGACGATCGTTCATTTCATCAGCCCGTTCGCCGCGATGTCCGGCGATTCCCTGTCCCAGTGGGCGCAGAACAACCACGCGGTCGAGAAACTGGAGCAGAAGCTCGGCGAACTGCTGGACCGCCTCGACCCGCCCTCGAAGGAGGAGGAGGGCCTGAACGTCCGCGAACGCATGCGGAGCCGCATCACCGCCGCGATGGAGGAGCACAACGCCGATTTCGCGAAGTACACGCTCAAGGCGGGCAACGAGCTCGTCAAAAACGCGTTCCACATCACCGCGTGGGTCGGCACTTTCGCGTTCGACCTCGTGATGTTCCTGTTCTTCTACTACTATTTCCTGCTCAGGATGGCGGTCTTCGCCGCCGGACGCGCGGACTTCGGGCAGAACCTCGGCGAATGGACCGTGAGCAGCATCTACGAAAGCGGCTGGCTCCCGGACGCTTCCGAGCACGAACGCAGCGGCGCGGCGCACATCATCAACCACATCTACAAGATGTTCCGGGCGTGGCTGGTCGGTTATTTCTGGATCATCGTGCTGGAGACGATCCTGTACGCGCTGATCTTCATCCCGTTCAACGTGCCGTTCTGGCCCGTCCTCTCGCTCATCGCCGGCTCCACGATCCTGCTGCCGTTCCTCGGTCCCGTGCTGGCGGCCATCCTGTCCGTCGTCGTGGCCGTCATCTTCGCGCAGGAAGGCATCGTGATGCCCATCGTCGGCATCGCGCTGGCGTACCTGCTGATCCACGTGATCCTGGAACAGCTCCTGCTGTATCCCGTGCTGGTCGGCGAGGCGATCGGCCTGACGCTCGTGGAGACGATCATCGTGGTCCTGCTCGGCGCGGTCGTCGCGGGCATCTCCGGCATGATCCTCGCCGTGCCCGCCGCCGCCCTCCTGAAGCTCCTCGTCCCGCTTTTCTACCAGACCCTGAACGCCCGCAGACGCCGCAAGGCGATGCAGGCGCAGAGCAGCGCGGACTCCGGCACGCCATGAAACCCGGCGAACAGTTCACCTGTCCCGCCTGCGGACGCACCGCGTTCGCGAGGCTCGAAAAGATCCTCGACGGCTGGGACGTGAAGGGCGAACACCTGGTCTGTTCGTTCTGCGGTGCGGACGCGGGTGCTCCCAGTGCTCCGAAGTCCGCGGATGTCGCCTCGGCCTCTGCCGGACGCAAGGCGCTGGACGCGCTGTTCGGCAACGATGAATCCGCCTCCTCCCGCAAGACCTCGATCCTGGACATGGACACCCCGTCGGAACACCGTTTCTGCCGGGATTGTGCCCACGCGCTCGTGAACGCCTTCGCCGTGATCTGTACGCGCAAACACTGCGAAGTCCAGCCGATGGACGACTGTCCGGACTACGAAAAACGCCCGGACCAGCCCCCTTCTTCCTCGAAATCCATTTTGGATTTCGGGAAGAAATGACCGCCGGGCATAGGTTTACTGGGGATGGAGGAAATGAGTTTTTAAAAAAACAGGGTGCTTGAATTTCCGCGGATTATTATTCTTCATCTTCGCCAAAAAGCAAGCATGTTTTCCCGGATCCCTTATGATCCGTCAGGGGGATGCCGGTTCCGGGTGCTGATCTTTCTTTTCGAGTTCGAGGCGAACGACCGCCTCCGCCGGGAAGACCTCGCCGAGGTACGTCGTGCGTCCGTAGTCGCGGTGGAAATCGACCGCAAGCCCGACCTGGTCCGGCGCAAGCCTGGGGAACGAGAACGTGAACGTCAGGTCTTCCGGCACGGAGAACGGTCCGAGCCGGACCGGGATGAGCGGCAGACGGTACAGATCGTGCGGGGTCAGATTGACTGTTTCGCGTTTACCGTTGCAGACGACCTCGATCGCTCGTGACTCCAATGTGTATAGAGTGACCGTCACGTATGCTTTCGCGTATTTGCTCAGGTCCATGCCATGCGCGGAGAACGTCTTGGAGAACGTTACGCCGCTGTCGAGATTTGCCGCCATCCAGCCGTCGAGGTAGTTCGGGCCGTTGTCGTGCGCCATGAGCGTCGATGAGGTCTCCAGCCGCACGCCGTCCGGCCGCGTCAGCTTCGTCAGACCGGGTTCGTACGCCTTCCGGTACGACGGATAGATGCCCCACACGAAATACACGCCCGCGAGCCACGCCAGACCGTATTTCAGCGGGATCCATAGGGGGGGATTCTTGATTCGGGGGCAGAAAGCGAGCCGTCTCATCCCGAAGACGTCCGTGACGAACAGCGCCGCGCCGATCGCGAAGAACGGGATGGCGGGGACGCGGAACCGTGCCAGCATGTAAAACGCGACGGTGGCAAACGCGTACAGGAAGAGGAATAGGTACAGCAGAAGGCGTCCGGGATGATTTTTCAGGCGGCGGAAATACAGGAAGAACCCGGCAAGCGCAAGGGCGATGAGGATTCCCGTGCGGAGGTTGCCGCACACCCGGAAGATATTGCTTCCTGTTGCGTTCACGCCCAGCTGGATGTTGTTCGGAATCTCGTCCGAATCGAAGAAAAGGAAGAATTTCTCCGCCTGAAGCTGAAGGAACGCCATCGGCTCCGCGCGGAACCAGTCGAAAATGCGGCGCGGGATGGAATATTCGGACTCGTGTTCCATCCATTCGTCATAGGTCGGCGGATACGGGATCGGCAGGCCGCCGGGCGCGGATTCCGGATTGTTGCCGAGCGTGAGGACCGCGGGCCCGGCGGTCGAGGGACCGGACAGGGAATGCGTCGCAAGGGTGTTTCTGACGGCGAAAGGCAGCTGGGGCAGCAGAATTGCGGCAAGACAGAGAACCGCCGCCAGAACGGCCTTGCGGCGCGTGGAAAAGCGTTTCCGGCGCAGAGCCGTCCAGTACGCGAATCCCAAGGCGGGCAGGAAACACCAGGCGTTGCCGCGCGACAGGATCGCGAACGACAGCATCAGGCCCGTCGCCGCGAAGAATCCGGCGCGTCCGGTCTTCATCGCCCGCAGCGTGAAATACAGCAGCAGCGTGAACCACATCGCCTGCTGGATCTCGATCAGCGCGTAGGGCACGTAGAAGAACAGCATCGTGGAGACCGTGCACAGGGCCGCCGCCACGAGTCCGGTCACGCGTGACCGCAGCATCGCGCCGGTCAGCCCCGCGAACCATACGATGACACCGACGCAGACCGACTGCGCGATGCCCACGCTCATGTATTCGGAGCGGAGCAGGAATTTCACCGCCGGGAGAAAAACCGTGTAATAAAACGGCTGGTAGACGAACTCACTTGGGAAAACGCCGTTCAGGATGCCGCGGGACAGCGCGTGATAGGTCGCCATGTCCGTGACATCCGGCGGATTGTAGGCAAAGGGGTCCGTATGGACGACCTCCACGGTCATGATGATGCGGAGCACGACGGCAAGTAGGGCAAGCAGTGCCAGGACGACCGGGAAATACAGGTGATTCCGGCGGCGCGGGATTGCTTTGCCGGAGTTCAAAGCGGAGGCTGTTTTTGCCTTCGGCTTCATGCGCCGGTTCCCTCGCGGCGGAGACGCAGCAGCGTGCGGCAGAGCTCCAGGTCGGGACGGTACGTGATCTTCGGATTCGGGAAATCGTGTTCGACCGGGAACACGCGGACCGGGGCGAACCGCTCCATGACCTGCGCGTCGTCGGTGAAGACTTCGCCGGACGCGGCGGCACTGCGGTAGGCGTTCAGGAGCGGTTCGAAATGAAACACCTGCGGCGTTTCCGCCGTGCGGAGCTCATCGCGCGGGACGGTCTCGCCGAGGAATCCGTCCGGGGTGATGCGCTTCACCGTTTCGGCGACCTTGCGGCACGCCATCGCGCCGCCGTGCGTCCGGGCGGCGTCCAGACACGCCAGAAGGAGTTCCGGCGTTAGCATCGGTCGTCCGGCATCGTGGACAGCGGCGAGCTGGAAACGCGATTCGCCGAGTTTCGCGGCGGCTTCGAGGGCGTTCAGGACGGACTGTGTCCGGGTCGCTCCGCCATGTGTGAAATGAAGCGGTACGTCAGGAAGATGTTTTTTTGCGGCGGCACGGAAATCCGCTTCGGCCGCGGCGGGGACGGACAGGATGATCGAACCGGGCGCGAGCACGGACGCGGCAGTGCGGACGGCGTGGAGGAAGACCGGGATGCCGTCGAGTTCCGCGAAAAGCTTGGACCCGCCGCCGAACCGGGTGGACGCTCCGCCCGCGGCCAGGATCAATACCGTATCGGAAACAGGATTCATAGTTTTCTGCTCCTTGTCCGTTTGTTTTATCGCTCGATCGGGTATTTAGCCTGACGGCCGATCGCGATGTCCAGAATAGCTTTCACATTAGAAAGGGGCGCGCGGATTGCTGATCCGAGCCATTCGTTCAAATACAGTCCCGACGGAATTCCCGCCTCAAATCCAATTGTCGGAATACCGTGATGGTCCGCCAGATAAAGCGCGCGTTCGAGGTGGTCCCGCTGAGAGACCGTGATGAAGTCTTCATAGCCGAAAACATCCCGCATACGGAGGATGGAATCGAGCGTGCGGACACCTTTACCGTCGCCGATGATGGCGTCCTTCGGGACACCCAGTGCGACCAATCCCCGCGTCATGGCGGGGATTTGCCAATGAAATCTTTCAGGATAATCCGCTCCTGACACGACCAAAAACTGCACCCTGCCGGCATGATAGAGATCCGCCGCGGCCTGAAGCCGTCCGGCGAGCACGGGACTGGGACGGCCGCCGGAATATTCCGGACACCCGAGGACCATCCCGACCTTGCTGGCCGGAATTTCGTTCACGGAAGAATAGATGCGCGCCGAGGTTTTGCCGACCAGCCAGTTCGCGGTCAGCACGGCCTCCAGCGCGGCGATCAGGGCCGCCGCCGCCCAGAAGAGAATGACTCTTCTGATACGGCTGATGCGGCGGACACGGCTCATACCGGTTTCAGGTTATACTTGGCGGCCATGCGTTCCAGCGCGGCGACCTGCTTTTCGCTGAGGACCTTGCCGGATGCGTGCTGCTTGGCGAGCGATGCGATGAAGTCGCGGTCGCTGAACGTGCGTCCGCGGCGGACCGTGGGTTCGTTCCAGCTTTCGAACGACTTGAACGCGTTCAGCAGGGAGTCGATCTGCGCCTTTGCGGCGGGATTCTGTTCCGGCGCGGGCGTCGCGGCGGCGAGGTCGCCTTCGGGGAACTGTCCGGGATATTTGCGGATGACGCGGGTGAGTGCGGCGATCTGCTTGGCACTGAGCGTCTTGCCCGCCTTGTACTGCTTGCGGAGGGATTCCACGAAAGCCGCATCGTCATACACACGACCGCGGATGCGCTCCGCCTTGTTCCATTTGACCTTTTCCGCCGCCTGGAAAACGGCTTCCAGACGCGGATCGGCTTCGAACTTCGGCGTTTCGACCTGAACCGCCTGGCGTTCCCTGATCGCCTGCAAGTGGGCGTTCAGCTTCGCCTGCGCTTCATCCAGCTCTCCGGTGAATCCATACTTCGCGGCGGCTTCCTCCAGGCCGGGGAGTTTGTCGCGGTATTTCGCCGCGATGGAGAGAAGAGCGTTCCACTGCTTGACCGTGACCGGGACGCCGGACTGTTTCTTGGAGACGACCGAGTTGAAGAAAGTCTTCTCGTTGAACGGACGTTTCGCGCCGGGCTGCGCGACGGGTTTTTCCCACCCCTGGAACCCGGCGAGGATGCCGATGAGGGCGGCGGCTTTGCCGTCGTCCGGGGCGTCGGCGAATTTCGCGCCCTTGAGCCATTCGGAGAAAACGCCGTAGAAGTCGCGGAGCATGGCGGTCCATTCGACCCCGCCGTCCTCGACGTTGTCGAGCTTCTTTTCCATATCGGCGGTGAATCCGACCTGGAAGAGTTCGGGGAGCGACTTCACGAGGTAGTCGTTCACGCGGAATCCGAGTTCGGTCGGGATGAGCTTGCCTTTTTCGCGGTTCACGTACTTGCGGACCTGGATGGTGTTCACAATCGTGGCGTACGTGGACGGACGGCCGATGCCGTTGGATTCGAGTTCCTTGATGAGCGTGGCTTCGGAATAGCGCGGAGCCGGCTCGGTGAATTTCTGTTCGGGCTTGCATCCGGCGAGATCGCATCTCGTGCCGTTGCGGAGCATGCCGAGGAGCTCGGGATCGGGCGCGGATTCGTCCTGGTCGTCCTCCGCCGTGTGCGTTTCATCCTTGATGTTGTAGACGGCGAGGAATCCGGGGAACTTCGTCACGGTCGCGGAGGAGCGGAACGAGAAGACGTGCGGCGCGGACGCGGCGTTTTCCACGGTGACGGTCGTGGTCTCAAGCAGGGCCGGGTTCATCTGGCATGCCACGAAACGCCGCCAGATCAGCGTGTAGAGTTTCAGCTGGGCCGGGTTCAGGAACGGACGGAGTTTGTCCGGGGTCAAATTGACGTCGGTCGGACGGATCGCCTCGTGCGCGGCCTGCGCGTTGGCCTTGGATTTGTAGATGTTGGGTTTCTGCGGGACGTAGTCCGGGCCGAACGTCGCTTCGATGTAGGCGCGGCATGCCGCCTGCGCCTCGATCGCGATGTTCACCGCGTCGGTTCTCATGTAGGTGATGAGGCCGACGGGGCCGTTGTCGAGCGTGATGCCTTCATAGAGCTGCTGCGCGGTCTGCATGGTCTGGTTCGCGGTGAACCCCATGGCGGAGCTGGCGGCCTGCTGGAGCGTACTGGTGATGAACGGCGGCGGAGCGAACTTGCGGCGTGGCGAAGTCTCCAGGTCGGCGATCTTCCACACGGATGCGTCGTCGATGAGCTTGCGCAGGGCTTCCGCCTGTTCCTTGTCGGGTACGTCGGCATTTCTGCCGTCGACTTTCGCGAGTTTCGCGCGGAAGGAACGGCCCGGGGCGGTTTCCGGATGGAACAGCGCCTCGAATATCCAGTATTCCTTCGGGATGAACGCGAGGATCTCGCGTTCGCGTTCGCAGACCAGACGGAGCGCCACGGACTGCACGCGGCCGGCGCTGATGCCGCGTTCGATGCGCGACCACAGCAGCGGGCTGATCTGGTAGCCGACGATGCGGTCGAGCACGCGGCGCGCCTGCTGGGCGTCAACGCGGTTCATGTCGATCTCGCCGGGAGCCTGGAACGCGCGGTTGATGGCGCTGCGGGTGATCTCGTGGAAGGAGACTCGGTGGAAATGCGCCTTCTTGTTGATCTTGCGCAGGACTTCCTGCAGATGCCACGCGATGGCCTCCCCTTCGCGGTCAGGGTCCGACGCCAGATAGATGTCTTCCGCGTTTTTTGCGGCGGTCTTGAGTTCGCCGAGGTTGTGCCCGCGTGCCTTGCTCTCCTCGTACTGCGGTGCGAAGTTGTGTTCGATGTCCACGCCGAACGAGTTTTCGGGCAGGTCGCGGATATGGCCCATCGAGGCCTTGATGATGTATTCGGACGGCAGGATGCGCCCGATCGTGCGCGCTTTCGCGGGGGATTCCACGATAACCAGTTGTTTGCTCATGCTGTATACTCCGGGAAATGCCGGAAATCCGCGCGGTTTTTCCATATTCCGCTCCGGGCCCGGCAGGGTTGCTTTTGCTTATTCTATTAATATAGCGACAGTCCCCGTGAATGTCAAGCGCAAAAGAAGAAAGAACTTTTGTTTTTTATAATAAGAAGAGGCGCGGAGCTGTAAGCTCCGGGAGGCGGCGCCTCCACTGCGGTTGTGTCCGGCTGCGCTCGGACACGATAAGGCCCGGAACAGATTATGCGTTTAGGGCAGGCGCAGGCAGACCGTCTGGCGGAAGCAGAATCCGAGCAGGATGACGCCAAGTCCGAACCAGCAGAAATACGGGTAGAGCTCCCGCCAGTTGACGACCACTGGCTGCTCCACACTCGTTTTCTCCAGCTTGTTGATCTCGTCCATGGCCTGCGCCATGCCTTTTGCGTCGGCGGCGCGGTAGTAACGCCCGCCTGTCATGTCCGCGAGTTCGCGCAGCAGCGGTTCGTCGAATTCGTCCGGATAGTTCTGGAGGATGACGCCGCCGAGGAGACTCTGCATGGGGATGCGTGCGCGGCGTGACCCTATGCCGACCGTGTAGATTGTGATGTCGAACGTGTCGGCGAGCTTGCCCGCGTCGCGCGGCGAGATCTGGCCGTTGACCGTGTTCGAGCCGTCGGTGAAGAGCACGAGGATGCGGCTTTTCGCGTCGGAGCTCTTCAGGCGTTTCACCGCGCTGGCGATCGGAGCCGCGATGCCGGTCCCGTCGCCGATCTGGCGCGAGGAAAGACGTTCCAGGTTGGCGAGCAGGAACGCGTGGTCGAGCGTGGGCGGGCACACCACGTAGGGCATGCTGGCGAACACGATGAGGCCGATGCGGTCGTTCGGGCGCTCCTCAATAAAACGGGCGATCTCCTCCTTGGCAGTCTCGACGCGGTTTTTGAGCGTGCCGCGCTGGATCAGATTGATGATCTGCGTGTCGGTGAGATGGTCCGCGGGCGGATCATACGCCTCCATGCTGGGCGACAGGTCGAACGCGATCATGATGTCGATGCCGTCCGCCTTCGAGCGGATTTCCTCAATGCCCTCGCGGGGCTGCGCCAGGGCTACGATCATGGCCGCGCCGCCAAGCGCGAAGAGTACGAACGGGATCAGCTTGCGCCAGTTCACACGGCGGCCTTTCCTGCCTGCGGCGCGACGGAACGGCGCCAGTCCGGGGACGCGGATCGACGGCGCGTGCAGCGTCCAGGCGAACCACAGCACCGCCGCGTACGGGATGAACAGCAGAAGCAGCCAGGGATATTCGAGTTTCATTTGCGGCCTTCCTCCTGATTGCCCGGCAGGTCGTCCTCACGCGGGATCGTGCCGGAGACGAGCTCCTCCGCCTTTCCGGACGCCTGTTCGAAGAGATGCGGATCGGCGGGCATCCGGGCGAATTTCACCATGTCGGCGGACGCCAGGAACGAACGCAGGAACTTCCGGTCCTTGTCTTCCAGCAGCTTGTCGTTCCGTTCCAGATCCGTCAGAAACTCCGCCGTGGTCTGACGTTCGGCGCGCAGACGGAACCGCGCCTCAAGATAATGCCGGACGACGTCGGTGAGTCCGGCGATGGCGAGTTCGGGCGAGGATGTGCCGCTCCTGACCTGCGCCCGGAGCATCTGGATGGCTTCCAGAGCTTTTTCCCAAATGGTCTTGACGTGTTTGGCTGCTTCGCGTTTTTTGTGCGCCAGAAGCGCCCAGACGGCCAGCGAAACGAGAATGATGACCGCCGCGACGGTGCCCGCGGTCAGCCAGGACATTTTTTTGTCGTGCGTTTCGATGCGCGGCGCGAGCGAAAGCTCCGTGCCGTTGTCGTCCAGTGGCAGCACCAGGTCGGCGACCTTCAGTTCGGGCAGGGGCGTTTCGATGCTCTTGCCCGCGAAGAATTCAGCCAGGACCGAACCTCCGCCGGATTCCCCGCCGCGGTACGCCTGAAGCGGGAGCACGAGCGTCCAGTCGGAATATCCCCAGCGGATGCGCGAACGGTAAAACGCCGGATCCGAGGTGAGCTGGAGGTTTTTGCCGGGTTCGGCCGCAGCGAGCTTGAACGAGTCGGACCACGGCAGGCGGTATTTCAGGACCGCGTTGAAACGCGTACCGATGGCCGGTTCCTTGCCTTCAAATTCGTAGACCGGTTCGCCGAGCAGGACAGGATCGGCTGCCTCCTTCGCGGACATATACCAGCGGACCGCGACCGCCGCCCCCGCGACGATCAGGATCAGCAGGACTCCGCCGAGGATGGCGGGGAGCATCCGGAACCAGGTCTTTTCAATCAATCTTGACTTCATCATCGGGTATCAGCCTCCGGATTTTCGTTTGCCGCGCTTCTGGAAGAAACCCATCAGCGGCTTTACGATGTCGCCCGTGCACGGCAGTTCGATCAGGTCGACTTTCGCCTGGCGGCAGTTTTCCTCAAGCTGACGGTCGAAGAGTTCCTGCGCGGCGGCGTAACGCGCGGCAGCTCTTCTGCTGCCGGGAAACGCGAAGGTCGCGCCGGTTTCGGCATCTTCGAGTTCGAGCGCGGCCGCGGCGGGCAGGGCGGTCTCCAGCGAATCCACCACGCGGATGGCCGCCAGGTCGTGCCTGCGGTTCAGGATCCGCAGCGGCTTCCAGAAATCCCCTTCGTCCATGAAGTCGCTGATGAGGAAGATCACGGTCTTCTTTTTCAGCGTGCGGCTGAGCGATTCGAGCGCGGCGGCGATGTTCGTGCCGCGTCCGCGCGGATGTGTCGCCACCAGGTCGCGGATCACGCGCATCACGTGGGCGCGTCCCGAACGCGGCGGGATGTAGGATTCCACGCGATCGGAGAAAAGCAGCAGCCCGACCTTGTCGTTGTTGCGGATGGCGCTGAACGCGAGGAGCGCGGCGGTCTCCGCCATCTTGTCGCGTTTGTCGTCCTCGGCGGACCCGAAGAGCGTGGAGGACGAGATGTCGACCGCGATGATCACGGTCAGCTCGCGTTCCTCGACATATTTCTTGATGTGCGCGACGCCCGTGCGGGCGGTGACGTTCCAGTCGATGTCGCGGACGTCGTCGCCCTCGGTGTACGTGCGGACCTCGCTGAACTCGATGCCGCGTCCGCGGTACACGCTGCGGTAAGCGCCGCCGGTCATCTCCTCGACGACTTTGCGCGTTTTGATTTCGATTTTCCGGATCCTGGCGAGCAGGTCTCTGGTCAACATGGGGTGAACCTCGCTGAATTGCTGTGAATCTGCGACGGATGAACGTGCCGGGGATACGGACTACGGCGTGCGGAGTTCGTTCAGGATGCGTTCGATGATGCTGTCGGCGTCGAGCCCTTCCGCTTCGGCCTCGTAGCTGAGGATCAGGCGGTGGCGGAGCACGTCCGGCGCGAGCGCCTTCACGTCCTGCGGGATCACGTAGGCGCGGCCTTCCAGGAACGCCGCGCCCTTCGCCGCGAGGGCCAGCGCGATGCCGGCGCGCGGCGATGCGCCGAACTGCACCAGCTCGGCAAGTTCGCCCAGTTTCACGCCGTTCTGGCGGCCGGAAAGCTCGGCGTGGTGCTTCGGACGAGTCGCGATCACGATGTCGAGGATGTATTCAAGGATCTTTTCGTCCATGTAGACCTTGTCGACCCATTCGCGGGCGTTTTCGATGTCGGAGAGCTTCGCCACGGCCAGCGCGCGCAGGTTCGTCTCCGGGTGCGCCATGCGGTCGATCACGGAGCGTTCCGCCTCGCGGGTCGGATAGTCCACTTTCAGCTTGAACATGAAACGGTCGACCTGGGCTTCCGGCAGCGGGTACGTGCCTTCCTGTTCGATCGGGTTCTGCGTGGCGAGGACCAGGAACGGCGACGGCATGGGGATGGTCTCCCCGGAGATGGTAGCCTGGCGTTCCTGCATGCACTCCAGCAGCGCGCTCTGCACTTTGGATGGTGCGCGGTTGATCTCGTCGGCAAGGACCAGGTTCGCGAAGACCGGTCCCTTTTTGACCGAGAACGTGTGGTCGTTCTGGTTGTAGATCGTGGTGCCGACCACGTCCGAGGGCAGCAGGTCCGGCGTGAACTGGATGCGGGAGAACACGCCGTCCATGGCCTGCGCCACAGTCTTCACCAGCAGCGTCTTCGCCAGACCGGGGACGCCTTCCAGCAGAAGATGCCCGTTCGCGATCAGCGACAGCAGCACGCGGTCGACCAGATATTCCTGCCCCGCCACGATGCGGCCGATTTCGGTGCGGAGCGGGCGGATGAACGCGGACGCGTCCGAGATTTTGCTTTGCAGTTCCTGAAGTTCTTCCTGTCTCATGCCAAGTTATCTCCTCAAAATGGGTCGGTGTTGATGATCTGTATCGGAATATGTGCCGGAGTTCCGCCGGTCCAGTTTATTGGATCGCGGAAATACCTCCGACATCGCATATAGACACCGCATTTCCAAAAAAGTTCCCGTTTTTTCCATGTCGCCTTATAAAAAAGAAAGCTTGTCCTATTGTATTGTTTTTGAACTTGAATTGAAAGTTTTTGATTTCTTTTTTGAAAGATACTTGAAACTTTTTTCAAACGGTGTATAGTGATAGGTAAGATTTATATTCCTTGTCAACACAGTCCCTTCATCCAAGAAGAACGTTAAGGGGAGCCAGCCTTGGTCATCACCGAATCAATTCAGAAAGCCATTCAGTCCGCGATCGACAAATGCGGAAGCCTGCTCAGTTTTTCCCGTTCGGTCGGGGTCTCGCACACGACCGTTGCCTTCTGGCTCAGCGGACGTACACGCAAGATCAATTCCACCGTGTGGGACAATCTTCATCCCCTGATTCAGGAGTATCTGGAGACGGAGTCAGCCGAATCCGCCTATCCGTCCGAACCGAAAGCGGCCGGAAATCCCGCCTATGTCCTGCGTGAAAAATATGCCGGACGGTACGGCGCGTCGCAGACTGCGCCGACGCCGCTGCTCCGTCTGGACGACCTGAAAGACTTTGACCCGCAAATCGATTCAATAGAAGAGATCATCCGGAAAAAATCCAGGCGCGTCGTCATGTTCACCTCGCCGGTCCAGGCCGGTTTCTTCGCTGTCGAGATCGACAAAAAGCGCAGCGGATTCTTCCCCGCCGGAACTCGTCTGCTGCTCCGCGGACTGGATGCGCCCGGCGACGGTGACACGGTCCTGGTGAAGCTCCGGAACAAAAAAGAATACCTCTTTGCCGTTTATTCCCGCAAAGACGACGAAGTTATATTGAAGCCGCTCCAGAAAGCCGCCGAGGAACATCGCATCCCGCGGACGGATTTCCACAACGTCTGCTGCTGGATCGTTCCGATCCGCGAGGCGGTGCAAGTCTTCTGACGCCTGGCTGCTCTCCGGGCAGGTACCGGAATACGCCGGGAATCACGTGCTTCCGCTTGTATTTTCGTTGGTTTCAAGTATATTATTTCCCTGAAATCCACGAAACAATCATAAGCATAAGATGAAAGGATTTGCCATGTTCCTCGGTCAGGACTACCTCATCGCCAACGAAACCGGAAAACGCATTTTCGCCTCGGTCAAAGACCTTCCCATCCTCGATCCGCACAACCACGCCGACGTCGCGGCCATCGCGCGCAACGAGAACTTCAGGGACGCATGGGAGCTCTTCGCCGCTACGGACCATTACGTGTGGGAAGTCCTGCGGAAAGCGGGTGTACCGGAGGAGAAGATTACCGGCTCCGCATCCCCGCATGACAAGTTCATCGCCATGGCGGAAGTCTTCGATCGGATCGCCGGGAATCCGGTCTACGAGTGGATACATCTCGACCTCCGGTTCCTCGGCGTCGAGGAGCTCCTGAGCGCGGAAACGGGCGAGCTGATCTGGAAGAAAGTCAACGACATCCTCGCGAAGGAGGAAAGCCGCCCGCAGGCGCTCCTGAATCGCATGAACGTCGAAGTGATGTGCTCGACAGACGATCCCGCCGATACGCTTGATTATCATAAGATCGTCAACGGGAGCATGGGCCGGACGGTCGTTCGCCCGACCTGGCGTCCCGATGCGGCCATGAAGGCCGGGAAACCGGGATTCCCGGCCTATATCGAACGTCTCGGAAAACGCTGGGGCGTCAGGATCACCACGCTCGCCGAACTGCTGGACGTCCTTCAGAAATCCCACGATTTCTTCGCCGAAAACGGCTGCCGCGCCAGCGACCACGGGCTCGAACTCGCATCCAGCGGGACCGGCGACGCCGCGGCCGCCGCGGAGACGTTCAAAAAGGCTCTTTCTGGCGAATCCGTTTTCCCGGAGGAAGCTTCGAACTACGCGGATTATCTGCTCGGCGAATTCGGCGAGATGAACAGCCGGAGCGGCTGGGTGATGCAGCTCCATATGGGCGCGGTCCGCGACGTCCGCGATTTCCTGTTCCGCACGATCGGGCCGGACTCAGGCGGCGACGTAAGCGATCTTTTCCAGTCGCATGAGACGAAACTCATCCGCTTCCTGAACCGGTTCGACGGCCGCCTGAAGGTCGTGCTCTACTGCCTGGACCAGGTTCACCAGGCCACGCTCGCCGCGCTCTCCCGTGCGTTCGGCAGCACGGTTCGCCTCGGATCCGCCTGGTGGCTCTGCGACACGCCCATCGGCATGAAACGCCAGCTGGAATACATCGGCAGCGTCGATCTCCTGAGCGCGTTCGCCGGCATGGTCTCGGATTCCCGCAAGCTCCTGAGCTACGGTTCCCGCTTCGAGATGTTCCGCAGGATCCTTTCCTCCACGCTCGGCGGCATGGTCGAGGCCGGACAGATGCCGGAACCCGTCGCCATGAAGCTCGCGAAGACTATGTGTTACGACGGCCCGCTGGCCTTCTTCGGCCTGTAATTCCCTCTTCCGGCAGAAGTTCATCCCCCCGATCCTATGCCGTCCGACCGGAAAACAGAGCTCGAACACGAGCTTGAAGCAAGTCGGCACGAGAATGCCGACCTGAAAAAGACGATTGACCTGCTTTCACGTCAGGTCTACGGACGTGTTATGCCCGGACTGTATGCGATTCCGGCTGAGAAAGAAATTGATGCAACGGATTATGGTGCTGAACGGACTGACCATGTTTCGGAAACGAAAGATGGCAAGTTGCACGAGTCCGCCGCATCCTATCACGTCTCCGAACCGGTGCTTGTTCCGCCTGATCTTCCGTCGGACGAAATGAAACTGGAACTCCCGCCCTCCAAATCCGCCGGGATGTCGGTTGTCGCATACGAATCGGCGGAAGCGGTCGCGGTGCGCTCTCCGGTCGTCCGGCGGACGATTCACCGCGCCATGTATGTTTCCGACGACGGTTCGGGGATGGCTTCCGCCGCGCCCGTTCCGGCACTGTTTCCCGATCCGTCCGGCGGCGGACAGATGTTCGATGCGTCGTTCGTCGCTTACGTAACTGATTTTTATCTGGCGGGCATGACCTTCCGTACGATCTCCGAGCGCCTGAAACAGGAATCCGGCATTGTGATCTCCGAATCCGCTTTGCGCGAACTGGTCTTGTCCGCGGCGGAGGCGATCGCTCCGGTCTGTGCCGCGTTGGTCGTGCGGACGCTTCCCGACTGGATGAATCTGCGTCGCATGTTCGAGGAAGCGAAAGCCGGAGGCGACTGGCTCGCCGATGAGTTTCTGAAGGGGATCCATGCGCTGTGCGAACTGGAGGACCATGCCCGGATCCGCGCGGAACGTCTTGGCGGTGCGCCGGAGGTCCTGTACCGCGAACGCCGCGCCGTCCGGCTCGAATCCGCCCGGGTCGCGGCGAAAATCTTTGAACGGTGCCGGGAGATGCTTCCAGCTCAGAATCCGCGGTCGCCGCTTGCCGAAGCGCTCCGTTACGCCGTTGAACATGAAAAGACGCTTTCGGAATTTCTGTACGATCCGAGGCTGGAGTTGTCCCGCGCGAATCCGGAAACGCCTGTCGCCGATCCGTTTGCCATGCTCGCGATCTGCGCGGATGAATGCCGTTCGCGCGGCGTTTCCTTCCGTATCTGGCTGGAAGGTACGCTCGTCAAGTTCAAACAGCCGAATCCGCCTGCGCCTGAAGCGTTGTTTCCCCGCTGAACAGAAAATGACGCGGAATTGGATTACAGCGCGCCAGCCGCGGCAAGCCCCGCGAGGCGTCCGCTTGAGAGTGCGAACTGGATGTTGAAGCCGCCGGTCGGACCGGTCAGGTCGAGGATCTCCCCGGCGAAATGCACGCCTTTGACCAGGCGGCTTTCCATCGTGCGCGGATCGACCTCTTTCAGCAGGACGCCGCCGTCCATCGCCATCGCCTCGTCCATCGTGGCCGGTTCCGACACCGTGAACGGCATCCGGTCAAGCAGATGCGCGAGTTCGTGCGCTCCGGCGTTCGTAAGGCGTTTCGAGTGGAAATCCTCCCCGAAAAGACGTTCGCAGACGAGCGATGCCAGCGAACGCGGCATGATGCGTGCGAGAGAGTTTTTCAGCAGATGGTCCGGCATTTTTTCCCGTTCGTCGATCAGATAGTCGTACAGGTTCTGTTCCTTTTTGTCCGGCAGGACGCGCAGGAAAATCTGAGCGGGCTTTCCTTCAAGAAGGACCCGGTTTGCTGTACCGGAAAGGTTCAGCGCCGCCGGACCGGAAAACCCGGTATGCGTGAAGAGCATGCTGCCTCGCATGGAGACGTGACGGGTCCCGACCATGACGCCGAGTTCGGCGTCTGGCACGGTCAGTCCGGCAAGTTCGGAAATCCACGGGTCGTCGACATGGATCGGCGCAAGGGTTGCGACTGGCTCGCGGATGCCGTGTCCGAGTGCTTTCGCGAGCTCCAGCCCGGATGCCGTGCCGCCGAGCGAGGGCGCTGCCGTGCCGCCGCATGCCAGGATCACGTGTTTTGCCCGGATGATTTCACCTCCGTCCGTTTCGACGCCGACACATGCGCCTTCTTCCTCGATGATGCGCCGTGCGGACACGGACAGGCGCGTTTCCGCTCCGGCACGTTTCGCCGCACGCAGAAATGCATCGCGGACATCGGACGCCCTGCCGTTCATCGGGAAATAGTGAATCTCGTTTTCGACCGTCGGGCGAATTCCCTCCTTTTGAAGCAGTTCCAGAAAGAACTCGCGCGGCGCGGCACGCAGGGCGTCGGTCATGAACCGTCCGTGCCGTCCGAATTCCGCCATGAATTTGAGCGGCGGCAGAGTGTTGGAGAAGTTGCAGCGACCGTTTCCCGTGGCGCACAGTTTGCGCCCGATGACGTAGTTCGGATCCAGGATGACCGTGGAAGCGCCGTGCGAGGCGGCGGCAAGCCCGGCCGCAAGTCCGGCGGGACCGCTTCCGCAGATGATGACGTCGAATGATTCCATGGCGCAGGACTCCGGGATGTGCTGAAAAAGGTCGGTGAAAACAGGTAAATAAATAATAAACATAGTTCTTTCCTGGAAAAAATCAAATCAAAATACAGGAAAAAATGCTTCCGATTCCGAAAAAAACTTGAAAAAACACCGAATTGGGTGTACATTAATTAGTTATATAAATCGCAAATGCTATTTGACTAAACGATGTCGAAGGAGACGACTCACTATGAGCATCAATGACTTTTCTCTGCCGGACCTGATCCTGTACGCCCAACTGGAAAAGCACGACGACGCTGTCAACGTCCTGCTTGACCGCGTCAACCGTCTGGGAACCGCGGACGGCATTCAGGAACTTCGCGCCGCCGCGCCTCAGTTCGAAGCTTTGTTCGAGGCGTGGGACGACCAGATTTCCGCCTCCGTCGACAAGGCCAGATTCTGTGTCCGCATCGCCGAGCTCTCTATCCTCGATTCTGCGAATTTCCGCTCTTCGTTGAACTACGCGGTCCGCAAGCTGCTTCCCCCCTATCTGGTGAGTGGCGCGGTCGTGAAAGCCCTCGGCGCGAAAGATGCGAACGTCGGCGTCCGTGAAGTCGCTCTCCGCCTCAAAAAACTCCAGCGTCTGCGTTCCACCGCGATCATGTACCAGGCGGAAACCGGACTGTGCGGCCGTATCACCGGCATCGACCGCGTGACCGGCACCATCGCCGTCACCCCGATCGACGGTTCCAGCAGCTCCTCCATTCCGATCGCCTCGGCCGTCGTTTCCGCCTATTTCTTCGAGACGACACCTGATCTCGTGGATCTGATCTCCCCGCTTCGCTCCGCGATCCGCCCCTCGTCCGAATACCGCCGCATCCTGAACCGTCTGGCGCTGGTCGAGGTCCCGGAACAGAAGCTCCAGGAATTCGTGCAGCGTCTCCTGGTTCCGCAGGTTTTTGCCGCCTCGGATTTCGCGGCCTGGTGGGATGCTGCGCCCGCGGCCGCCACGGCAGGCGGAAAGCGTCATTTCAGCGATTCACGCAGCGTCTTGGAGCTTTATACGCTCCTGAAAGGCGTCGTGGATGCAGGCAACACCGTGACGGTTGATGAGGCCGCCGCCGAAAAGCTCGGAAAACTGTTCGTCCGCGTGAGCTCCAGACTCCTCCCGAAGGACGTCCAGATGCTCGCCGAATCCATTTCCTGGCTTTCCCTCGACGCTTCGCCCGAAATTCTCGCTTCGATGTTCACTCCGCTTCGCGGCCAGGTCCCGTTCTGGCCCGCTTCGATCCCGGCCGACGTCAAGCTCGCGAACCTCGCGATCTGGGCGAAAGTTTCCGTAAAGGACCTTGACGGCCTTCTGGCCGCCACGCGCGCCATTTACACGCAGGACGAATTCGTTTCCCTCGGCCTGATGCTCCCGCTCCGCTGCATGACCGTCTTCTTCGAGCCGCTGAAGAAAGCCGCGAATGAGACAAAGGAGGAAGCCGCCGCGCGTGAAGCCGCGGACGCCGCCCTCGTCCAGAGCATCATCACCAAGATCGCCGCGATGGACACCCTGTCCGCCGACGTTTGTCTTTGGATATGGAAGAACAAGGCCCGCATCAAATCCAAGATCATCACCTCGCTGGTCGACATGGAGACCGTCGTCGCCGCCCTGAACCGTTCGGATCTCCCGAAGGAATGGGGCGCGGCCCAGCGCGAACTCAAACGCATCCTGCTCGGTGAAAAGGCCGACTTCCGCAAATATCTCATCGAGAACGCCGACGGCGACATCCCGTCCATCGTAGGCAGCCTCCAGAAATTCCGCACGCAGGCCAGCGAGCTCCAGAGCGTTATGGTCAAAATGGGCCGCATCTCCCCCGAATTCATGGAATACATCGAAAGCGGCGAGGGCAGCAAGCTCCTCGGCATCGGCGCGGCCAGCTCCACCGAACAGCCTCCGGTTGCGTCCGTCGCATCGCAGAAGCGCATGCAGGCGGAACTCAAGCATCTTGTCGAGGTTCTGATCCCGCAGAACGCCGAGGCCGTCGCGTATGCCAGAAGCTTCGGCGATCTTCGCGAAAATGCCGAATACGACGCCGCCAAGGAACAGCGCCGTTTCCTTCAGAGACGCCGTTCCGAGCTCGAAAAATCGCTCGGCTTCATGGACGTCACGAACTTCGCCGACGTCGAGGTCACCGACACCGTCGTGCCGGGCTGCCGCGTCTTCCTGAAGGACGCCAACGGCAAGGAAGTCTCCTACTACATCCTCGGCGCATGGGACGGCGACGTCGACCGCGGCCGCATCGCCTACAAGGCTCCGCTCGGACAGGCGCTCGTCGAACACAAGATCGGTGAAAAGGTCAAGCTGCCCGAGCTTGGCGAATGTCTGATCGAGAAGCTCGAACCCCTGCCGGCCGACATGATCAAAGAACTCTCCGGCGAGTAATTCCTTCTCCACCCGCGTACCGGCCATGTCGGACGTTTCCTTCTTCAAATCCCGGATCTACGTCCGGAGACAGAAAACGAAGCTGACCCCTGAGCAGCGCGCGGGCGCTTTGCTCTGGCAGCCAGCCCCGTCGCTAGTCAGGGATACGCGCGTGCTTCCGTCCGGACTGCATGTTCGTTTCCTGCGTGTTTCCAAGCAGAAACTGGCCGGACGAACCATGCTGTTTTTTTCCGATCCCCACATCCGTACCGCGGGCGTACGCGGTTTTTTTCCGGGGGTGCGGCAGAGAGGCGGAACAGAATGGCTGACGAAATCTTTTCGGGAGCTTTTCGAGGCGATCCCGATGCCGGACTGCATTCTCTTCGGCGGCGACCTCGCCGGAGAAGCCGCCTGGATCGACAAGTCGCTTGATTTCCTGCGTACCATCCCGTCCGGGCCGCAAAAGTTCGCGGTCTGCGGCAACTGGGAACTCCGTCGCCGCTGGCTCCCCGCGAAACGCTGGCGCGACCTTTTCGCCTCGGCCGGATTTCGCCTTCTCCTGAACGAGACAGTTGAATCTCATGGGATCCTGTTCCACGGGCTGGACGACGCAAAGGAGGGCGAGGGGCTTTCCTGCGAGGCGGCGATCCCGCGTTCCGAAAATGTCTGCATTCTCTCGCACAATCCCGACACGGCAGCGGCCATGCTCCTTACGGACAAGCTGAAAGGCGCGCCGCTGATCCTCTGCGGCCACACGCACGGCGGCCAGTTCCGGATCCCCGGATTCGGCGCGGTCGTCACGTCTTCGCGGTACCGCAAACGTCTGGAATACGGCGCGTACCGGCACAGTTCGACCGGCGCGACGATGTACGTGTCCGCCGGGATCGGCGCAACCTGGTTCAATGCCCGTATCTGCTGTCCGCCCGAGGTCCTCTTCGTCAACTTTTGCTGAACTTTCGGATTCCGGCTTGAAAGCCGGGTTAAATCATGCTATACTAATAGATTATTCTGTTTTTGACTGAATCACATACGGAGCGACAAATCATGAGCGAAACCGAGATCAATCTCCCCGACAACTTCATCCACGAGATCATCCGCAAGGACCTCGAAGCCGGCAAGAACGGCGGCGCGGTCAAGACGCGTTTCCCGCCGGAGCCGAACGGCTATCTCCACATCGGCCATGCGAAGAGCATCTGCCTGAACTTCGGCACCGCGCAGAAGTTCGGCGGCAAGTTCAATCTCCGCCTCGACGACACGAACCCAGTGAAGGAGGACACCGAGTACGTCGAATCCATCCTTGAAGACGTGAAATGGCTCGGCGCAGACTGGGAGGACCGTTTTTTCCACGCGTCAGATTATTTCGATCAGATGTACGAATACGCGGTTCAGCTCATCAAGATGGGCAAGGCATATGTCTGTGAGCTTTCCGAGGAGGAATTCAAGGAATACCGCGGCACCCTGACCGAGCCCGGCAAGGAGCCGCCCGGACGCAAACGCACGATCGAGGAGAACCTGGACCTCTTCGAACGCATGCGCGCCGGCGAGTTCCCGGACGGCAGCAAGGTGCTCCGCGCGCGCATCGACATGGCGTCGCCGAACATCCACATGCGCGATCCGGCGATCTACCGCATCCGTCACGCCGACCACCACAACACCGGCTCGAAGTGGTGCATCTACCCGCTCTACGACTTCGCGCACTGCCTGGAGGACGCCATCGAGGGCATCACGCACTCCATCTGCACGCTCGAGTTCGAGATACACCGTCCGCTGTACGACTGGATCCTGAACACGCTCGACACCCCGTGCAAACCTCAGCAGATCGAGTTCGCGCGCCTCAACCTGACCTACACCGTCATGAGCAAGCGCAAGCTCCTCGAGCTCGTGAAGACCAACCTCGTGAACGGCTGGGACGATCCCCGCATGCCCACCATCTGCGGCATGCGCCGCCGCGGCATCCCCGCCTCCGCCATCCGCGATTTCTGCGAGACCATCGGCGTGACCAAGTTCAACAGCCTCACCGAGATCGAACTCCTCGACCACTGCGTCCGCGACGACCTGAACAAGTCCGCCCGCCGCGCGATGGCCGTCATGAACCCGCTGAAGCTCGTGATCGACAACTACCCCGAAGGCCAGGTCGAGGAGGTCGAGACCGTGAACAACCCGGAAGACCCCGCCGCCGGCACCCGCAAGGTCCCGTTCTCCAGGACGCTCTACATCGAGCGCGACGACTTCATGGAGAACCCCGTGAAGCAGTTCCACCGCCTCGCGGTCGGCAAGGAAGTCCGCCTCCGCAGCGCCTATTTCGTGACCTGCACCTCGTTCGTGAAGGACGAAAACGGCGAGATCGTGGAGCTGCACGCCACTTACGACCCCGCCACGAAAGGCGGCAACGCCCCCGACGGACGCAAGGTCAAGGGCACGATCCACTGGGTTTCCGCCGACCGGTCCCTGGAGGCCGAGGTCCGGCTGTACGACAAACTCTTCACAATTCCCGACCTTTCCGCCATCCCGGAGGACGCCGACTGGAAGAGCTACCTGAATCCGGAATCCCTGAAAGTTGCGAAATGCCGCATCGAACCCGGCCTGGCCGAGCTTCCGCCCGGCACGCATGTCCAGTTCGAGCGCATCGGCTATTTCTTCTCCGATCCGAAGGACCATTCCAAGGAGCATCCGGTGTTCAACCGCACGGTCGCCCTGAAGGATTCCTGGTCCAAGATCGTTAAAAAGGCTTAAATCACGCGATCCGTGAAACGATTGGCATGGCGGTTCCGTGCTTTCGATGCCGGGGCCGCCTGTCTGTTTTTGACTGTTTCGTTCCTTCATACGAAACGATTTTTCGCAAATCCCGTGCGATTTCCGCGGAAACGATTTGACAAAACGTATTCCAGCGTGTAAAATACATCCGGGATTTCCTGTTTTCTGAAACGCAACATCAATTTTATAAAGGAGAAAATCCAGATGGAAGGATCCATGTTCTGCAATCAGTGTCAGGAGGCTTTCGGCAACAAAGGCTGCACGACAAGCGGCCGCTGCGGCGAGACCTCCGAGACGGCCAATCTTCAGGACCGCCTCATCGCCGAGCTCAAGGCCGTCGCCCTGACCCTTGAAGGCCGCACCAATGTCACGCGCGAGTTCAGCCGGTTCATCGTCCGCGCCATGTCCGCCACGCTCACCGATACCAATTTCAACCCCGACCGCATCTATTCCCTCATCGACGAGGCGAAACGCGCTCTCCGCACGCTCGATTCCGACATCCAGGTGGATCCTTCCGCCCTCGTTGAAGACCCTGAAGAGCGCGCCTACTGCGACCTGCTCATGAGCGGCCTGAAAGGTGTCTGCGCCTTCGCGTTCCACGCGCTCGCCCTCGGCTATGAGGACAACGCCATCTACAACTTCATCATCAAGGTGCTGTCCGCCACGGCCAAGCCCGACACCACGCACGAACGCCTCGCACTGCTGATCGTCGAATGCGGACGCATCGCCGGTATCGCCATGGCGCTGCTGGACGAAGCCAACACGGAGACCTACGGTTCCCCGGCCATTTGCCACGTCTCCTGGAAAGCCGGCCAGAATCCCGGCATCCTGATGTCCGGCCAGGACCTGAAGGACCTCGAAGAACTCCTGATCCAGACCGAACACGCCGACATCGACGTCTACACGCACGGCGACATGCTCCCCGCCAACACCTATCCCGGGTTCCGCAGGTTCCCGCACCTGAAGGGCAACTACGGCGGATCCTGGTGGACCCAGACGCAGGATTTCGCCTCGTTCAACGGCCCGATCATCGTAAACTCGAACTGTATCACGCCGGTACAGGATGCCTACCGCGGACGCATCTTCACGACCGGCATGGCCGGCTGCAAGGGGACGCCGCACATCACGCACCGCCACATAGGCATGCAGAAGGACTTCTCCGAGGTCATCCGCCTCGCCAAGAGTCTCCCCGCCCCCACGCCGCTCGACACCGATTCCGTCGTGCTCACTGGCGGCTTCGGCCACCATCAGGTCTGCTCCGTGATCTCCCAGATCGCGCACTATATCGAAAACGGCACCATCCGCCGTTTCATCGTGATCGCGGGCGAGGACGGACGCGACGAACGCCGCGAGTACTACACCGAGCTCGCCAGGGCGCTCCCGCCCGACACCGTCATCCTGACCGCCGGCGGCGTCAAGTACCGTTTCCTGAACCTCGACCTCGGCAAGATCACCGGCATCCCGCGCATTATGGACATCGGCCAGATCAATGACGCCTACTCCATCGTCCGCATCGCGCTCGAACTTCAGAACGCCCTCGGCATCCGCACGCTCGACAAGCTCCCCGTCTCCTTCGTCCTCTCCTGGTACGAACAGAAGACGATCGCGGTCTTCCTGGCGCTGCTCACGCTCGGCTTCAAGAACATCCGTCTCGGCCCGACATTCCCCGCGTTCTTCTCGCCCGGCATTCTCGACGTCCTGACGAACGACTACGGCGTGAAGCCGATCACGACCGCCGAAGCCGATGCCGCCGACATGATGGCGGGCAACTGAGCCAGATCCTTTCCTTTGCAGTTCATGACGTTTTTCCGGTTCATATTCAGTCTTTCCCTGGCGGTTCTCGCCGCCTGCCTCACGTCCGCATGCCGTTCCCCGCAGCAGATACTGCTGACGAACTCGGATTCCGGCAGGACACTCGATCTTTGCGTCGGCGACACGATCCTGGTGGCGCTGAGCGCCGACGGCACACCCGGGTACGACTGGTTTTCCCGGCACGGCGCGGGCAGCGTGCGCATCCTTGCAGAGAAAGGCGAACGCTACGAGTCCGATCCCGATCCGGACGGCACGCGGCGGTTCCGGCCCGTCGAGGGGCGCGAAGGCACGCATTATTTCGCCTACCGGGTCATCGGTCCGGGCGTCTGCGGCATCGCGATGGAATACAAGAACAGCTGGGAAAAGAAGGCCCCGGAAAAGGTTTTCGAGATCATGATCCGCGCGACCGGAACGCCGGAGGAGGCCGCCTCCGATCCGGCCGAAATGCCCCCGGAGGAGGAGCCCGTCTACATGACGGATTCCAAGGGCAACGTGACCGTCCGGCCCGACAAACTGTAAGCCGTGCGAGGATTTCGTGGAAAAGCTCTACTTCAACGATACGTTTCAGAAAGCCTGGGGCAGGGACCCGTTCGCCAGTGCGTTCGCCGTGACCGGGGAAGTCTTCCGCGACGTCAAGAACCGCAAGACCATGCGGTTCCGCATGGACGGCAAGTCCTACTTCATCAAGCTGCACGGGCCGGTCGGCTGGCGCGAGATATGGAAAAACCTGCTCCAGTTCAAGCTCCCCGTGACCGGATCCGCCAACGAATACCTCGCGATCTCCCTGCTGAACAAGCTCGGCGTGCCGACCATGACCGCCTGCGCGTTCGGCATTCGGGGCGTCAATCCCGCCGCCATGGAATCGTTTCTGGTGACCGAAGACCTCGTCGGCATGGTCTCGCTGGAGGATTTCTGCCGCGACTGGAAGACGAACCCGCCGCCGTCCGCGCTCAAGAACCGCATCATCCGCACTCTGGCCGTAACGATCGCCCGGATGCACGGCAGCGGCCTGAACCACCGCGACTGCTACATCTGCCATTTCCTGCTGGATCCCGCCTCGCTTCAGGAGAAACGCATCCGACTGCATGTGATCGACCTCCACCGGGCGCAACTGCGTTCGCGCATCCGCCGCCGTTACCGCGTCAAGGACCTGGCCGGGATTTTCTTCTCCGCCATGGACCTCGGACTTTCCCGTCGTGATGCTCTCCGGTTTATCGCCGCGTACACGCCCCGCGCGGGCGTTCTGGATGCGAAAATATGGCCGGACGTCCTCCGGACCGCGGCCCGGCTTTACCGCAAGGAATTCGGCCGCGATCCCGATCTTCCCGCCGAGTGTTCCGACAACTGATTTCAAAAAATATCCCTCCGACCATGTCTTACTCCAAATCCGCTGATCCCCGTGTTGAACGCCATATCCAGGACGCCCTCGACGGCATCCGGGCTTCCCTTGCCGCCTCGCCGGAATCCTCCGCGATTCGCGCCGTCGCGCTCGGCGGCGGCTACGGACGCGGCGAGGGCGGCGCTACGCCCGACGGCATGCCGTACAATGACATGGATTTCTTCGTGATCCTGAACGGAAAGAACCCGTCTCCGGGACTTCAGAAGTTTCTGGGCTCCATCTCTTCGGAGTGGCACGGCAAGCTCGCCATCGATATTGATTTTTGCTGCGTCAAATCCTTGAAGTCGTTGTACAAAGACGCGCATACGCTGATGATTCAGGAGCTTTTCGCCGGGAAACAAATCATCTTCGGCGATGAACATGTCTTCGACAATGCGCCACGCTGCCCGTTTTCCGAACTTCATTGGACCGAGGCCGCCCGTCTCCTCCTCAACCGCGGCGCGGGGCTTCTCTTCGCCCGTCAGCGGGCGACTGATCCGAACGAGGCGGATTTCGTCCGACGCAACCTCCACAAGGCAGCGTTGGGCTGCGGCGATGCCATTTTAATCGTTCATCACGACTACCGCACGACCGGGACGGAACGCCTCGAAGCGCTCCGCAAGTATTACGAGGCGTCCTGGCTGATCCCGGCATACGAGGATGCGCTGTCGTTCAAATACGCGCCGGGCACGGGGAAGGAACCCGACTACGCGTATCATCTGGACTGCTGGGAACGCACGATAGCGCTCGTCGCCACGGAAATCACCCGTCATATCGCCTCCGCCGATGCGCATTTCTCCGCCTGCCGCATCGCGGACGCCGGGCCGCGTTCGCTGAAGTCCGTGATTCTCTCGATCCTCAGCGCCCCGGTCCTGCCGTCGCTGCTTTCCCCTCTTGCGGTCCATCCGCGCGTGAAGCTCCTGCGGCTCCTGACGGCCTGCCTGGAGGATCCCAAGCACGAGACCGACACGTTCATCCGCCTGTGGAAACGGTACAATTAATCAGGATTTCTATTTGATTTTTTTGGACTTCCGTGCTAAATTATAATCAACGTTCGATTCATTGATTTCAGGGGGGTTTTCCGTTGAAGGACCGTGTCAAGATTTTCATGTTCAGCGATGCGCTCGGGTACGAGATCGTCCAGCGCTACAAGTTCATGACGGACGAATTCCCGGTCCGGCTTCCCGTCCGTACGCAGTTCGGCTATTCCTCGACGTGCGTCCCCACAATCCTGACCGGCGAACCCCCCACGAAACACGGCCATTTCAGCTTTTTCTACCGCCCGAAAGACGCGAAATCCCCGTTCGGCTTTTTCCGCTTCCTGCATCCCTTCCTGCATCCGTCGGTCATCTTCGATAACCACCGCATCCGTCACCGCGTAAGCCTCTGGCTGGCGCGCCACATGCACTACACGGGTTACTTCAACCTCTATCGTGTGCCGTATGCCCGCCTGCCGTATTTCGATTACAGCGAGAAACATGACATGTATGCGCCGCACGGCCTGGCTCCGGTGAAAAATCTGCGCGACGTCCTGACCGAGTCCGGCGTGCCGTTCCATATCTCGAACTGGCGTCTGAATGACGACCAGAACATCGAAGCCGCGAAGAGGTTGCTTGAGGAGGAAAAGACGGAGTTCTTCTTCGTTTATACCGCCGGTCTGGACAGTATGCTGCATTTTCACGTACACGAACCCGAGGTCGTGGCGAAGCATCTTGAGGCGTTCTCCGCCAAGGTGCGCGGCCTGCTTGAAACCGCCCGGGCGCATTTCCGTCAGGTCGATTTCTGCATCTTCTCCGATCACGGCATGACGCCGCTGAAAGGTGAGACCGATATCAAGGCCATGCTTGAGGCGCTCCCGCTCAAATTCGGGCAGGACTACGTTGCCGCGTACGATTCCACCATGCTCCGCGTGTGGTTCCTGAAACCGGAAGCGCGCAAGCCGGTCATGGATGCAGTGAACGGCGCGCCCGGCCACTGGCTCTCCCCGGAGGAAAAGACCGCGTTCCACGTCGATTTCGCCGACGCCAGCTACGGCGACGAGATATTCCTGCTCGACCCCGGCATTCAGCTGGTCCCGAGCGACATGGGCGCGAAGCCCATCCCCGGCATGCACGGATTCTCCCCCGACGACCGCGATTCCACGGCCTGCATCCTCTCCGTGAACGAACTCTCCGAACACCCGCGCGAGATCGCCGATTTCTTCCGCCTGATGAAACAGGGCGCATTCGAGCTGAAAACCGCCGGAGCGTGATCTCCCATGTCCGCGGAAACACAATCCGGTTGTCCGCCCGAAATCACTGTCGTGGTGCGTTCCCACAATGATCGCGACCTCATCCTCGACACGCTCTCCATGCTCTGCGAACAGACTGTCGCGGACCGTATGGAGATTCTGCTTTTCGACGACAATTCCACCGACGGCACGCTTGAGATCGCCATGTCGTTCCCGTCCGTCACGATTGTTCCGTGGGACGGCCTGCCGTACAATCCGCCCCGCGTGCTGAACCGCGCGGTCGACGCCGCGCACGGCAAATACATCGTCTTCAACAATTCCGATGCCGTCCCGTGCAGCCGCGACGCGGTGGAACGCATCGTGGCGCGTCTTCGGGACTCCGCCGTCGGCGCGGTCTACGGCAACCAGTTGCCGCGCGCGGACGCTCTCCCGCTGGTGCGGAAGGACTACGAGCGCGCATTCGGCGACGGCACGGTCGCGGCAAGCTGGGGGTTCATGTTCTCGCTGGTCTTCTCCGCTGTCCGTACCGACGTTGCGCGTCGTATCCGGTTCAATCCGGCATTCCAGTATTCGGAGGACATCGACTGGGCGCTCCGCATCCGCGAATCCGGCCTGAAGGTCGTCTACGAAAAGGACGCCGCCGTGGTCCATTCGCACAATTATACGCCGGAAATCCTTCGCAAACGGTTCTACAACGAAGGTATCGCGAACGGCATGCTCTACGGCGCGAAGCCTTGTTTCTGCCGTGCGTTCCTCGGATTTGCGGCCGAAGCAGCCCGCGATTTCCTCTACCTCTGCCGACATCGCGAGCTCGGCTATTGCTTCAAAGGTCTCCGCTACCGCTGGATCCAGCGCATGAGCTGTTACCGAGGAGAGAAGTATGCTTTTCAGCAGGATTTCTTCCACAAGAAAGACTCTCCCACTCCTCTTGTTCCGAAATCCTGATCTCCAGGCATCGTGTCGGAGCGTAGCCCGTCACAACCTGGGTGGAGGCTTTGCCTCCCCGCTTGTTCCGAAATCCTGATTTCCAAACCTTGTGTTCGTGTTTGAGCGTCATATCTGTGTTTTTTCCGCTTTTTTCTTGTTCCGGACTTGATTTCTCCGGCAAAAGATGTATAGTAATAAATCCTCTTTTGAAACGCCCGCGGGTATAGTTCAACGGTAGAACATTAGCCTTCCAAGCTAATTGTGAGGGTTCGATTCCCTCTACCCGCTCCAAGTGCTGTTTCCTGGTGGGGTTGCAGAGCGGTCAAATGCAGTAGACTGTAAATCTACCGGCCATGCCTTCGATGGTTCGAATCCATCCCCCACCACCATTTTGATCTTCAAGGGTTTGCATGTTACGTGCGAACCCTTTTTCGTTTTTAAGATACGGGAAAACGGGATTCCGGGGAAGAAGGAGAAAACTCAGGAACGAGGGCACAAAAAAAGTGAGCTGGCAGGGACTCGAACCCTGGACACCCGCCTTAAAAGGGCGATGCTCTACCGACTGAGCTACCAGCCCACGACAAAAAACACGTGAAACACTATAAAATAACACGTTTTTCCCAAAATGCAAATCTAAATGAGGAAAAAGCGGGAAAATACCCTGAAAAGGACGGACATAAGGATATGTGTTTTCCTACGGTGATTCCTTCTTTTCTTTCGTAATTCGCTCTTTTGGTATCAAATCTTGCCTTTTTCCTGTTTCCGGTTTGAAAAATCCCCGTTTCGGCTGTATAATTAAATGATATCGCCTTTTATAGATGGACACGCGCGTTTCCCGCCGCCGTCCATGGTTATATTTGAACGCAAACGATTAGGGATACGGGAATTATGGCTACGGATTTCGTGCATCTGCACCTGCATACGGACTACAGCCTGCTGGACGGCGCGTGCGCCATCTCCTGGGCGAAATTGAAGAAGGAGGACGCCGAGGGCAAGGTCGACCTGGTCACCATGGCAAAGGAATACGGCATGAAGGCCTGCGCGATCACCGACCACGGCGTCATGGGCGGCTGCTACGAGTTCCACAACGCCATGAAGAAGGCGGAGATCAAGCCGATCATCGGCTGCGAGACGTATATCGCGCCCGGCAGCCGTCTGGAAAAAACGCCCGGCGTCCCGAACATCAAGGGTTTTCATCTGATCCTGCTGGCGAAGAACAACGTCGGCTACCACAACCTCTGCAAGCTTAATTCCGAAGCGCACATGACCGGGTTCTACTACAAGCCGCGCATCGACCGCGAGCTCCTCGCGAAATACCACGAGGGCATCATCGGCATGAGCGCGTGTCTGCAGGGCGAGATCGACGTGGCGATCCTGCGCGGCGGCGTGGACGCCGGCCGCAAGGTGCTGTTCGACTACCTCGACCTTTTCGGCGGCAGGGAAAACTTCTGCCTGGAGCTCATGTACCACGGGATCGAGGACCAGAAGACCGTCAACCGCGGTCTCATCCAGCTTGCCCGGGAGAACGACATCCGCCTCGTTGCCACGAATGACGTGCACTATCTGAAGAAGGAGCATGCGCGTTCCCACGAGATCATGCTGTGCATCCAGACGCGCACCACTTTGAGCGATGAGCGCCGGATGAAGATGGAGTACGACGAATTCTACTTCAAGTCCGGCGACGAGATGATGAAGGTCTTCGGGACCGAGGCTCCGGACGCGATTACGAACACGCTCGCGGTCGCCGAACAGTGCGACGTTACGATCGGCTACGAGAACCACTACCCGGAATACACCCCGCCGCAGGAGTTCATCGACACGCTCGACCTGGATGCCATCCGCGCCGAATCCGAAACGGAGATCGATGCCGAGATCGAGGAGAACCGCGTGAAAAAGCCCGATGACCCCGTTCCCGACGACGCCAAGCGCGCCAACCTCGTCGAACGCCGCATCGTCATGAAGAAATCCGCCGCCTACCTCCGCAGTATCTGCCTGTACGGCACGGGCCGCGCGGACAGCGTGTGCGGCTACGAGAAGAAATACGGCTACGACCCCTTCAATCCGCCGGAGGACAAGAAGGAAGAGGCGGAGACCAACCTCAAACGCATGGATTACGAGCTCTCCATCATCACGCGCACCAAATACCCGAGCTACTTCCTCTGCGTGTGGGACTTCATCAACTGGGCCAAGGAACACGGCATCCCGGTCGGTCCGGGACGCGGCTCAGGCGCAGGCTCCATCGTCGCC
>JAEEGJ010002776.1_pt1 | contig 78964 bp, 58 predicted proteins | sample 8958761 | NCBI WGS metagenome assembly JAEEGJ01 (sample SAMN16246546, study PRJNA631951) | gut metagenome | biome: gut microbiome; feature: rumen; material: RS-attached | host: Bos | place: Iran: Karaj | collected 2018-10 | reverse complement strand
CAGGTGGAGACAAGATTAACTTTGACACAAACATCAAGAACAGCATCTTTGCGGACAAATTTATTGTTCCAAGAGGACTCAATAAGATATTAGACTACAATTATGATCAGATTCAGTAAAATAGGAGTTTTTATACTGGCTTGCACAATGTGCACAAACATACTGGCACAAAGCAACGGAAGCAGTTCTTCATATTCCAGATTTGGATTGGGAACGCTGGAGAATCAGGCACAGGGCTTTAACAAAAGTATGGGCGGCGTAGGTTTAGGTTTCCGGGCAGGTAACCGCATTAATACTCTCAACCCTGCATCATACTCGGCGATTGACTCCATTACCATTTTACTGGATGCAGGCATGTCTGCCGCCTATGGTAATATGAAGCAAAACGGCAAGAGTGTTAACGTCTATCAGTGCAAACTGGATTATGTAGATGTTGGGCTGAGATTATACAAGAACTTAGGCCTTTCTGTGGGTTTTATGCCTTATACCTCTATAGGATATAATTTTACCAACACGAGCAAGGTTGCCAAAGACCCCAACACACAACAAACCATCACCAGCATCACCAACTACAGTGGAGAAGGTGGTTTACACCAAGCCTATCTGGGTTTAGGATACAAAGTCTTCAAACAACTGTCAGTAGGTGCTAACGCAAGCATTATCTGGGGTGATTACCTACACACGGTATTGCAAACCTATTATTCTGGCAATTCGACATCAACGACATACAACGGACTGAATTCTCTGCAAAATGCAGAAATATTAACATGGAAACTGGACTTTGGTGCTCAATACCCAATCAAACTTACCACAAATGATGTGCTGATTATGGGTGCCACGACAAGCATTGGCCATAAAGTAAAGAGCGATGCCACCATGACCAGATATGCAGACGAACAAGAAAACAGTGTTCCCATAGATACGGTTAAGAATGCCTTTGACCTTCCCTATACCTATGGTGTAGGTGCTATATGGAAACACAAGGATAAACTGCTGGTAGGACTGGACTACAAACAGGAGCTGTGGGGTTCATGCCGTTCACCACAGTTAGTTACCGTAGGTGGTGAACCTAAGTATATCTCTCAGACCGGAGGTTACCAGAACAGGTTTCAGGTTGCAATTGGAGCTCAGTACACACCTAAGGCAGACGGTGAGCGTTACTGGAAACGCATTCAGTATCGCGTTGGTGCCAACTACTCTTCTTCCTACCTGAAGATTAACGGCCAGAACGGACCCAAGGAATACTCAGTAACAGCAGGATTGGGACTGCCGCTTCCATTCACCGCCAAAGCTCCCCTTAACGGCTCTGTCTTGAACATTGGTCTTGAATGGATCAGACGAGCACCAAGCGTTTCAAACCAAATCACAGAGAACTATTTTATGCTGAATCTGGGTATCACCTTCAAGGAATCTTGGTTCTTTAAATACAAGATTCAGTAATTTAGTACACACAGATATTGAATTTACGTAGAATCATAATTCTCTGCAGCCTGATAGCTGCTGTCGGCATCACCTTTTCATGCAGTTCCAGAGTGGAACATGTGGCAGAAGCCCTGAAGGATTCCGACTCTCTCCTTTTTATGCATGTCAGAGGCGTAAACACCTTTATCTCCGACTCTGGTGTTATGCGTTACCACATGGTAGCAGAGGAGTGGGACATCTACAACGGAACAGACGGTAATGCACCCACTTGGAACTTCTACAAGGGATTGCTGATGGAACGTTACGACGAGAAATTCCATATCGACCTGTACGTACAGTCTGACACAGCCTATCTGCACGAACAACGCCTATGGGAACTGAGAGGACGCGTAGTTGTAAGAAATATCAAAGGTGACATATTCCGAACCGAAGAGCTCTTCTGGGATTTAAACAAACATGAAATGTGGAGCTACAAGTACATACGTATTGTAACACCCGAACGGGAACTGGAAGGAACTGAGTTCCATAGCAACGAGCAGATGACAAAATACTATGTAAACAATTCTGTCGGAATATTCCCAATTGAAGAGAAAGAAGACGAGGACAGCATCACTGCCAATCCCGCTCCCGTAAGCGAGGGAAGCGGAAACGAGAAGCAAGACAAAAACGAAGACAGGAATAAACCTCATGCTAAACAGATGAGATTCCTGCCTGCGCCCGACAAAAGATAAATTCTGAATTAATTTGCCGAAAAGTAATATACAAGAAAACAATGTACACCGAGAGTACCCTCATCATAGAAACCCTGATAGCACTGTTCTTCTCCGCATTCTTTTCCGGAATGGAGATAGCCTATGTCTCGAGCAGCAAGCTACGTTTTGAGATGGAACGCGAACAGAGGGGATTCACATCACGACTGATTGACACTTTCTATCGGCACCCGGAAAGCTTCATCTCGACCCTGCTGGTCGGGAACAATATAGCGTTGGTAATCTACGGTATCCTGATGGCCAGACTTATCAACACATTCATTCTTGTGCCCTTAGGCATCCATCAATTGGGAGACTGCCCGAACGAGGTTATTTGCCTTCTCACCCAGACCATTCTGAGCACATTGTTGGTACTGGTGACTGGTGAATTCCTGCCCAAAACACTTTTCAAGCTGAATCCCAACAGAATGATGAACATTTTTGCCGTGCCGGCCTATATCATCTATATTGTCCTGTGGCCCATCAGCAAATTCACATCGGGCGTCAGCAAACTGTTGCTCAGGATAATGGGACAGAAAGTCAAGAAAGCCGAAAAGGAGAAGACCTTCACCAAGGTGGACCTGGACTACCTAATCCAAAGCAATATAGAAAACATAGAAGACGAAAAGGAAATCGAGGAAGAAATAAAGATATTCCAGAATGCGCTGAGTTTCAGTAACGTTAAGGTAAGAGACTGCATAGTACCACGTACCGAGATAGATGCAGTGGACGAAGACACCGAACTGCGCATACTGAGAGGACACTTCATAGAGAGCGGGCACTCCAAAATCATTGTTTACAAAGGCGACATTGACAATATCACAGGATACATTCACACGGCCGAGATGTTCCGACTAAAGGAAAATGATGACTGGAGGAAAAACATAAAGGAGATTCCCATTGTGCCAGAAACCATGAATGCGCAGAAACTGCTGAGCATATTTACTGCACAAAAGAAATCCATAGCCGTAATTGTAGACGAGTTTGGAGGCACTAGCGGTATTGTCACCCTGGAAGACCTGGTAGAAGAGATCTTCGGAGAGATTGAAGACGAGCACGACAGCAACAACTATGTGGCCAAAGATCTGGGCAACAATGAGTACCTGCTCTCGGCTCGCATAGAAATAGCAAAAGCTAACGAGTTATTAGGACTTGACCTGCCGGAAAGTGATGAATATCTGACTGTTGGAGGCCTCATCCTACATGAATACCAGAGTTTCCCCAAACTAAACGAAGTAGTGAAATTTGACCAATACGAGTTCAAAATCCTTCAGAACACAACCACCAAGATTGAGCTTGTAAGGCTGAAAGTTCTAAATTAACATCACTTTTTCCCCTTTAAATAAGAGAGGTATAGATTTTTTTTCATACCTTTGTACGCTAATTGTGAAAATAACAATAACAAAATAAAAACAAAAACAAATGGCAACATTACAAAAAATCCGTAACAAGGGCAAGTTCCTCATTGGTGTAGTTGGACTCGCCCTGTTCGCCTTCATTGCCGAGGAATTTGTCCGTTCTCTCTCGTACACCCAGTCAGAGAGACATCAGAGAATCGGTAAGGTATATGGCGAGAATGTCAACGTGCAGGACTTCAATGCATTGGTTGACGAGTACACAGATGTTATTAAATTTACTAATGGACTGAGCTCACTGACTGACGAGCAGCTTTCTTCCATCCGCGACCAGGTATGGCAGAACTACGTAAACCAGCAGATCATCGAGCACGAGTGCAAGAAGCTGGGTCTTACTGTTACAGATGCCGAATTGCAGAACATCATCAGCACAGGCAAGAACCCCATGCTGGCACAGACTCCTTTCCGCAACCAGCAGGGCGCTTTCGACTTTAACCAGCTGAAGCAGTTCCTGAGCCAGAAGGACGAAGTGATGAACAATGCAGAAATGAGTTCTGAGGTTAAGGAGCAGTACATGCAGATGTATAACTACTGGAAGTTTGTAGAGAAGAATATCCGCCAGCAGACACTGGCCCAGAAGTACCAGACACTGCTTGCCGGTACTATCATCAGCAACCCTGTAGCTGCCAAGGCAAATTTCGAAGCTCGTAACAACGAGAGCGAGATTCTTTTGGCTGCCCTCCCCTACACCAGCGTTAAAGATGCTGACATCACAGTTGACGATGCCGACCTGAAGGCTAAGTACAACGAGATGAAGGAAATCTTCCGCACCACTCAGGAAACCCGCGAATTCAAATACATAGACATCGCTGTTGTTGCCAGCAAGGCCGACAAGGATGCTTTGCAGAAGGAAATGGAAGGCTATGCTCAGGCTCTGAGCGAAGGTGCTGACCCTGCAAAGACCGTTCGTGAGGCTGCCAGCCAGGTTTCTTACAGCGCACTGCCCATCAGCAGCAAGTCTCTGCCCCACGATGTTGCAGAGCTTCTTGACTCTATGGCAGCAGGTACGCAGGTGGGTCCTTTCGTACATGAGCATGACAACACCATTAACATTGTCCGTCTGATTGAGAAGGTTACTCGTCCAGACTCTGTTGAGGTACGTCAGATTGCTGCTCCCGGCAAGGATATGGAAGCTGCCGAGAAGACTGCAGACTCTATTATGAACGCTCTGGCTGCCGGTGAGAACTTCGACTCTATTGCCAAGAAGTACAACCAGCCCGCAGAAAAGATGTGGATTACCAGTGCCCAGTACGAGGGTCAGACTCTAGACGAGAACAACCGCAAGTTCATCAACACACTTTCTACCGCTGCTGTTGGTTCGAACAACAAGATTGTGCTGGACGGACAGGGTGTTATTGTAGCACAGGTTACTGACAAGCGCAACATGATCAACAAGTACGACGTTGCTGTTATCAAGCGTTCTATAGACTTCAGCAAAGACACCTACAACAAGGCATTTAACGACTTCAGCAGCTTCCTTGCAGGAAACACCAATCCCGAAGACATCGAGGCTAATGCTGCTAAGGCAGGCTATACTGTTCAGACTCGCACTATGGCAAGCACAGAGCACACTGTAGCCGGTGTTCACAGCACACGCGAGACACTCCGTTGGATCTTTGACGAGAAGACTAAGGTAGGTGATGTTTCTCCCCTCTATGAGTGTGGCGACAATGATCATCTGTTGGTTGTAATGCTCACAGGCATTCACCCCAAGGGCTATATGTCATGGGATGACGAGCAGGTTAAGGCTTACCTGACAAGCGAAGTTCAGAAGGACAAGAAGGCCGTTAAGTTGCAGGAGAAGATGCAGGCTGCCAAGAGCATTGCTGACGTTGCTAAGATGGAAGGTGCTGTTACCGATACCGTTAAACACATCAGCTTTGCAAGCAATGCCTTTATCTCTAAGGTTGGTAACAGCGAGCCTGTACTGAGCGGTTCTGTTAGCACAGCTAAGAAGGGTGACTTTAAGGCCGGCCTGAAGGGTAACGGTGCAGTTTATGCTTACCAGGTTCTCAACCAGAGCAAGACAGATGCCAAGTTCGATGCTAAGCAGGAGAAGCAGCAGGCTGCTCAGATGAGCATGCGTGCCCTCGGCGCTTTCACCAACGAGCTGTATCTGAAGGCTGACGTTCAGGACAAGCGTTACCTCTTCTATTAATAAGAATCAGATAAGGAAAACAATAAGAGAGGGGCAGCCAATTTGGTTGCCCCTCTCTATATTATTGTGTTATATCTCCGAGAATCAGTTGTTCTCAGGACGAAGCTTACGAACTACCTCAGCAGTACGCCACATCTCTGAATCATGCAGAGCAGCAAGTTCCTTCTCCAAACCAACACGATAGTCGGGCTTAGAGTTAGCATCAATAGAGATCTGAGCCTCGTTTCCGCTCTTTACGCTTGCATACAACTTCTCTACTACAGGCTTGATAGCATCGTGGAAGGGACCCATCCAATCGAGAGCACCTCGCTGAGCTGTTGTAGAGCAGTTAGCGTACATCCAGTCCATACCCTTCTGAGCAAACAGGGGCATCAAAGACTGAGTCAACTCCTCGACAGTCTCGTTGAAAGCCTCAGAGGGAGTATGACCATTCTCGCGCAATACCTCGTACTGAGCCAAAAGCAGACCCTGGATAGCACCCATCAGTGAACCACGCTCACCAGTCAAGTCGCTGGTAGCCTCACGCTGGAAGGTGGTCTCGAACAGATAACCTGAACCGATACCGATACCGAGAGCCAAAGTACGATCGAGTGCCTTACCTGTAGCATCCTGATAAACAGCGTATGAAGAGTTCAAGCCGCGACCCTCGAGGAACATCGTACGCAGTGATGTACCTGAACCTTTGGGAGCAACCATGATAACGTCGATATCCTTCTGAGGAACACAACCTGTACGATCGTTCCATGTGATAGCGAAGCCATGAGAGAAGTAAAGAGCCTTACCAGGAGTCAGATACTGCTTCAGTGTAGGCCATACACTCATTACAGCTGCATCAGAGAGCAGGCACATAATGATGGTACCCTTCTGGGCAGCCTCCTCGATAGAGAACAATGTCTCACCGGGAACCCATCCATCAGCAATAGCCTTCTCGAAAGTCTTACCCTGACGCTGACCAACGATTACATTGAAACCATTGTCGCGCAAGTTACAAGCCTGACCAGGACCCTGTACACCATAACCGATAACGGCGATGGTCTCGTCCTTCAAAATCTCACGAGCTTTCTCCAAAGGAAACTCTTCGCGGGTCATTACCTCTTCGATAACGCCGCCAAAATTCATTTTTGCCATTGTTAGATTTGTTTTATGTGGATTATAATTGTCTGATATTCTTTAACCTAAATCGTTTGCAAAGTTACAAAATAATATTGGAATACGCACTATCGAAAACAAATTTTTGCCTGACAGACCACTTCGCTTTCATTTTTAAACACCTCAACGTCCATCTCATTCTCGTCAACGGGTTGGACGTAGAAACTCAGCCGGTCGCCCATGTAAGATTCTGCCTTGTAGGCAATCTCGAAGCGGCGGATGAACTGCTTCTCGTACTTCTCGCGTGGGAACAAGTCCAAAATATGTTCGATGTACTTAATGCTGTTGATGTGTCCGTTTATGTCTACATCGCTGTAAAATGTATCTATGGTCCGTACCAGTTGTGGATCCTTAAAACGGAAACGTCCGTGTCCGGCTATGGGACAGATATTCTCCTCTGGTTCCACCACATAGTTCAGAATATCACCGTCATAGAGACTCAGCAGGTCGCATGGCTTACGCGTATCCATATCTATCATAGCCCATACACTGCGTGCATAGCCGTAAGCTGTGCCATCAGGCCTGAGAATGGAGAAATTACGATTGGTAAAGAGTTTCATCACACTCTCTACCCATGTCTTCACTTCGGCATGCTCGTACTGGCGGGGCAGCTCTTCCATCTCGATGCTCAAGCGACTCAGCACCCACGTATAATGGTTCTCGTTGAGCGCGCTTATGCCCCACCCTCTTTTCTGGCTGTGATTGCCCGCAGCATTCAACAGGTGATTACCCAGAATGCCCATGAAGATACGGCCCGTGAAGTCCACATGGAAGGGCTCAACGTAGAAGGGATGAGTGTCTATCTTTTCAAGCACATTCATGCATTATCCCTTTCTTCCTCGCGTTTGGCAATATACTGGTCGAGACGCTCTACACATGACTTGGTGATGGCGATGCGTCCTGAGCGGACAAACTGGAGCACACAGCCCAGATCGTCCAGACACTTGAAATGCTCGAGCACATCACTTGTCACACCAGTCTTCTCTACGGTAGTATAAGTGGGGTTTACCTCCACAATCCTGGCATCAAACCTACGTACAATACGTGAAATCTCGGGGTTAGCCAATACCTTGGGGGTAGAGAGCTTCAGCAAGGAAGTCTCAAGAATAAAGATTTCATCCTCCAGGAAGCAGTTGGCCTGCAGGACATCAATCTTCTTCTCTATCTGCTTGCACAACATCTCGGCCATCTCCTGCTTGCAAAAACAGGTAATGGTGTATTTATGTACACCGGGAGTACTGGACGAGCAAACATTCAAGGACTCGATATTCACCTGACGACGGGTAAAGACAGCCGTAATCTGATTCAGTACACCGGCATAGTTCTCGGAATAAATAATCAACGTATAGAGGGTAAGTCCCTTGTGGTTGAGCAAAGAACCCTCCTTGCCGGCGGTGGACCTGCGTGCAACAGCATTTCGCGAGAATGTTTCGTACTGTCCGTCGCTCCTTACATCATCGGCCAGAGTAGCCTGACGCTGACGGGCTAAGTTCTTTTCATACGAGTCACGGTCGACAGAAGCAGCAGCCCTGACAGCTGCATCAAAAGATTCCGTTACATCCTGTTCATCGCACTTTCCGCAGGTGTTGCAATCGCCACACTGGGTAACCCCCACCTGACCTCCCCGAGGGGAGGAAATGGATTTATCTTGTTTCTTATTCATAATATTTCTGTCACTTTATCATTTAAGAGAGAAAGTCTCCCCTCGGGGAGATTTAGAGGGGGGCGACCTCTAAAAGCATCTCGTCTACATTACCTCCCGGAGGTGTCATAGGCAGGACGTTATCCTCCTCCTTTACAGCACATTGCAGGATGTAAGGGCCGTCGGTCTGCAACATCTCCTGGATAGCAGCGTCCAAGTCTTTCCTGTCAACAACCGTCCTACAGGGAATACCGTATCCCGCTGCAATCTTCTCGTAATCCGGATTCAGCATAGGCGTAAAGGAATAACGCTTGTTGAAGAACATATACTGCCACTGGCGAACGTTACCAAGATAGTTATTGTTCAGCAGAATCATCTTCACGGGGCAACGCTGCTCCATGATAGTTCCCAGTTCCTGAATGGTCATCTGGAATCCGCCATCGCCACAGAACATGCAAACGGTTCTGTCAGGAGCACCAAAGGTAGCACCTATGGCAGCAGGAATACCAAAGCCCATGGTTCCGCAGCCACCGCTGGTAACTACAGAACGGGGCTTGGTGAACCGGAAGTAGCGACAACCGAACATCTGGTTCTGACCCACATCCGTTACCATGATAGCTTCACTGTTGGCCGCATCGCTCACCTTACGGACTACCTCGCCCATCAGCAGAGGACCATCCGTAGGATGCAAAGCAGGCTCTATTACCTTATTATATTCTTTTTCATCATAAGGCTTAAAGCCATTGATCCATGATTTATGTGTAGCCTTTTCCACCAACTTTGTAATGGCCGGCATTGTTTGCTTACAATCGCCCAAAACAGCCAGATCCACCTTCACATTCTTGTCCACCTCGCTGGGATCAATCTCCAGGTGAACAATCTTAGCTTGCTTGGCATAACTCTTCAGGTTACCCGTTACACGGTCGTCAAAGCGCATACCAACGGCAATCAGCAAATCACACTGATTAGTCATCACGTTGGGTGCCAGATTACCATGCATACCCAGTCGTCCCATATTCAGCGGATGATCTGTGGGGGCAGCAGAAAGTCCCAAGAAGGTCGTTCCAAAGGGGATCTGTGCTTTCTCGCACAATGCCAGCAACTCCTTGTTGGCACCAGCCAGCTCTACGCCCTGACCCACCAGCATGAAGGGTTTCACACTCTCGTTAATCATTCGGGCGGCCTTTTCCACAGCACCTTCAGCAGGCTGAGGATTAGGGTTATAGCTGCGGATGAAGTCGATGGTTTGTGGCTGATATTCTATCATTGCCGTCTGGGCATTCTTGGTAAAATCCAGTACCACAGGACCAGGACGGCCACTACTGGCAATAAAGAAGGCACGGGCAACGGCCCATGCAATATCCTCAGCCCTACGTATCTGGTAGTTCCACTTAGTGATAGGTTGAGTTACACCCACCACGTCTACCTCTTGAAAAGCATCCGTACCCAGCATGGCAGCGCCTACCTGGCCGCAGATAACAACCAAGGGCGTAGAATCCATCAAGGCATCTGCCACGCCCGTTATGGTATTCATTGCACCAGGGCCACTGGTAACAATGGCACATCCCACTTTACCACTCACACGGGCATAGCCCTGAGCAGCATGTACGGCAGCCTGTTCGTGACGTACCAGTATGTGATGTAACTTTTCCTTATGATCGTAGAGTGCATCATACGTAGGCATGATGGCACCACCAGGATAGCCGAAGAGTACATCCACTCCCTGATTCTCCAGACTACGCATCATAGCCTCTGCACCAGAGATTAAGGAAGGCCCTTGGCCTCTCTTCTTTTCCCCCTTTGGGGTGGAACGATTATTTTTTTCCTTTTCTAATATCATTGCTTTATCTATTCTCTAATACTCGTTCTCCCCCAAGGGGGAGCTAGAGGGGGCTTTTATAATCTTACCCCACCTTTATCTGCACTGCTTACGCTCTTTGCATAATGTTGGAGGGCCTTACTTACAACTCTTTTACGCTTCAGGGGCTGCTGTGGACGAGCGGCCAATTCTTCATCAGTTAACTTTACATTGATAGAACGACTGGGGATGTCAATAACGATGATATCGCCATCCTTAATCTTACCGATGTTACCACCACTGGCTGCTTCGGGCGAGATATGACCAATACTCAAACCGCTGGTACCGCCAGAGAAGCGCCCGTCGGTAATCAGGGCACACTCCTTACCCATGTGCATACTCTTAATGTACGATGTGGGATAAAGCATCTCCTGCATACCAGGACCGCCTTTGGGACCCTCGTGTGTAATTACTACACAATCGCCCTTCTTTACCTTACCTCCCAGAATTCCCTCGCAGGCATCTTCCTGTGAGTCGAAGCAAACGGCAGGACCCTCGAAGTGCCACAACTCGGGGGCTACACCGGCAGTCTTTACGACACAGCCATCCTGTGCGATATTACCAAACAGAACAGCCATACCGCCATCCTTTGTGTATGCATGTTCTATATCACGGATACATCCGTTCACGCGGTCGGTATCCAAAGAAGGCCATCTTGTATCCTGCGACCCCATCTTAGTAGAGAACTTGCCGGCAGGCGCACTATGATAGATACGATCGGCTTCAGGGTCAATGGTGTCACCCGTGATAGAGTACTTCTTGATATCCTCGCCCAGGGTAGCACCATTTACACGCTTGCAGGTAAGATCCAGCAGGTTGCCCTTTGCCAACTCGCCCAAGATACCAAGAATACCACCTGCACGGTTTTCCTCCTGGATAGAATATTTCTGCCAGTTGGGAGCCAACTTACAGAGGAAAGGAACCCTACGTGAGAGTGCATCAATATCACTCATCTTAAAATCTACGCCACCTTCCTGTGCAACTGCCAACAGGTGAAGCACCGTATTAGTAGAGGCACCCATGGCAATATCCAATGTCATGGCATTCAGGAAAGCCTGTCGGGTAGCTATGCTCCTAGGCAGAACCGAATCGTCACCATCCTCGTAATATGCAAAGGCATTCTTTACAATCAACTTGGCAGCATCCTTGAAGAGCTGTACACGGTTTACGTGGGTAGCCAGGATACTTCCGTTGCCAGGCAATGAGAAGCCCAAGGCCTCGGTAAGTGAGTTCATAGAGTTAGCAGTGAACATACCAGAGCATGCACCACAACCGGGACAGGCGCTGTGTTCTACCACCTCCAGTTCCTCGTCGCTGACAGTGGGATCACCACCCTTGATCATAGCAGTGATCAGGTCTGCATTCTCGCCGTTCACCTTACCGGCCTCCATAGGACCGCCGCTCACAAATACGGCAGGAATATTCAGACGCATGGCAGCCATCAGCATACCAGGTGTCACTTTGTCGCAGTTACTGATGCACACCATAGCATCAGCCTTGTGCGCATTTACCATATACTCTACTGAGTCTGCAATAATATCGCGCGAAGGCAAAGAGTACAACATACCGTCATGACCCATAGCAATACCATCGTCCACGGCAATGGTATTAAACTCTGCAGCATAACAGCCCAGTTTCTCTATCTCGCCCTTTACAATCTGTCCAATCTCATGCAAATGGGTATGGCCTGGCACAAATTGTGTAAATGAGTTTACTATGGCTATGATGGGTTTGCCAAACTGTTCGCGTTTCATTCCGTTTGCCACCCACAGGGCACGGGCTCCTGCCATACGGCGCCCCTCCGTACAAACGGCACTCCTCAGTTGATGTTTCATATTGTCTCCTCTTTACCTTATTATTATGAGGGGGCAAAAGTAATCAAAATCTCGCTCATTTGCAACGATTTAGCCGATATTTATGCTCATTTTGTAACAAATGCAAAACCATTTGCATAAATACGACAGGAACGAGAGCGATTTAAACACATTAAAGTCGGAAGCCGAAGAAGAGGCGCCCACGCCATTTTGTCTGGAAAGTGTAGTGATTGAAATTTCCGAGCGTAGAGGAGTTGACAACAAGACTAGTCCCTATAAAGTAACGAGGGCTGATGTTGTAGATGATTGCCGCCCTGCAGTTGATAAGCAAGTCGGGGAAGTGGGTAAATTCTTCCATCTCCACGCCCTCTATAGAGATATTGTTATAATTATAAACAATGATAGTGGGCATGGCAGTAAGATGGAAGAGCCAATTGCGGCACACCAGATTGTAGCCATATCCACCGCCAATGGATATATTGAAAACCTTCAAGTGTATATCTGGGGCCTCAGCTGGAGCATCATCGTTGGTATGAACATTTCCTCCCATTAAAGAGAAGCCTGCCAACCACGAGCCTGCTGAACGTTTCTGAAAGTATGACTGCGTGAAGGCCGCAGGGTATGAGAATTTTCTATGATTGAAGATATAGCATGCCGTAAGATTCATTAGCTTCATCTTCAGGAAATTCTTGTCAACCTGCCACATCCGGTTCTTGGTTGTGATATCGCCCGATAGTGTGTTGGACCGTTGGTATTCGAAGTCTATGATGTAGCGGTTCGAAGAAGCGCTGACGGTCAGTTCGTAGTCCTTGTTGCGACCCGTCATCTTAGCAGGGTTCAGTGCAAATGAAGCTGCCAGTCCCATATAGCTGGCACCAAAGCTAAGCGTACCTCTGGGGTCGGTTGAAACATGGGCATGCGAGTCGTATCCGTCCGTCACATTCTTATAGCGGATAGAAGTACCTGAGAGATTTGCCCTTATCCTGAACAGAAACCTTCTGTCGGGCCGACAGATATATTGCGTATCGTAGGTGACCCTTTCGTACCTCTCACGCAACAGACTATCGGCCCGCAGGTAAAACTTCTTAAACTTACTCTGAGAGAAGGCAGTGCATACAACCGCCATCAGCATCAATATAACAACGCAAGTTCTTTTCAAACCGATTAATGAGAATCAGGCAATTCAATCCATTTTACATAACAGAAGTCCTGACGGTGCGGCAGGTGCTTGTTCTTAGGATACATACGAACGGCACTTCTATACTGTCCGGCCTGTCGGGGTGTAAGCATAGCCTCGAAGGTAAAGCAATTGCCTTCACGGCCAGTAACCTCCAGCGGTTCAACGGAGAAGATGCGCTCCACGCCATCCTTATCATAGGTGATGTTTACCGTTTCCAGTCCAACGGCATCGTCCAATCCCTGCTCGTCGATAACATACTTTATGTGGTACTTCTGACCCGTGCCACCACCTGATGCAGGGAAGTCCCACTCGGAACTGACTACGTGAATAGCATCCCACCGCGCTACCACAGTCTCCTTCCAATGAGCAATCTCCTTGGCCAGACGATAGCCGTCCTTGGCCAGCTCGTGGAAACGGCGAGCCTGCTTCACGTAGAATTTGCTGTAGTAGTCATCGAGCTGACGTTTCATCGTGTAGTGCGGTGCAATCTGGGCGATAGAGTTCTTGATAACCTTTATCCAGCCCTTAGAAATACCCTTCTTATCCCTATCATAATAAAGAGGTACAATCTCATTCTCAAGCAAGGCGTATATGGTGGCTGCATCCAACTGATCCTGATAGTCCTGATTCTCGTATGTACGTTTCTCGGTCAGTGCCCATCCGGCACCCTCGCGATAGCCCTCCAACCACCAGCCGTCCTTCACGCTGAGATTGACTACGCCATTCATCTCGGCTTTCTCGCCACTGGTGCCTGAAGCCTCCATCGGACGTGTAGGTGTATTCATCCAGATGTCAACACCCGATACGAGGCGGCGTGCCAACAGGAAGTCATAGTCCTCCACAAAGATAATCTTGCCCTGGAATTCAGGCCGCTGGCTTATCTCATAGATATGCTTGATGAGCCCCTGCCCTGCCCCGTCTGCCGGGTGTGCCTTTCCCGCAAAGAGGAAGATAACGGGGCGCTCAGGATTGTTAACGATACGACTCAGACGCTCCAGATTAGTAAACAGCAGATGGGCACGCTTGTAGGTGGCAAAACGACGACAGAAGCCGATAACCAGCGCGTTCGGGTTGAAACGCTCCAGCAGTTTGACTACGCGCGAAGGATCTCCCTGGTTCTTCAACCAGGTCTCCTTATACTGCTCGCCCACATACACAAAGAGTTTTTTCTTCAACTTCTGACGCACCGCCCATATCTCCTCGTCGGGACAGTTGTAGATAGCGTGCCAGATCTCCTCGTTCGATTGGTCGGTAATATGTCTTTCATCGAAGTACTTGGCATAGAGCTTACGCCATGCCGATGCACACCAGGTGGGGAAATGAACACCGTTAGTGACATAGCCCACATGGTTCTCTTCGGGGTAGTAGCCCGCCCAGATATTGGCAAACATCTTCTGTGACACCTGTCCGTGAAGCATAGAAACGCCATTCACCTCCTGACAAGTATTGCATGCAAAGGTACTCATACAGAACTTCTCGCTCTTATCATCAGGATTGGTACGTCCCATGCCCATGAACTCATCCCATGTGATACCCAACTTCCTAGGATATCCACCCATATACTTTCCAAAGAGTCCTTCATCAAAATAGTCGTGTCCGGCAGGGACTGGCGTGTGAACAGTATACAGAGAAGAGGCACGCACCAGTTCCATTGCCTGATTGAATGTCAGTCCCTCGTCAATATAGTCACACAGACGCTGCAGATTGCAGAGGGCAGCATGTCCCTCGTTGCAATGGTAAATATCCTTCTTGATACCCAGCTTCTTCAGCAGTAGCATACCACCGATACCCAACAAGATCTCCTGCTTTAGACGATTTTCCCAGTCACCCCCATAAAGGGCATGCGTGATAGGTTTATCGAATTCTGAGTTCATCTCATTGTCGGTGTCCAGCAGATAAAGTTTAACACGTCCCACGTTGGCACACCACACATAGGCATGCACCTGATAGTTGTTATAGGGCACATCTATCACCAGCGGACTACCATCCTTGTCGAGCTGCCGCACAATGGGCAATGAACCGAAATTCTGGCTCTCGTAGTTGGCAATCTGCTGACCGTCCATCGCCAGACTCTGGGTGAAATAGCCAAATCTGTACAGGAAACCTATGGCACACATGTCCACATTGCTGTCGCTGGCCTCCTTCACATAGTCACCAGCCAACATGCCCAGACCACCGCTATAGATCTTCAGAGCCGAATGGATACCATACTCCATGCAGAAGTAGGCCACAGAGGGACGTTTGCGATCAGGTTCCACGTCCATATACTCACGGAACTGGCCATAGATCTCCTGGATGCGTTTCATCAAGGCCTTGTCCTTCAGGATTTCCTCTTTACGTGAGAAGCTTAGACGGTCCAATAGCAGCACAGGATTATGTTTCGTCGTATCGTATAGCTCTGGGTCCAAGTCGCGGAACATGCCACGAACCTGATAGTTCCAAACCCACCACATATTACGAGCTATCTCTTCCAAACACTTCAACTCTTCAGGCAACGTAGCTTTAACGTTCAACGTCTTCCACTGCGGTGCATTTGCATAATCTGCTTTAATTTTCATGATCTTAAATTAATAAAGTGGATATTATAATTATTTTTCTATTCCAAGTGACCTGTTACACGCAGATACTCAGTCTCGTAAATCTTTAGCTGAGTCTGTGCCTCGATAAGATTGCTGCGTGCCTGCTGCCATTGAGACTGAGCATCCAGCAGGTCTGTCATGGTGCACAGCTGGTTATCGAACTTCTGACGCATGACACGCAAGTTCTCATCGGCCTGCTGACGCCCTACTATAGCAGTCTCTACCATACGCTGACCATCCGTAACGTTCTGTACAGCCCTTCGAACCTCTACACGCATGCCACGTTCGCTCTGCTGCAGTTGCAACTTCGAGTCACTAAGGTCAAGTTTTGCCTTCTTGACTTTCTTTAGTTCAGCCCCCCAATGGAAAATGGGCAAGCTAACGGAAAGAAGAGCCATGGGGTTACCACCGCCAATAGTATGGCTAATACTCATCGGATTACTATTAGGAAGGTTCAATTCACCCTTTAATTTTATATTGTCATAGTGCGAATAACGACCCACAACTGCAACCGTAGGCAGATAATTGGAACGTGACTTCTTTACCAGCACCTCGCTGGCTTTTACCTGCTGCTGGAGCAAAAGCAGGTCGGGGCGTGATGAGAAATCTTCACTGAGTTGTGATGCCATTGCGACAGACAGAATGGTATCTGTAGGGATAATCGTCTGTTCGAAATCAGTACCAATCACGTTTGCCAACGCCAAGCCACAGAGTTGTTCACCATTACGGGCTTTCTGTAACTGATAGCTGACCTCATTCTGCTTAGTGGCAATACGCAACAAGTCGTTTTCTGTTGCCATCTGAACATTGGTAGCCAGTTTCACCTGATCATAGAGATCCTGCATCTGTAAGGCGTATGCCTCCAACATCTGCACTTTCGAATGCACAGCTATGAGAGTATAATAGGCATTATCGACATCAGTAATAACTTGCATGCGAGTCTTACGCAGTTGTTCCTGACTGACGGTTTGGCCGATATTAGCCAAGCGGTTGGCAGATGTTATCTGTCCTCCAGCATAGAGGGGCAGTGTAACACTGACACCAGCCAGGTAGGTACCGCGTGTCTGCAACGAGAATCCCAAAAAATCCTGGTCTAACAGATCTATATTCTTCATATGGGCTAACGTAAAGGAGCCGTCCACCTTAGGAAGATACTGTGCAAAAGCTATCTGGCGATCCAACTTAGCCTTATCAACCGCATTGTTGGCTGTCTTTATTTTCTCGTTTTGTTCAAGAGCCAGACGACGGCAGTCCTGCAGACTCAGAGGCATCACCCTCTCCTGAGAAGAGAGAGGAGACGTTTCCTGACTCTGCGCAGAGAAACACAAGATTAATGTATAAAAAAACAAAAATATCTTTTTCATATTATCTGTCTGATATTTATTATTTTGGTCTATCTCTCCCCTTCGCCCATGTAGCTCCCTTCTCTCCCGGGAGCAGGGCTGGGGGAAAGATTTATTTTTTTACTTTGAAGATGGTTGAATACAAAATGGGAAGGAACACCAGAATGATGAGCGTACCCATGAAAAGACCAGACATGATGCATACGGCCATAGAACCATACATCGGGTCGCTAATAAGCGGAGCCATACCCAGAATGGTAGTCAGTGAAGCCATGATAACAGGGCTGGTACGACTGACGGTAGCATTCACAACAGCATCATAGGCTGGTAGCTTCTCCTCGTTACGCAGACGGTTAATCTCATCAACCAGCACAATACCATTCTTGATCATCATACCCACGAGACCCATGGCACCCAGGATGGCGATAAACGTGAAGGGCATTCCCAACAACAACAGTGCCGGCACAATACCCACAAGAATAAACGGCAGGCAGAATATTACGATGAGTACCTGCTTCCAGCTATTAAACAAGAGAAGCATGATAATCATAATCATAGCAAAAGCTATGGGGAACAGCTTCAGCAGTGAACCAGTGGCATCACCAGAGCTACCGCCCTCACCTTTCCATGACATGGAATAACCCTCGGGCAACTCAATAGCACTGATAGCCTTGCGTATGTCGGCCTCCACCTTCTTGGGAGTAGCATCATCCAGATTGGGATTCGGGTCGCACTCAGCCTGAATGGTACGCTGTCCATTACGACGGAAGATATAGTCCTCCTCCCATTCCAAGTGGATATCACTGTTGACGGTGCTCAGTGGAATACTGTTGGTGAGTTTACTCTCTATATCATCCACACTGGTGATGCCCATCATCACACCTTTGACATCATCCGAGGTAAGATGCAAGTTCAAGGTACTCCATACAGGGATAGTACTTATATTCTTAATCTTAGATCCATCCTCGTTACGCACCTGCATCTGAACAATAACAGTCTTGTCCTGATCACTGATGATACCCACGGGCATTCCATCGGTAGCAGCCAATAGCGCATCGGCCACGTTCTCGCGGTTCAGTCCGCTGCGTAAGGCATCGGTCTGCACATAGTTCGTCACGATAGACTTACCCTTGGGCTGCCAGTTGTTCTGCACAGAGTATGTATCTACGTATTTCGAATCACGCATAATAGCCTCGGCCTGATGTGCCAGACGACGCAAAACCTCGGGGTCAGGTCCCTGGAACTCGACCTCTACGGTGTGCGTGGTAGAAATACTGAAGTTATAGTTACGGAAACGGATATAGGCATCCGGATAAGCGGCACGCAACTGCGGGCGAATCTCGCGGATGGCTGCTTTCATGGTCTTGAAATCCTTGCAGTCCACAATCAGTTCGCCATCGTTAGTACCACCCGTGTTCATGGGGCGTACCAGACTGTATCGCACAGGCGAGGATCCCATAGTGGCGGCTACGCGATCTATCTTAGGATTCTTCAGCAACGTATCCGTTATGGCCAGAAGGTCCTCGCGCACACGGTCAGGACTGGTCTGGTCTGGCAAGTGGTATTCCACCACAAACTGGCCATAGTCGAAATCGGGGAAGAATACCTGCTTGACCTTTGTGTAGCCAAAAGCACTGAGTATCAGCAAGGCAACCATCACACATATCGAGGTATATCGGTAACCGATGAGTGTTCCTATCAGTTTACGCACGAAGGCCTGCATACGAGTATCCTTCACATCGCCATTGCCACCTTTCTGCTTCGAACGAAGAGGCATCCATGCCGCTACACACGATGGCACCTGTACCATGGCCATCACCCACGATGCCAGAAGTGATATACAAAGTACCAGGAACAGGTCGCGACAGTACTCACCTGCCGTGTTGGGCGACAAGAATGTGGGCAGGAACGTCAGCACTGCAATTACCGTGGCGCCCAGCATGGGCAATGCCGTGTTGTTGACTATATTATAAAGGTAAGACTTAGGTCCGAGTCCGCGTTTGCGATCCACCAGAATACCGTCCATCACAACGATGGCATTGTCCACCAGCATACCCATCGCCACAATAAATGCGCCCAGTGAGATACGCTGCAAGGTACTGTTGACCATAAGCAAAATTGGAAACGTGATGAAGATAGCAAGGACCAGACTGGTTCCGATAATCATACCGCCACGGAAACCGTAGGTGAACATCAGCACGACAATCACTATCAGTACGGATTCCAGTAGGTTGATAAGGAAGCCGTTCACAGCACTAGTTACCTGATCGGCTTGGAAGAATATCTTGTCGGTCTCGAAACCCACAGGCACGCGCTCCATGACGCCAGCCAGTTTTTCATCCACGGCCTTACCAACATCAGGCACAATGGCATCGTCGCTCAGTGTGATACAGATGCCCATGGCTGGCTTTCCGTTTACGAAGAAACCACCCGTCTGCGGTTCCTTATAATTACGTTCCACCGTGGCTATATCGCCCAGGCGAATCAGTTTTCCTCCTGTTGTGTGGATGTTCAAGTCGGCTATATCCTTCTCATTCTCCAGTTCATTGTTCACACGCAGCTGCAGGCGGTCGTCACCATTCTCGTAATTTCCGGCATTCACCGTTTTTCCTGCATTCTGCAAACCTATCATTATCTGGGTAGGAATCAGACCAGAACGGGCAAGTTTTTCCTTGTCGATGATGATGTTGATTACCTCTGAACGAGTGCCTATGATGTTGATGCGCTTTACACCCTTCACCGTCAGCAACTCACGGCGTACCAACTTGGCATATTTCTCCAGTTCTGAGTAGCTGTAACCATCGCCTGTAAAGGAATAGAACAGACCATATACATCCAACATATCGTCCACCACGATGGGCGGATAGCAGCCCGATGGCAACTTAGACTGCACATCATTGGTCTTGCGGCGCAGCTGGTCAAAATGTTGCTCCATCTGAGACATCTTAACTTTGTCCAAAAACTTCACGCCTATGATGGCCATGCCTGGACGGCAGTCTGTATTCAGTTCTTTTACATCGGCCAGCGTGCGGAGTTCATCTTCCATGACCTGCACGGCCTCCAGCTCTACCTCATGTGCCGTAGCACCTGGATAGACCAATACAACCGAGGCTTGTTTCACTGCTACCGCAGGATCTTCCAACTTAGGCATACTGATGTAACTGAATACGCCAACTAAGAGGATGCCTACAACGAAGCTCCAAAATATTGTCGGTCGCTTGACAAAAAATTCTGTCAGTGCTCTTGCGTTCATATTATATTCTTAATTATGAATTGTGACTTACAACAAGTCTCCAACGTTAGTGTTCTTTTGTGTAACGATTTTCACCTTATCACCCTCGTGCAGGGCCTTCACACCGGCTTTAACCACACGGTCTGTAGCCGTAATTCCACTCTCCACGACGGCCATACCTTCCGAATCAACACTGTTGGTCGTGATGGCATGACGCTTCACAATATTATTCTCTTCGACCACCCACACATAGGTCTTACCACCGTCCTCAAAGACAGCGTGGGCAGGGATAGACAAGCCACTGACGGCAACATCGCCCCCCATTTCTATGAAGACATCCACATTCACGCCAGCACTAAGATGACCATCAATAGAATATTTCACGGTAAAGAGCTGATTGGCATCTGCCTTAGCCAGCACACTCTTCTTGTGCAGATTATAACGTTCACCGGCAGCTATGCAATAGGCCTCGGTGGTGTTGCATAGCAATCGGTACACATCATCGGGAATGTTCACTTCCACCTCCATGTTGCGAATATCCAAAATATCCATCACGGGCATTCCTGCACTCACCATCTCGGAAGGATCGAAATTCACCTTCTGAACAGTACCATCTACGGGAGACGTCAACTGAGTATAGCTCAACTGATTCTTAGCATTTTGCAACTTTATGCGTAGCTGCTCCAGACCACTTGTGGCCTTCTCGAAGTCATTACCAGAGAGGCTGTTGGCCTCATGCAATTTACGCAGGCGTTCCACCTCGTTCTTTAACTGGTCATACTGTGTCTGTGCAGCATCTACCTGCAATTGATAATCCTTCGTGTCGAGGGTAGCCAACAGCTGTCCTTTCCTTACGTGCGCACCTTCCTTCACCAGTATACGCATAATCTGTCCGGGAGTACGGAAACTCACACTTACAGTACTATTTTCCTTTACTACACCTGAGAAATTCTTCACTACCGATTCCTGGCGATTCAGTGGCAACACAGTCATTACATTACGAACCTTTTCGGCATTTTCCTTTTTGTCGCCAGCACCACATGCTGTCAGTAAAACCGCTGCAGTTAGCGCAATAGCATTAGTCTTAATTAGTTTCATGTTTTGGTTCTATTTTGTTGTTTATTGTTTGGGCGTTTGGTTGTTTAGTCGTTTGGCGTGTTTGGCAGATTGGAGATTATAGCCAGCGGCCAATGCTCAACTGCGGCATATCCATATCTACGCTGCTCTTTTGAGTTAGTCTCAACGCTAAACTCTCCCCTGGGAAGAAAAAAATGGCCTTAGAATTCATATCCCAGATTCAGGAAGAAGTAGGGCCTCTTAGTATAGTTGCTATAACCGAAGGAGGCACCCACTGGGCCAAAGATCGTGTTATAGTAATAGGCTGCCTGCACACCGAACAGAACCCTGTTGTCGAACAGTTCTCCCAGTTTCTCTGCCTGCAAGCCACCGGCCAGACGCAGCAGTACATAATGGTTGTTTCCTATCCGCTGCTGCCCCTGCAACTGGGCTGCAACGAACTGCTGACCCACATACTCCATGTGACCAATGCCTGCAAAGGGCACTTGCTGCTCTATGTAACGACCGAACCAGTCGCCACCAATAGTGTTACGCAGGATGAAGGGTGTGTTGCTTCCAAAGAGCAAACGTCCATAGAGCATTGGCTGAAGAGTGAAACGCTTGCCCATAGTAAACGACATACGCCAGTTGGCACTCACTTCGTGCATACCGGCTGTCTTTCCTATCTTTTCACCATTGATGTCCAGTTCGTTCAGTCGAAGGAAGTCGCTGGTTACATAAGCATATTCAGCATTAAACCGGGCTCCGCGCGTAGGGAAATACCAACTATTCTCGCTATTATAATTCACGCGAGCGCGATAACTGAAGAAGTGTTCATTTTCCAGCGAGAAAGAATCGGAAGTGTCGGAACCCAGTTTGTCGCGATAAGTGAAATAATCCCAGTGCAATCCCATCTGCAGGTTAAAGTGACGCAGATCGAAATTAAAGGGTAGGAACTCGGCTTGCGACTGGAAATAACGGATGTTATAGTCCAAATCGCCATCCCTGTACACATCGACGTCGCTACGGCGGAATGTGTAGCTAAGCGTTGGACGGGTAAAACTGCGCGGATGGATGGTAATCTCACCTCGGGCCATCATACGCTTGCCCAGTCGCAGTGTAATTTCAGTATTGATGGGCACGGCCGTCTTCAGTGGGATGTCCAAGCCCAACTGCAGGGCGGCATGTTCCTCTATGTCGTAGCGGGCACCTATATGCAGCTGCACCGACTTGCGATTACCAGCCTCCAGGACAACACGCACACCATCACCATCAGGTATCAGTCGACACTCGGCTGTCTGATAGAAGAGGTCCATACGCATAGACGTGGTCAATTCCTTCTCTAGTTTAGCATCTATGCTATCCGTCTTATTCAAATTGAATTTCTGACGCAGAAAGCGCTCGGCAGGCGGCGTCATATTCTCAAAACTATAGCTCGTAACGTGCACCTTCTCGGTTAACACCTTCGGACGAAGCGGTTGTGGTATTTCCGGGCGAAAGGAATCGCTAACACCAATGCGTTTCTTCAGGGCCAGAATATCATCCCAGTGGCTCATGGCCATCTCCTCACCACGACGAATAAGTGTATCTATGGCGTTGAGTGTGAAACTAGCCGTTCCATAACCTTTGGTGTCTACTTGCAAGTGCAGGTCTGTAATGGAGAGGTTCTCCTCGACCTTGTTCTTACAATTTACATCAATAATCTGGTTCAGGATGCTCAACGTATTACCCAGGTCATCAGCCACCTTTGGAGGACCCTGCACGGTAACACCTATAATGATGTCGGCTCCCATCTCGCGGGCAATATCCGCGGGGTAGTTGTTCTTCAGTCCACCATCCACCAGCACCATGTCACCCAACCGGACGGGTGAAAAAGCTGCCGGTATGGACATAGAAGCGCGCATGGCCTGCGGCAAGCGTCCGCTATGGAAATCCACCTCACTATTGTCCACGATGTTTGTAGCCACACAAGCAAAGGGGATACGCAAGTCGCGGCTGAAATCCAACGAATCGGTATATCCTGTACAGAGACGACGGAACAGTTCACCCAGATTCTTACCCTTAATGATGCCGCCTGCATTCACATCGCGCTTACCTATGGTCATACCAGTCGTAAACAGATAGGTGTTCTGTTTCTGGCGATCACTCAAACTCTGGTTGCGCAGGTCTTCCTTGTCGGATATGACATAGCTCCAGTCCTGCTGACGTACCAAAGAATCGAGTGCGGTGGCATTATAGCCTATGGCATAAAGGCCGCCAATGATGCTACCCATCGAAGTTCCCGTAATGATATCTATAGGAATGCCAGCACGTTCCAGAACTTTCAGCACACCTATGTGCGCCATACCCTTGGCACCACCGCCGCTAAGCACAACGCCCACACGTTTTCTATGGACAACAGTACTATCCGGCTGCGCATTCATGGTGCTACTCAACAGTATAGCAAAGATTAATAACAAAAGTTTTTTCATCTTTCTATTGCACACTAATTGTTTCTCAGGTACAAAAATCGTAAAAAAAATCAAATTCTACAACCCTCAATCTTAAAATATGTCTTTTTCCTGCATCTTTTTATCAAAAGAAGCAGAAATCCGACAAAACAAATGGGCTAGATAAACTTCAAGAGTACCTTTAAGTGAAGCAGCATCACGACAACGTGCCATCCTACCGGCCATTATCACTTGTATGAGAGTGAAAGAAGGCATGAATCCTTAAAACAGGAATCGCCGAGATTTCCTTTTATGAGGTATCTCGGCGATTATATTTCTTACTGAGGGGTTGGCTTATTCAGCGGCGTATCTTATCTAAGACTGCGACCTATGGGACTAACCATCCTGGGACCACGAGTCCTGGGACCACGCGTCCTAGGACCACGAGTCCTAGCGCTAAGAATATAGTCGGACACCTCAGGGTCGTACGCTCTAGCAGCACTTTCATCCGGAAGAATATACTGGAAGTCATCGGGATCCGTAGGCTGGTAGAATATCTCCCACCAAGTAGGATCGTTATCGAGGTAATATATCATTACTTCGGTAACTCCGTCAGGAGAATAGTAGAGGTCGAGGGGTTTCAAGTCGGGGAACTGAATCTTGCCATGGTAAACATAGCCCTGATTCTTGAGCATCGTGCGCGCCACATCAGGTGACAGAGTGGTATCGTAACATACCATGAAGGAAACATTCAGACCAGTTCCGTCCCCTTCGTCGAAAACATAAGACTCAGTAATCATAGTGTCAGCTACACAGTAGCCTTTATACCATCCGTGGGGGTCCCAGTATTCCAACTCCTCATTTTCGTCCATCCACCATGTCTTGGCCTTGACATAGGCTTCAACCTCAGCCATAGAGGCACCCCATTTAATGCATGGATCACCAACGAGGATTCCGTTATCGCGGTCAGCCTTCCATGGGGTGAAATCCTCGTGTGAACCGAAGAAGGGAGGTTGCCAATAGAGATGATTCAGATCATAGTAATAAATATAGTTTTTGCCAGCAGTAACTACGTATTCTCCGGAAGCGATTCTTGAAGACTCTTCTGTTCCATCCTTATAACCATTCAGAGATAGGCTCATATCTTCGCCGCAATTCAGGGTGAAGTACATAGCTGCAGGTGCTCCGGGCTTGATGTCACAGATATTGGCAGAAGTGTCAGCATCCTTCATCACAACCCAGCGGTCCTCAGCGCTACGGGCAGGGTCAAGATAGAAGCCGCGATGAATATCCTGATGACCACAGTTCAGTTTCAAACTGGAATAATCCGATTGGGCTGTAAAGTTATCGACACGCACATCAACAATGCAACCCAACGACTTGAACATCAGACTAACCTGGGATTTGTTATCGCCAACGGTATAGGTTGTAGATGCATATCCAATGGCTGAGGTGAAGGGAAGTGCTCCTTCCTCCGTAGTCACTACATTTGCTGTGCTGAGTTGTTCCGCATTCATGAGTTTCCAAGACATTTTACCATCTTTTGTACACGTTGTCAGGAAGCCAACAACAGTATACTTACCCTTCGGCAAATTAGTAGGCTTAAAAGTCAGCGGGCTAATGGACGTGCAGTCTTCCTCTGCATACCACACCTGACTGCCAGACTGATCGTAGATGGCCAGACAACCATGAACATGATACTCACCCGTGGCCAACTCGGCCTTAATCTGATCAGTAATACCTAGCTCCTCGTAGAACGCAGCAGTGTTCGCATCAACTTCGTTCAGGAAGGGCATATTGCTCTCATCGTCTGAACAGGAAGTTATAAACATCAGTCCTGTCAATGCCATTGTAAAGACAAGTAAACAATGTATGAACAAATTTTTCTTCATAGTCATTTTTTTTATAATTATTACTTTAAAATTTTGATGCAAAATTAATAAATGGCGTCAACATAATACGTAAACGCGTGGGTGCAATTCCGTAAAAGAATGTTGCAAAAATGAAATGCCCAGAAAAACAATGAGTTAGAAACCCATACGACAGAGGTGACAAAGTCGGTGGGAAGAATGCCAACAGACAGGACTCGACGTCTGACAAATACCACATATGTTGATTTACAATTCAAAATATGGTGTGTTTATCGTTTTTACCTAAAATACGATTTTACGAGGACAAAGATACGATTTATTAAACGAAATGCAAAGGAAAAAGCAAATTTCTTGGTATTTCTCACGTTTTATACTACCTTTGCGGCGTAATACAAACAAAGAATATGGCAGAGAATAAATACATTACTGTAGCTTACAAGCTATTTGCCCCTATGCAGGGGAACGAACGCGAACTTATAGAAGAGGCAACCACCGAACGCCCCTTCCAGTTTATATCGGCCTTGGGTATGACCTTAGATGCCTTCGAGGCTCAGATTGCACCATTGGCTCCCGGAGCAGAGTTCGATATCAAATTGAGCCAAGAAGATGCGTATGGCCCTTTTGTTCCCGAAGCCGTCCAGAAAGTTCCTGCCAGCATCTTTATGATAAACGGTAAGATAGACACACGCTACATCTACGAGGGGGCCGTTGTACCCCTACAGAATGCCGACGGTGAACGCTTTAACGGCACTATCACAGAAATAACTGAGAAAGAAATTACTGTAGACCTGAACCACCCCCTTGCCGGAAAGGAACTGAATTTTGTAGGTAAGGTCTTAGAGAGCCGTGAAGCTACCAATCAGGAGATTCAGGATGCCCTGAACGTTATGACTGGCGGTGGATGCAGCGGTGGATGTGGCGGATGCAGTGGTGGTTGTGGAAGTTGTGATAGTGGAAGTTGCGGTGAAGGCGGCTGTGGAAGTTGCGAAAAGTAGCCTCCATTGCGCTAGCAAATTCTTCACTCTTCATTCTTCACTTTTCATTTAATCAGATGAACAGTTTCGGACAAATATTTCGCATAACCACCTTTGGCGAAAGCCACGGAGTAGCCGTAGGCGGTGTTATTGACGGCATGCCAGCAGGCATTGTGGTAGATGAAGATTTCATACAGAAGGAACTGGATCGCCGCCGTCCCGGCCAGAGTAAGCTAACTACGGCACGCAACGAGGCCGACAAGGTTGAGCTCCTGAGTGGCATCTTTGAGGGAAAAACCACAGGGCAGCCCATCGGTTTTATGGTTCGCAACACCAACCAACACAGCCAGGATTACGAGAATATGCGAAATGTGTTTCGTCCCAGCCATGCCGACTATACCTATACTCAGAAGTACGGCATCCGAGACCATCGCGGTGGCGGACGCAGCTCGGCCCGTGAGACCATCAGTCGTGTGGTGGGTGGTGCCTTTGCTAAACTGGCACTCAGCCAGATAGGCGTAAGCATTCAAGCCTACACCCAGCAGGTAGGCGACATCGTTCTACCAGGAACATACAAAGATTATGATCTGGCTCTGACAGAGAGCAACGATGTACGTTGCCCTAATGACACTTATGCTCAAAAGATGGCTGACCTGATAACAGAGGTCAAAGCTCAGGGCGATACCATAGGCGGTGTGATTGCATGTGTCATAAAGGGTTGCCCCGTAGGATTAGGAGAACCTGCCTTTGATAAACTGCACGCTTTATTAGGACACGCCATGCTCAGTATAAATGCCGTCAAAGGATTCGAATACGGGCAGGGTTTTTCCGGCGTTACCGAGCGTGGCAGCCAACAGAACGACAAACTGCACCCCCTACCCAACGGCAAGGTGGGATTTGCCACCAACAACAGCGGTGGTATTCAGGGCGGCATATCGAACGGTGAGGATATCTACTTCCGCGTAGCATTCAAACCTGTTGCAACCCTACTGATGGAACAGGACACCGTTAATACCGAAGGCCAGGCCACAAAACTAACAGCACGTGGCCGACACGATGCCTGCGTCCTTCCACGTGCTGTACCTGTTGTTGAAGCAATGGCAGCCATCACCATACTGGATGCCTATTTGCTACAACAAACAAAAACCATTTAAGATTAGTTTTCCTCTATTTGCTTTATGATATTATCGGCAGCATCCACAGCCTTGCAGTGGAAATAGTAGCCGATAAACAAGCCTATAGCTGCGCCAATCAGCAAAGGCAGTGCCATCATCCAATGGTTCACTCCTTCCGGAGCATTCTTCCATGCAAATTCATAGACTGCCCAACAGAACCATGGAATAAGCAGTGCAGGTGTAACATAGTGCAGCCACTGGTCGTATTGCTTACGGAACTTAGCCATCACGCGAGCCACTGTTGCCAAGTCTTCCGTCATCAGATTCATACGGTCAACAGGTCTGTGCACATAGTGCGTAGCGACAGCACAGAATAACATCATTATGCATGTAGCTATTATAAAAGCAAGACTGAACGTACCAGTACCCGACAGCATCAGATAAATAAAGATGCTAGCGAAGGCACAAAAATAAGACAGACGCTTTGTGATGTTAATAGCACCCTTTCCTGAACGCATTGTTTCACGGAGGAGGTGGTCATTGACAATTTCCTCATGGTCTAGTTTTTGTTTGAGCAACGTAATCTGATTACGCATCTCGTCAAAGTTCAATTCTTCCATATCTTATTTCTGCTTTAATTTTTCTTTAATTCTTACCAGCTTAACGCCTACATTCTTCACACTAATACCGATAACATCGGCAATCTCGTCGTAATTCATACCCTCGAGCCACATCATCACTAGAGCACGGTCTATCAAGTCCAGCCGCTGAATGCGCTCATGCAACTGACGCACCTGCTTGGTCTCGTGATCCTCATCGTTATAGAGGTCGATGTTCATAGACAGCGGCACCTTGGTTCCCTGCTTACGTTTCTTGCGGTCGGCCGAGATACAGGTATTCATAGCCACACGGTAAATCCACGTGCTCAACTTGCTCTCGTGGCGGAAAGATTCATATCCTTTCCACAAGTTTATAAGTGTCTCCTGGAAGAGGTCGCTCACCTCATCTTCATCGTTCGAGAACATGTAGCACACTGTGTAAATGGTGCTTTTATGCTCCCTGACCATCCGCGAGAATTCTTGTTCTTTTACATCCATCCTTATTTAGTTGACAGTTGTTATAGCGGTAGCAATTTTTCAATCTCACTCTTATGACGCAAACACTATCCTATTTGCTACACTTTTGGGGAAAAATTTTTATTTTTGAAAGACGCGTACATAATCAATCTCATACTTCATTGGAAAATCAGCAGGGTTCAGTTCCTTTACCCTTGTATCCAATGCTAAGTTCAGCAGCAGATATTGTTGGTAATGGAAGGGATTGATACCTGTTCCACTTGCCTTTCCGTTTATGGTACGCTTTAGGTCTATCTCGTTCAGCAGTTCATCATCCAAATACAGACGTATAAAGTTCTTATCCCAGTCCATGCGCCAAACATGGAAACGCTCTGCCCACGCAGGGTCGCGCTCAGTAAAGTGCGCAAGTGGTGTATAAGAAGAGTCCCACTCGGCATCCTCATCCGTATCACCAGCCCAACAAGCATTAGCTAGAATGGTAGGGACTCCTTTATGCTGATAATACTCCAGTACGTCAATTTCGCCGTTTCCAGGCCATGGATGCTCCATTCCCAGAAGCCAGATGGCAGGCCAGGCCCCTTTACAAACTGGGATGCGGGCACGAACTTCCAGTCGGCCGTACTGGAACGAATATTTACCTTTGGTAATCAGTGCAGCGCTTGTCCACTCGACCTTCTTGCGACTGTTGCGCCAATTCTTATTTCCCTCTTGATAGGCAGGACAAGGAAAATCAGCCGGGCGTGCTTCTATCACCAGATTGCCGTCGCGCACGAACGCATTCTCGGGAGCGTACCATTGCAACTCATAGTTACGAACAAAGCCCCGCTCATAGTCCCATTTCTGAGCATCAGGCCTTCCATCCACATCAAACTCGTCATTCCAGACAAGTTTCCACCCCTCCTTCTCCGTCTGCGCCGCAGCAAAGAGCGCATACATACTAGCCAATAGGCATATAGCAAATCCTTTCATAATAAACAATTTAAGTATGAATTCTGAATTACGAATTATGAATTATGAATTGACTAAGAACCTCTTCCACCACCTTGGGGAAGTATTTCATCTCCAACTGATGCTCCTTCTCCGCAATATCATCTACTGTATCCGATGATGAGAGAGCGACATGATACTGGGCGATGATTTCTCCCGAATCGCAGACCGGTGTAACGTAATGCACCGTCATACCCGTCTCAGTCTCGCCTGCAGCCTTCACCGCCTCATGTACGTGGTGCCCCCACATACCCTTGCCCCCATATTTAGGCAGCAAAGCAGGGTGTATATTGATAATCCTACGCGGAAAAGCCTCCACCAGATAATCGGGAATCAGTGGCAGGAAACCAGCCAGCACAATAAAACTAATACCATATTGCTGCAACAATGGCATCATCACATCAGCATCGTTCAGTTGAACCTTAGACACCACCGCCGTAGGCACTCCTAAACGTTCTGCCCGCACCAGCACATAGGCATCAGGCTTGTTGCTGACAACAAGAGCACAGCAAACATAGTCTGAATGTTCAAAATAACGAATCAGATTCTCGCAGTTTGTGCCGCTTCCCGATGCGAAGATGGCAATATTCTTCATTTCCAGTTCTGTTATGTACATTATATCAACTTGTGCAAAGATATGTAAAAAATCATTTCTTTATCAGTGGAACTTCAAAAAAACGTATTATTTTTACACTTAATGCATGTTTTATACACAAAACTCAGTTTTTCTGTAATCCCTTATACGCGGGTAGCAGTTTTTGAATTAAGAAGGAGACCTAGGAACGTCAGGGCAGCATTAAGGAGCAGGAGCTCGTAGCTGAAATGATAGTTCCAAAGGATGGGAGCCAGATAGTCGAGCAACACGCAGAGAACGGGTGAGAAGACAGCAACATAGGGTACGGCGCCATCAACAACCCTTCTGCGGGTGAAAAGGCCAAAACTAAAGAGGCCCAGCAACGGGCCGTATGTATAACCTGCCAATCGGTAAATGGTATCAATGATGGTTCCGCTTCCAGCCAAATGGAAAATGGCTATGCAAAGAGCAAAGGTTAAAGCTACTGCAGCATGAACAAGATAGCGAGTACGGAGAGCCCTTTGAGGATTGCCCCCCTCGCGCTCTACCCTAAGAATATCTATGCAGATGCTTGTAGTGAGTGAAGTCATGGCACTATCGGCACTGGAAAGTGCCGCTGCCGTAATACCTATGGTAAAGGGGAACACTACCAAAGTTCCCAGCACTCCACTGCCAACAAGCATGGGCAACAGGCGGTCGCCAGCCTCAGGAACAGTCAGCCCGCTCTGTGCAGCAAAGGTGTAAAGCAGCACCCCAAGGACAAGAAAAAGCAGGTTGACGGGCAGGATACAGAGACCATAAAGACACATATTCTTTTGAGCAGCACGCAATGAGGAACAGGTAAGATTCTTCTGCATCATATCCTGATCCAATCCGTTCATGACTATGGTTATGAACATGCCGTTGATGAACTGTCGGAAGAAAAACTGCGTGCTGGATGCATCCCAGCAGAACATCCGTCCCATAGGACTCTGGGCAATAATATCTGCAATGCCCAACGGCGTAAGATTCATTTTGCCTGAGACGACCCAGACTATGCAGCCTGTAGCAACAAGCATGCAGAAGGTTTGCAAGGCATCTGTGCGGATAATATTCTCAGTGCCGCCACGACGGGTATAGAGGAATATAGACAATAGCACGATGCTCACGGTAAACCAGAAGGGAAGCCCCAAGGGGAGGATGGCCATCTCGTGCAACACAGTGCAGGTAAGGAATAGGCGGGCAGCAGCTCCGGTTAGCTTGCTGAGGAGAAAGAAGGTGGCTCCCGTAAGGTGACTCCTACGTCCGAAACGCTCAGCAAGATAGCTGTAGATGCTGGTCAGGCGCAATCGATAGTAAAGCGGCAATAGAAGAAAAGAAATAAACACAAAACCGGCAAAGAAACCTAAGCACATCTGGATATAGGTCATGCCATTCTGATTAACCCAACCAGGCACACTTACAAGGCTCACACCGCTGATACTGGAACCTATCATACCAAAGGCTACAAGCAACCATGGCGACTTCCTTCCAGCTCGAAAGAAAGCATTATTATCTCCCGTTGACTTTGCCAACTTAGCCGAGAGAAATAACAACAGAATGTAAAGTGCAAGAGCGGAGAAAACCAGATAATTAGCCATATTTCAGAAAGAATATTGTTACAAAACGGAGAAATTACCACACACTGATATATAACGGAAGATGGTCAGAGTAGCCGCCCTTATAAACCGGACCTTGAAAAGTGCGCCACGGTGTGCCTTTTTCGGTAAGCAAAAAGGGAAACTTGGCAACATGAACCAGAGACTCACAACACGACTGCATGGAAGGAGAAACGAGCATATGGTCGATATACCCCCAGAGACCCTGATAGCAATACGAGCCTTGAGCTTTTTTGAGTTCTTTACGACGTTGCGGAACAAGGCTGACCAGACGTTGCAAGATAGGCTGGAAGATAGGATCCTTTGGCTCGGCATTAAAATCGCCCATCACAAGGATACGCTGGCCTTGCAGCTTGTCAAGAGCTTGGCAGAGTGTCTCTGCCGCCAGCATTCGGTTTCGCGTACTGGCCAGACTACCACCTGCCCGACTGGGGAAATGCAGCACAAAGACATGTAGTAAGGAATCGGTGCGAACCTGAGTTCCCCAAACATGCAAAATATCACGCGTAGGGCGTAATCCGCGTTCGGCAGAGGGAACTCTGACTGCTTCAGCCCCCTGAAGACGGAACAGTCTAGGCTGATAAAGCAGGCAACAATCTACACCACGTAGGTCTGGCCCCTCAAAATGTACATATTGATACCTCGCAGCACGCAAAGGAGAACGAGTGGTCAAATCATGCAAGACACTGTCATTCTCAATCTCGCACATACCCACCAACATAGGCCATCCGTCCTGCTCGGCAACAGCAGCCACCACACGTGCCAAATTGTCCAATTTCCTCCAATAGCGTCCAGGCGTCCAATGGTAGGTTCCGTTTGGTAGGAAATCAAAATCATTCTTCAATGTGTCATGTCTGGTATCAAAAAGGTTTTCCGCATTATACCAGAGAATCTTTTCTGCCCTAGCAGGGAAGAAACAAAGAGTAGATAACAGTGAAAGAATGTAAAAGAATTTCAACTTTGCAAACAGATAGAGTTACTGAATTTTCTGATCTCTTTTCTATACTGAAGAGCTTTGCCGCCGGTTGCTTCATTCAACAAAGCCCAAAAACGAGGACCATGATTCATTTCCAATAAATGAGTAAGTTCGTGCTGCATGATGTAATCCTGCAAGTGAAACGGCAGCATCATAAGGAACAGACTAAGGCTGATATTGCCCTTGCTGCTGCAACTCCCCCATCGGGAAACGCTCTTGCGAATGCTCACTTTCTGATAGCACAAACCTCGGGCAGCAGCCAGAGCTTGCAATCGCGGAGGAAGAAGGAGCTTGGCTTGCTGACGATAACGCTCTATCTCCTCGGGGCTGACATGGCGCTGATGAGCACGACGTTCTTCTGTACGTTGCAGCATAGACTTGAGACGTGGGCGCAACTCTTCTATAGCACGAAGCAAATCAGACTTGCGAGCCCCCACTGGAAAAGTACACACAAAAGCATCTTCCTGGCAACGGAAGACAAATCTTCTGGAACGCCTGTTACTGCGTAGCAAGATTCGTCCCAGCTCCGGATCCTCAATGTAAAACTCTGCATCTTTCATTTTCGGCAACAAAATTACAAAAAACAGATTAAACAGAACGTTAAAAATATGTTAAAGGATTGGAAAGATATGGCAAATTATGGGGTAATTCATATCTTTGTTTGATGATAACAAAGTTATCAACAAAAACTAAACAAAAAACCGACAAAACAAAAAAAAGAAAAACATATGGAAACAATGAACAAGGAGTTTGAGTTTAAAGGTGGCTACCTAAATGGTTTTCTGATGATTTTCATCGATATCCTGCTGTGGTGCGCCACCATCTTTTGTTTTATCCTAAGTATAGTGGAAGGAGAAGCTGGCCGGCCTATTGCCATATGGATTATCCCGACCATTATACTGTTAATAGCCAGTATTATCTGCTGCTGTGGTTTCAGCATGCTGGAACCCAACCAAGCTAAGGTTATGACATTCTTCGGCAAATATGTGGGTACTTTCCGTAAGACGGGCTTCTATTGGCTGAATCCATTTATGAGCGTTAAGAATGTCAGCCTGCGCGCTCGTAACCTAAACGCTGAGCCTATCAAGGTAAACGATAAGACAGGTAACCCCATTCTGATAGGTCTGGTAGTGGTATGGAGACTGAAGGACACCTACAAGGCCATCTTCGACATTGACACGGACGTCTCTAACACAGCAGGTGCCCAGGTTGGCAACTCGGCAACAGCCAGAATGAACAAGTTCGAGAAGTTTGTTGCCGTGCAGAGTGATTCTGCCCTACGCGAGGTAGCTGGCATGTATGCTTATGATAATGAGGACACCAAGGAAAACGAGATAATAACATTGCGGAGTGGTGCCGCAGAAATCAATGACGTGCTGACCGACAAGTTGAACGAACGGTTAAGCATGGCAGGCCTTGAAGTGATGGAGGCTCGCATTAACTATCTTGCATATGCTCCTGAAATTGCGGCAGTTATGCTTCGACGTCAACAAGCCGCTGCCATCATCACAGCTCGTGAAAAGATTGTTGACGGAGCTGTCAGCATGGTGAAGATGGCACTGGACAAACTCTCGGAAGAAAGCATTGTGAACCTAACCGAGGAAAAGAAGGCTTCTATGGTCAGCAACCTGCTGGTAGTTCTTTGTGGCGACGAGCCCGCACAACCCATTGTAAACTCAGGAAGCGTGTGAGAGGGAAAATGAAAGAATGAAAGAATAAAAGAATGAAAAAAAATGCCCAAAATCTAGTGTCATGAAAAAATTACTTATAATATTTTCGTGCTGGTTACTGGGATTAGTACCCAACATGGCACAACAGCGCAAGATAGCTGATGTACAGCATCTGGCTGACTCCATCCTGAACCGCCCCACAAGATTTGGGAAGAGAGTTAAGACAATAAGGACACAAAGAATTATCGCTGCATCCGAACTGAGGAATGCTCAACAAAGCGGTTTCTATATCTGCGATGCGGGAGACGACGGCTACGCAGTCATCTCGGCTGACGAAAGGATGAACCCCGTATTGGGCTTCTCGCAGAACAGAAGATTTGACACCGACAATATCCCTGCCGGATTACAGGAACTGCTGAGCAGCTATACCCGAGAGTATGAGGCGCTGACAAGTGGAAAACCCGCCAGACTGGTAACACGAAGGATTGAGGGGGTGAAGGAACAGGTGGGACCGCTGTTCACAACACAATGGGGACAAGGCACCCCCTTCAACACCCGATGCCCCGAACTGAACGGAGAAAAATGCATAACGGGCTGTGTGGCTATCAGCACCTCTCAGACATTATATTATTACCAATATCCAGACTCAGCTACAGGAACAGTAAACTACGTTTCCAAGACCAACAAGATTCCCATACAGGAAGATTTATCGACTTTCAAGTTCAACTGGCCTTATATCAAAAGTAATTACAAAAACGAGGCGACCACAGAAGAGCGCAACGAGGTAGCCAACCTGGTTTATGCTTGCGCCGCAGCCGTGCAAATGGACTTCGGAATAAAAGAGAGTGGAGCCACAAGCATCAATCAAGTAAAAGCATTGGTAGAAAACTTTGGGTACGACCCCGATATAGCCTGTATACGCAAGGACTACACAACAACCAACGAGTGGCAGACACTGATGCTAAATGAGTTAAACAACGAACGCCCTATCATCTATTCCGCCAAATCACCGACAGTTGGCGGGCACTCGTTTATCGTCGACGGATACAAAGCGGACGAAAACGGTTACCCCTTCTATCATGTAAACTGGGGATGGGAAGGTTACTGTGATGACTTCTACAAACTGAGTGCCATGGATGCTGACGGCGACGAGTACAGCCAAAGCCACGAGGCCATTATCTATCTCATGCCCGACAACAAGCAGAGAGACTCGGAAGTATTCTGGCAAGCACAAGACGCGATTCTAAAACCAGCCAGGATTAACCCCAAAGATAAACAGAACTTCACCATAACGCTTAACAACCTGTTCAACTACAGCTATAAAACATTTAATGGGAAATTTGAGTTTTATCTGGAGGACGCTAACCACAAAGAAATACTTGTGGCTACGCAAAATATATACAACGTACCTTTCTGCTACGGCATGTCGACTATGAGCGTAGATGCCACCCTTCCCGAAAACATAGCTGAGGGCGACTACACCCTAATCATACGCAGCAAAACAGCAGACAGCAATAAATATGAGACTGTAACATATTCGCCGCCCGTAATACTCACTGTAAGCAGCATTACAGAATATCATACTCCTAAAATGGCAGTAAAAGAACTGACTAACAAAGGAGAAGACTGGAATGGGTTATCTATGGCAACATATGCCACTTACCCCCTCAACACAGATCCTATGCCCTTTACTGGGTGGTTACAAATGGCGGTAACCAACGAGGAAGGGAGTATTCTTCTTCACTTTGGAAGTGTTTACTACATCAACGGCTTGGAACAAGGCCAGTATTTGAGAAAAGGCATTACATTTTCAGGTCAGCTACCCGATAACCTAGACGATGGCAAATACCATCTGTGTCTGGCAGCGAACCAAAACGGATATCTTGAATGGGGAAAGGTAACCGGATTTAATGGGGAAGATTTGAGCATCCCCTTCTTGTTAGAAGACAGAAAGATTACCTACCCAGAACCCGAGTCCGAGCCGATTGAGTACTACGCCAACCTTCAAGCTACGGATATGAGTGTAAAATCCTTCGACCCCTATACCAGACAAATAGATATGCAGATGACCAATGTCATTAACCGTGGAGACGACCCATTCAAAGGTGTATTCTCCATGGTGGTTTACGACGAAAAAGACAGTCTGTTAACTGAATTTGGAGAGACTGTGAAGGTTAATACAGAACTTCCAAGGAACAACTATTTTACCGATTATTTCAATTTCAGCGGGAACCTTCCTAATGAACTAACAGACGGGGTCTATACCGTCAAAATTGCCGCCAAACAAAATGGATGCATCGGATGGAGTCCCATTAAAGGCTGGAATCTGCAAGGCACCTGGAACATTGACTTACACTTTGACTTCCACATCATGAACAACATAATGTACGATACCGATGGATATACTTCCATTGAAAACGTAAGAGTGAAAAGTGAAAAATCAACAGATGCCATCTATGATTTGAGCGGTCGAAAAGTCAACTCTCAACTATCAACTCTAAACTCTCAACTAAAGAAGGGTATCTATATTGTAAATGGCAGAAAAATAGTGAGGTGAAGTTTTCCCCCAACATAGTTGGGGAATTGCAAGATTATTTGTACCTTTGCACCCGTTTTTCAATAGATAGATAAAAAGATGAATATACTGGAACTGAGCGAACAGGAAATTGTTAGGCGTAACAACTTGCAGCAGTTGCGCGACTTGGGCATCGACCCCTACCCTGCTGCTGAATATCCCGTAACTGCATGGAGCACGGATATCGTAAAAGACTTTACAGACCTGCCTATCATTGGCAAGGACGAAGAAGGTAATGATGTACGTGAGACCGCAACACCCGAAAACAGCCCCATTGTAAGCGTGGCTGGCCGTATCATGAGCAAACGTATCATGGGTAAGGCTGCCTTTGCAGAACTGCAGGACTCCAAGGGTCGCATCCAGGTTTATGTACAACGTGATGCCATTTGCCCCGACGAGAACAAAGACCTTTACAACATTGTCTTCAAGAAGTGTCTGGATCTGGGCGACTTCATCGGAGTAAAGGGATATGTTTTCCGCACCAAGACAGGTGAGATAAGCGTGCATGTAATGGAGATGACGGTACTGAGCAAGAGCTTGAAGCCACTGCCCATCGTAAAAACAGATGCTGAAGGAAATGTATTCGACTCGTTCGACGATCCAGAGCTTCGCTATCGTCAGCGCTACGTAGATCTGATTGTTAACAACGGTGTAAAGGAAACCTTCCTGAAACGTGCCACCATCATCCGAACCATGCGTAAGATTCTGGACGATGCCGGCTATACCGAAGTCGACACACCAATTCTGCAGAACATTCCTGGCGGTGCCAGTGCACGTCCTTTCATGACACACTTCAACGCCCTGAATCAAGATATGTATATGCGTATCGCTACAGAACTTTACTTGAAGCGTCTGATTGTTGGCGGCTTCGAGGGTGTGTACGAGATGGGCAAGAACTTCCGTAACGAAGGAATGGACAAGACCCACAACCCCGAGTTTACCTGCATGGAGCTATACATCAGCTACAAGGACCTGAACTGGGGTATGGGCTTCACAGAGCAGATGCTGGAACAGATTTGTACAGCCGTAAACGGCAAGCCTGAGGTGGAGATTGACGGCAAGATTATCTCGTTCAAGGCTCCCTTCCGCAGACTGCCCATCCTGGATGCCATTAAGGAGAAGACTGGTTACGACCTCTATCCCATGAACGAGGATGAGATTCGCGAAGTGGCCAAGAAACTGAATATTGAGGTAGACGAAACCATGGGCAAGGGCAAGTTGATTGACGAAATCTTTGGCGAGACTTGCGAAGGCACATTCATCCAGCCCACCTTCATAACAGATTATCCCGTTGAGATGTCCCCCCTGACCAAGATGCATCGCAGCAAGCCCGGCTTGACAGAGCGCTTCGAGTTGATGGTTAACGGCAAGGAATTGGCTAACGCTTATTCCGAGCTGAACGACCCCATTGATCAGGAGGAACGCTTCAAGGAGCAGATGCGTCTATCCGAGAAGGGAGACGACGAAGCTATGATTATCGATCAGGACTTCCTGCGCGCCCTGCAGTATGGTATGCCTCCCACCTTTGGTATTGGTATTGGCATCGACCGCTTGGTAATGTTGCTAACAGGTAAGTTCCAGATTGGTGAAGTAATGCTATTCCCACAGATGAAGCCGGAGGTTAAAGCTCCACGCGATAAGGACGAATTGTTCCTGGAGAAAGGTATTCCAACCGAGATTATACCTATTTTGCGCAAAGCCGGATACAATCTGGTAAGCACGCTGCAAGGTGTAGCTCCTGCCAAAATTCAGCAGCAAATTATTGAAATTGTTAAGAAATATAAGCTGGAAGTAGAAAAACCCAGCCAAGATACTATAGCAACTTGGACAGTTTAGGAAAAATAGCCGTATTAGGCGGAGGAAGTTGGGCGACTGCTATTGCCAAGATGCTGTTGGAGAAGAACGACAGCATATGGTGGTATCTGCGCAGAGATGACCGTATAGAGGACTTCAAACGCTTAAAGCACAACCCAGCTTACCTGACAAGTGTTCTGTTTGATGTTAAAAGGATTAACTTCAGCAGCGATATAAATGAGGTGGTGGAAGAAGCTGACACACTCATCTTTGTTACACCATCACCCTATCTGAAAGGCCATCTAAGGAAACTTTACACAAGACTTGACAATAAATTCATTGTCACTGCCATCAAAGGTATCGTTCCAGATGAGAATGTTATTTGCTCGGATTATTTCAACCAAGTGTATAACGTGCCCGAGGAGAATCTGGCTGTGATAGGCGGACCCAGTCATGCCGAGGAAGTTGCGATGAACCGTCTTACCTACTTGACTGTCGGATGTGCTGACCAGAAGAAAGCAGAAGCGTTTGCCGAAATGCTGGCAAGCGATTACGTAAAGACCAGCACCAGCAACGACGTAATTGGCATTGAATATGCATCAGTGCTGAAAAACGTATTCGCGATAGCAGCGGGTATCTGCCATGGGCTGAAGTACGGAGACAACTTTCAGGCAGTGCTTATCAGCAATGCAGCTCGCGAGATGAAGAATTTCCTGAATACCATCTACCCTATAGAACGCAATATCACCAACACGGTGTACATGGGCGACCTTTTGGTTACCGGATATTCTCACTTTAGTCGTAACCGTGTATTTGGCACGATGATCGGACAGGGGTACAGCGTAAAAAGTGCTCAGTTAGAGATGGAAATGGTAGCAGAAGGATACTATGGTTGCAAATGTATGAAGGACATCATACAACACATAGGTGTGGATATGCCCATCGTAGATGCTGTGTATAACATTCTGTATGAACGAGCCCGTCCGGAAAGGGAGATTAAGAAACTATGTGGGGTGCTAAGCTAACCCACTTATTATATATAAGGTAGAGAAACAAAGGTTAAAAGGTAACATATTATGATTAAGTTAGACATTTCAAAGGCACTGGTTAGTGCCGAAAAAGTAGCTGCCTTCGAAGGCAAAGTAACAGAAGCTCAGCAGGCACTGGAGAATGGAACATGTACCGGTAACGATTTCTTGGGTTGGTTACACCTGCCCAGCAGCATCAGCGCAGAGTTTATGACCGAACTACAGACATGTGCTCAGACGCTGCGTGAGAATTGCGACACTGTAGTAGTTGCCGGTATTGGCGGTTCTTACCTGGGCGCCCGTGCTGTAATTGAGGCATTGAGCAACAGTTTCCAGTGGCTTACTAACAATGGAGAGAATCCTACCATCCTGTTTGCAGGTAACAATATTGGAGAGGACTACCTGTATGAGTTGACAGAGTACCTGAAAGGCAGAAAGTTTGGTGTTATCAACATCAGCAAGAGCGGTACTACCACAGAAACAGCCTTGGCATTCCGTCTACTGAAAAAGCAATGTGAGGAGCAGCGCGGTAAGGATGTGGCCAAGAAGGTTATTGTTGCTATAACTGATGCCAAAAAGGGTGCTGCCCGCACTTGCGCAGACAAAGAGGGCTATACAAGCTTCATTATTCCCGATAATGTAGGTGGTCGCTTTAGCGTACTCACACCTGTAGGTTTGCTACCCATTGCCGTAGCAGGTTTCGACATTGCAAAATTGGTAAAGGGTGCTGCCGATATGGAGATTGCAACAGCCAACAACGTTCCCTTCAATGAGAATATTTGTGCCCAGTATGCAGCTGTACGTAACGCGCTGTATCAGGAGGGCAAAAAGATTGAGATCCTTGTGAACTTCCAACCTAAACTGCACTTCATGAATGAATGGTGGAAGCAGTTGTTCGGAGAATCAGAGGGCAAGGACCTCAAAGGTATCTTCACTGCGGCAGTTGATTTCAGCACCGATCTCCACTCTATGGGTCAGTGGATTCAGGAAGGTGAGCGTACTATCTTCGAAACTGTAGTTAGCATCGAGGAGCCAGAACACAAGCTCTTGTTCCCCAGCGACGAGGAGAACCTTGACGGTCTAAACTTCTTGGCTGGCAAACGTGTTGACGAGGTAAACAAAATGGCAGAGTTGGGAACTCAGTTGGCACACGTTGACGGCGGCGTTCCCAATATGCGTCTGATTGTTCCACGTCTTGATGAGTATAATCTGGGTCAGATAATTTATTTCTTCGAGAAGGCATGTGGTATCAGTGGTTTACTGTTGGGTGTTAACCCATTTAACCAGCCTGGTGTTGAGGCATACAAGAAGAATATGTTTGCTCTGCTTGGCAAACCTGGTTACGAGAAAGAAACAGAAGCAATCAAGGCTCGCCTTGCTCGCTAAAATTAGAGAATAGAGATTAGGGATTAGAGGTCGAAACTCTAATCCCTAATTCTTAATCCATAATTCTTAATTCAAAGAAATGACAAAAGCCGTCCTGTTTGATATGGATGGCGTGTTGTTCGACAGCATGCCCAACCACGCTTATGCATGGAGTCATGCCATGACTGAATTCGGTCTGGCAATGACACCAGAAGAAGTGTATATGAATGAAGGACGAACGGGTAGTGCTACCATCAATATGTTGGCCCAACGTTTCTGGGGACGAGATGCCACAGAAAAAGAAAAACAACTTATCTACGAGGCCAAGAGTAAGGTCTTTAACACTTGCCCCGAGGCTAAACCTATGCCCGGAGCACTGGAAACGCTAAAGGCGGTTAAGGAGAAAGGGTTAAAAATAGTCTTGGTTACAGGTAGCGCTCAAGCTTCGCTACTGGAAAAGTTAGAACGAAGCTACCCAGGTTTCTTTCACCGAGATTTAATGGTAACAGGCTTTGATGTCAAACTGGGGAAACCCTATCCGGAGCCTTATCTGAGAGGTCTGCAAAAAGCAGGCATTAAACCTGAAGAAGGCATTGTGGTGGAGAATGCGCCCTTAGGCGTACAGGCAGGCCATGCAGCAGAAATCTTCACCATAGCCGCCAACACGGGGCCACTGGAAGACAAGGTGCTAAAAAATGCCGGTGCAGATATTGTACTGCCCGGCATGATAGATGTTGCCAGATTCTTCTCAGACTGATGTATCTTCTTCCTCTATATCTGGAGCCATATCAGGCTCCAAGGTAAAGCTTCCATCTGGGCCAACAGTTAACAAAAATGGCTCTGACATATCACTTTCGGGATAACTTACACATACACCGAAGGTAAGTTTCCCCTCTTTGGCTGACATAAAGCGGAAACCATCAAGGATTCCGTTCTTACGGAAACTGTCATCCAGTTGTGAACCAAAAGAGAGCTTGGTAAAACGACGACGGAAAAAACTTGATCCATCGCGGACAATCGTCAAGTCGTAATAATTATCCACAAACTTATCGCCATTCTCGTCTACCACAACCTTGAGGGAATCATCAGCCTGACGGTGTATAGTATAGACAAACAGATGATTACCCAATGTAACACTGTCTGTAAGATCGTAATCCTTCATTCGGTGTTCACTGACCTGCTGTTCTGCATTGGCTGTACTCTGCCCATCTTTCTGCCCCGCTTTATCATTACAGGCACAAAAAGCAGAAGTTATAATGCAAAGGCATAAAAGTTTTCTGATTTTCATAACTTAACTTTCTTCTTAGCACCCTTAGATTCATTTTGAACACGATCCAAGGCTGTTACGATGTAAACATAAGGAGCCCTTCCACCCTGATAAGTAAGAGGCAAATTCGTCTCACGTGTGATACAAAGAATATGAGAAGTATCTTCCAAATCTATCTTCTCGCCCTTCAGGAAACGGTATACGACATACTGAACAGCCTCATCCATAACTGTCTTTGCCTTAGGAGCCGTCCAAAAAAGTATAGGACCATCTTCTGTCCATACGATAGCAGCCTTGCGTGGCTTACCAGGAGCCCTGTTGTCAATCCAAGGCATCTTGGGCTGCAAAGCAGGAGTGTTGTGATATACCTGACGAAGCATTGTCTGATAATTTCCGGGATTCTCACATACTGCTGCAGCATACCATTGACAACTACCAAATATACCCGGCAAGCTACGCTGCAACATGTACTTTCTGGGCATCTGATGAGAGACTGGATTCTGAGGATCTGGAGCCTTTACGGTACGCAAAACATCCTGTCCAATGTAAAGAGGACGCTTGCCAGCATGAGCACTCCACCAGTTGATGAGTGTTTCATAATCAGCTGTCTTATGACCAATCTCCCAATATAGCTGAGGAATATTATAATCTACCCATCCGTTCTCCACCCAGGTAAGCACATCGGCGTAAAGGTCATCATAGTTCTGCAAGCCATTGGTTGCACTGCCGTTAGGATCATTCTTCTGATTGCGGTAAATACCAAAGGGAGAAACACCAAACTTCACCCAGGGTTTTACGGAACGTATCTGCAAACACATCTGCTGAACAAACTGGTTCACATTCTGGCGACGCCATTCGGCACGGTCCATTCCCTTACCGTAAAGAGCATATGAATTATCGTCAGGAATAGCCAAACCAGCCACAGGATAAGGATAGAAGTAATCATCAATATGAATGCCATCCACATCATAGCGGCGAACAATATCACAAGCTACTTGACATATATAGTTGCGATTCTCGGGATAACCAGGATCAAAGAGCATCAGCCCGTCGTAATCAAAGAAGTGATTTGGATGACGGAAATACTCGTGCGTATTGGCTAACGCCGTAGTACCTTTTGTCTTTGCACGATAAGGATTTATCCATGCATGCAACTCCATATTACGAGCGTGACATTGCTCTACCATCCACTGGAGAGGATCCCAGTATGGATTGGGAGGAGTACCTTGCTGTCCTGTAAGATAGCGGCTCCAAGGTTCCAACTCGCTGGGATACAAGGCATCGCCCTCACATCTTACTTGAAAGAAGATGGCATTGATACCATCCTTCTGAAGGTCATTCAGCTGACTTGTCAGTACCTGTTGCATGCGGTCACGACCCATGCCCTGAAACTGACCATTAACACTCTGAATCCAAGCTCCTCTGAACTCCCTTTTAGGGTTCTGAGCTACTGCTGACACTGCTATAAAAAGCAGCAGAATAAACCATTTGTTCTTCATATCGGTACAAAAATACAAAAAAAATCTATACATATCCTAATTATATGCATTCTTTTTTATAATTTTTGACTAACGTCGGGGGTACTTTCGCCCAGATATAAAAAGAAAATGTCTTTTCTTTTGTATTTCGCACGCTTATTTGTACCTTTGTGGACAATTTCCTAAGTATGACTACTAAAAAGACACATAGACCCAGCGTTCTCCTTATTTACACAGGAGGCACCATAGGAATGAGAGAGAATGCTGAGACAGGCGCATTGGAGAATTTCAATTTCGACCTTCTTTTGGATGAAGTTCCCGAATTGAAACGCTTCGATTATAAAATTCATGCCTTTACGTTCGACCCTCCTATTGACTCCAGCGACATGGGATTGGAGCACTGGTCGCGTCTGGTAAAAATAATCGACAGCAATTACGACCTTTTCGACGGATTTGTAATTCTGCACGGAACAGATACTATGGCCTACACGGCTTCTGCACTGAGTTTCATGCTCGAGAATCTTGGAAAACCCGTGATCCTCACCGGTTCGCAATTACCTATAGGAAAGATACGAACCGATGGCAAGGAAAACCTTATTACAGCTATCGAAATTGCAGCAGCACAGCACAAAGACGGAACACCCATTGTGCCAGAGGTTTGCATATACTTTAAGGAAAAACTTATGCGTGGTAACAGAACCACCAAAATTAATGCTGAACAGTTTAACGCCTTCCGTTCGTTTAATTACCCTGATTTAGCTACTGCGGGCATGCAGATAAAGTTTAACGAGGCAGCCATCCGAAAGCCAGACCCCACAAAACCATTCAAACCGCACTATCTTGTAGACCCCAACGTGGTAGTCCTGACACTTTTTCCTGGCATTCAAAGGAGTCTGGTTCATTCCGTACTGAATATCCCCGGACTAAAAGCCGTGGTGATTCGAACCTTCGGTGCAGGAAATGCTCCTCAGTTGCAATGGTTCAAAGAGGAATTACACGATGCCAATAGTCGTGGCCTACTATTGGTGAACATTACCCAATGTCAGGCAGGATGCGTTCACATGGGACTTTACGAAACCAGCTTGCCACTAATAGAGGCTGGCGTGGTTAGCGGTTACGACAGTACGCCAGAATGCGCCATCACAAAACTGATGTTCCTTCTGGGACACAAAATGCCCAAAGACAAGATTCAGGAGATGATGGACAGCAACCTGTGCGGGGAGATTACGAAATAAAGTTGAGTGATTCGGGATTTATACTGAGAATGGAGAATAGCATAAAGATAAAAGGAGCGAGGGTTAATAACCTGAAGAACATCGACTTGGAAATTCCACGCGATAAGTTGGTGGTCATAACCGGACTCAGCGGAAGCGGAAAGAGCAGCCTTGCCTTTGATACGCTTTATGCTGAGGGGCAACGCCGTTACGTCGAGAGCCTTTCTGCTTATGCCCGTCAGTTCTTAGGCAGAATGAATAAGCCCGAATGCGACTACATCAAAGGCATCCCCCCTGCCATTGCTATCGAACAGAAGGTTACTAGCCGAAACCCTAGAAGTACCGTAGGAACAAGTACTGAGATTTATGAATACTTACGCCTGTTATTTGCCAGAATAGGTCGAACCTTCAGTCCCATCAGCGGCGTAGAAGTCAAGAAGAACACGACAGAAGACGTGGTTAAAAGCATGCTGGCTCAGCCCGAAGGTACCAAGTTTATGGTGCTCTGCAAGCCCAAGTCTAGCATTAGTATTCTTACACAGCAAGGCTTTAGCCGTCTACAGGTAAACGGAGAAGTTGTCCGTATTGACGAATATACGCCCAAGGAGACTGACGAGGTTTATTTGGTAGTAGACCGCCTTTCGGCAAAGAACGAAAAAGATGTCATAGCGCGTTTGGTAGATTCTGCAGAGACAGCCTTCTATGAAGGTGGTGGCGATATGCAACTTCGGTATCTTCCTGATGGCAAAACAGAGCAATTCTGTACCCGATTTGAGGCTGACGGCATGACTTTCGAGGAACCTACCGACAATCTTTTTGCTTTCAACTCACCTGTCGGTGCCTGCCCCGAATGCGAGGGATTCGGAAAAATCATGGGCATAGACGAACACCTTGTTATCCCTAACAGTGCACTTAGCGTTTATGACGGGGCCGTTGTCTGTTGGCGAGGTGAGAAGATGGCAGAGTGGAAAAATTGGTTCATTCGCTTTAACTCGGAGCGCGGATTCCCAATTTTTAAGCCTTATTTTGAACTGACGCAAGACGAGAAAGACTGGCTCTGGCACGGAAGTCCGATCCAACATGCACCAAAAGCAACAGGGGGTATTCAGATTCCGAAAAACTGGACACTTGCACCTGAAGAGAAAGAATGGGGCATGGTCTGTATAGATGAATTTTTTAACTACCTACGTGAAGGACAATATAAAATACAGAATCGTGTGATGTTGGCACGTTATAGGGGCAAAACGACTTGTCCCAAATGTCACGGCACACGCCTAAAACCAGAGGCTAGCTATGTCAAGATATGCGGCAAAAGCATTTCAGAACTGGTAGAGATGCCTGTCACAGAACTGCTTCCATGGATAGAAAACCTGCAACTTACGGAAAATGAACAACAAATAGCAGGACGTATACTCACAGAAATAAAGAACCGTCTGCATTTCCTTCTGGATGTTGGGCTGGGGTACCTTACAATGAACCGCCTTTCCAACTCACTTTCTGGCGGAGAGAGCCAGCGTATCAATTTAGCAACATCTCTTGGCAGCAGTTTGGTGGGCAGCCTATATATTCTTGACGAACCCAGCATAGGTCTACATAGTCGTGACACAGACCGGCTTATTCATGTTTTAAAAGAATTACGAGATCTGGGCAATACCGTTATTGTCGTAGAGCATGACGAAGACATCATGCGTTCAGCCGACTGGATTATTGACATCGGTCCTGAAGCAGGCCGATTGGGGGGAAATATTGTATGGCAAGGAGACCCGAACAATTCGAATAATATAAGCACACTGCAGTCCCACACGCTGGCTTTTCTGAGCGGAGAAGATCGCATAGAGGTGCCTTCATCACGACGCCCATGGAATAACTATATAGAGATAAAAGGAGCCAGAGCCAACAATCTGAAGGGCATTGACGTACGTTTCCCCCTTAATGTCCTCACCTGTGTTACGGGAGTTAGCGGAAGCGGTAAAAGTTCATTGGTGCGCGACATATTCTACAATGCCATGAAGCGCCACTTCGATGAGGTGGCAGAACGTCCGGGCGAATTCCTGGAACTTCAGGGCGATATGAATATGGTACGACACATAGAGTTCATCGACCAAAACCCCATTGGCAAAAGCACCCGCTCCAATCCCGTTACATATGTTAAGGCTTGGGACGAAATACGCAAACTCTTTGCCAACCAGCCTCTCGCAAAGCAGATGGGCTATACGCCAGCCTACTTCAGTTTCAATACCGAAGGCGGAAGATGCGAGGAATGTAAGGGAGAAGGCACCATCACCGTCGAGATGCAGTTTATGGCCGACCTGGTGCTGGAATGCGAAAGTTGTCACGGCCAGCGGTTCAAGCACGACATCTTGGAAGTCCGATACGAAGGGCAGAATGTAAGCGATGTGCTGAATATGACCATCAACCAGGCTATCGAGTTCTTCACAGAACACAAGCAGAAGAAAATCGTCTCTCTGTTGAAGCCCTTGCAGGATGTTGGCTTAGGTTATATCAAATTGGGGCAGTCCTCCTCTACCCTATCTGGTGGCGAGAACCAACGCGTGAAGCTGGCCTACTTCATAGGTATGGAGAAGCAACAGCCAACCATCTTCATCTTCGACGAGCCGACAACAGGTCTGCACTTCCATGATATCAAGAAACTCCTGACATCCTTCAATGCCCTTATAGAACGCGGGCATACCATAATAATAATAGAGCATAACATGGAGGTCATCAAGTGTGCCGACCATGTCATTGATCTCGGACCCGAAGGCGGAGAAGACGGAGGCAATATCATTGCATGCGGTACTCCCGAAGAAATAGCAAAATGCAAGCAAAGCTACACGGGAAAATATCTAAAAAAAGAAAAAAAGTTATCAGATTGATAACAACGTATTCAGAAAAAACGTAACTTTGCATGCCTGAACTAACCTACAGACAGGAAAACATATTTTAATATAAAGAGAATAACTTTAAAACATATTATTATGTATACAAAATTTCAAGAACATCTGAAGAAGGAATTGGCTGAGATTGAAGCAGCTGGTCTGTACAAGAATGAGCGTATCATTGAAAGCACTCAGGGAGCAGAGATTTTGGTCAAGGGTAAGAAGTGCCTTAACTTCTGTGCCAACAACTATCTGGGTTTGGCCGGTAACAAGGAACTTATAGAAGCAGCCAAGAAAGGTATGGATGCACGTGGCTTTGGAATGGCCAGTGTACGTTTCATCTGCGGATGTCAGGACCTTCACAAGAAACTGGAGCAGAAAATCAGCGAGTTCTTCGGCACAGAAGACACCATTCTGTATGCTGCCTGTTTCGATGCCAACGGTGGTGTTTTCGAACCCCTGCTCACTGATCAGGATGCCATCATCTCTGATGCGCTGAACCACGCCAGTATCATCGATGGTGTTCGTCTTTGCAAAGCACAGCGCTATCGTTATGCTAACGCAGACATGGCTGATCTCGAAGAGCAGTTGAAAGCCGCTCAGAAGAACCGCTTCCGTATCATTGTTACAGATGGAGTATTCTCTATGGACGGAAATGTTTGTCCTTTGGACAAAATATACGAGTTAGCCCAGAAGTACGATGCCATGGTTATGGTAGATGAAAGCCACAGTGCCGGCGTTGTTGGTAAGACCGGTCGTGGTGTAACAGAGCGTTACAACCTGCGCGGTAAGATCGAAATCCTGACTGGTACACTTGGTAAGGCCTTCGGTGGTGCTATGGGTGGTTTCACCACAGGTAAGAAGGAGATTATCGACATGCTGCGTCAGCGTAGCCGTCCATACCTCTTCTCTAACTCTATGGCTCCCGGCTTGGTTGCTGCCGGCATCCGCATGTTCGAGATGATGAGCGAAACCAACGAGCTTCAAGATAAATTGCATGCCAATACTGATTACTTCCTGCGTCGTATGCATGAGGAAGGTTTTGACTGCAAACCCTCAGAAAGTGCTATTTGCGCTGTTATGATTTACGATGCTGCCAAGAGTCAGCAGTACGCTGCTAAGATGCAAGAGGAAGGTATCTTCGTTACAGGATTCTACTATCCCGTAGTACCCAAGGGACAGGCTCGCATACGTGTACAGATTAGTGCAGCTCATGAGCGTGAGCATCTTGACAAGTGCATCGAGGCATTCAAAAAGGTTCGTGCCGAAATAGAAGGATAAGTTACAATTTAAATCCGTAAGTCTAAATATGAAAAGAATTCTTATTGTGGGAGCCGGAGGTCAGATAGGCTCTGAGCTCACCCGCAATCTTCGCGATATATACGGAGACGCAAACGTAATCAGTTCCGATCTACGTCCACTCAAAGGCGAGATTTATGAACGTGGTCCCGTAGAACGTATCGACTCCACACAAATTATGCAGATAGCAGAGGCTGTCAAGAAATACAACATAGACACCATTTATAATTTGGCAGCTATCCTTAGCGCCACAGCCGAATTGAATCCTATGCTTGGCTGGAATGTCGGTATCGGTTCACTTGTTAACTGCTTGGAGGTAGCCCGTCTTTTCGGATGCGCTGTCTTCACTCCAAGTTCTATCGGAGCTTTCGGTCCCAGCACACCACACGACAATACGCCCCAGGACACCATCCAGCGTCCGAACACAATCTACGGTGTTACCAAAGTTACCGGCGAGTTACTCAGCGACTACTACTATACCCGTTTTGGCGTAGATACCCGTTCTGTACGTTTCCCCGGCCTCATCAGCCACCTCAGCTTGCCAGGCGGTGGAACAACCGACTATGCCGTAGAAATATACTATGCTGCCGTTAAGGGCGAAACATTTGTATGTCCTCTCAAAAAGGGAACATTCATGGATATGATGTACATGCCAGACGCACAGAAAGCTATGATAGATATCATGGAGGCTGACCCCAGCAAGCTCAAGCATCGCAATAGCTTCAATATTACAGCTATGAGCTTCGATCCTGAGATTATCTATCAGTCCATCCTTAAATTCTACCCCAGTTTTAAGATGGTTTATCAACCCGAGCCCATCAAACAAGCTATTGCCGATAGCTGGCCCAACAAGATGGACGACTCCTGCGCACGGGAGGAATGGGGATGGAAGCCGGAATTCGACTTGGATCGCATGACAGAGGATATGATTAAAAACCTGAAAGTCAAGTTGTTAAAATAAAAGTAAGCCTGCAAATATGCAGGCTTACTTTTATAATAGGCACTATGATGAAAGTACTATACCTCTATCTCATAGTTTCCAATTCTTGAACGTCTTACATACGTCCATGATATAATCGTACCTACGAACCACGACCTCATCAAACAACTCCTGACACTCCCGTATTACGGATTCTGGGAATGAGTCGGAAAGTGAAAGCCAACTGAATTTTCTGACACACGAAGCCACTTCAATCTGCTTCTTGCGCTCTGCAATAACGTCGGCAGGTAGTCCTTCCATATAATAGTCTAATGCCTTTTCCCACAGGCGTTGCCCCATTTCGCGTGGCAGACCAATTACATTCTCATAGTCGCCAACGAAACTAACCATAGCTGAATATGCGTTGGACAAATCAAGTAATGGATGTCCATACCCTACCTCACCCATATCAATAAGCATCAATTCTCCTTCCTGCATCATAGCATTCTTAGTCTGCAAATCCATATGTAACAAACGGTTACCAGCAGGGATACTATTAACAATATTCAAGAGCATTTCTATTTTTTCCTCGGGGAAATATCGACGAATGTGCTCCACCTGTCTTCGAACGTTCTCCAAAGCAGACGGCACGCTCCCGCCTTCGGGAACCTCTATCTGATGTAGAAGCGAAAAGAGATCAGCATACTTTCTGGCACAAGAATCCAGTTCATCGGGATGACTCTTAACATATGTACTCAATGTGTGAGCCTCCAGCAACTCGTAGACTAATCCATAGCACTCCGGATCACCGTCAGACAATGGTGCCACCTTTACAACATCAAACGAGATAGGGGTCGGCATTCCCAGTACAAAAGACTCCTTCGACAATATGATCTCCTTTTGGACTTCCTCCATTGTGGAACCTTCGCGGAACACCTTGATAATTGTGTCACCATTCAGCCTATACACCTTTCCTACTCCACCAATACCAATCAGACTGCAACCTTCTATGCTCAGTCGACGCAGAGATCGTTCTATTTTCATAATCTCAGTGAATCGTGTCGTTTCGAGCACTTCATACACTTGCGAGCGGACTTCGATGATTCTGAAATTCTTATATCGCTTAGCCAGGGAAAGTAAAATGCGCAGGCCCGAGCTTGATATATATTCCAGACGAGAGGCATCGCATATCAACTCGATATCCGAAGGGTCACAGGTGAGGGTCGACAATTGGGTATTAATAATTGTATTGGTTTCTGCGGACGTTAGGGTATCTAAACTTCCTACCATGCAGATAACCACCTTATTGCCATTGATTTGAACGGTCGTAGTCATGTACCAGTTTCTGTTATTCGTTTTTAAAATTGAACACCACATAATGGCTAAATGCCCAAGAATGATGTTCTTCATTGGCAAATATACATCTTTTTTTGATAACTAAAAGCTTTTTCCTTCTTTTTTCCAAAGTATAAAATAAGAATAATTAACGTGCGTTTAACAATCGCATTACGGAAAATGAACTATATTTGCATCGGATTATTCAACAATTTAATGATTTTAGTTATGAAAAGACTTCTCATGCATCATCGAATTAGCACCATCGCATTACTGTTCATGCTATGTTCGGCAATGGTTTCTCATGCACAGGAACGTAAGACAGACGAAGCACTTTCGGCTACAGAGAAAAGAACAGAAACTCCATTCAGCAATTTTAAGAACGTTAGTAATCCCGAAGCAGAAAAAGGCGTGCTGCAGTATCTTTGCGAAAAGATAAAGCATTCCAAAATAACAATAGAGAATTATCCTAAAGGATGTGTAACTCTATCCTTAATGATAAACGACACTGAAATTTACGTGACTTTAAAACACGAGTAAGAACATAGAAAGAGAGCAGAAAAATAATAGAGGCGAGCCTACAAAAGGTTCGCCTCTATACATATTATATAAAAACAACTAAAACTCTGCGTTTTTAGGCGTACGTGGGAAAGGAATGACATCACGGATGTTCTGCATACCGGTAACGAAAAGTATCAGTCGCTCAAATCCGAGGCCGAAACCTGCATGAGGACAACTTCCGTACTTACGGGTATCAAGATACCACCACAAGTGGGTCATATCCATCTGACGGCGTTCTATCTCGCCCATTAGTTTTTCATAACTCTCCTCGCGAACACTACCGCCAATAATTTCACCAATAGAGGGGAACAGAACATCGGTACCCTGCATGGTAGGACCAGGGGCGACCGCACCCTTGTAACCAACAGAACCACCCTCAGTAGTCTCGGGATTCTGCTTCATATAGAATGACTTGAAGGAACGAGGATAGTCTGTCATGATGACAGGCTTCTTGAAGTGCTCCTCAACGAGATAGCGCTCATGCTCGCTTGCCAAGTCATCACCCCAGTTGCATGGGAATTCAAACTTCTTGCCATTCTTAATAGCTTCCTGCAGGATGTTGATACCCTCAGTATAAGGCAAACGTACAAAGTCTTCCTTCAGGACACCCTCAAGACGCTCGATAAGTGTTTTGTCTATCATCTTATTGAGGAATTCCAGGTCATCCTTGCAATTATCCAGTGCCCAGCGTACACAATACTTGATGAAGTCTTCTTCAAGATCCATCAACTCTTCCTGGTCAAGGAAGGCAACTTCGGGCTCTATCATCCAGAACTCAGCCAAATGGCGAGGAGTATTGCTGTTCTCAGCACGGAAAGTAGGACCGAACGTGTAGATGGCTCCCAAAGCTGTAGCTCCCAACTCACCCTCCAATTGACCAGATACGGTCAGCGAGGTTTGCTCGCCAAAGAAATCATCGTCATAGATAATCTTACCCTGCTCGTCCTTCTTCAGGTCATAAAGGTTCTTGGTAGTTACCTGGAACATATTTCCTGCTCCTTCGCAGTCAGAAGCTGTAATGAGGGGGGTATGGAAATAGAAATAGCCATGCTCGTGAAAATAGGTGTGAATGGCCATTGCCATGTTATGGCGAATACGCAGGATAGCACCAAAAGTGTTGGTACGGGGACGCAGATGAGCCACTGTACGGAGGTATTCCCAACTGGCTCCTTTCTTCTGCAGAGGATAGGTATTGTCGCAGTCGCCAAGAATCTCTATTGCCGTAGCCTGAATCTCACTGGCCTGACCAGCAGCAGGGCTCTCGACCAACTTACCCTCGACACAAAGGCAAGCACCTGTAGTAATGCGCTTGATAGTTTCCTCGGCAAAGTTAGACTCATCGCCGACAATCTGCACGTTTTTGATAGTACTTCCATCGTTCAAGGCAATAAAGAAGATACCTTTACTGCCTCGTTTGGAGCGCACCCATCCTTTAACACAGATATCAGAACCGTATGCTGTACACTTCAGCGCGTCTATTACTTTTGTACGTTTCATTTTGAATTATCAATTTTCAATCCTCAATTATTCAAACGCTCCCATGCGCAACATATTCACTTCCTGTTCAGTAAGGTAACGCCAGTCACCACGACGAACGTTTTTCTTGGTAAGACCGGCAAAGAATACACGATCCAGTTTGATAACCTTATAACCAAGGCTCTCGAAGATACGACGTACGATGCGGTTACGTCCGCTGTGGATTTCAATACCTACCTGCTTACGATCGGTCTCGCTGGCATATTCTATAGCATCCGCATGAATCTCGCCATCTTCTAACTGGATGCCGTCTGCAATCATGCGCATATCAGCAGCGGTAACATTCTTATTAAGATATACATGATAGATTTTCTTCTTCATGTACTGAGGATGTGTAAGCTTGCTGGCCAACTCACCATCATTGGTAAGCAGCAAAACGCCAGTAGTGTTGCGGTCCAAACGTCCAACTGGATAGATACGCTCGCGGCAAGCACCCTTCACAAGATCCATTACAGTCTTGCGGTTCTGAGGATCATCACTAGTAGTAACATAATCCTTTGGCTTATTGAGCAGGATGTATACCTTCTTCTCGATGCTAACCAACTGGTCATGGAAAAGAACGGCATCTGAACGCTTTACTTTAGTACCCAATTCGGTAACAACCTGTCCGTTAACGCTTACCACACCTGCTTCGATGAAGCTATCAGCCTCACGACGACTGCAGACGCCAGCATTAGCCAGGAACTTATTCAGACGAATTGGTTCATCGGGATCTACATGAGTCTCCTTATACTCAATCTGCTTCTTCATGCTATACTTAGCATTGGGGTTGTATCCAGCTGTGCGGGGACGATAGCCACCTCTTGGACCACCCTTGGGAGCATAACCTCCCGCATTGCGAGGCTGATAACCACCCTCACGACGGGGACGGGGCTGATAGCCACCCTCACCACCTGCATTGTAACGGGGACGGGGCTGATAGCCACCTTCGCCACCTGCATTGTAACGGGGACGGGGCTGATAGCTACCCTCACCACCTGCATTATAACGGGGACGGGGCTGATAGCCACCCTCACCACCTGCATTATAACGGGGACGGGGCTGATAGCCACCCTCGCGAGACTGATAAGGCCGACTGGTCTGCCCCTCGGAATTACTACTGAATGCAGGGCGGTTTATGCGTGGGCGCATAACACGTCCCTGACTATTATATCTAGGGGTACGATTGTTGTCACTTCCATACTGCTGAGGGCGGTAACCATCGCGGCCTTCACTCTCATTCTTTTCGGAGAACTTCTCTCTCCAGCTTTCGTCTTCTGTAATCATAAATTTTTTACGTTTTAAAAGTGTTTTTAATTTTGTTAAATACCTATATATGTATGAGGAGTTATGGCGCGCAGCTCTTCCTTCACGGACTCACTTACGTTGAGCTCCTCAATAAAATTCTTTATCGTGGCCTCATCAATGCCCTTGCCCGTACGGGTTAGAGCCTTCAAAGCCTCATAGGGGTGAGGATAAGCCTCACGACGGAGAATTGTCTGGATGGCCTCGGCACATACAGCCCAGCAATTATCCAAATCCCTGTTAATAGCCTCCTGATTCAGGACTAGTTTGCGTAAACCCTTTAGGGTACTGCTAAGACTGATGAGCATATGTCCCAAGGGCACACCAATATTACGGAGAACAGTACTATCCGTAAGGTCACGCTGCAAACGGCTGACGGGCAACTTTTGGCTTAAATGCAAAAGGATTGCATTGGCAATACCCAAGTTACCCTCAGAATTCTCGAAATCGATAGGGTTAACCTTATGAGGCATTGCACTAGAACCAACCTCTCCAGCCTTAATCTTCTGACGGAAATACTCCATAGAGACGTACTGCCAGAAATCGCGGTCGAGGTCGATAATAATTGTATTGATACGCTTCATAGCATCGAAGATAGCACCCAGGCAATCGTAATTACTAATCTGAGTAGTATATTCTTCGCGCTCTAAGCCTAATTTCTCTGAAACGAACTTAGCGCCGAACTGACGCCAGTCATACTGAGGATATGCCACATGGTGAGCATTAAAGTTACCCGTAGCACCACCGAATTTTGCGGTTACAGGACACTGACGTAACATCACCAACTGACGCTGCAGACGATAAACGAACACCATCACCTCCTTACCCAAACGTGTAGGACTGGCAGGCTGTCCGTGGGTCTTAGCCAACATAGGAACATCCTTCCACTCCTCAGCATAAGCAGCTAACTGATCTATCAATTCCTGCAATAAGGGGTAGTAAACCTGTTCCAATGATTCTTTCACACTCAGAGGCACACTGGTGTTATTTATATCCTGCGACGTAAGTCCAAAGTGGATAAACTCCTTATAGGGTTCCAATCCGCCAATAGCATCGAACTGCTCCTTGATAAAATATTCTACGGCCTTAACATCGTGATTGGTAACCTTCTCTATGTCTTTTACACGTTGTGCATCCTTCTCAGAGAAATCCATATAAATCTTTCTCAAGACTACGAACAAGTCCTGAGGGAAGGAAGCCAACTGAGGGAGGGGTAACTCACAAAGTGTAATAAAATACTCTATTTCTACTCTTACGCGATAACGGATAAGAGCGAACTCTGAAAAATAACCAGCTAAGGTTTCTGTTTTTCCACGATAGCGACCATCTACTGGGGATATAGCCGTCAACAAGTCTAATTCCATAGCTTTTTCTAAAACTAATACGTGCCTACAAATTATTTTTGTGCAAAAGTGGTGGGCGTTGACGGATTCGAACCGCCGACCCTCTGCTTGTAAGGCAGATGCTCTGAACCAGCTGAGCTAAACGCCCAATTCTGCAAGAGGTTTGTGGGATTTATTTTGGTGGGCGTTGACGGATTCGAACCGCCGACCCTCTGCTTGTAAGGCAGATGCTCTGAACCAGCTGAGCTAAACGCCCAAAACAAGCCCCTCTCGAGAAATGCGGAGCAAAGTTACCACATTTCTACGGACTTGCAAAATATTTCCGTAAATATTTTTATTTAGATGCGAAACGACGTGACTGCTCTTCAATCAAGGCTCTGTCCTGGAAGTAGTTAATCTTCATAGCGCGGCGAACCTCATCCATTGTCTGACAAGCTGCCTCGCGAGCTACTTCGCATCCTTTCCTCAGTATCTCATATACTTGTGGGATATCCTTCTCGAACTCAGCACGACGCTGACGGATAGGCTCCAAAGTTTCCTGCAACACACTCATTAAGAGTTTCTTGCACTTCATATCGCCCAAGCCTCCACGAGTATAATGATCCTTCATCTCCTGAAGGGTCTGATAATCTGTAGTCATAGCTGCTACCATCTCGTCCGTAGCAAACGCATCAAGATAGGTGAAAACGGTATTACCCTCAAGATGACCGGGATCGTTCACCTGAAGGTGGGTAGGATCAGTGTACATACTCTTCACTTTCTTATTCACCTCGTCTGCAGAATCAGAGAGATAGATACAGTTACCCAGACTCTTACTCATCTTAGCCTTACCATCGGTGCCGGGCAGACGCAGACAGGCGGCATTATCAGGCAACAGGATATTGGGTTCAACCAATGTATCTCCATAAATATTATTGAACTTACGTACAATCTCGCGGCATTGTTCCAGCATAGGCTCCTGATCTTCTCCTGCAGGTACAGTAGTTGCTTTGAACATAGTTATATCAGCAGCCTGAGAGATGGGATAAGTAAAGAATCCCACAGGAATACTCTCGCCACTGAATCCACGCATCTGAACTTCGGTCTTTACGGTAGGATTACGCTGCAGGCGGCTAACGCTCACCATATCCATAAAATAAAACGACAACTCGCAGAGTTCTGGAATCTGGCTTTGGATAAACAAAGTACTCTTGGAGGGATCGAGTCCTGCTGCCAGATAGTCTAAAGCCACCTCTATAACGTTCTGACGTACTTTCTCAGGATTTTCTATATTGTCGGTTAATGCCTGAGCATCTGCCTCGAAAATAAAAATCTTATCATATAAGCCAGAATTCTGCAGTTCTACTCTTCTGCGAAGCGAACCTACATAGTGGCCGATGTGGAGTTTTCCGGTTGGGCGATCGCCCGTAAGAATAATCTTTTCTTTTGGTTCCATTTTTTATAATTGTGTTTAATCAATTTCTTTTAGCGTCCAAACATTTTCTCGATTTGGGCATGTTCCATAATTGAGACAATGACCTTACCAGTTGGGGTGAGGTTGGGATTTTGGCATTGGAACAGTTCGCCAAGCAGCGATTCCATTTCCTGATTGCTTAATGCCTGCCCAGCAACTATTGCCGCATTACGAGCCATAACCAGAGCTATACGATGTTGTAATTCATTTTCTATCCCACTCTCTTTTTCCTTGACAGCCTCCACCATTTGGGTAAGCACAAGTACAGGATTGGCACCCTGCAGATCTGAAGGGACGCCATTCACGGAGAAACTGCCACCGCCAAGCGATTCTATATCGAAGCCAAGCGACCGCAACTCATCTGTCATATCCTGAAACAGAACAGCATCCGAAGGGGATAACTGTAATATCTCTGGAAAAAGAAGGCCTTGGGAAGAAGCCTTCTGCCCCTCTATTTGCCTAAGGAATTTCTCGTACAGAATACGCACATGTGCTCTATGCTGATCCACCATCATCAGTCCCGTTTGTACAGGGGTAAGGATGTACTGACCTCGATACTGAAAATGATTGTTACTCATCTCGCCCCCCCCCTGAGCCTCATCCGAAAAAAGATCATCCTGTTCTGCAGGCAACTCCTCTATATGGTAATTACGAGCAGATTCTGCCTTTTCTATGTGTGAATAGAGTTGTTCCCAATCGACGGGAGCCTGTTTCTGACGCTTCGTTTCTTGGGAGCGGAAAGGATTGTAGCTGTTGTCAACCTGCACATGGGGAGCACGTACTTCCGCACTACCATGATAGTCAAAAGCTGGAATATCAGGTCGTCCCTCAACATCAAAATCAATAGTGGGCACTGCATTGAACTTACCCAATGAATCCTTGATCGCAGCAACCAGAATCTGCCAGATAGCAGAGTCATTCTCGAATTTTATCTCTGTTTTGGTGGGATGTATATTGACATCTATATTGGCAGGATCAACTTCGAAGTAAAGGAAATACGGTATCTGTTCGCCTTCGGGAATAAGATGGGCATAGGCCTCGAGCACAGCCTTGTGAAAATAAGGATGTCGCATATACCTGCCGTTCACGAAGAAATACTGGTTTGTATTCTTCTTGCGTGCAGCCTCAGGTTTTCCCACAAAACCTGTAATACGAACAAGGGTTGTATCAACATCGACCGACAGCAATTGTTCGTTCTGTTTCTTTCCAAAGACATTTACTATACGCTGCCGGAGATTACTGGCAGGCAACTTTGTAATCAACGTTCCATTATGGGAAAGAGAGAAGGAAACGGAAGGATTCACCAACACGATTCTTTCGAACTCTTGAATGATATTATTAAGCTCAGTCTGATTTGATTTCAAGAATTTACGACGAGCAGGTACATTAAAGAACAGATTACGGACCTCGAGATTGGCACCTACCGGACAGGAACACACTTCCTGACTGGTTATGTGTGATCCTTCGATGGTAAGGTCAGTGCCCAATTCATCCTCGATGGTTCGAGTCAGAAGATGTACTTGCGCTACAGCAGCAATGGAAGGAAGAGCCTCTCCCCTGAATCCCATCGTATGCAAAGAGAACAAATCCTCTGCCTGTTTAATCTTGGAGGTAGCATGTCGTTCAAAAGCCATGCGGGCATCCTGTTCACTCATCCCCTTTCCGTCATCTATCACCTGGATAGATGTCCGGCCAGCATCCACGACAAGTACATCTACCGTCGATGCACCAGCATCAACAGCATTCTCCATCAACTCTTTGATAACAGAAGAGGGACGCTGAACGACTTCACCGGCAGCAATCTGATTAGCTACCGAGTCTGGAAGAAGATGAATGATGTCCATAATGTGATTACCGTCTGCCTGTCATGATGAAATACCAGAAAAACAACAAGATAAAGATAAGGATGATAGCCAAGGGCCACCCTATCCTAGCGCCTTTCTCTTTATATCGCTGTGCACGTGGGGTGTAATTAATAAAGGTACCCTTGAACTTATCTGCATGATAAGCATTGTCTTCTGGTACTGCTTCCCCCTTCGCACGCATAGTCTGTTCAACCAACTTCTGCAACTTTTCCTTGCGCTCATCGGTATAAATGCTCACTCGTCTGAACTTGCGAGGCTGTCTGGTGCTGAACATTCCCATAACCTTATTGTTTTTATTCTTGTTTTATATCTGATAGCTTTTGTTTTGGTGCCACACGCTGCACGCTTTTCTTCAGTTCACTTCCAGCCTTTTTACCTCGCCAATTGAACACATCCATCTTATCAACAGGCCGGATATAATCGAACCAGGCAAAATTGGAAAGATAAAGCTCATCTGGCGGTATCAGCGGCACGGGATACATAGTCCCCGTTGCAGCAGGCATCCAGACATAGTCAATCTTACCACTATCGGAAAAAAGTTTCAGTAATGTGGTTTCGGTATGATTCATCTCTACCATCACACTGTCTTCGTTAAAAGGGTAATAGTTGAAATACACATTACCTTGTGTAGTGGAAAGATACACCTCGCCATTGCGGAAGTAGAAATGCATCTCGTGCCCAGCTACCTGATTGTAATGTATACTGTCTATCTTCTCGACAGAAAGTGCCTGACGAAGAACCTGCACACTATCCAACGTACTGTCGTTAAAGAAAGACCTTATCTCCTCGCCCAGCATCTGTTGTCCATTCTGCCATAGAATAGGATCATAATACATTACAAGACAAGAATCCTTGGAATTGTAGACCATAGAGTCGCAGACGGCTTGCATATCTTCGCGGAAAGCACGTACACGACGATATGCATGCAGGATACGATACATACTGTCCGTATCGATATAATACGTGAACACTTTAAAAGTATCCGCGTGAGCGAACAAGGTATCTTTCTGGGAGAAGTCAATCACCATGGCACTGTCATAGGTCTCGCAATATCCTATACTGTCGACGTAATAACAATAATTGCCGGTTAGCATATTCTTGTTCTCGTCGTCGGTGTAAACGAAATTACCAAAGGCTTCACCGATTTTTGTTTCCCCGTTCCATACTACGCTATCCCCTACCAGATGTTTTCCTTCATTAACCAGAATACTTCTGTCGAGCATAAACGACTCGTCCGTCTTGGTGTGATAATAGCCACGTTCGGTATATATATGGCTTTCTCCGTTCTCGATATTGGAAGGTCCCACCACATAGGCTATAGCCGTATTAGTATTATAATATAGAGTATCAGATACCAAGACGGTCTTGGGAGGTTCCGGAGGCTCCGGATTAACCAACCTGACATTATAATTAAAGACAGCCTGATGAGTAGCCGGCTGATACTGCCCCCAGTCGCTCGTCAATTCATTACCTTGGTCCAGAAGGCGTCCTCCTTCGAAGAAATATCCAAGATCATATATACGGTCATAATCAAGACTGTCAGTATACAGGATTGTTTTCAGATGCTTCAGAACTACGTTATAGCGAGCCCGGGCCAGACGGTCCATACCATTATAATATAACACATCGCTTGTTAGCGTAAGTGTATCGCCCTGGACCATACGGACATTACCAAATGCATCAAAGGAATTTGTAGATTCGTAAAAGAGGGCACTATCACAATACATAAGTGTACCCTCATGATTGAACTTTACATTTCCTACCAAAAACTGAGCCGTCTGATGAAGTCGGTTGTCGTAATACAACTTATCAGCATGTAACAAATGGACACGGCTGTCCTTGTTCGACGTTTTTGCTTTATTGTTATTTGCGGTATTTCGGACTGGGGTTATAGCAAATAATAGACAAACGCCAAACAGGATAAGAGTACATATTACAGACAGTCGATGATTCATCACTTAATCCAGCCGGGGTATTGAAACTCACAGTCGCGCCAATCAGGGTTAATCCTAATATACGTTGTACGCTGCTTTTCCTTTATCCAATCCAGAATAATCTTTTCTTTCTTTTCTGCTTCAACCTCACCCTTCAAGATCTGGAAATCTTCAGACATATTTGCCCTATGGGATTTGATGCGGCTCCTTAACTTAGCAATAGCACAGACAGTCTTACCCTTACTGTTTATCATAGTAAAAGGCTTGGAGATTTCGCCAACCTCCATTGAACTTATCACACGTGCTAATTCGGGAGAGAGCGTAGAGAGGTCGCTCATCTCGAATCTGGTTGTCGTTACACGTTCGCCGTTCTCAATCTTGGTATTAGACAAAATGCCTCGATTAAGACGTGTATCCTTATCATCGGAAGCAAAACGCACAGCATCCTCAAAAGTAACCTTCTCTGCGCGGATATGATCAGCTATAGAATCAAGGTGTGCCATTGCGGTATCTATATCCTCCTGTCGGATTTCGGGTCGTCTAAGGATATGGCGGCATTTAACCTTGTCGCCACGTTTGTCTATCAGCTGGATAATATGGAATCCGAACTCGCTCTGTGCAATCTTGCTAACCTTAGATGGATCTGTCAGGCTGAATGCCACATTAGCAAAACCTGGGTCTAACTCACCGCGTCCCATATAGGGCATTTCACCTCCCTGACGGGCAGATGCCGTATCCTCGGAATACAAGCGCGCCAATGTAGCGAATGAGGTGGTTCCCGTATTCACACGCTCGGCATATTCGCGAAGCGTGTTCTTTACGCGGTCTATCTCTTCCTGATGAACACGTGGCTGCTGAACCAGAATCTGGACCTCAACCTGTGTAGGAATCAGTGGCAGGCTATCTTCTGGAGTATCCTTGAAATAACGACGGACCTCTGCAGGAGTAGCTTTCACCTCGGAAGTCAATTTCTCGCGCATCCTCTGCATCGTCAACTGATTCTTGTACTGGTCGAAAAACTCTTCACGGATTTGCGTCATCGTCATTTGCATGTACTCCTCCAGTTTTTCTTTTGAACCGGCTAACAGAATCTTTTCGTTAATATCCTGCTCTACATACGAATTGATGTCAGCATCAGCCACCTCAACACTGTCTATGGCAGCCTGATGAATAAATAGCTTCTGAATGGCCAACTGCTCAGGAATGACGCAATATGGATTGCCTGAATAGGAACTGCCGAACTGCGAGCGATAATGTTCGATATCCGACTTCAGAATGGCATCATCACCGACTACCCATACAACCTCATCTATCACATTGTTCAGTTTACTCTGTGCCAGAGAGAAGATGCTGCTGAGAGACAAGCATAGCAGGATAAAATATCTGCCGTAAACCTTCATAAATAGAATCAATGATTATTTACTGTTTTCAGAATATCCTCGTGAATCTCCACCGGATAACGTTTTCTAAGATTTGCCACGTACTCATCTTCGCGCATACGCTGGTAGTCCGTAACAACCTGATTACTGATATCCGTCCACTCTGCAGGACCCTTCTTTAATACTTTTCCTACAACGGCTGCGTATGGGAAATCCTTCAGGGGATTCAGCTTAGCGCTCTTATCCTTCAGGGCCAGGAAATCTACATTGGCATTCTCGCCCTTCTTGAAAAGGCGGCGCTCCATACGTACCGTTACACTGTCCTTGTTGAACTGCTCTCGAATCTTTACCGTCCACTTATCCTCAGGAACGCCTTTCAAGCACTTCTTAACAGCCTTGACATCTGCTGCATTCTTGCAATAATAGACAAGACCGCGGAAATGAGGTTCCTTCCAGGCATATTTCTTTTTGTTTGCCTTGAAATAGGAAGCCAAGCCCGTAGTGTCCTTACTGGCAGGTTCCCATACATTTCTGCTACACTCTTCATAGAGCAACAGACCATCATGATATTCCTGCACAAGATACTTCAACTCATTATCCTGGGCACATAGGCGCTCTGTCTCTTCGTCCAGAATCTGCTCAACACTTTTCTGGGGTGATGAATGCTGGGCCATAGAATCCAAGACCTGAGCAGCAAGCTGATTCTCCAATCCCTGACTCACCAGATAACGACGGATATTCACCTTCAGTTCGTCATAACTCTCCAAAGGCTTTTTGCCCATCAGCTTTATTATATGATAACCCACTGTCGAGAGGAATGGCTCAGACACCTGCCCTACTTCCAGGCCATATGCAACATCCTCGAATTCCTTTAATGTCTGGTTGGGACCAATCCAAGGAAGCAGACCACCACGAGCGGCAGAACCGGGATCCTGAGAAACCGTCTTTGCCAATTCAGAGAAATCCGCTCCGTTCTTAATCTCCTGATAAACGGAATCTATACGGGCTTTTGCTGCAGTCTGTACGTCTTCCGTAGAAGCCTGGGGAACACGCAAGAAGATATGTGCCGGCTGCAACAGTTCCTTGCCCTGCAAGCTTGCCAGCATCTGAGCATAATACTTCTGGCACTCTTCCTCCATCGCATTCTGGGGAATCAGCAAAGGACGTATTTGCTGGTCGCGATACTGCCTGAACTCTTTCTGATAACTTGAAAGGGTATCCAGGTGATTATCCAATGCAGCCAAGACCTTCAACTTGTAATTGACAAAAAGTTGTGCGTATTCCTCTACACCCTTCTTGTCCAATACACCATCAGAATTATTCTTGTTATAGTTGTACTCAAACTCGCTACGGGGAACGGGCTGACCATTCACATGCATCACTATAGGATCATCCTGAGCATTTGCACAGATTCCTGTAGTAAGGAACAACAAAGAACACAGTATCTTCTTCATACCTTATTATACTATTACTGAGGACGACTGTAGTTAGGCGCCTCACTGGTAATTGTCACATCATGTGGATGGCTCTCCAAAACACCGGCATTGGTGATACGGACGAACTTAGCATTATGAAGCTGCTCAATGGTTCCTGCACCACAGTAGCCCATACCGCTGCGCAATCCGCCTATCAACTGATAGATAACCTCCTGTACGGTGCCCTTATAAGGAACACGACCGGCAATACCTTCGGGAACCAACTTCTTAACATCCTTCACGCCAGCCTGGAAGTAACGGTCCTTGCTGCCACACTCCATAGCCTCAAGCGATCCCATACCTCTGTAGCTCTTAAACTTACGTCCGTTATAGATGATAGTATCGCCAGGACTCTCTTCTGTACCGGCAACCAGCGATCCGATCATTACGCTGTAGCCACCAGCTGCCAAAGCCTTCACAACATCGCCGCTATAGCGCAAACCGCCATCGGCAATCAGAGGTACACCGGTACCCTTCAGGGCACATGCAACATCATATACAGCACTTAACTGTGGTACGCCGACACCAGCTACCACACGGGTGGTACAGATACTACCCGGGCCGATACCTACCTTCACACCATCAGCACCTGCTTCGGCAAGCATACGTGCAGCATCACCTGTTGCCACATTACCAACAACAATATCTACGTTGGGAAAGTTCTTCTTGGCCTCCTTCAGCTTCTCGATCACGAACTTACTGTGACCATGTGCAGTATCTATGATAATGGCATCTACGCCAGCATCTACCAGCGCTCTCATTCTGTCAAGTGTATCTGCTGTTACACCTACACCTGCTGCTACACGCAGACGGCCTTTGCTATCCTTACAAGCCATTGGCTTATCCTTTGCCTTGGTGATATCCTTATAGGTGATAAGGCCGATAAGTTTATTGTCTTCGTCAACAACAGGGAGTTTCTCAATCTTATTCTCCTGCAAGATTTTTGCTGCAGCTACCAAATCGGTCTGAACATGCGTAGTTACAAGGTTCTCGCTTGTCATCACATCCTCAATCATACGACTCAGATTCTGCTCGAAGCGCAAATCCCTATTGGTTACGATACCAACTAAATGACGCTCTGCGTCCACAACAGGAATACCGCCGATATGATATTCGGTCATCAAGTCAAGCGCATCGGCTACCGTGCTACCCAACTGAATGGTTACGGGATCATAGATCATACCATTCTCGGCACGCTTTACGATAGCAACCTGACGGGCCTGCTCCTCGATGCTCATATTCTTATGAATAACGCCAATACCTCCTTCACGTGCAATAGCAATTGCCATCGGAGCCTCAGTAACCGTATCCATTGCGGCAGTTACAAAAGGAATCTTTAACTCAATGTTACGTGAGAAACGGGTTGAAAGTTCTACCGTACGAGGCAACACCTCGGAGTAAGCGGGAACCAACAGGACGTCGTCATAAGTCAGGCCGTCCATAACAATCTTGTCTGCAATAAATGATGCCATATCTTACATAGAATTTATTGCGTGCAAAAGTACAAAAAAAAACTGATTATTCCGACACAAAAAATGCCAAATTTTCTTAATTAGCCATTTCCGAGAGGAACTTGATGCGAACAAGTCGGATTTCCGTCTCTGTGTAGTCTTCTCCAAGGGCATCCAGCGCCTCATCCAAATCATCAGATTCAGACTCTTCCATGAAGTAGTCGTAGATATCCTGCATATCGTCTTCGTCCATTACATCTTCGATATAATAGTCGATATTCAGTTTTGTACCGCTATAGACTATAGTCTCTATTTCATCCAGCAATTCCTCCAGGGTGAGACCTTTTGCCTTAGCAATATCTTCGAGGGCCAGCTTTCTATCGATACCTTCTATTATACTAACTTTATTCTTACTCTTATTAGCAAGCGTCCTGACACGAAGGTCCTCCAGGCGTTCTATCTCATTCTCCTCGCAATACTTGGCAATCAACTCACAGAACTCCTTACCATAGCGGGCAGCCTTTCCGTCGCCGACACCCCTTATATTCTTCAGCTCGTCTATCGAGATAGGATAAGTGGTAGCCATATCTTCCAAAGAAGGATCCTGGAAGATGACATACGGTGGTACGCCCTTCTTCTCCGCAATACTCTTACGCAAGGATTTCAACATACTGAAAAGAACCTCATCCAGTACAGCAGATTCTCCGCCACCGGGTTCCTCGTATTCATCAAACTCGTTGTCCTTGGATATCCAGAACTCTACGGGCTTACGCATAAAGCGCTTACCCTCCTCTGTCACCTTCAGCAAGCCGTAGTTCTCTACTTCCTTCTCTATATAACCGGAAATCATTCCCTGACGGATAACGGCACTCCAGAAACTGGCTTCATGATCATCACCGCACCCGAAGCATTCCAGATCTTCATGCCTGTGCGACACGACTTCCTCCGTCTCACGGCCAATCAGGATATCTATCACATGATTTACCTTGAAGTTTTCCTTCACAGCTTCTATCACCTTCAAAGCCAGAAGAAGTTCGTCCGAAGCCTCCTGCTTTTCCTTGGGATGCCTGCAGTTATCACAATTTCCACAATTATCGGGTTCGTATTCCTCTCCGAAATAGTGAAGCAGGAACTTTCTTCGACAGATTGAGGTCTCAGCATAGGCAGATGTCTCCTGCAACAACTGGCGGCCGATATCCTGTTCGGCTACAGGCTTCCCTTCCATGAACTTCTCCAACTTACGCAAATCCTTTGGAGAATAGAATGTCAGACAATACCCTTCACCACCATCACGGCCAGCACGACCGGTTTCCTGATAATACCCTTCCAAGCTTTTGGGTATATCGTAATGAATCACAAAACGCACATCCGGTTTATCTATTCCCATACCAAACGCTATGGTTGCCACAATAACATCCAAGCGTTCCATCAGGAAATCATCCTGTGTTTCGCTTCTGACCTGCGATTCCATACCAGCATGATAGGCACGGGCATTAATCTGGTTGGCACGCAGGATTTCTGCCAGCTCCTCTACCTTCTTGCGGCTCAGGCAGTATATAATTCCGCTCTTGCCCTTATGCTGCATAATAAAACGAATAATGTCCTTGTCTACATCCTTCGTCTTGGGTCTTACCTCATAGTATAGATTGGGGCGGTTGAAAGAACTCTTGAATTCTGTTGCATCCAGCATCCCCAGATTCTTCTTGATATCGCCACGCACCTTATCTGTGGCAGTTGCAGTCAATGCTATTATGGGAGCTTCGCCTATCTGATTCACAATAGGACGGATACGCCTGTACTCAGGACGGAAGTCGTGTCCCCATTCAGATATACAGTGTGCTTCGTCTACGGCATAGAACGAGATTTTCACGCTTGTCAGGAAACTTACGTTATCCTCCTTGGTCAGCGATTCGGGCGCCACATACAACAGCTTGGTACGCCCTGTCTTCACATCGTGCTTTACTATATCTATCTGCGTCTTTGTCAGCGATGAGTTCAGGAAATGAGCTATACCGTCATCTTCACTTACCTGACGGATGGCATCTACCTGGTTCTTCATCAATGCTATGAGGGGAGAAATCACAATAGCCGTCCCATCCATCAGCAAGGCGGGCAACTGATAGCACAGAGACTTTCCTCCTCCTGTAGGCATCAACACAAAAGTATCGTGCCCTGCCAGAACATTACGGATAATTGCTTCCTGGTCGCCCTTGAAGCAGTCAAAGCCGAAATAATGTTTCAGTTGCTCTGTCAGATTCCAGTTCTCCATACTGTCATTTATACATTTTCCTTACAAAGATATAATATTTTTTCAATATAAAACAAGTTTTGTGCTATAATTTTGATATTAATAACAAAAAAAATGGAAGGAACTTTTGCATTCCTTCCATTTCAACCATATTTCTGTGTCTTACGCTATAAGACGCTGTGACTTTTCTATCTGCTTGCGGGCATAATCGGCTGTCACCTCAAATTCCTTGTCTTTCCCTGAGGGAGCATCATATTGTGCATCTATCATTACGGCCTCCATGATACTGCGCAGGCCTCTGGCACCCAGTTTGTACTCCACAGCCTTATCAACCATATATTCAAGAGCCTCTGTTGTAAACGTCAGCTTAATACCATCCATCTCGAAAAGCTTCACCTGCTGCTTCACCAACGAGTTCTTGGGCTCTGTAAGAATATTACGCAAAGCCGTCCTGTCAAGCGGATTCAGATAGGTAAGAACCGGCAGACGACCAATAATCTCGGGTATAAGTCCAAAGCTCTTCAAGTCTTGCGGAACAATATACTTCATCAGATTCTTGGAATCTATCTTCTGCTGATTCTGGACACTATTGTATCCCACCACATGGGTATTCAGACGCTGGGCAATCTTCTTTTCTATGCCGTCAAAGGCACCGCCGCAGATAAAGAGGATGTTCTTGGTATCCACCTCTATATAATCCTGATCGGGATGTTTTCTTCCACCCTTTGGCGGAACATTCACCTTCGAGCCTTCCAGCAATTTCAGCAAGCCCTGCTGAACACCTTCACCGCTCACATCGCGGGTGATGCTTGGATTATCCGACTTACGGGCAATCTTATCTATCTCATCTATAAATACGATGCCGCGTTCTGCAGCCTTGACATCGTAATTGGCTACCTGAAGCAGTCGGCTGAGAATACTCTCCACATCCTCGCCCACATATCCGGCCTCTGTGAATACCGTTGCGTCTACAATCGTAAAGGGAACTTTCAGCAAATTGGCAATAGTCCTGGCCAGCAGGGTCTTACCCGTACCGGTCGAGCCGACCATAATAACATTGCTCTTCTCAATCTCCACGCCATCATCTTCCTTCTTCTGTCCCAATCTCTTGTAGTGATTGTATACAGAGACCGAAAGATAACGCTTGGCATCATCCTGCCCTATTACATACTGGTCAAGGAATTCCTTAATCTGCTTGGGCTTGGGAATATCTTTCAGGCCGAAGTCAGCAGTCGTATCAGTTGACTTGGCTCCCAGATTATCCTGCACAATGCGATAGGCCTGCATAGCACAGTCGCTGCAGATAAAGCCGTTGATTCCAGAAAGCAACAAGGGTACTTCCTTTTCAGGACGACCACAAAACGAGCATTTGTCTTGTTTCTGTGCTGCCATCTTTTACTGTTTCTTTGCCAATACCTGATCTATCATTCCATACTCCTTGGCTTCCTGAGCCGTCATCCAGTAATCACGGTCACTGTCAGCCCAGACTTTATCAAAGTCGGTATGCGAATGATTAGCTATGATAGTATACAGTTCTTTCTTCAACTTCTGAATCTCGCGAGCTGTGATTTCTATATCACTGGCCTGACCCTGAGCACCACCCATCGGCTGATGAATCATCACCCTGCTGTGTGTCAGCGCACTACGCTTGCCCTCGGTGCCGGCCACCAGGAGAACAGCCGCCATGCTTGCAGCCATACCCGTGCAGATAGTAGCAACGTCGCTGCTAATGAACTGCATGGTATCATAGATACCCAATCCGGCATAAACACTACCACCGGGGCTGTTAACATAGATGCTGATATCCTTACCAGGATCTACACTGTCAAGGTACAGCAACTGAGCCTGCAGCGTATTGGCTGTATAATCGTCGATTTGGGTACCAAGGAAAATGATACGGTCCATCATCAAACGACTGAACACATCCATCTGAGTGACATTCAGCTGACGCTCCTCCAGGATATACGGATTAAGATATTGGTTCTGTGAGCTAATCACATCGTCCAACACCATGCTATTCATACCCAGGTGACGAGTTGCAAATTTCTTGAAGTCGTTGTTCATTTTACTATCATTATTTATTAGGCACGCGAGTAAGAGAGCTGTTTACTTCTTGCTCTTGGCAGCCTTAGTAGTCTTGGTGCTCTTTGTCTCCTTGTTATCCTTCTCGAAGAGCTTGTTGAACTCATCCAGAGAAACGGCCTTCTCTGTCAACTTGACAGTCTCCTTAGCCTTGGCAACAATCTTATTCTCTACGGTACGAGCTACCAAGCCCTCAGCCTGCTGCTGGTTCTTCAGCATCTCGTTAGCGTAATTTGTCAGCACATCATCAGGCAGGTTTGTCATACCATACTGAGCGAACTGCATACGGGTAGCAAGTTTGGCTGTCTCCAGAACGTCAGCCTGCTCTACCTTAATCTCGAACTGATCAGAGAGCTGCTCCTTGATAAGATGCCATGTCAGTTCATTAAGACTGGGCTTGAAGTTCTCCTCGATATATGCATCGTCCTTCTCGGCATTGTTCAGCTTCATGATACGCTTGAGCTGAGCCTCGGGATATTCCAGTTCACCGATTCTGTTAACCAGGTAAGCACGCAGATCCTGCACGAACTTATAGTCGCTATCGGCAACGAAGCTCTTCTTCATATCCTCAGCGATATGTGCGCGGAACTCTTTCTCGTTCTTTACGACGCCTTCGCCCAATACCTGGTCGAAGAGAGCCTTATCGATAGCTGCGGGCTCGAAACGTGTAATCTCTGTTACCTGGAAGCTGAAATCAGACTTCACCTTTGCAGCCTCTTCCTTGCTGATCTTCAACAAGCTAGCCAATTCAACATCGCTACCGTTGTATGCCTTTGCAGGATTCAGGACAATTACATCGTTCACCTTAGCGCCTTCGAACTTAGCCTTCTCGTCGTCGTTCTTCATATAGTTGGGAAGCATAACGGCGTTCTCAACCTGAATACCGCCTTCCAGGGTGTTACCCTTCTTATCCAGCTGAGCCAAGAGGCCCTTTACCATATCGTTGTTCTGATAGCTGTCAACCTTCTGGTACTGACCGCCACGCTGGCAGTAAGCCTGAACCTGCTGGTCTACCATTGCATCGTCTACGGTGATGGTGTAGTAGTTCAGCTTATCCTTAGCGGTGAGCTTAGCATCAAACTCGGGAGCCAATGCAATATCGAATGCGAAGGTAAACTCCTCCTGAGTAGCAAAGTCAATGGCAGGAGTCTTCTCCTCGTTTGCCATAGGCTCGCCCAGAATATTAACCTTCTGCTCGCGGATGTACTTATAAAGTTCCTGACTTATAATCTTGTTAATCTCTTCTGCAAGAATCTCTGTTCCGAAGCGCTTCTTCAGCAGGTCCATGGGAACCTGGCCGGGACGGAAACCGGGCAAATTAGCCTTCTTACGGAAATCTTTCAGTGCTTTTTCTACCTTTTCCTCGTAATCTGCTTTCTCTACTTTCAGGGTGAGCAAAGCGCTCACTTTGTCTACGTTTTCGAATGAAATATTCATTGCTTATCTGTTAATATAATTATACCTCTTTTCAAAATTGCGTGCAAAGGTACGACAAATAATTTATAATTCATAATTCTGAAATCATAATTATTTGTTAATATACCTTATTTATATATAAAGAGACCTATTCTGTAATGTTTCGTTCTCTGTCTATGGCCTCAAAGTCCTTCATTCTTAGCACAAAGCTGTTGGTAAGGTACTTCTCTTTTACGATGGGGTTCTCCGACAGTTCCTGAGGGCTTCCCTTGAAGAGTATCTGCCCCTCGAAAAGCATGTAGGCGCGGTCGGTAATACAAAGTGTTTCTTCTACGTTATGGTCGGTTATCAACACGCCTATATTGCGCTGTTTCAGCTTCCAGACAATATACTGGATATCCTCTACGGCAATGGGGTCGACACCGGCAAAGGGTTCGTCCAGCATGATAAATTTGGGGTCGATGGCCAGACAGCGGGCTATCTCCGTACGTCTGCGCTCTCCGCCGGAGAGATGGTCACCCAGGCTCTTACGCACCTTTTCCAGATGGAACTCGCTGATCAGGTTTTCCAGTTTCTCGCGCTGATAATCCCTGGGCTTGTCTGTCATCTCCAGGACACTGGCTATATTGTCCTCTACGCTCATCTTGCGGAAGACACTTGCCTCCTGAGCCAGATAGCCTATTCCCAGGCGGGCACGCTTATACACAGGCAGCTTGGTTATATCCTGTCCGCCCAGATAGATATGTCCCTCGTTGGGTATCACAAGGCCTGTAGTCATATAGAACGAGGTAGTCTTACCTGCTCCGTTAGGTCCCAGAAGACCTACAATCTCACCCTGCCTTACACTGAAGGTGACATTGTTCACTACCATACGCTTGCCATAGATTTTGACAAGGCCCTCGCTTTTCAGTTCCAGTTTCTCTGTCTCGTTGTCCATTCTTGGCTATTTTGATTGCAAAAGTACGAAAAAAGGCAAGAACGGGAAAAAGAAAGATTGATAAAATGAGATTTTCCTTCTTTTCCTTTTCAATTTTTCACTTTTCACTTTTCACTTTTCACTTTTCTTATTACTTTTGTGACGCAAAAAGTTGTGATATACATGTTTATAGTCAATTTCCTATCCGCTTTCGGACGTTATCTTATGCTCATGGGACGCACATTCAGCATCCCTGAGAGATGGAGAATGTTCCTGAAACAATACGTAAAAGAGCTTACCCAACTGGGTGTAGACTCCATAGGCATTGTCTTGCTCATATCTTTCTTCATCGGAGCAGTTATCTGCATTCAGATTAAGCTGAACATTGCCAGCCCCTGGATGCCCAACTTCACCACAGGATACACTACACGCGAGATTATGGTGCTCGAGTTCTCCAGCAGTATCATGTGTCTGATTCTCTCCGGAAAGGTAGGCAGTAACATTGCCAGCGAGATTGGCACCATGCGTGTAACCCAGCAGATTGATGCCCTCGAGATAATGGGTGTCAACTCGGCCTCGTTCCTGATTCTGCCTAAGATTATGGGCCTCATGACTATGATTCCCTGTCTGGTGGTCTTCAGTATGGCAGCCGGATTCATAGGAGCGTATGCCAGTGCCCTTGTGGGCATTGTCTCCGTGGACGACCTTACAATAGGTCTCCAGCACGACTTCCGCCAGTGGTTCATCTGGATGTCTATGATTAAGAGTTTTGTCTTTGCCTTCATCATTGCCAGCGTCAGTTCTTATTACGGTTATACCGTCGAGGGCGGATCCTTCGATGTGGGCAAGGCCAGTACCGATGCCGTAGTACGTAGCAGTATGCTTATTCTTTTTGCGGACATCTTCCTTACTCCCCTACTGTCATAGAGACTTAAACCAATGTTCAATTCTCAATGTTCAATGTTCAATGATTGAAATCAAGCATCTATACAAGTCGTTCGAGGACAGAGATGTCCTGAAGGATATCAATGCCGTGTTTGACGAGGGGAAGACGAACCTTATCATCGGACAGAGCGGTAGCGGCAAGACGGTACTGATGAAGAACATCGTGGGACTCTTCGAGCCCGACAAGGGAGAGATCCTGTACGACGGACGCGACTTCGTTAAGATGACCAAGCGCGAGAAGGTGCTCATCCGCCGCGAGATGGGAATGATCTTCCAGAGTGCCGCATTATTCGACTCCATGTCGGTCCTCGAGAATGTGATGTTCCCCCTGGATATGTTCTCAGACAAGAACGAGGCCGACCGCATCAAGCGTGCCAAATTCTGCCTGGATCGTGTGAACCTGGCTGGCGCCGAAGAGAAGTTCCCAGGCGAGATCAGCGGTGGTATGCAGAAGCGTGTGGCCATTGCCCGCGCCATTGCCCTCAACCCCAAGTATCTTTTCTGTGACGAGCCCAACTCGGGCCTCGACCCCAAGACCAGCCTAGTCATAGACGACCTTATACACAGCATCACGGATGAATACAAGATGACTACCATCATCAATACCCACGATATGAACTCCGTAATGGGTATTGGTGAGAACATTATCTATATCTGCGAGGGCCGTATGGAATGGCAGGGCAACAAAGACCAGATCATGACCAGCACCAACGAGCGCCTTAACTCCTTTATCTTTGCCAGCGACCTCTTCCGCAAGGTCAAGGAAGCCAACAGCTGATAATCCGAATCACAATATACAGAAGAAGGGGGAAAAGAAAGGGAAGCTGCAACACGTTGCAACTTCCCTTTTTTCTCTGTATCAGTCAGGGGGTAATTACTTCTGTGGAGTCTTCATACCTACAACCAGACGATTGCCGCTCTTGAATATTTTCTGAGCCAGTTCCTTAAGGTCAGCTGTGGTAATGCTCTGAACCATCTCGTCGTAACCTGTTACATAGTCTTTCTTTAGTCGGGTAAGAGTAACCATCTGGTTCATCCAGTAGCCGTTCTTCTTCAGATTCTCGGCATGAGAGCGAACCATATATTCCTTTATCTTCTGCAGATAATCCTCGGAAGGACCTTCGTTGCAAACCTTCTCTACACCATCGTAGACAACCTTCATCATGCGATCCATCTTGTCCGGCGCAGTGGGTAACTGAATCTGTACAACGGCAATCTCCTCGGGGTAATCAGTAAGAGATGCACTGACGGGAACACCATAAGCACCGCCCTCGTCCTCACGAACGGTCTCTGTGTAAAGCATAGACATAGCCTGCTCCAGCATATCAACCATAATATCGTTTCGCAAGTTCTCCTTTAGAGGTGCGTGATATACAAAGTTTACTGTTGCATTGGGCGTATCCTGCTCCTTATCGAAAATGCAGGTACGTTCGCCCTTAGTAAGACGACGGTCGATAACCTCGAATTTCTCAGCCTTCTTGCTTACAGGCAATGCGCCTAAGTACTTTGCCAAGAGGGGAGCTACGGAATCAGCATTCAGGTCGCCCACGAAATAGAAGTCGAAGTCGGCAGCATTAGCGAAACGCTCTTTGTAGATCTCCAGCAAGCGGTCGTAAGAGATCTTATCAATATCCTCTGTGCGGAAACGCTTTGCACGGATATTGTTGTTATACAGAATGCTTGCCACACTATCCTGCAAGGCTGTATTGGGGTCAAGGTCCTGATTCTTCAGGGCATCACGCAGACGGGCCATAGTACTCTGGAAAGCCTCATCGTCACGGTGGGGAGCTGTGAAGCATAGATAGGTAAGCTGCAGAAGAGTCTCAAAATCCTTCTTTACACAACTACCTCCCAGACTCTCAACGCGATCGCCTACAGAAGGATTAACTGAAGCCTGAATACCAGAAAGTTTCTTGCTCAACTGGGTAGCAGTGAAAGTTCCCCAACCGCCCAGACTTACCATTCCGGCATTTCCTGAGCAGAAAAACTCATCGTTGGGATAAAGGCTATTACCACCCCAGCTTACAGCTTTCATAGAAATCTGATTGGGTGAGTAGTCGGTCTGCTTTACGCGTACCTTTATGCCGTTGCTGAGTGTAATCAGCTTAGAACCGAAGACATCATCCTTTATGCTCTTAACCTTAGCCTTAGAAGACAGTTCGGGAACCAGGGGATCCGTGTTAACCTCTTCCTTGAAGACCTCTATGTCCTCGGCATCCACGTCGGCCAGAGTCTTCAGGATTTCCTCCTTGGTAGGATACTGCAGGCCTTCCTTATCAGGCATAAAGAGAGCCACAGCTCTGTTCTTGTCCTTTACGAACTCGGGGAATGCCTGGTTGATAGCCTCCAGGGGCAGCATGGGAATGATGGTCTTCATATTCTGATGCTTCCACTCAATACCGGGAGCAGGCTCGTTATCCAGGAAGTAACGGACATATTCATTAACGTACTTAGTGTTCTGCACCTTGTCGCGAGCTTCGTACTGAGCATCCAGACGCGACAGGTACTCCTGCTTGAAGCGCTCGTATTCAGCCTCGGTGAAACCACCGCGCTTAGCACGCAGCAACTCGCGGTATACAGATGCTATGCCATTCAGGTACTGACCCTCCTTCATGACAATCGTAGCGTTCACGCTCTCCTTGGACTTAGCCACCAGATACTCTCCGAAGTCAATGCCGGCATACATAAAGGGGCAATCGGGCTTCTGCGACAGTTCCTCCAGACGCTCTGCGAACATGCCAGAGATAGCGCCCTCTATATACTTCAGGAAAAGGTAAGGCATTGTGCTCTTGATATCGCGGGGAGTAGCATCGTGCTTGAACATCAGAATGGCATAAGCAGCTGTCTGCTCCTTATCCTTCTGGATAGAAACCAGGGGCTCCTCGTTGTCAGGCACAGGGATTACCTCACGCTTGGCAGCATCAGCGGCAGCGGGAGCGATATCGGCAAACATATCCTTTATCTTCTGCTCCACCTCGTCGGGGTTGACATCGCCCACGATAACAAGACCCTGCAGGTCGGGACGATACCAACGACGGTAGTAAGAGCGCAAATCATCATAGGGGAAGTTCATCACGATGTCCATCGTACCGATAGGCATACGATCGGCATAGCGGCTGCCCACAAACAGATCCTTGAAGGCAGACTCCTGCATACGCATCATGGCAGAACGGCGCATACGCCACTCTTCGTTGATAACGCCACGCTCCTTGTCTATCTCCTTATCCTCGAGCAGGAGGTCATGGCTCCAGTCGTGCAGAATCAGCAGGCAAGAGTCAATGGCACCGGCAGTCTCCACGTTTACGTTATTAATATTGTAAACGGTCTCGTCAAAGGATGTATAGGCATTCAGGTTCTCACCGAACTTCACACCAATACGCTCCAGATACTGCTTCAAGGCATCACCCGGGAAGTGAGTAGTACCGTTAAAGCACATGTGCTCCAGGAAGTGAGCCAGACCGCGCTGGTTCTCCTCCTCCTGAATAGAACCCACCTTCTGGGCAATGTAGAAGTCGCAACGCTTCTCGGGCCACTCGTTATGGCGGATGTAGTACGTCAGACCGTTAGGCAAGACTCCCACCTTAACAGCTGGATCAAGGGGGATGTTAGGCATCTGCTGAGCAGAAACGCCCGTCACTACTGCCACCAAGGCAAACAAAACAATGTAAATTCTTCTTTTCATAATACTTTTTTTTAGAAAACGATTGGTTATTGGGTTATTGAGCATTTATTCCATTGATAAACTTAATGGGGGCTTCACTTTATCCGCCAGCAGCCCTGCTGGAACGCCATCTGCACCCCAACCTGTTCATGAACACTGTCAGCATAAACCAAGTCCAGAAAGACGTATGCCGTAGAGTCTGCGGTGTAAAGGCTATCGGAGAGTGCCTCCACGCGCACTATCCTCCCCCTCTTGGAAAGTTCCTTTGATGCATGGGTTATGACATCCTGCATCTGCATGCTATAATCTTCTGTGAAGTTCTGAGAATCTGCCATCCCCTCTACATACTGTTTGGCGTCACCATTAATAAAATAGGTATAGTAACGCTGAGCAGCCTGCCGCACAGACTCATCCGAGAAGGTTTCTGGATTAGTCTTTGTGCAACTTGCAAGGAAGAGGAAAGCGAGAAGAAGAAAACCTCTCCCTGCTACCCCTTTGGGGAAGTGCTTTGTATTATTATAAACGAAATCAAACCGCATATTTACTTTTTATAGCACTCCCCCAAGGGGGAGCTGGGAGGGGGCTTTTTATTTTACTTCTGACGAATAAACACATTTATGGGCGTACCGTTAAAATTCCAGCGCTCGCGAATCTTATTCTCCAAGAAACGGCGATAAGGCTCCTTCACGTATTGGGGCAGATTGGCATAGAAGACAAATGTTGGCACGTGAGTCTCAGGCACCTGCATACAGTATTTAATCTTGATGTACTTACCCTTCATGGATGGTGGCGGATAAGCCTCTATCAGGGGCAGCATCTCCTCGTTCAGCTTGGCCGTTGAGACGCGGCGAACGCGGTTCTGGTATACATCCTTGGCAGTCTCCAGTACCTTAAAGATACGTTGTTTGGTCAGGGCAGAGGCAAAGATGATGGGGAAATCAACAAACGGAGCCATGCGGTCGCGGATGGCATCCTCCATAGTCTTCATCACCTTGGTATCCTTGTCGGGCACCAGATCCCATTTGTTCACCACTACCACCAGATTCTTCTGGTTCTTCTGTATTATCTGGAAGATGTTCAAGTCCTGACTCTCGATGCCACGTGTAGCATCTATCATCAGTATGCACACATCGCTGTTCTCGATGGCGCGGATAGAGCGCATGACGCTATAGAACTCCAGGTCCTCTGTCACCTTGTTCTTACGGCGTATACCGGCTGTATCCACCAGATAGAAGTCAAATCCAAACTTATCATAGCGTGTATAGATACTGTCGCGAGTGGTTCCGGCAATATCCGTTACGATGTTACGGTCCTCGCCGATGAACGAATTTCTAAGCGAGATCTTAACTGCATTGG
>JAEEGJ010002771.1_pt1 | contig 79200 bp, 52 predicted proteins | sample 8958761 | NCBI WGS metagenome assembly JAEEGJ01 (sample SAMN16246546, study PRJNA631951) | gut metagenome | biome: gut microbiome; feature: rumen; material: RS-attached | host: Bos | place: Iran: Karaj | collected 2018-10 | reverse complement strand
GACAGGCGGTCTCACTCTGTCCCACACCTACAGTCTCCACAAAGATCTTGTCGAAACCCGCTGCCTCACAGAGGATGATGGTCTCACGCGTCTTACGCGCCACACCACCCAGAGAACCTGCAGAAGGACTAGGACGGATGAACGAGTCAGGATGCTGGGCCAGTTTCTCCATACGTGTCTTATCGCCCAGGATACTCCCCTTGGAGCGTTCTGAAGAGGGGTCGATGGCCAGAACTGCCAACCGGCCGCCTTTCTCCTTGAGCACATGGATACCGAACTCATCGATACTCGTGGACTTTCCGGCTCCAGGGACACCGGAGATGCCCACACGGATGCTGTTACCACTGTAGGGCAGACACTTGTTGATGACCTCCTGTGCCTTCGCCTGATGGTCAGGATTGACACTCTCGATGAGCGTTACTGCCTGAGAGAGAATGGTCACATCGCCCTTGACGATACCTTCCACCATCTCCGCAACAGACAGTTCACGTCTGCGGAAACGGTTCCGGTTGAGGTAGGGGTTGACTATTGCGGGCTGCTCTACCCCACTATTGACCTGGAGGCCGGCATATTCGGAGCTATTCTCGGGATGAAACATAATTGATAATTGACAATTGAGAATTGATAATTGAGAATTGATAATTGAGAATTGACAATTGATAATTGATAATTGAGAATTGATAATTGACAATTGATAATTGAGAATTAGAGGCGGATGTTGAGGACGACTTTGGGTTTGTCGGGGGCGTTGGTGATCATGAGGATACGAGGCTTAGAACGGAGGTTACGAAGTTCTGCGGCGAAGCCCGTGATCTTAAGGGTCGTGGTCTCATCGGGCTCAAGTGACTGTTTGTCGAGTGTCACCTTCAAACCTGTTGTGAAGAGTTGGAGGGAAGAGATCTTCAGGGTGGTCTTACCGGTATTGTAGAGGATCACCTCAGCCGTCTTCTTCGTCTTACCCTCAAAGTCCGAGAAGTCTATCTCCGTGGTAGAGATCTGCAACTGAGGGGCCAGTGCCTTTGTAAACTCGTTGTAGTCCTGCAGATGAGGCAGGAGCACTGTAGAGACCGGGATCTCATTATCCTGGCTCACCTTCTCACCCAACTGTTTCGCGAGATAGACAGAGGTCTGGGTCAGTCCGAAGTCACGCAGCTTGTCTGAGTTCAGCGTCACAGCAATCGTTCCACCCTTACCCGGTTCCAAGGTCTCCGGTTTCACCGTGGCGGAGAGATAAGGCGGCAGGTGCATCACATTCGGACGCATGGTCTTTTCACCATTATTGAAGATATGGATCTCCTGTACTGGTTCATCGCCTTTGTTGACATCGTCGTATTCGAGGACATTCTTATCCAGCAACAGTTCTCCCATCGCCAGAGGATACGTGCCGGAATAGTCCACCATCTCAGGAAGCACGACACCCCTCATGGTGAGATAAACCGGTTGTTTGGAACCATTGCTGACAATCGCGGCCATCTTCTGGAAATGTCCCAGCTGTCGGGCATCGTAAGTCATCTTGATGGTGAACTTATCATTCGCACCCACTTCCTTCGGATATTCCACCGCAGTACAACCGCAATCGGGTTTCACACTCTCGATGACCAGTTTCCTCAGGGACTTGTTGCGTAGTTCAAAGGTGGCAGTGATGGGTTGACAGAAGCCTGTACGGCCCGCCATAACGTTATCCCGCGTCACTACGAGCTTCTGGGCCCGGACCATTGACCATTGACCATTGAACATTGACCATTGACCATTGAACATTGACCATTGAACATTGAAGAGTGAAGAGTGAAGAGCGAAGAGTATCACTATCACCCTCATCATCCACAGTCTTTTCATATTCTTCATTTGTTTCATATCTATTATTTCTATTATTTATTGCGGTAGCAAATTTTTCACTCTTCACTCTTCACTTTGAGCGTCAGCGAGTGCGTTGTTCCTTTAAACTCCGGGGCGTAGGCACACTGGACAGTACAGGTACCCGTCTCGTAGGTTCCTGGACGATCAATGAAATATTCCGTCTCGATGACCCTACGGCCCTTGGGGAATCTGTCGAAGTAATAGTTCGTGGCATTGTCACGCGGAGAGACATAAGCACCATCACGATAACCACTCAACTGTTTCACGGGTTCCATACATGCCGCACGTTTGTCTACCACCTGTACAAAGTCCAGGTCACGATCAGCGATGATGGTGAGGCGGACACGTAGTCGGGAGCCGACTTTTAGTGAAGAGTGAAGAGTGGAGAGTGAAGCGCTCGACCTCTGGTCGCTTGCTACCGAAGGGACGCAAGAATTTGCTCCCGCAGTATAAAATTCGCGGATGACCTTGATGCCACTGGAGGTGTTATCGATCTCACTGGTCTGTTGGGTAAACTGGGCATAGACCGCACCCCAAGAGGTGCCTTCAGAGGTCTTCTCGACAGTAAAGGTCTTGCTCTCCGGATCGACGATGGTCTTGATGTAGCCAAGGCCGGCAGTGGCGGAGGAAGCAACAATGACGGTGGTGTCCACCTTCATTGTTGAGAGTGAAGAATTTGCTACCGCTGCAGAGGGAGGGGTATTCAGGAAGGCGTAGACGGCATTGACGGAATTGATGGGGGTATCCCAGGACTGCGTACGTTTCTCCTGGAGGAGCCAACGCTGCATCTCCAGGATGGTCTGTTTGTCATCAGGGGTAATCAGTTGCATCGCCTCAACAGCCATCGTCTGCGTAGGAATCTTGTAGTCGAACCAGGAGTAACCGGCACGTGGGGTGTCATAGTAACGACCCATCTCCTCACGGTAGACCGTAAACTCCTTCAGACTCTGCACATACTCCTGGGCCTTCTTGCGGTCTTTCTCCTGGAGATTGGGCAACTTCGACCAGATGACAGCCGTCATCGCCTTCTCATAGATCGACTGGGCCTTGATATCCTTACGCAACAACGGGATGAGATAGTCATTGGCACTCTGGACACTGGCAGGCAACGTCCTACCGTCGAGGGCGCAGATATAGAGCCACTGGAGGGCCTTGAAACTCGGGAACGAGGGTTTGATGCCCTTCTTCTCCGCTTTCTTCATCTCCTTGACCATGTCGATGATCTCACGGCCCATAAACTTAAACGCCTTCGAGAGCATGTCCTTGGTCTTTTCCGAGGTGCCTATCAGTGTGTTCTGACGTACCAGCATCTCCGAGACTTCCACTGTCATATAGAAAGAGCCAGGCATGCCAGGCCACCACGACCAGGAGCCATCACTCCGCTGCAGGGCATTCATCTTATTGATGGCCGAGGAGATACGTTCCTGCATGAGGTTGTCATCGAAGAAATCCACCAAACGTTCTTTCTGTTCCGTCTCACGGTCTGCATCCATCACCCACGGCGTCTCGTTGAGGATAAGGTCCTTCAGTTCCTGGTCCTTCTCGAGAGCACTCATCAGGGAGTTCTTTTCAGTTTCCTCCTGCCAGAGCTTAAAGACTGTCTTCACCTTCGGGTTCTGGTCGACAATGAACTTTCCGATACTGTTGGCATAGAAAGAGACGGTCTGAGAGATGATATCATCCTCTCTGGGCTTACCCATGGCCGGCAGGGCCTGAACCATCAGCCAGGCTGGGTTGTTGGTATATTCGATGGTCAGTTTCTTATCCTTCACCGGTTGTTTGTCAGTCCCTGGGAAGAGCGTTGTCAGATCGACAGTCATCGTACCTGGCTCTATCTGGGTAAAAGGACGAGTCACCGTCACCCGTTCTGTGGACGGGAGGATGGGGAGGTAGTGTTGTTCACCATCGGAAGCCCCTTCACAGGATGCGATCACCTGGCAAATTAATAATTGACAATTGACAATTGACAATTGACAGTTGAGTGGGAAGGAGACGGAGGTGGTGCCATCGACATCTACAGCGAAGTCCTGCTGCTGTTCGAAGACAATCTGTTCCGTCATCGGATCCTTCAGTCGGAGTAGGGCCTTACCCTTCAACGCCTTTTCTCCTGTATTGAAGATCTTCGCTGCAATCACAGCCTCATCACCTTCACGAATGAATCTGGGCACATTGGGTTGTACCATCAAGTCTTTCTTGGCCACAGCCTCACCATCGAGCAGACCATAGCACAAGTCCTGCGTATGGGCCAATCCCATGAAGCGCCAGGTGGTCAGGCTCTCCGGCAACGTGAACTTCAAAGCCACAGCACCCGAAGCATCGGTAGTCAGCTGGGGATAGAAGAAAGCGGTCTCGTTGAGGTTCTCACGGACCTGTACCTGATCCATCTGCAGCGCCTCGGATTCATCGTCTGACTTTAGTGAAGGCAACCCATTAGCCAAGACCTTTTTCTGGTCGACAACATCCAATCCTGTCATCCGGCCCTGTGGCGTTTCATCGACATCGGAAAGCGCATTGCCTGATGACCTTACGGTCGCCATCATCGGAGCTGCCTCTTCCAGCACCATCATGTCTGCATTGCCCTTGCCCCTGAGACGTATACCCCGCATCAGCCTCCGACCAGAATACCAAGGCGTAGGATAGATCTCATGGTCGAACTGACTGAAGTGGAGTTCGCTATAGCCATAGTTCTTCAGGTTCGCATAACCCTGTGTCTGGAGGACCCATCTGTAGGTGGACTCCCATCCAGCATTCGGCAACCACTGGTACGTTCTGGGATAGAGGCCCCAGCTGTGTGGCGTCAACTGATCGAGACTCTTGTCATACAACGTCGCCATCACCATCGCATCCACAGGTTTACCGTCCTTGGTCACCGTGAGTGTCCACTCTTCCTCCTGGCCTGGTGTCAGTCTGTCGCGGAAGGTGTTCCACTGCAGCTTCAGTTTCTTGTCGGGCAGGGGTCTGTAGAACTGTTGCTGGTGGAAATAGCACTTCCCGTCCTTCACCCAGGCATAGTGCACCTGAATACCGTCACCCCATTCCTCCTGGTAGTGGAACTTGCGGTTGATGAGGGCATTCGACTTATTGACGAAGCCCTGTTCCACGACCTTGCGTCCTGAGAAGATACTATAGACGATATACATATCCTTGGCCGAAGAGCCCACCTGCAACGTGATCGGTGTCCCATCGTTGGGGAAGCGGATGTCAGAGTAATAGAACCAGTCATCCGTCTCTTTGGCAGGTACCTTGTCCTCGAGCGAGAAGACAGTAAACTCGCGTTTAAGCGTATCGTTGTTACAGATCGCCTCAAGGTGATGCAAGCCTGACTTCAAATGGAGCGTTGACAGGGAACAGGGAACATTGGTCTGGATCGTCTGCCACTTCCCCTCGTCGAGTCTGTATTTCACCTGAGCATCGATATCCTGTCCTGCGGCATTACGCAGATGGAACGTTATCCTGGGATCCTTCTCCAACAGCATCTGTTCCAGAAGGTCCACACTCAGGGCCGTCTTTCTGTTACCCAGCGGCAGCGTATACTGTCCCGGGTGAGTCTCACCAGCCCCATCCGTCACATCAGCTGTGACCACGAAGTTATAGAACATCGGATAGTCCGTCTTCGGCAGTATCAGGGGCACATCCACAGAGAAGGTGCCATCAGCCTCTGTGATGGTCTCACCCGTCGCGATCTCCATATCCTCGGAGCCTGTGCCAAAGAAGCCCCCATTCCAGTATCTCCAGTAGGAGAACCACCAGTAGGCTGTGCGTCTCACCACACGATATTTCACTTTAGCCTCCTGAACAGGCACACCAGCATAACTCCTGGCCGTACCTTTCACCGTGACTGTATCACCCTCCTGATAGTCCTCTTTATAAGGCGTGAAGTTCACCTCAAAGGTAGGCCGTTTATATTCCTCTACCCTGAAATAGTGCCGTTGACTGTTGGCATGGATACAGAACTGACCCGTCAGTCCTGAAGAGGGCAACGTGAAGTCTGCGGCACAGACACCATACTGGTCGGTAGTCACCTGTTGTTCCTTGATGACCTTGTTATTGGTATCTCTCAGGATCAGGTTGACACTCGCATTCGCCACCGCCTTATGTTCAAAACCGTTATACACGTCATAGACCATCGCAGAAGCGCGAACCGTCTGTCCCGGTCGATAGATGGCCCTGTCGGTATAGATCACCGTCTCACGCGACTCCCTGCGTCCATTATCGTTATAGCTGTAGCGTCCATAGAGACTCTGTTCCGGACAGGCCTTATCCGTCTCCGTATAGGCAAAGACCTCCACCCTCCGACTCTCGGCCTTGAAGAAACACTGGCCTTTCTCGTCGGTGGTCAGCTGATGGGTCTTCTCATTCTTCAACCCCGAATTCTCACGGATCTGCACCTTCGCCTTGGCGATAGGTTGACCTGTAGAAGCCTTCACCACCACATAACGCATCGTCTCGTCGGGCTGTGCCTCTGACATCACAAACACGTCTGTCACAAAATACAGCCGACGGGTAACCTGTGTACTGGGCTGTGAGGAGAACTCCAGCATATACACCCCTACAGGCAGGCCCTCGATGACCAAAGAGTCATCGAAGACCTCATAGGGCTGATGCCCAGAGAACTGACGTGTCGTCTCATAGACCACCTGACCCAACAGGGGTTTGATCTTCTTGTAGTCGTGCTCATAATCGGGATTGAGGTCCAGGATACCATCCGCTTTCACAGCATAGACCTTCATCGTCAGACCCGTGATATTCCGCAGAAACATCAACGGCATCTGCTGGGTCTTCATCGGTGTGATGATCCGGTAGTTCTGATCACTTCCCACCGTATACTGCGACCTGACCAGAGCCGCCTCACTGTTTTTGAGGATGTTCATCCTACGCCAACTGCCCCATCTGTCGAGGGCCTGATGGATATAGTTGATCTTTTCTTCAGCCGTGAAGGCATCAGGCTTACGATCCATTGTCAGATAGCGCTCTATCGCAACCTCTCCGGCTACAAGCAGGTCGCCATACACCTCCAGCAACGAGTCGAGTTTCGGACGGAGGATATCATCTCCCTGAGAGACCACATCATTATAAACGGCCTTCAGCGCCATCAGACAGGCTGCAGAACGATTACCCACCTTCGCATAGTAATCGTGGAGCGTATGATAGTCACCCAGTTCCAGACCCACGACACTCAACAGGTCATGACCAAACACCTTGCTGTCTGAACCTGTCTCGACAAAGGGTTTGTAGTCATCCTCCTTCACCTGAGCCAGGCGGTCACAGCGTTCTGGGGTGAGGATGGGTTTATCGGGACTCTGAGGCTTCTCTCCCTCTTCATCCTCTTCCGAAAGACGCGGATTATCCTGCCACACACGCCAGAGAACGGTCTGATAGACCACCTTCAGCACAGGGTCCTGGGTGGCATCGCATCGCTGTTGGATGCGTTCCACAGCAGGCTTGATACTATCTGGAGCGATACTCTGCATCACCTGACAGGCGTTCAGTTCTGCCTTCAACAGCTGTCCATACACCTTCTCCTTCGTGGCCTTCTGCACAATCTTCTGCAGGGTCTCGTACTGCGACTTGGGGAGGTCCTTCTTTTCTGCCTCCTCAGCCTTTTTCCAGAGTGAACTATAGGTCTGTCCAAACAACATCATGGGCATCATCAAACATGCGATGATCGCGATAATAGCACTTTTCTTCATCGGCTGATCGTTTATTTAACCATGCAAAGGTAATGAAATATTTCCGAAAACATTTGGAATTTATGATTAATTATATAATCTTGAATTTCATTCGAAGATAGGCAGCACCTCGAAAATAAAAATAAATCGAATTTTATTTTGTATTTTGCTCGCTTTTAGCTATCTTTGCAACCAATATGATTAACCAACAACTATTAAAGCCTGAGAGCATCGTCGTGATCGGTGGCTCCAACAACGTACATAAGCCTGGTGGCTCTATCGTACGCAACCTGATTAGTGGTGGTTACAGTGGCACCCTGCGCATTGTCAACCCCAAGGAAGAAGAAGTGCAGGGGATCAAAGCCTTCCATGATGTCAAGGAACTCCCAGACACCGACCTGGCCATCCTCGTGGTAGCCGCGAAGTACTGTCCTGACTATGTGGAATTCATGGCTAAGGAGAAACAGACGCGCGCGTTCATTATCATATCCGCAGGCTTTGGCGAGGAGACCAAGGCCGGTGCAGAACTGGAACAACGTATCCTGGACAGCTGTGAACAGTATGGTGCTGCGCTGATCGGTCCTAACTGCATCGGACTGCTGACCCGTCACCATCACAGCGTCTTCACCCTACCCATCCCCCACCTGAATCCGCAGGGTGTCGACTTCATCTCCGGCTCTGGTGCCACAGCGGTGTTCATCCTTGAGAGTGCCGTTATCAAGGGCCTGCAGTTTAATTCTGTCTGGAGCATTGGCAACGGCAAGCAGATTGGTATCGAGGATGTGTTGCAGTATATGGACGAGCACTTCAACCCTGAGACAGACTCAAAAGTGAAGCTGCTCTATATCGAGAACATCTCCAATCCCGACAAGTTGCTCTTCCACGCCAGCAGTCTGATCCGTAAGGGTTGTCGCATTGCAGCCATCAAGGCAGGTAGTTCTGAGAGTGGTTCCCGTGCTGCCTCCTCGCATACTGGAGCCATCGCCTCTTCCGACTCTGCCGTAGAGGCGCTGTTCCGTAAGGCTGGTATTGTCAGGTGTTTCTCACGCGAAGAACTCACCACCGTGGGTTGTATCTTCACCCTACCCCCGCTGAAGGGACGGAATTTCGCTATTGTCACTCATGCCGGAGGCCCTGGTGTGATGCTCACCGATGCCCTCTCGAAGGGAGGACTTAACGTACCTCCATTAAATAATAAAACGACAACTGAGACAACTAAGACAACAAACCCTGCTGAGGAATTAAAGTCTTTGTTGTTCCCAGGTTCGTCGGTTGCCAATCCTATCGACTTCCTCGCTACAGGTACGGCAGAACAGTTGGGTATCGTCATCGACTATTGCGAGAACAAGTTTGATAACATCGATGCCATTGCCGTCATCTACGGTACACCGGGTCTCACCCAACTCTACGAGGCCTATGATGTGCTCGACCAGAAGATCAAGGCCTGCAAGAAACCGATTTTCCCCGTGTTGCCCAGTCTGCATACGGCAGGTGCTGAGGTGGAGGACTTCCTGAAGAAGGGACATGTGAACTTCAGCGACGAGGTGACCCTGGCCACTGCCCTGAGTCAGATCATGCGTACCCCAAAGCCCGCACCACCAGAAATACAGCTCTACGGCATCGACATCTCCCAACTCCACAAGATCCTCTATCGCGAGACGCGTCGTCTGAAGTTTGAGGGTGTTGAGAGTGGTTATCTGGCACCTGATGTCGTCAGGGAGATTCTCTCCTGTGCGGGTATCCCCCTCGTTCCTGAGATGGTCAGCATCTCGAAAGAAGAACTCACGGCCTTTGCCCAGAAGGTAGGCTTCCCTGTGGTGGCCAAGGTGGTAGGTCCTGTGCATAAGAGTGATGTGGGTGGTGTGACCCTGAATATCCGCACCCCAGAACACCTCGCCCTCGAGTTCGACAGGATGATGCAGATTGAAGGCGCCACAGGTGTGATGGTACAGAAGATGTTGAAGGGTACAGAACTCTTCATCGGTGCGAAATACGAGGAACGTTTCGGACACGTTGTACTCTGTGGTCTGGGAGGCATCTTCGTGGAGGTGCTGAAGGATGTGTCGTCTGGTCTGGCACCACTGAGCTATGCTGAGGCCTATTCGATGATCCACTCGTTGCGAGGCTACAAGATCCTGAAAGGTACCCGTGGACAGAAAGGCATCAACGAACAGAAATATGCCGAGATCATCGTCCGCCTCTCTACCCTTCTGCGTTTTGCCACCGAGATCAAGGAGATGGACCTCAACCCACTCCTGGCCGATGAGGACAACGTTGTTGCAGTGGATGCGAGAATACTGATTGAGAGATGAAGACTGCGATTGTGGGGGGAGGGGCTGCAGGCTTCTTCCTCGCCATCAATCTCAAGGAGTTGTGTCCTGAGATGGAGGTCACCATCTTCGAGAAGTCCAAGAAGGTCCTGGCGAAGGTGGAGGTCTCTGGGGGAGGACGTTGTAACTGCACCAACGCCTTTGCCAGTGTCCGCGACCTCTCGCAGGTCTATCCGCGAGGACACCGTCTGATGAAACGGCTCTTCAAGCGTTTCGACTACCGTGATGCCTACGCCTGGTTTGAACGTCATGGGGTCCGTCTGGTCACCCAGGAGGATGAGTGTATCTTCCCTGCCTCGCAGGACTCGCATACCATCATCAACCTCTTCCTCTTTGAGGCCAGGCGCTTGGGGATCGAAGTCTGCACAGGGCATAAGATCGAATCCCTCGAAGCACTCTCCGACTACGATTTCATCGCCATCACCACTGGAGGTGGTACTGCTTCAATGGCAGGAGTCCCTGTCCTTGAAGCAGTACCTTCACTTTTTACGTTCAGCATTGAGGACAATAGTCTGCACGCCCTGATGGGTACAGTGGTAGAGGATGTCACCGTACAGATCCCCGGAACCGGTTTCCGCGCCTCAGGTCCGCTGCTCATCACCCATTGGGGCATGAGTGGACCCGCCATCCTAAAACTCTCCAGCTATGCCGCCCGCGAACTCCACGAGCATCAGTACCAGATGCCCCTCGCCGTCAACTGGACCTCGCGCAAAGACCCAGAGATCCTCGAAGAGTTGCATCGCATCATGAACGTCCATCCGCAGAAGCAGCTCAGCAGCATCCGTCCCTTCGACCTGCCCAGTCGGCTGTGGGGCTATCTCCTGGAAAAGGCACTGGGTGAACGGGCACAGAACCGTTGGCAGAACCTGAATAAGAAGGAGGTCAACCGTCTGGTGAACATCCTCTGCAACGACCCTTACCAGATTGCCGGACGTGCAGCCTTCAAGGACGAGTTTGTCACCTGCGGTGGTGTCAGTCTCACAGCTGTCGACCCCAACACCCTCGAATCGAAGGACATCCCCCACCTCTATTTCGCTGGTGAGGTGCTCGACATCGATGGCATCACGGGAGGCTTTAATTTTCAGGCGGCATGGACCACAGCCTACACCGTGGCACAGGCTATTCATAGTGTTATTTTGCCAAATAATGATACTTTTATGTAATCCTGCAAAAAACGGCTGAATCTTTTGGAAAAATCTTTGGTGGTTTCGGAATATGTTCGTAACTTTGCAAGCAAGATTACAAATATTTTAAAACAATCGAGTTTATGGAACAGCAGAAACGTTACGGTCACTTTGACGACCAGCATCGTGAGTATGTCATTACAGATCCCCAGACCCCTTGGCCCTGGATCAACTATCTGGGCAATGAGGACTTCTTCTCTCTGATTAGTAACACCGCCGGTGGATACAGCTTTTATAAGGATGCCAAGTTCCGTCGCATCACCCGTTATCGTTACAACAATGTACCGATGGACAATGGGGGAAGATACTTTTATATTAAGGATGGCGATACTGTCTGGAATCCGGGCTGGAAGCCCTGTAAGACTCCGCTCGACTTCTACGAGTGCCGTCATGGCATGAGCTACACCCGCATCACGGGTAAGAAGAATGGTGTGGAGGCTTCTGTGTTGTTCTTTGTACCCCTGAAGAAGTGGGCTGAGGTGCAGAAGCTGACGCTGAAGAACGAGTCCAACGAGGTGAAGAACCTCAAGCTCTTCTCTTTCGAGGAGTGGTGTCTGTGGAATGCTGCTACTGATATGGAGAACTTCCAGCGCAATTTCTCTACGGGTGAAGTAGAGATCGAGGGAAGCACCATCTATCACAAGACTGAATACCGCGAGCGTCGTAACCACTATGCGTTCTATCATGTCAATGCCCCTATCCAGGGCTTTGATACCGATCGCGAGACCTTTGTAGGTCTCTACAACGAGTTTGCTGATCCGCAGGCTGTGATGGAGGGAAAGCCCCGCAACAGTCATGCCCACGGTTGGAGCCCCATCGCCTCACACTATATTGAGGTCACGCTGCAGCCAGGCGAGAGCAAGGACTTCGTATTCCTGCTGGGATACATCGAGAATGAGCAAGACGAAAAATTCGAGGCTCCTCAGGTGATCAACAAGGACAAGGCTCACGCACTCATCGCTGAGCTCGACACTACCGAGAAGGTCGATAAGGCCTTTGCTGAGCTCTGCGAGTACTGGGATGCCCTGCTTAATATATATAAGGTACGCACGGGAAATGATAAGCTCGACCGCATGGTGAACATCTGGAACCAGTATCAGTGTATGGTCACCTTCAACTTCTCGCGTTCGGCTTCGTTCTTCGAGAGTGGTGTAGGTCGTGGTATGGGATTCCGCGATTCTAACCAGGATCTCGTAGGTTTCGTTCATCAGATACCCCCTCGCGCTCGTCAACGTATCATCGATATCGCCTCGACACAGTTCCCCGATGGTGGTTGCTATCACCAGTACCAGCCGCTCACCAAGCGTGGTAACAATGATATCGGTGGTGGTTTCAACGATGATCCCTGCTGGCTCATCTTCGGTACTGTGGCCTATATCAAGGAAACAGGCGACTTCTCTATCCTCGACGAGATGGTACCCTTCGACAATCAGCCAGGCTCTGAGGTGACCCTCTTCGAACACCTGAAGATCTCGATGGATCATGTCATCAAGAACCTTGGTCCCCACATGTTGCCACTCATCGGACGTGCTGACTGGAACGACTGTCTGAACCTCAACTGCTTCTCGTGGGATCCCAACGAGAGTTTCCAGACCACAGAGAACGTCTCTGAAGGCACCAAGGCAGAGAGTCTGATGATTGCTGGTCTCTTCGTCGTCACCGGCAAAGATTATGTTGCACTGTGCAAGAAACTCGCCAATGGTCAATGGTCAATGGTCAATGGTCAATGTGATTTCTCTGCGGAAGCAGAGAGAATGCAGGCTGCTGTTGATGCCATGATTGACGCTGTGAAGAAACACGGTTGGGATGGCGAATGGTATCTCCGCGCCTACGACTTCTATGGTCGCAAGATCGGCTCTAACGAGTGTGAGGAAGGCAAGATCTTCATCGAGTCGCAGGGCTGGTGTACGATGGCTGAGATCGGTGCTGAGGATGGTATGGTAGCCAAGTCGCTCGACTCCTGTAAGAAATACCTCGAGTGCGAGCACGGTATGGTACTCAACAATCCTGCATTTACCAAGTACATCTACGAGTATGGTGAGATTTCGAGCTATCCCGAGGGCTACAAGGAGAATGCCGGTATCTTCTGCCACAACAATCCTTGGGTCATCATCGGTGAGTGTCTCGCAGGTCGTGGTAATGATGCCTGGAGCCATTATGCTAAGATTCTGCCAAGCTATGTGGAGGAGAAATACCAGACGCTGCACAAGGTAGAGCCATACGTGAACTGTCAGATGGTAGCCGGTAAGGATGCCTTCAAGCCTGGTGAGGGTAAGAACTCCTGGCTCACAGGTACTGCCGCTTGGATGTGGTACACCGTCTCTGAGTTCATCCTCGGTATCAAACCTGACTACGATGGTATCCGCATCGATCCCTGTCTGCCAGAGACAGCTACGGACTACACCGTTCAGCGTAAGTTCCGTGAGGCCGACTACGAGATCACCATCCATCCTAATGGCCAGCAGAAGGGTGTGAAGACCATCACCCTCGATGGCCAGCCTATCTCAGGTACGGTCATCCCCTACTCTCCTGGTAAACACATCGTGGAAGTAACCATGTAACGTTTTCCCCCTCACCCCTCACCCGAGTGAGGGGTTTATTTTTGTGAACTACAGCACAAATTCAGCGCCTATAATCAGTCGGGGATGGCTTTTCAGGAAATCGTTGCCCCAGACATAGAGGCTCCAGTTCTTGACGGTATAGTAAAAACCAGCAGCCATGTCAACGCTCTGATCCATCTTCCATGAGTGGATGGCTCCTACCATAGGCGTTATGCTATGACCGTTCTTCAGGGGGATGTTGTATCCCAGATACTCGTAGTTGGAGAACGTGTTGTCGCTGCCGTCGTTTACAATCCACCACGTATTGGTACACCAGAACAGGCGTCCGTTGGCCGAAATAGCACCATTCAGGTATAGCGCCGAGGTGAGATAGGAGAAACGGAAGGAGTTGTTGAGGTTGAATGACGGAGTGACTTCTGCGCCTATATTGAACCACTTACTGAGTGACTGTCCGTAGCGTACCAGCGTTCCCCAATAGGCACAGTCGGGACCGGTATAGAGGTCGATACCCGTAGCGAAACACTGACCAAGCCCATACTGAAAGGTGGTATAAGTCTCTTGATGGTTGATGCCTGGACGGACTTTCACCGACGAATAGCCATACAGCTTGCCGTCGCCCACGGTGGCAGCAAAATAGGGGAGCTGGGCACTAGTCGTGAGAGCCGTCAGCAGTACCCATACAGTAACAATGACTTTTTTTTCGACCTCTTTCAACGTTTCAACTTTATCTAGGCATTTCGACAATAAACCGACATCCGCCATGATAGCTGTCATCATAGGTGAGGTCACCACCCAGACTGAGTGCATGCCGTTTGGTAAGAGGCAGACCGAGTCCGAGACCATCTGTAAGGTCGTCAATCTTGGAAAACGGCTTGTATATCAGTTCGTCAGCATTGTCGGGCAGACCTGGTCCCACATCCTCAACGGTGAAAAAGACGGAAGTGTCGTTCTGTGTGATATACAACTTGATATGCTTGCCGTCAGAGAACTTGGCAGCATTGTAAAGCAACTCGCGGATGGTCCTCATGAGATAGAGGCGATTGGTCAGAATCTTAACAGCATCGGACAGTTCGGTCTCTAAGCTGACATTCACCCGTGGGAAGTGTCCGAGGGTATAGTCAATACATTCGCGAGCCACATCATTGCACGACACTTCATCGTGACGGTTAGCCATCAGTTCATCAGCATTTGTTGTCGACGAACTGTCGAACAGCATCAGCACCATCCGTTTCAGGTGGTTGGCATTATACTTCATCATGCCTGTCATTTCGCTCAGTTTCCCTTCCTGGAAAGGACTCCTGGCGGCATTCTTCGTATTTCGCAAAGCAATGCTATCGTGGAGTACGTTGCCGAAACCGATGATGACATTCAACGGTGTGCGTATCTGGTGCGACAGGTTCTGGATAAACAGGTTCTTCCTCTTAACCGTCTCTTCGGCCAGTTCCATATCGCGGGCATGCTGCTCATTACGCTTCTTGAGGGCTTCGGCCGTCTGACGGATGCTCCCCATGTGGTCGCGCAACTTCTGTTGCATGGAGGCTAAGGCGTTCTGCAAGTGTCCGATGTCGTCATTCTGTTCGGACTGCGGAATGGTCTCGGCATAGTTGCCCTCAGTGATATGACGCGTTGTATCGAGCATCCGGTTGATCGGGCTGATGGTATGTCTGACGACACGGTTGCTGAGCCAGAGGATGCCCAGCAGTCCCAAGAGAATCAACACGGCGATGACATACCCCAGATGGCGGTAGTCGGTCAGAATCTCCTTCTCGGGACATACCAGTGCCAGGCTCCAGTCGGTACCAGGAACAGGCTGGTAACTCACATGGCAGAGTGTGCCGTTAACCTTGATATGCATCGTTCCCTGCCTGCCGTCAGCCATCTCGTGTCCCAGAGCTATCCTGTCGGCATCCTGTCGCGGGTCAGCATCGGTATAGATGGTCTTACGGAACAGCCGTGTGGTGTCGGGGTGTATGAAGAATCGTCCGTCTTGGCCTGTCAGCACGAAATAGGCATGCGGATAAGGCAGTTCGATGTCGTTGACGGTCTTGGCCAAATGAGAGAACAATATGTCGGTAGCAAGGACACCTATGATCTGTCCATCCTCCGAACGCAATGGCCGGCAATAGGTGGCCACGGCTTCGTTGTGTTCGATGGTTCCCTCGGCATGTCCGTCGAAGGGGTCTACCCATCCTGCTTCACCTGTGGCGACTGGAATCTTATACCATCCCTTGTCAAAATAGTCGTAGTCCGTTTCGCGGGTGGTGACTATCGTGTCATCCTCGTTGACGGTGTATACCGACAGTCCCCGCCCATACTGCGGAAACCTATCCGGTACGACACAGACGGAGCTGCTCAGAACGTGCGGATTCAGCCTGACGAGACGCCGCGAGATGGATTCCAGCGAGTCAGGGGTGAAGTGTTCCTCCAGCAGCCACGCATTGGCATTGGTCGATGCTTCTATGCTGTACATATCGTTGCTGACACGCTGTATGACAGAATGGAGGAGGCTGCCAGAAAGCTCGGTGACCTCCTGACGGATGAGGTTGAGCGACTGGAGGAAGAAGACACCCAGCGACAACACGAAGATGGGTACAGCCATCAGCATGATGCCGATACTGAGTTTGCGCGACAGGCTGCGACTGATCTTACTCATGGCTCACCTCCTTTCTTTCCTTGACGCTCTTCTCGGCCTCTTCGGCCTCAATCTTCAGTGCCTCCACCATGTGGTCGAGCAAGTCGAGCACCTTCTCACTCTGCTCCTTGATGACACCCAGCTCGAAGTCGGCCTCCTGAGGACTGAGTGTATCATAATTGTTGCAGAGTTTCATGACGCTTCGTTCGATGAGATCCGCAGGCTCCGTCATCTGCGTCGTCATGTAGTGCAGGAAGGTGGTCTTCATACGGTCGGAGCCCTGTGCATTACCATAGGCCTTACGCAACTCTTCGCTACGTTTTGTCAGTCTATTCGTCAACTGTTCCAGTTCCGTCGACTTTGCCGCCAGCGACAGTTGCATACGTCGGAAGAGGTCCTGCAGCTGTCCGATCTCGTCGTCGCGCTGCGCCACAGGCACGGTCTGGGTGTAATCACCTCCTGCCACGCGCTTTGCTGAACGTGTCAGCATACGCAGGGGCTGCATCTGACGACGGATGACCATTCGGCAGAGCAACCAGAAGAGCAATATACCGGCGACGGTGATAGCCAGCACCATCCAGACCAGGGTGTAGTAGCCGCCAAGGATATCGTCCTTGAGGTACACCATACCAGCACTCCACCCCAACGGGTTCATGGGCTGGTCTATCGACGCGACATGATGGAATGGCTTATAGAACACGTACCAGTTCTTCTGATTCAACTGGAAGGTCGTAGAGCCCCTTTCGCCGGACATCACGGCTTCTGCTGCCTCGCGTGCCGACTGGTCTTCTTGCGCGTCGACAAGTTCCCACACCGTTGCCGTTTTCGACAGCTTATCTGTATTGGGATGGACAATATATGAACCGTTGCTGCTCAGCAATACGCAGTAACTGTTGGGTGAGGGCTTGGTCGCATGCACGATTTTCGACAGCACAGAGGTGGGCAGGTCGACCACAATGACTCCCACGCACTCCGCATGGCTGTCGATGATGGGCAGACAGAAGGAGAGCGTCACACCCTCGTCCTCCTCCTCTGGCAGAGGATCGGTCCAGCAGGCATGTCCCGTTGACATCGGTAACGTGTACCACAGTTGTTCTGTATACGGTCTGTCGCCAAAGCTCCCGGAAGACACCAAGTGGGCCTCCCCCTGTTTCCAGCCTGATCTGTGGACATAAGCCATGAACAGCTCGCGGCCCGGATAGTAATTCGGTTTGAAGGCTACGGCACACCCTACGATATAAGGATAGGTCTCCACGATGTTGCGACAGTAGGTAAACATACGGTCAGGCTGGTCCAGGTGCCACTGCAGGTCCTGATAGACATTATACGTGGTCTGCTCGACCGTCATCAGAATATTGTCGATGTGCTGCTCTGCGCCCTCCAGTGCGTGCTCTGCATCGTCGCGGGCCTCATCCTCCAGTGCCTGCCGCGAGAAATAGAGCATCACTCCCAGCGACAGCAACAGCAGCAGAACCATCTCTATGACCACCATCAGGTGCAGTCGTAGCGATGTATAAGGAATGGTTATCTTACTTAGTTTCAACATGAATAAATCTCCATACAAGGAATAAGACAATAACAGCCACCAGCAGCAAGGCGATACCCGTCTTCAACAACGAGTCCCATAAGTCCTGCTTAGCGACAACGATGGCTACCGACCAGTCAACATGATCGATAGGGCAGTAATACACCGTCGAGGGCACACCCATGACATCCAGGTCCATCGAGCCGCTTTTCTTTTTCGCCAGGCTCTGCACCAGTTGTTCCTGCGTCAGCGACACACCCTTGCCCTCTGGACCGGCTATGCAGCTGCCGTCGTCGTTGATCACCACCGTATAGAAGTCGTCCTCACCGGTCAGCAGGTAGCGTTGCAGCAGTTCATTGTTCCTGAAGCTGTCATCGATGCGCTGTAATTCCATGCTCAGCCATTCGAAAGTCATATCCGCTCCGCACACGCAGGCCAGGCGCTTCTGACCGTCGTACACCGGCTGGACAAACGTCGTGTAGTGTCCGCTGATGTCTGAACCGTCGTAGTAATAATAGGGGTCCGACCAGAAACTCTCGCTCGACTGCTTTGCACGGACATACCAGTCTGACTTATGGTAGTTATGACGGGCTGAGCCCACCATGCGGACCTCGAACGCGCTGGTATCGACATGCACCACGTATGGCTCGAACCACGTTCCCTTCCGTGGGAAATATTTGGGCTCAAATGCTGCAAAGTAGCCTCGCACATCAGGGTTCAGACTGGTCTTGCTCTCCAAAGCAGCTATCACCGCCTCCGGCGAGTCCAGGTGCTTCCCCACTTCGTCGAACACGATCATGGCGCTCATCTCCATACCTCTGACCGTCCTGGCAATCTTCTCCGAAGCGATGTTTATGATGCCGACATAACGGGCATGCCTGTCAGTCTTGGCAGACTGAGAGTACATCGTCATGAGGATGGCGAAGAATATCGCAAACCCCACCCCTACCGTCAGCATCACATATAATCGTATCCGTCTAGTCATATATTTGATGTCTATTCTGTTAGGCTTGTAGATTTCAAAGTACAAATATAGACATTGTTTCCCGATTAAAGAAACATTTTAACCAAAAATTAATCAACTTTAACGGTTAACGGAGGTGCTGCGAAAAAACCAAAACGCAGACAAAATGTCGGTTTTATCTGACTTTTTGACAGAAACGAGCCTTCGGCATAGTTTTAGACAGAAGAACAGAAAAAGACAGAGTAACAGAATAACAAAGAGTAACAGAAAAATTAATATGTTAGTAAAAAATATGTTAGTATGTTACTATGTCTTTAAAAAGATAATATGTCAGAAACAGATAATATGTAGAAAAGGAGGTTAATATGACTTTAGACAAATTTACAATCAAAGCACAAGAGGCCGTACAGCAGGCGGTGAACAGCGCACAGCTGAACGGTCAGCAGGTCATCGAACCTGTACACATCCTAAAAGGTATATTGGAGAAGGCGAAGGACGTGACGAACTTCATCTTCCAGAAACTCGGTGTGAACGCCCAGCAGATCGAGATGCTCGTGGACAGCGAGATCAAGCATCTGCCGAAGGTACAGGGCGGACAACCGTATCTCTCAAGTGATAGTAATAATGTACTCGTGCGCGCACAAGACATGGCCCAGAAGGGTGGCGACGAGTTTGTATCCGTAGAGCCAATACTGTTGGCGCTGCTCAGCGTGAACTCCACCGCCTCTCGCATCATGAAGGACGCGGGCTGTACAGAGAAGGACATGCAGAAAGCCATCCAGGAACTGCGTCAGGGACAGAAGGTGCAATCGCAATCGGCTGATGACAACTATCAGTCGTTGGAGAAATATGCAAAGAACCTCGTGGAACTCGCCCGCAAAGGAAAGCTCGACCCGGTGATTGGTCGTGATGATGAGATCCGAAGGCTGTTGCAGATTCTTTCCAGGCGCACGAAGAATAATCCTATTCTGATTGGTGAACCTGGTACGGGTAAGACCGCCATCGTAGAGGGCTTGGCAGGACGTATCGTACGTGGTGATGTGCCTGAGAACCTGAAAGACAAACAACTCTACTCGCTGGATATGGGAGCGCTGGTGGCTGGTGCGAAATATAAAGGTGAATTTGAGGAGCGTCTGAAGAGCGTCATCAACGAAGTGACCAAGGCCGAAGGGCGCATCATCCTGTTTATCGATGAGATCCACACGCTGGTAGGTGCTGGTGGTGGTGAGGGAGCGATGGATGCTGCGAACATCCTGAAGCCTGCCCTGGCTCGTGGAGAGTTGCGTGCCATCGGTGCCACCACACTGAACGAGTATCAGAAGTATTTCGAGAAGGATAAGGCCCTGGAGCGAAGATTCCAGACGGTGATGGTGGATGAACCTGATGAACTCTCGGCTATCTCCATCCTTCGTGGATTGAAGGAGCGCTACGAGAACCATCATAAGGTACGTATCCAGGATGATGCCTGTATCGCTGCCGTACAACTCTCAGAGCGATATATCTCAGAAAGGTTCCTGCCTGATAAGGCCATCGACCTGATGGACGAGGCAGCAGCCAAGTTGAGGATGGAGCGTGACAGCGTGCCTGAGGAACTCGATGAGATCACGCGAAGGCTCGCGCAATTAGAAATCGAACGCGAGGCTATCAAGCGCGAGGGAGACGAGCCCAAGATTGCACAGTTGGATAAGGATATCGCTGAGCTCCGCGAGCAGGAAACCCAATTCCGCGCCAAATGGGAAGGTGAGCGACAGCTCATCAACAAGATCCAACAGGACAAGCAGGAGATGGAGAATCTGAAGCTGGAGGCTGAGCGTGCTGAGCGCGAGGGTGACTATGGTAAGGTGGCGGAAATCCGTTACTCGAAACTGAAGGCCCTCGAAGATGATATCAAGGCTATCCAACAACAACTGGCAACAGCCCAGAATGGCGACTCGCTGGTGCGTGAAGAAGTTACAGCTGACGATATCGCAGAGGTCGTATCGCGCTGGACAGGTATCCCTGTGACGCGTATGATGCAGAGTGAACGAGAAAAACTGCTCCACTTGGAGGAGGAACTGCATAAGCGTGTGATTGGTCAGGACGAAGCCATCACAGCGGTCTCAGATGCCGTAAGACGTTCGAGGGCTGGTCTGCAGGATCCCAAGCGTCCTATCGCCTCATTCATCTTCTTAGGCACAACGGGTGTAGGTAAGACAGAGCTCGCCAAGACACTGGCCGACTATCTGTTTAACGACGAGACGATGATGACGCGTATCGACATGAGTGAGTATCAGGAGAAATACAGTGTCTCAAGACTGATTGGTGCACCTCCAGGCTATGTGGGCTACGATGAAGGTGGTCAGCTGACAGAGGCTGTGCGTAGGAAACCCTATTCTGTCGTGCTCTTCGATGAAATCGAAAAGGCCCATCCGGATGTGTTCAATATTCTCTTGCAGGTCTTGGATGACGGTCGTCTGACAGACAACAAGGGACGTACGGCGAACTTCAAGAACACCATCATCATCATGACCTCGAACGCCACGCGTGAGCAACTACGAAGCACGATGCGTCCAGAGTTCCTGAACCGTATCGATGAGATCATCACCTTCACGCCACTGACGAAGGAACAGATTGCTGATGTGGTGCGTCTGCAGATGAAGAAAGTCACGGAGATGCTGGAGCCTCAGGGTATCCGTCTCGAATGCACACCGCAGGCTATCGCCTATCTGGCCGAAGAGGGTTACGATCCAGACTTCGGTGCACGACCTGTGAAGCGTGCCATCCAGCAGTATGTGCTCAATGACCTCTCGAAGAAGCTTCTCGCTGATGAGGTCAATCGCGAAAAGCCGATCATCGTTGATGAGTTTGGAGAAGGTTTGGTGTTCAGAAACTGAACACCAAACCATTATGAATGTAAATCCCCTTCTGCGTAGGTCTGCCTGACAGGCGTCGTCCTTGCAGGTCGTACCAGATGCCGTTGTCAGAAGCATCAAGAGAGACAGCTGAGATATCTGCCGGCACCTTGTTGAGCGACATGCGCTCCACACGGAGATGCTTGGGATCGTTGTTGACGGTATTCTCGTTCCAGGCTGTCTCATCGTAGTCGATATGCCAGGCCATAAGACCGGCAGTGGGCAGATAGCTGTCCCAGGAAGTTTTCTCACGGCATTCGATCAGATAGTAGTCGGCAGACTCAGGACTACGTCGATAGATCCGCACATCGGGCTGCAGGTGTAAGGGTTCCAACGAAGTCACCGTCTGTGCATCCTCCACCGGATCAGGCGTGAGCCACCCACAGGCATAGCGTTCATACGAGGAATAGCCCGTAGGACACCAACCGCCACCACTATAACAGCCCTGATCCATCAGGTCGTAACTCCCCACCACAGAGCGTTGAGTTTCAGTATTATACAGGTCAGGCAGTCCGAGACAATGGCTGAACTCATGGCAGAAGGTACCCATGCCTACGAGTTTATTGCTGCTATCGACTTCATTGCCACAGGCATAGGCATCGATGCGTACGCCCTGCAACTGAAGGGCATCCTCATACCCCCAGTCGATGGAGAGCATTCCCATGTGAGGCCATATCACGGAATCATCTTTAGAATAGTCGTTCTCCCCATGTCCGGCATAGATCAGGAAGATCTGTTCCACTTCGCCATCACCATCCCAGTCATAGTCCGCAAAATGCACACTGTCATTGACAGCCCGACAAGCTTCTACCACCAGTTTATCAACATTCTGGTCGAACTCACCTATTGGCGGTCCCCAGTCGTAGTTCTTGCCATAATACGCATAGGGATGCTTAGCCTCGACAGGTCCAACGACATCGAACGACAACAGAAACTGTCCGTAACTCTGATCGCGGAAATAGTCACTCACGCTACCCTTTGCCCCGTTGTCGCTGTAGCCCTCCTGGTTCACGATGGCCTGCCAGAGCGCCTTGGGATCTTCACTGCCGAACTTCTGGTCGGGGAAAGACACCAGGATAATCAGTCCTCTCTTCTCACCTTGATAGTCACGACTCACGGGGACAGGTCCAGTGGGTCGTCGGGCTGACAACCCGCGGGACCTGTCCCCATGAGTCGCGTGAGCTCTGGCGAGGATAGACGTGCCACATGGCTTCAGATCCTGTGCGAAGGCGGTGAAGCATGATACGTGGAACGCGAAGAGCAAGAGCAGGAGGATATGTTTCATCGGAAGATCTTTTTCGTACTACCGTCGCTATATTTAATGATGATGATTCCCCGTCTTCCTGTCTTCTTGTCGCCTTGTCTCCCTGTCTCCCTGTCAAGCAGTCGTCCCTGCAGGTCGTAATAGGCCACCGGCCGGATATCGTCAGCGACAGAAGAGATGCCATCGGCATTCGATGCATAGAATTTAAAGGAGATGAACTTGCCCTGTTCACGAATCTGCGTGATGGGCTTACCCATCAGCAACTCACCATCAGCATTCCGATTGAACAGCGTGGCTGCCGGTATGGTCTCGTCTGTCAGGGCATCATGACTGACGCCCAGAGAATCCACATAGGGATAAGCCGTATGCGGCATACGCAGGTTGCGTCCGTCTTCACCATAGGCGGCCTGATTTTTACCATAGAAGGCATCAAAATAAGTGTAATCGTGTGAGTCGGCATGGAAATAATCCAGGCAGTGGTGTCTGGTACTACTATTGACGGAATTGGCCTTCCAGTATTGTCCATTGAAATCGACATGTGTAATGAGCAGTCCATGACCTGGAAGCATCATGTCCCATCCCTCCCACTGACGGTTCTCCAACAGATAGTACTCATCAGGATAGGCATCGTTCACGATGCGATAGGCCACACCTTTGCGATCGAAAGGTGGCATATTGGTAATGGTAGTGGTAGTGGTGAGGTCTGAAGGCGTCTGCCATCCCAGATATTCCCGTTCGTGGATGGAGAGATTAGGCGGGCACCAGCCATCATCGGAGAAGTTGCCGCCATCCATCAGGTCCCACTCGTCGAGCAGGGAGAACTCACTACTCCCTACAGGATACATGTCAGGGAGTCCCAGCACATGACAGAACTCATGGCAGATCGTCCCTATACCGCAGGAGGTATTATTGGTCCACAGCTCAGGACTGGCAGAAAAGCCGCCAACGGTCACCCCGTCGAGCTTCATATAGAGATAGTCCGTATTCGGCCATATACAACCTTTCGCTTCATCCACGTCCTCATTACCGCCATAGCCGGCAAAGACGACGATTACCGTTTCTGCCCGTCCGTCGCCATCCCAGTCATAATCGGCATAGTTCAACTGACTGTCTGCCTTCTGGATTGCATCATGGATCTGGGACATGCCGTAGTTATCATACGTCTTGGCTTTCTGATTGGATGTCAGTTTTATGGGTCCCACGACATCAAACTGCAGATTGAACTGCCCTGATGACTGGTCGCGGAAATAGTCGGCCACGCATCCAGGACCCTTCCCAGGATTGAAATTCTTCTTGTTAAACATGTTCTGATAGAATTCCAACGTGTGGTCCTCAGCAAAGTCGCAGTCTGCAAACGACATCAGGATAACAGGCAGACGATAGGTTTTCTTGGCATCCCAAGTCGTATTTGGATCCGACAACGCACGTGTCACCTGGGCACTGCGTGTGAAGTGCAGTACCTTACCGTCGGACATACGATGCGATTTAACTCTGGCTGCATTTGCAGCCAGAGTTAAAATCAACAGGATTACTGTTGCAATAAGACGCGATAGCCTTACTTGGCACACGGCGTCCAGGGTTTCAGGGTCTTGAAGAAGTCATTACCCTTGTCATCGACGAGGATGAATGCGGGGAAGTCCTCGACATCAATCTTCCAGACAGCCTCCATACCGAGTTCGGGATACTCTACGCACTCGATGCTCTTGATCGAGCTCTGTGAGAGCACAGCAGCCACACCACCGATAGAGCCCAGATAGAAGCCACCATACTTCTTACAAGCCTCTGTCACCACGTCTGAGCGATTACCCTTGGCAATCATCACGAGTGAAGCACCATTAGCCTGGAACTCATCCACATAGGGATCCATACGGTTAGCTGTGGTGGGACCCATCGAACCGCAAGGATAACCCTCCGGCGTCTTGGCAGGACCTGCATAGAGCACAGGATATTTCTTAAAGTAGTCGGGCAATCCCTCACCAGCATCCAGACGAGCCTTCAGCTTGGCATGAGCGATATCACGAGCCACGATGATCGTTCCCTTCAGGTTGACACGGGTAGAAACGGGATACTTCGACAGTTCCTTACGAACAGCATCGATACCCTCACCCAGATCGATAGTGATGGTGTTCTGTCCCTCACCGGCCTTGGCATACTCTGCTGGAATCAACTCTGAGGGGTTCGAGTCCATCTTCTCCAACCAGATACCGTCGGCATTGATCTTCGCCTTGATATTGCGGTCGGCAGAGCAGCTGACGCCCATACCAATCGGACAGCTGGCACCATGACGCGGCAGACGGATCACACGGATATCGTGAGCCAGATACTTACCACCAAACTGAGCACCGAGACCAATCTTATGAGCCTCCTTGAGGAGTTTCTCTTCGAGGTCGATATCACGGAAGGCACGACCCGTCTCATCACCGGTTGTGGGCAGACCATCATAGAACTTGATAGAAGCGAGTTTCACAGTGAGGAGGTTCTTCTCAGCAGAAGTACCACCAATCACAAAGGCAATGTGATAAGGCGGACATGCAGCTGTACCCAGCGACTTCATCTTCTCAACGAGGAAGGGGATCAGCGTTCCCTCGTTCTGGATGGTAGCCTTGGTCATCGGATAGAAGTAGGTCTTGTTGGCACTACCACCACCCTTGGCCACCATCACAAACTTATACTCAGCACCCTCAGTAGCCTCGATATCGATCTGGGCAGGGAGGTTACAACGGGTATTCACCTCATCATACATGTTCAACGGTGCATTCTGCGAGTAGCGCAGGTTGTCCTGGGTGAAGGTATTGAACACACCCAGACTCAGGGCCTCTTCATCCTCAAAGCCGGTCCAGATCTGCTGACCCTTCTCACCATGAATGATGGCCGTACCCGTGTCCTGACAGAACGGCAGGATACCACGTGCTGCCACCTCAGCATTGCGCAGGAACTGCAGAGCCACATACTTGTCGTTCTCTGAGGCCTCAGGATCGTTCAGGATCTTGGCCACCTGGAGATTATGTTCGCGACGCAACATGAACTCCACATCGTGGAAGGCCTGCTGTGCCAAGAGCGTCAGGGCCTCCTTCGAGACCTTCACGATCTGCTTTCCTTCAAACTCGGCGGTCGTCACGCCTTCCTTACTCAACAGACGATACTCCGTCTTGTCCTCGCCCACCTGAAACATCGGGGCGTACTTAAAATCAACTGTCTTAGCCATAAATGTATTTGTTTAATATCCGAAAATTTCTTCTGTCGTCAGTCGCTTGATGGGTCCGAACTTCTCGAGGGCCTTCATGTCGAGTTCCTTCTCATCACCAAGGATGATATAGCGATAAGCCTTGTTGGCCATCAACTGCTTCTCAAAACCTACGATATCCTGCAACTTCAGAGCGGGCAGTGCATTGTAGACCTTCTCGTTCAGGTCGTAGTCGATGCCCTTACGCTGGGCCACGAGATAAGCACTGATGACACCAAACTTCGTAGTGCGGAGGCTGGCGAGCTGCTTCGTGGCGGCATCCTTCGCAATGTTGAAAGCCGTCTCACTGGCAGGCATCTCATTCAGAATCACATGGAAATGATTCACGGCATCCATCATCTTATCGTTCTGCGTGATGATATAGGTCTGATAGAACTCCTTCTCATCCTTCTTGGCCGGCGTATTGTAACGCGCTGAAGCACTGTAAGCCAGACCACGGGCCTCACGCATCTCCTGGAAGACGATACCGTTCATACCTCCGCCATAGTACTCGTTGAAGAGGTCCACAACACCCTCCTGTTCAGCATTCCAGTCGCGACCTTCGTTATGATACATCATCATATAGATATTCTTGGCATCATAAGGTGCTATCAGGATCTCATTCGACGTTGCCTCCTGACGTACATAGGGCTTGCCCTTAGGCACATCAGCCAGTTTCTTAGCGGTCTTATGGGTAGCAGCCAACACCTTCGAGAGTTCCTCCGGTGACAGCTTGCCATAATAAAGCACGGTATGTTTCAGGTTAGGCAGATTTGCCAGCAATGACAACAACTGCTGAGGATCGGTCTGACGCAACTGATCGGCACTCATCACATCACGATAGGCATTATGAGGGCCATAGGTCGCGTAGTTCACCAGATACTGGAAGTTGGTGCGCTGATCCTTCTTCGCATCGTCACGACTCTTCAGCACCAGACCCACATACTGGTCATAGGAATCCTTATCGGCCTTAGAGTGACGCAACACTTCCTCCAGCAGTTCCATAGCCTTAGGCATCTGTGACTGAAGACCTGAAAGCGTGATACTCATATTGTCGGCATTGACATTCACGGAATAGTTGCAGGCCATCTTATAGAACTCCTGCTTCACCTGTGCAGCCGAAAGCTTGTCTGTTCCTACGTAGTTCAGGTAATCGGCAGCAATTTCATAACGGTTGTCATCCTGTTGTCCGAACTCATAACGATACACCAAAGTAAAGAGGTCGTTATCCACATTCTTCTTATAAAGCAGCGGCAACTTCTGTTTGGTCTGCGTCACCGTCAGGTCCTTACTGAAGTCCACGAACTTCGGCTGGATAGGTTCTACAACCGAATTCTGGATATCCTTCACGAACTGACTCATCATATCACGGTTTGCAGGAATCGGAGTAATGGCAGGCTTGTCAATCTTCTTCTGGGTAGAGTCTGTTCCCTGTTTCTTGAAGACAGTGGCATAGCCGTTGGTAAAGAAGCGGTTGGCAAAGGCCACAATCTGTTCCTTGGTCATCTTCGCCACACGATCCATACGCTGTGTCTGTTGGGCCCACGTCGTACCGTCGATGAATGAAGCCATCATCTGACGCACACGCCACTGGTTATTGTCGAGCGCACGCTGACGCTGGAGTTCCATATTGTTGACGATACTCGGCAGGAGGTCGTCAGAGAAGTTACCCTTCTTCAGATTCTCCACCTCCGCCAACATCAGGCTACGGACCTCCTCCAACGACTGTTCAGGTTTTGGCATACCGATGAGCAGGAAGGACGAATAGTCCTGTTGGTCCTCAAGATAAGCCTGCGCAGCCTGGATCTTCATCTGCTGGTTCAGGTTGATGTCAATGAGTCCGGCCTTACCATTGGTCAGCATCGAACTGATCACGCTCAACGTATCGCACTGGGCATCAGAGGCTTTCTTCGCCAACCATCCCACAATGATCTCCTCAGCCTGTTGTCCGATGACAGAGGTATCCTTCGGAGCCGTCAACGGCTTCTGTACAGGGAATACCGGCTGACGCACGTCATCACCAGGCTTCCACTGGCCGAAATACTGGTCGATGATGGCGATGGTCTTGTCCATATCGAAGTCACCAGCCATACAAACAGCCACATTGTTGGGCACATACCACTTCTTGAAGTAGTTCTTGATGTTCGTGATGGAGGGGTTCTTCAGGTGTTCCTGCGTACCTATAGTGGTCTGCAGACCATAGGGGTGAGTAGGCGTCAGCAGCTTACCCAGTGCGCTCCATACCTTATCGCCATCATCTGTGAGATACATGTTGTATTCCTCATAGACAGCCTCGAGTTCCGTATGGAAGCCACGGATCACCATATTCTGGAAACGGTCGCTCTGGATCTTGGCCCAGTTCTCGATCTCATTCGAGGGGATATCCTCCGTATAGCAGGTGACATCGTTTGAGGTGAAGGCATTCGTACCCTCAGCACCGATGGCTGCCATCAGCTTGTCGTACTCATTAGGAATGAAATACTGTGCAGCCACCTGCGAGACAGAATCAATCCCATGATAGGCCTGTCTGCGGGCTTCAGGATCCGTCAGCTTACGATAGGCCTCGTAGCGGGCTTCAATCTCGTCGAGCAAGGGAGCCTCAGCCACAGGATTATTCGTACCAAACTGCTTGGTGCCCTTGAACATCAGGTGTTCCAGATAGTGCGCCAGACCTGTGGTCTCTGCAGGATCGTTCTTCGAACCCGTCCTCACGGCAATATACGTCTGAATACGGGGTTTCTCCGGATTCACGGAGAGATACACCTTCAGTCCGTTATCCAAGGTGTAGATGCGTGTCTTCATCAGGTCGCCATCTACGGTTTCATACTTGTAATCCTTCGCCTGCGCACTCATTCCGAGCATCGCCAGCCCCAAAACAACTAATAATTTTTTCATATGTCTTGTCTCCTTGTTTTCTTGTCTCCTTGTCTCCCGAGAATTGAGTTCACTCAATTCTCATAATCGATCTCATGATCGAGCTTCGAGAGGAAGTCCTCATAGACCTCCTGTTCCACATCACCCATCTGATATTCCTTCTCAGCATCCTTACGGATCTCTGCAATCCAGGCACGACGGGCCTTGATATAATCCTCATGGATACGCTCCACATCGACCTCGGTAATCTCCTCAAGACCATAGTAGTCGAGAATCATCTGGTATGACCACGACCAACGGTAATCGCTATAGTTTTCATTGATCTCTACAAAGCGGTCAAGTACCTGCTGTATATTATCGATATCGCCGTTCTTAATATCACGGACCATACGCAACTCCTCGCTCTCCGGCAGAAGCAGTCCACTGAGATCCGTCCAGCGGCCCTTGCCCACAATACTCTTCGGACGTCCGAAGAAGCCCTCTTTCTGAGCTCGCTTCAGCACGGCACCCATATAGATACGCAGGGCGATATCATAATACTTCAAGCCCTTCCTCAGCGAAGACGCATTGATCACATACTCATGGAAGTTGTAGGTCGACACATTATCACCGCTCGCCTCCCTTAAGGCCTTCAGGATCTTGATGCCTTCCATAATCTCTCCCACAGTGAAGGGCGAGAGCCAGTCGAAGTTGATGATACTCTTCCGAGACTGCTTCGAACGCTTGTCACGCTTCGGCCACTTCTTGATGTCACGATAGAGTCCCACTGTCGTGATGTTACGTCCTGGCACCAGATAACAGTCCTCACCATAAGCCATCAAATAGCTGAAAGGCAGGTTACGCGTATCAGGATGGTGCATCAGTTTACCGAAACAAACTGAGAAAGCACCTATCGTAGCCGGCATCAGGATATAAGAGCCAGAAGCGGTCTTCGTACCACGCTCAAGGGTACCGTAATGCAAAGGTCCCATCTTATAGGCGTGGTTCGAGAAGTTCGTGTTAGAACCTGCGTTATAGAACGAGAACTCTCCACCAATCAGCAGTGAGCTTTTGTGGTGGCTTGCACAGAACGGGCCGCAGAAGGCAGCACAAGCCTCACCATTGGCCATAAACGAGTTGGCAAAGAAGAGACTGGCCTCTGCCGTGAAACCATTCGTGATCTGACAGGCCTCACCCACGAAACAGTCCTGCATCTTCACACTGTTATTGATAGAGCATCCGTCGCAGATAATCGAGTTCTCACAGATTACACCTGTTCCGATGAATACAGGAGCATCCATCGAACTCATCACGGTACACTCAGAAAGACGGGCTGCACCACTGATCTCACAGTCACCCTTGATGATGGTATTGGTGATATCCTTCGCATTGATAATCTTCACATTATTGCCGATGTAGCCGCGATCCGGACGATTCACACGCAACTCGTCCTCAATCATCTGCTGGAGGGCTTTCTTCAACTGCTTGTCGCGATCGTGCTTCACCATAAAGGCCGCAATCTGACTGTTCAACTCGCGGAAGATGGTCACGTTGCCATCACCCATCTCGTTCAGGACTGAAATCGTCGAGCCCTCACCGTACGTGGCATCGTCAGTGGTCTCAAGGGTACATATATTAGAAATATAACAGTCATTGCCGATGGTATAATTATTGATATAATTACCGACCTTCTCAATCAGGCAGTCATTACCCACAGAGACATTACGCAGGGTTGTGTCGTTGATGCCGGAATGTTTGAAGAATCCCTTTGCGACTTCCACCCGTTTATTGAACTCACCCAGGCGGATATCGCCATAAAATATTACACGGTGGAAATTGTAAGGTTTAAAGCCCTCGGCCACCATCACGCGCTGCCAGTCCTCTGCCCAGCAGACATTGTTCTCCAAAATCTCAATTTCGGTTTGTGTCAGTTGTCTGTAATTACTCATAATCTTGATATAAAAAATCGTTATATGGATATTTCTGGACGTGCAACTCGCGTACACGCTTGTAAAGTACGTCGCGAAGCTCGTCGATATTTTCTTTTTGTTTGGCACTTATAAACAGACACTCCAGATAGCCATTGAACATTGACCATTGACCATTGACCATTCTTCCCATCCAGGTCTTCTTCAGGTCATCGAGCGTGATGTTCTCTTTCGTCTCTGGCGTCAGGTCGTCTTCCTCCTTCGGCACCCAGGTATAAGCATCAATCTTGTTGAAGACGATCATCGCAGGCGTCTCAGCACATCCTAGTTCCTTCAGGGTATTTTCCACCACCCGGATCTGCTCTTCGAAGTCTGGATGCGAGATATCCACCACATGCACCAGCAGATCAGCCTCACGAACCTCATCGAGGGTGCTCTTGAAACTCTCCACTAAGTCAGAGGGCAACTTCCGGATAAACCCGACAGTATCTGCCAGAAGGAAAGGCAGGTTATCGATGGTCATCTTACGCACTGTGGTATCGAGGGTGGCAAAGAGCTTGTTTTCAGCAAACACCTCGCTTTTGGCCAAGAGGTTCATCATGGTGGATTTACCCACATTGGTATACCCCACGAGTGCCACACGGATCAAACGGCCACGATTCTTCCTTTGCGTGGTCTTCTGCTTGTCAATCTCAGCCAGACGCTGTTTCAATAAGGTGATACGCTGGAGGATGATACGACGGTCCATCTCCAACTGGGTTTCACCTGGTCCACGGAGTCCTACAGAACCCTTTCCGCCACCAGAACCAGAACCACCTCCCTGACGTTCCAAGTGCGTCCAAAGTCGCTGCAGTCTGGGCAACATATAGCGATGCTGGGCCAGTTCTACCTGAGCCTTCGCCTCAGCAGTCTGGGCACGCATGGCGAAAATATCTAATATAAGAGAGGTGCGATCAAGGATCTTCACCTGCAGTTCCTTCTCGATATTACGCATCTGCTTGGCAGAGAGCTCATCGTCGAAAATCACCATTCCCACAGGTTGCGGTGCCTTCGACTCATCGAGCAGGCCCTGAGCCCACAGCGAGGCATCCTGGGCATCTACCCAATCATCGTAAGCGTCCTGGCATTGTTTGATGTATTGTCTGATTTCCTGCAGCTTGCCACTACCCACATAAGTCGTTTGACTCGGTCCGCCCACCTTTTGAGTAAACCGTTTCACCGTCACTGCTCCAGCTGTATCAGCCAGGAACTCGAGTTCGTCGAGATATTCTTTAGTTTTAGCCTCATCCTGCTCCTTGGTAATGAGTCCCACCAACACAGCAGTTTCAGCCTTTGCTTCAGAGATTACAAATTCCTTCATATAGACTGCAAAGATACTCATTTTCCGCCACAGATTTCACGGATTAACACAGATTAATATTTTTTTCTTAAAAAATTTGGCAAAAATGATGGAGAAAACAGATTTTTTTGTACTTTTGCAGCATAGTTTTAACGAACCAAAAACAAATCATTATGAGAGTAATAATTCAGTCAGATTATCAGAAGCTGTCAAAGTGGGCAGCCGATCACGTGATTAAACGCATCAATGAGTTCAACCCCACACCCGACCACAAGTTCGTACTGGGACTTCCTACGGGTTCTTCTCCTGTAGGTATGTATAATGCCCTGGTAGAGGCTAACCGCACTGGAAAAGTGTCTTTCAAGAATGTCATCACCTTCAATATGGACGAGTATGTCGGTCTGCCAGAGACCCATCCTGAGAGCTATCATGCCTTCATGGCCCGTAACCTCTTCGACCACATCGACTGTCCGGCGGAAAACATCCACATCCTCAATGGTAATGCCCCTGACCTCGTAGCTGAGTGCAAGCATTACGAGGAGATGATTGCTGAGGCCGGTGGTATCGACCTGTTCATTGGCGGTATTGGTCCTGATGGTCATATCGCCTTCAACGAGCCGGGCTCTTCACTGAGTTCAAAGACACGTATGAAGACCCTCACCACAGACACCCGCATTGCCAACAGCCGTTTCTTCGGTGGCAATCCAGAGAATGTTCCTGCTCACGCACTCACAGTAGGTGTAGGCACTGTAATGGCAGCTCGCGAGGTAATGATTCTGGTGAATGGTCATGGTAAGGCTCGCGCTCTTCAGGCAGCTGTCGAGGGTGCAGTCTGTCACATGTGGACCATCTCTGCCCTCCAGATGCACGAGCACGGTATCATCGTCAGCGACGAGGATGCTGCAGACGAGCTGAAGGTGAGCACTTACAAGTATTTCAAGGATATCGAACAAGATCAGCTCTTGTAAACAAAAATACCAAAAAGAAAAATCGGCAGAGTCTTCGAAACTTCTGCCGTTTTTTTTGTTACCAGACGAAGATTTTATAGTCTTTGATGCTGCCTGGTGCACCTTGTTCTGCACGAGGCAGGTAGTCGAAACCTGAGAGCTGCTGAACATCACCAAGGTCGATGACCATCACATGCGGCAGCTCACTCTTACGGGCTGTTCGCCAATAGGTGGACTCCTGCAGATCAAAGGTCTTCTCTGCACCATAATTACCTCGCTGCAGTTCCTCGCTGTCAGCATATTTCACCGTCCAAGGCTCACGAGAGAGTCGTTGCCCGTCAACACCTCGGGCATACACCTCTGCGATGCAGACCTCACCCTTACCGTCGTGTGTAGAGAGCGCCTGCAGGGTCACATATCGTCCTGTGACAGGCTTTTCAAACTTCACCATCTGCCAACCATTGCCTGACTGGAAAGAGCCTGACGATACAGGCGTCAGCGAAGTAAGATAAGGTTGGTCTTGAGGGTTGTTATGTGCCACAGAGGCCTTGACATTCAGCTTGTCGAGTACAGGGTGGTCCATCGCAAAAAGCTCTAGCGACGAAGAGGAAGGACCTATCACGTCCAGCACGACCACTTCGTTCTTACCCTTCTTAAGCCAGCAGCCTGGCACATAAAGTGTCTGTTGAGGCCCGATATTCCAGAAACGGCCTATGGGATAACCATTCACATAGACCTGTCCTTTCCCGAAGGATTCCATCACCAAGAAGGTATCACCACATTTCCTGAGCTTGAAATAGCCACGATAGTAACCAGGACCACTCAACGCTGGGGCTCCCTCACCGGGACTCTGGGCTGAGGTCATGGCACGTGCAGCCGCCTGATAGTCATCGGGAATGGAGAGCATCGTCCAGCGTTTCAGATTCCATGTCACCTCGTTGCCGTCGACCTCTGCAGAAAGCGTCACCCGCTCGGTTATTCCCTTATAGTCCTTGATGGCTCGTCCAAAGTTGATACGTCCCATCGCCTCAACGACGATTTTCAGTTCCTGACCCTTATGCACCGGTGGTAGCTGAAGGCTCTTCTCATGCTGCACACGGTCGATACTGCCAACCAACTTGTCATCAATATACACCTGTGCATAGTCATGCCCCTCGTCGAGCGTGAGCACACTCGGGGTTTCCACCTCAGGCAGACTGGTGACATAGACCATCGTCCCCCACCCCATATCCATCTCTTCCATCGTGAGCAGGGGAGAATCCATCACAACACTGTCGGCACCCAGAATCAGAGGGGCATACTCCTTCAATTCAAATTTGGGAATGCTGATGAGTGCTGCAGCAGCCTTGGGTTCCTGCGGCAAGGGTGTCGAACTGTACTTCTGAAGTACACTGCGCAACTTGTAGTATTTCTCTGTGGCATGTCCGTATTCATTGATGGGTGCATCGTAGTCATAACTGGTGACATCCGGGGCAAAACCAGGACTATTGGCACCCGCCCAATGACCGAAACTCGTGCCGCCATGCGTCATATAAAGAGAGAACGAGATGCCTTTCGAGAGCATCTCATCGATGCCAGCGACCATCTCCTCGGCAGGACGAGTCTCATGACGGGCACCCCACTTGTCAAACCAGCCACTCCAGAACTCTGAGCACATCAGCGGTGCATGGGGACGCAATGTCTTCAAACGCGCAAACTGCTCGTCGATATTGGCTCCCGTACCGAAATTCATGGTCCATACGAGATCGTCGAGACCGTTTTTCTCGAAATTCGATGACCAGTCGCACTGGAAGAGGGTCAATTGGTCCCCATAGATACCACGCAGACAATCACGGATAGCAGAGATATAGGCCTTATCCTCACCATAGGAACCGTATTCATTCTCCACCTGTACCATAATAATCGGGCCTCCATTCTGGATGGTGAGGGGAGCCAGTTGTTCACCCACCTTCTGTTCGAAGATTCTGACACGTTCCATGAAATACGGATCTTGCTCCCGCAGACGGATATCCTTTTTCTTCAACAGCCACCAAGGCAGACCACCCATCTCCCACTCCGCACAGACGTATGGGCCTGGACGGACAATGACATACATGCCATTTTTCTGTGCCAGACGACAGAATTCTGCCACATCGTTCTGACCCGTGAAGTCAAACTGTCCCTCACGCTGTTCATGGAGATTCCAGAATACGTAGATGCAGAGCGTGTTCATACCCAAGGCCTTACACGACTTGATGCGCTGTTCCCAATAGGGCTGTGGGATACGGGGATAATGCACCTCCGCTGCCTTGATGATAAACGGCTCACCATTCAACAGGAAGGTCTTGTCGCCGACTGTAAAGTCGCCTGCCTCCATCAACATGGGGAAAAAGGTCAAAAATGCTGTTAGCAGTAGTTTCATTCTTTTCATTTTGTTTCAATTCTTTAGTTATATGGCGCAAAGATACAATTTTTTAGGCATAGATGACGCAGATTACGCAGATTTTTTATATTTTTGCAGAAAATTTATGAAATAATGAAGAAACTGACATTACTCCTTATGGCAATTGTCTTTGCAGGAATGGCAAAGGCTGAAGACGGTCATCAGTTGTGGCTGAGGTATCAACCCGTGAACAAAGCGAAGGTCGCTGGTCCTGAGTGTCTGGCTGCTGAAGAGTTGCGCCATTACTATTCTGGTGACAAGGCCACACTGGTCATCGACCCCACCATCACCAACGATGAAGGCTATCGCATCAGCGGCAATACCATCAGTGCCAAGACGGAGATCGGTCTGCTCTATGGCGCCTACGCCCTCTTACGTGCTCAGACTGGCGGATTTGTGATTCGCGAGAACGTTGTGGAAGCCCCTTATTACAAGCTCCGCATCCTGAACCACTGGGACAATCTCGACAGCAGCATCGAGCGTGGCTATGCCGGACTCAGTATCTTCTGGGCATTGGAAGACCCGCAGACCCGCAGGAACAGCGACCTGTGGAAACCCAAGCCCATCAATGCCGAGCTCATCAGGGAATATGCCCGCGCCAATGCCTCGATCGGTATCAACGGTACCGTACTCAACAATGTGAATGCCTCACCAAAGATGCTCTCAGCCCTTTATCTGAATAAGGTCAAGGAGATTGCCGACATCCTGCGGCCATACGGTATCAAGGTGTATCTGTCTGTAAACTTCGCCTCACCGATGTCGATTCCCGCCAAGGGGTTCAATGGTGGTAAGCCCGCGAAGACTGCTGATCCGCTGAATCCACAGGTGAAAGCTTGGTGGAAGGCGAAGGCCAAGGAGATCTATGCACTGATTCCCGACTTCGGTGGTTTCCTGGTGAAGGCCAATTCCGAAGGCCAGCCGGGTCCCTTCGACTACAAGCGTACCCATGCCGATGGTGCCAACACACTGGCTGATGCCGTGAAACCTTTCGGAGGCATCGTCATGTGGCGTTCGTTCGTGTATGGTGCTGCCCATAAAGGTGAGGATCGCGTGAAACAGGCGGTATCTGAATTTAAAAACCTCGACGGGCAATTCCGAGACAATGTCATCCTGCAATCGAAGAACGGTCCTCTTGACTTCCAACCCCGTGAACCCTATGCACCTATCTTCGACAACATGCACAAGACCAAGCAGATGGCAGAGTTACAGATTACACAGGAATATCTCGGCCAGTCACGTCATCTGGTATACTTGGCCCCGATGTGGCGTGAGTTCTTCGGATTTGTGGAGCCTTCACGACTCGTGGGCATCGCTGGCGTCTCAAACATTGGTCTCGACAAGAACTGGTGTGGTCATCATTTCTCGCAGGCCAACTGGTACGCCTTCGGTCGTCTGGCCTGGAACCCCAATCTCACTTCAGAGGCTATCGCCGAAGAGTGGCTGAAGGCCACGTTTAATTTAGGGAGTGCGGCAGCAAATTCTTCACTCTTCACTCTTCACTCTTCACTTCTCAACATCATGTTGAGATCCCGCGAAGCCTGTGTCGACTACATGATGCCTATCGGCTTGCACCATATCTTCGCCTTCGACGAGCACTATGGTCCTGAGCCTGGCGGCTTCATCGCCCGCTACCCCATCGAGTGGTGTCCCGTCTACTACCACAAGGCCAACAACGACTCGATTGGTTTCGACCGCACCCACACTGGTTCGGATGCCACCTCACAATACAGGGAACCCTACTGCTCACTCTATGACGACATCAACACCTGTCCTGAGCGTTATCTGCTCTGGTTCCATCGAGTACCTTGGTCTTATCGTATGAAGAGTGGACGTACGGTTTATGAAGAAATGGAATACCGTTACACGAGAGGTGTGCATGAGGTTGAGGACTTCATACGCATCTGGCAAGAGGCTAAGCCATATATCGACGAACAGCGTTGGCAGGAAACAGATCAGCGCATGCAGCACCAACTAGAGAATGCCAAGCAATGGCAGAAGGTCTGCCTCGACTACTTCGGCAGTTTTACTAAACAGTGATTTCACCCGAACCCAAGCAGCGGTGGTGATTCTCGTCGTAGATGACACAGAACTGTCCTGGTGCCACACCGTGAATTTTCTCTTTAGAGTGGACAATGAACTCATCCGAGCCTGTCCACTCTAATTGTGCAGGGTGGTACTCTGGTGTATGACGGATCTTGAAAGTCACCTCACAAGGTGTCTGACACTTTGTGAGATAATGAAAGTCACAGACTGGAAAGTCCTGACGATAAGCCGTCTCGGGGTCGTAACCATGTGAGACGTAAAGGATGTTCTGTGCGACATCCTTCTTCACTACAAACCAAGGACCACCACCGAAGCCCATACCCTTACGCTGTCCGATGGTATGGAACCATAGTCCCTTGTGCTCACCGATACGCTTGCCGGTTTCGAGTTCAATTACATCACCAGGTTGTTCACCCAAATACTTGCGGATATAGTCGTTATAGTTGATTTTGCCCAGGAAACAGATGCCCTGTGAGTCCTTACGCTTAGCATTCACCAAATGTTCACGCGCTGCGATGACGCGAACCTCGTCCTTCACATAATGGCCAATGGGGAAGAGAGCCTTTTTCAACTGCCAGTCATAGATCTGAGCCAGGAAGTCGGTCTGATCCTTCACGGGATCCGGACTCGTACAGAGCCACTTTAATCCGTTTTCGTCAATCTCTGTTTGCGCATAGTGTCCTGTGGCGATGAGGTCATAGTCATGTCCTCGTTTCTCGTCGAAGGCACCAAACTTAATCAACCGATTGCACATCACGTCAGGATTAGGTGTCAATCCTGCGCGCACCTTATCCATAGTGTATTTAGTGACTTGATCCCAATATTCCTTGTGACAGTCAATAATCTCCAATTTGCAGCCATACTTATGCGCTACAGCAGTTGCCATCTCCAAATCCTCCTCGCTGGAACAGTCCCACTCCTCACTTTCATCAGGACCTATCTTAATATAGAAGCAGTCTGGATGGAGTCCGAGCTTCGCAAACTCATACACCACCACACTGCTATCCACGCCTCCTGACAATAGCACAGCTATACGTTTGTTCTCTATCTCTTCAATATTCATGGGTGCAAAGGTACGAATTTTAGTTGACAGTTGACAATTGACAGTTGATCGTTAACCGTTAAATATACTTAATTATTTGCATATATTCATTGCCAAATGAAAAATAGTTTATATCTTTGCGATATCAAATTGATATCAAAAAGAATTAAAGTATAATCATTAAGGATTTAGAGTTATGGAAACAAAAGAGTATTCATTCAAAGGAACGGTGATGAACGGTTTTCTCATGCTGTTTGTAAACTTCGCAATTCTGGTATTAACCATAGCAGGTATCGTGCATAGCATCATCCAACTCGATGCAAGCAACGGTGCTATGGGAGGTTGGGAGCTTGGTTTCTGCGGACTGATGATCATTGTTAACATCATTATGTGGTGCGGCCACATGCAGTTGGAACCCAACGAGGCTCGCGTCACCACGTGGTTTGGCAAATATAGCGGCACTTTCGCAAAAACAGGCTTTTACTGGATCAACCCCTTCTATGGTACTAAGAAGGTATCCTTGCGTGCGCGTAACCTCGATGCTGAGCCCATCAAGGTGAATGATAAAACTGGTAACCCCGTGATGATAGGTCTCGTACTCGTTTGGAAACTGAAGGACACTTACAAAGCCTTATTTGAGGTAGACACCCAGACGATGGCTTCTGCGCCCAACACCGTTGGCAGCGATACAAAGGGACTGATGAATGCCCTCGAGAATTTCGTCCGTGTACAGAGCGATGCCGCCCTTCGTCAGGTAGCCGGTCAGTATGCTTACGACGATGAGGACACGAAGGCAGGTGAGCCTACCCTGCGCTCGAGCGCTGAAGAGATCAACGAGCAGTTGGAACAGAAACTCGACGAACGTCTGGCTCTCGCAGGTATCGAGGTTGTAGAGGCTCGCATCAACTATCTGGCATATGCTCCTGAGATAGCAGCCGTGATGCTTCGCCGTCAGCAGGCATCGGCCATCATCACAGCCCGCGAGAAGATTGTAGAGGGTGCAGTATCAATGGTAAAGATGGCTCTCGACAAACTGGCCAACGAGGATATCGTAGAACTCGACGATGACAAGAAGGCTGCAATGGTCAGCAATCTACTTGTAGTGCTCTGTGGCGATGACTCTGCTCAGCCCGTAGTGAACACAGGAACGCTGAATCATTAGACAGAAGAACAGATAAAGACAGACTAACATACTAACAAAAAATATGTTCGTTTGTTATTATGTCTAAAAAGATTATTATGTCTGAAAAGAAAACCAAAAGTTTTATCCTGCGTGTCGACGGCGACACGATGGACGCGATAGAGGCCTGGGCTGCGGACGAGTTCCGCAGCACCAACGGCCAGCTGCAGTGGATCATTACCGAAGCCCTACGCAAAGCCAAGCGTCTGCCTAAGAAGAAACAACAAAAAAAAGAAGACAATGAATAGAAAGAAAGCATTAATACTCATATTAGGTTTACAGATGTTGTTGCTGGCACTATTGGTAGTACTGTATGTGTCTGGTAGTATATCGATGTACGTGTTTGTACCATTAGTAGTCTTTGTATGTGCGGTTTTTTCCGGTCTTACAATAGTAGCAGTACGTAAATTACCATTGGAATAAACATGAACAAAGAATTTGACATAAAGAAAATAAAGGTACATCACACCGCATCGGGTACCGTCTTAGAGATTGCATTTGTCCTAACAGCCCTCATCGTTTGGGGATTGAATATCTGGATGGTTCATCAGGCACCAGACATTGTGCCCACCCATTTCGACGGATCAGGTAATCCTAATGCCTACGGCTCGGCTGCAAGTGCCACGATTCCCTGCATCATCATAACGATAGCAGCCATTGGTTGCATAGTAGTGGCCTATTTCCCACGATACATCAATATGCCAGTAGAGATTACGAATATCCGACAAGCAAGACTGACCATCACCAGTGTCCGAGTGGCAGGCATCACCCTGCTGCTGATGGCTCTGGCTGTGGCATATACCATGCTGGGGATGAGTTCGCCTAATCCATTTCCCATATTGGCAGTAGTAGGGCTGCTTCTTTTGGAAATCATCGTATTCTCCATCTTTATCCATAAGTTAAAATGAACACTTATGAAACAGTTTTTTTTCACAATAGCCTTAGTATGTATAGGTGTAACAACCTCAGCCCAGAACATCAGTGGTACATGGAATGGCGAACTTGTTGCCGGTCCTCAGAAGATTCCATTGGTATTGAATCTCACTGACGATGGAAAGTGTACCCTTGATAGTCCTCAACAAGGCGCGAAGGGCATTCCTGCAAACGTTGATTTTCTTTCTGCTGATTCGCTGAAAGTAAGTGTCAGTTCGTTGAATGCGTCATACGCAGCCCGCTTGGAGAATGGCGAGTTGAAGGGTACGTTTACTCAAAACGGTTTTAAATTACCATTAAGTCTGAAACCTGGTGAACCCGCGAAAGCGAATCGTCCTCAGAACCCCAAGCCACCTTATCCTTACGAGACAGAAGATGTGACATTTACCAACGACAAGGCTGGAGCCACACTCGCAGGAACACTCACCATACCAGACGAAGCCAAATGCGTACTTCTGATGGTGACTGGCAGTGGAGCCCAAAATCGCGACGAAGAGGTGTTCGAGCATAAGCCATTTGCCGTGATTGCCGACAGATTGGCTCATGCTGGTATCGCTACCCTGCGTTACGACGACAGGGCGACAGGCAAATCTATTGGCGGTATGGATGCCAACGCCACCACCAAGGACTTTGCTGAAGATGCTGCGGCGGGTATCGAGTGGCTCCGTACATCTAAACGATTCAAGAAGGTGGGCATCTTGGGTCATAGCGAAGGTGGCTCGATTGCATTTATGCTGGGCGCACAGAAAAGGGTTGATTTTATCGTCTCACTGGCAGGTCCTACTGTGAAGGGCGATAGCATTCTGCTGGCTCAAAATAAACTGTTGGGAGGTGAGACAGCGAAAGACTTAACCATCGACCAGTTACGTGAAACACCTGCGATAAAGCAGAGTTCTTGGATTCAATGGTTCATCGATTACGATCCTCAGGGCGACATCGCAAAGACTAAATGTCCTGTAATGGCTCTGAACGGAAGTAAAGACTGTCAGGTTGATGCTCATCAAAATCTCAATGCCCTGCGTCGTACCTTGCCCAAAAACAAGCAGAACCTTATCAAACAGTATGATGGATTAAATCACCTGTTCCAACACTGTCAGACAGGTCTTCCCACAGAATACGGTACAATAGAAGAGACCTTCTCTGAAGAAGTCATCAACGATATTATAACATGGGTAAAACAACTCTAATAATAACAAACTATTATGGTAGAACTAAAAAACGAACAACTCTCCATCATCGTTTCGGAGAAAGGAGCAGAGCTCCAGAGTATTAAAGATGCAAACGGTAAGGAATATCTGTGGCAGGCCGACCCTCAGTTCTGGCCCCGTCACTCCCCTATCCTCTTCCCGATTGTCTGCAGTGTGAACAACGACACCTACACTGTCGATGGCCATGAGTATCACCTCCCACGTCACGGTTTCGCCCGCGACACCGACTTCAGGCTCATCGCCAAAAGCGAAAGAAAGGTCACCTTCGCCCTCGAATCCTCAGACGAGACAAAGAAAGTCTATCCCTACGACTTCACCCTCTCTGTGAGCTATGTCCTCGATGGCAACAAGATCGGTGTCATCTGGCACGTCCACAACACCGACACCCGCGAGATCCATTTCCAGATCGGTGGCCATCCCGCCTTCAATATCCCCGACATGAAGGCTGGCGAATCACAATTCGGACGTATCCGTCTGGACAATGCCAATCCCCTCGATGGTCTGAAGAGCTACATCGATGGCTCTCACGAGATGACAGAAGTGCCCGTCGAAGTCGAGGAAGGCATCATCGAGTTCTGTGACAACACGTGGCGCAACGACAGTGTGAAGATCCACAAGAGTCAGGTGCATCGTGCCCAGTTGCTTAACAAGGCCGGTGAGCCCGTGGTAACCGTCGACTTCCGTTGTCCTGTCATCGCCTTCTGGAGTCCCTATCAGAAGAACGCACCCTTCGTCTGCATTGAACCCTGGTACGGTCTTGGCGATCCCCGCGGTTTCTCCGGTGAGTTCAAGGACAAGCCTCTGATGAACCACCTCCAGCCCGGTGCCTCGTTTATGTCAAAATATGAGATCACCATCGGATAACAACAAAGCTCTTATAGCCCACCTCGCCATGTTTGGCGCATGTGCATTCTGGGGGTTGATGGCGCCTTTAGGCAAAGACGCCATGACCCACGGTCTGGACGGTCTGACCATGGTGTCATTCCGTGTACTAGGCGGATGTATTCTGTTCTGGTTGACATCGCTACTCGTAAAAAAGGAACATGTGCCGATGAAGGACAAGTTGATGTTTATCGGTGCAGCGGTTTTCGGGCTGGTCACGAATCAGTGTTGCTATACCATCGGACTGAGCATCACCTCACCCATCAATGCCTCAATCGTCACGACATCGATGCCTATCTTCGCGATGATTCTCGCAGCACTGATTCTGAAAGAGCCCATCACAAGTAAGAAGGCGCTGGGGGTGCTTATGGGGTGCAGTGGTGCATTGATACTGATACTTACCTCTGCAGCAGCAAGCTCCGACAAGGTGGGTGACATCCGAGGAGACTTGCTCTGTCTGGGAGCCCAGTTCTCGTTCGCACTCTACCTCTCGTTGTTCAATCCACTGATACGTCGCTATTCCGTCTTTACCATCAATAAATGGATGTTCTTCTGGGCTACACTTCTCATCATTCCCTTTACGTTCGGTCATGTACAGGAAGTCGTCAGCAAACCTGTCCCTGCCCGTTCATGGTGGGAGGCAGCATATGTGGTGATCTTTGGCACCTATCTGGGTTATATTCTGACCATGATCGGTCAGAAGACATTACGGCCTACAGTGGTCTCTGTCTATAACTATGTCCAACCGATCGTTTCCGTCGTTGTCTCGGTCTTGACGGGCATCGGTGTTCTGAAACCATCCCATGCTATAGCCGTCTTCCTCGTATTCACAGGCGTATGGCTCGTTACGAAATCACGTAGCCGTCAGGACATGGACTGGGCAAAACAGGCAATTGGTGCTACAAATGCTTCTTCGGATAAAGAGCGTCCCACCAAGTAGGATCATCCTTAAGCCAACGAGCGAACCAAGCCATCTGGGTGGCAAGCCATTTCTCTTTCTTCTTGTAATCCAGAATATGGTGGTTCTCTCCTTCGACCTCAACGAGGGCAACCTCTCGACCGAGAAGCTTCAGTGCCGTAAACATCTGGAGGCTCTCGATAAGTGGAACGTTGGTGTCAGCATTGCCATGGAGCAATAGCAGCGGTGTATGGATCTTGTCTGCATTGAAGAGTGGACTCTGATCGACATAAAGCTGACGATGACTCCACGGGTAGCTGTTGGCCATCGACACCTCACTGTAATTATAGCCCCAATAGCCCTCACCCCAATAGCTGGTGTGATTAGTGATACCGGCATGCGAAATAGCAGCAGCAAAGATGTCGGTCTGCGTCTGCAGATATTGCGTCATAAAGCCACCATAGGAAGCGCCCATACAACCTATCTTCTTCGGATTGATGAAAGGATGCTCCTTACAGATCTGCTTCACGCCCTCGATAATATCCTCAGCAGGTCCATGTCCAGCAGTATTCACATGGCGCGAAGCCCACTCCTGCCCAAAGCCTGTAGCACCACTGGGCTCGACGATATAAGCCACATAGCCTAGCGAGTTCCAATACTGTGGTGCATAAGGCGACTCGAAGTAACGGCTGACGGGCGAGCATCCACCATAATAATAGACGATCATCGGATATTGCTTCGTGGCGTCAAAGTCCTTAGGCAGATAAAGTCGACCATAGACGGTATCGCCCTTCGAATTGGTGAAGTTCCAGTCCTCGCAGGTGCCCACTTCGGCATCGCCCAAAGCCTCAGCGCCATTAAAGAAAAGTTTAGAGTTGAGAGTTGAGAGTTTAGAGTTAAGCGTGACAACATAGGCGGAGGCAGGCTCCAAGGTATTATAAGAAAGGTACGCAAGGATAGGGGCGTGAGCAGCCATATCGAAGCGGTAAACGTCATCGCCAGTCACTGGCAATTGCTGAATCTTACCTGTCTTGGGGTTGAGCTGGTAGAGATAGACATAGTCACGGCATTCGGCACGGAAATAAACCTTACCGTCAGCCCATGACCAATCGACACCACCGTCGAGAGAAGGATCGAAATCCTTAGTCAGCGGTGTCACTTTCTTAGTAGCGATGTCATAAAGGAAGAGTTCGTTTTCTGTCATGCTTGGGGTTACATCGGCAGGTAACTGACAGCCAATACGGTCGAAGGCCTCTGGGGTTCCCATAAAAAGCACTTGTGAGCCATCGGGTGACAAGCTACCATCGCCTAAGAATCCCTGACATCGTAATAGCGTGTCCAATTTCTGTGTCTTAACATCCATGATATAGTAGTCAGCCACCTCAGTAGGCCGTTTTGAAAGTCGCGAGTAGGAAGAGTATATCAGCAGTTTGCTGCCGTCCTGGGAGATATCGGCCAGACGCTCACCCTTAGAACCAAAGGTGAGACGCTGAGAGACACCTGTCTGCAAATCATACTTCAGAAGATAACGACGATTACGCCAACCAGGTTGACGATCGTCCATCTCTAAAACCTCAAAGACTTCCTTGTCTTCCTTTGGTCCTTCTTCCTCGACTGTGATGATGAGATAGTCCTCAGTTGGTGAGACGGTATAACTACCATCAGGAACATCATAAGCAAAACGGGTGCGTTGACCGGTCAGTGGTTCAACCTTATATAATACACGATGAACGCCCTCTTTCTCGTCTTCTATCCAAGCAATGCTCTTAGGCATCCAACGGGTGTTGCGCGAGGGACGAGAGATGAGACGACCTGTCTTTACGTCATGGAGTTCATATTCCCAACGGCTGTTTCCCCCGCGCTCTGTTATCTGGTAAGAGACCGTTACAAGTTGTCCATCTGCAGAAAGGGAGATTCCTCTCACACGACGACCGTCTGTCAAATCGTGAACCATATAGGGATGGCGTTTATCTAACATATAAGGCAAAGTCTGCGGAGCTTCGATGGTTACACTGATAGAGTCAGTGTCTTTAGGCTCAGCAAGGTATTTGATGGCAAAGGTGTGGTGCTCAGGAGCAAGATTCAAGTCGCTGGAAGCCTCCTGGCCATCAATGAAAAGCTTGTAGTTCTTTGGTCCATTCACCTTGATTTTCCCCTTGAGGTAGTCGACATTGTTGATGTAGAAAGAGAGTAGGCCGACACTCTTGCTGTCCTCCAAAGAAGGAAGCACTTTTCCATTAAATACTTTTGTTGCAGCCGATGAAAGGGGCATCGTGTTGAGGAACAACTTGTCATCAAACTTCTCGCCTTTCACATTGACGGTATCAAACGCTAATGGTGCAGCTACCGGATATGGACCTGCAAGATTGAACTCTGTGACAGAAGTCTTCGTCTGTGCTGAAATAGTAAAGAGAACACAGTGGATAATAACAAATATCAGGAATAGCTTTTTCATATTATTTTTATCTTTTTACCTTTTTACTTTTTTACCTTTTTACCTATTCCCTTAATACGCCTCTCGGTATTTTGAATCATCCTTGTCTTCAAGCATGGAGAGATAGGACTGATAACGGCTCTGAGCAATGTAATGATCTTCGAGGGCTTTGAGCACGGCACAGCCCGGTTCATGGGTGTGGGTACAGTTTGAAAAACGACAGTCTTTGGAGAAATGGAAGATTTCCTTGAAGTAGCTCGTCAGTTCCTCGGGCTCCATATCGAAGGTGCCAAAGCCCTTGATGCCAGGCGTATCGATGAGCCAAGTTCTCACAAAGGGGTCTGTCCCTTTTGTGAGAGGAATCATCTCTGAAAAGGTTGTCGTATGTTGGCCTGTATTGTGGGCATCGGAGATTTCGGAGGTACGGAGATTGACACCAGGTACCAAGCGATTGATCAGTGTGGACTTCCCTACTCCACTGTTGCCGCTGAGCAAGGTAATTTTCCCTTCGAGCAACGGCTGTAAATCATCGACGCCCTCGCCTTTCTCCGCAGAGATAATACGACACTCATAGCCGATAGTCTCGTAGAGAGTGATAAGCATCTGCTGATAGTGCTGTTCGTCGGCATCCAAGAGATCTGTTTTATTAAAGATGAGCACCACTGGCACACGATAAGCCTCAGCAGAAGCCAGAAAACGATCAATGAAAGTTGTGGAGGTCTGAGGGTAATTGACCGTCACCACAAGGAAGGCCTGATCGACATTGGCCGCAATAATATGACTCTGCTTGGAGAGATTGATGCTCTTGCGAATGATGTAGTTTCGACGGTCCTCAATGTCGACAATCCAACACTCATTATTGACCGTCACACGATCGCCCACAGCCACAGGGTTTGTACTCCGTATGCCCTTGATACGGAAATTACCCTTCACCTTACAATCAATCAGCTGGCCATCGTCTGTAAGGACGGTGTACCAGCTGCCTGTATTCTTGACGACGAGGCCTTTCATCCTACACCGTCATAATCTCCTTGTTCTTGGCGGCAATAAGCCCGTCAATCTTCTTAATATACTTGTCGTGAATCTTCTGAAGTTCCAACTCAGCATCCTTCTCATTATCCTCAGAGAGTCCGTCCTTGATGGCTTTCTTCAGCTTATCCTTAATATCACCACGCACGTTGCGAACCTCGACCTTAGCCTTCTCTGCAATCTTCGCACACTGCTTCGTCAAGTCACGACGACGTTCCTCCGTGGGAATAGGTATGTTCAGACGGATTACCTCGCCATTATTCTCTGGCGTGATACCCACATCACTATCCATAATGGCCTTCTCAATACTGCGGATTTCCTTTGGATCCCAAGGTTTAATCGCAATAGTACGAGGATCAGGCACACTGACATTTGCAACTTGGTTCAAGGGCACCTTACTACCGTAAGAATCCACGCGAACGCCATCGAGAATGGCCACATTGGCACGACCTGCGCGAATGCGGTTCAGCTCTTCCTCAAGGAACATAGCTGCCATTTCCATTCTCTCCTCACTCTTCTTTAAAGTCTCTTTTACGTCTATCATATTTACTGAAATTATGCAGCAAAGATACAACAATTCTACAATCTGACAAAAAAAATTGGCAGTTTTTTCATCAAAATTTGGAGAATTCAAAGAAAATTCGTAAATTCGCAGCGGAAATGAATCGAAATGGCCCCAAAACAACGAACGACAAAAGTAACATGATAACTAGAAACATTCATCGACTAACGACGATGGCCGGGTTGCTGGCAATAGCTTATGTGGCCATGGCCCAAGGGGAAAACATGGAAACCATAGCCGACAGTCACCATCTGGCAGCCTACGCCGTGGCGGGACTGCTAATCGGGGTTTTTACTATGATTTTCTCGAACCGCATTTTCTACTACCGTGAGAAAGAAGTAACGGGCGAAGCGCGACAGGTGATTACCCAACTGGGGCTGGTGATGGACGCCAACAAGACTGAAGTGTGGACGATGGACCCTGTGAAAAGACTGTTCACACTATACGGAAACGAAGGCGAACAAACAAAGGTGCTTACACCGATGGAAATGGCCCAACACTACGACCTAGAGGATTTCAGCAGGATGAGGGAACTGATTCTGGCCATACACCAAAGACGGGTGGAAAGTGGCGAAATGACCATCAGGGGCAGAGCTGACGATGACGGACAAAGGACTTACGAGGTAAAAATATCCGTGCTACACTATGACAAGGAGGGGCTGCCGAAAACAATCATCGGTATTCAGACTGACACTACCGATGACCACGAACGGAGAGAGAAGGCGAGAAGACTGGCCATGAGATATCAGACGGTGTTTAATTCGAGTTTGGTGGACATGATCTTCTACGACAAGAACGGTATGTTGACAGACATCAACGATACAGCATGCGAGACTTTCGGCATCGTAAACAAAGAGGCACTGCTAGCACGAAAGGTCAGAATAACAGACATTCCCTCCTACCGGAACATCAACACGGATACGCTGGACATCATCAGAATATCGAGTATAACGGACATCGACAGGGCAAAACAGACGGACGAGAGAATTCCTGAGGTGAAAGTGGGCGGAAAATTCTACTACGAGGCGACAGTGAGTAGCGTGAGGGACGAGGATGGGACGTTTATGGGCGTGATTGCAGCAGGACGTAACATCACGGAGATGGTGAGAGAGCACCACAGACAGCGAGCTAACGCGCAGCTCCTGAGAAAGAGAAACCAGGAAATTCAAACGTATATCGACAATATCAACTATACCTTAAGAGTGAGTGGTGTAAGGTTAATTAACTATCACCCTGAGACACATGAAATGGAAATCTCAAGCGACCTGAACCGTGCGGAATACCGGTTACAGCAGATACGTTGTGTCTCACTGATAGACCCAGAAGACCGACGCAGGGCGAGAGGACTATTTTTACGTATGGACCGCAGACGAGAAGGGGCATTTACGGAAACCATACGCACTCGGTTTCGCGACGAAGAGGGAAAGGCGGTTTACCTGACTTTCAGCGTGGTGCCCGTGACAGACAAAGAAGGACAGATCAGTCACTATTTCGGCATGGCGCGAAACGACACAGAGATGCACTATACGGAGATGAGACTGAGAGAGGAGACAGAGAAAGCCCAAGAGACGGAGGAATTAAAAAACAAATTCCTGCAGAACATGAGTTATGAGATTCGTACACCACTGAACGCCGTACTGGGTTTCGCTGAATTGTTTAATGCCCCCCACGATGAGGAGGACGAACCTGTATTTGCCGAAGAAATCAAGAGAAACACCGGGGATCTGCTGGCATTGGTAAATGACATACTCTTTATGTCACGTCTGGATGCAGGAATGGTGGAGATGAATTATCAGGAAACGGACTTTGCCGCGATGTTCGACGGCTACTGTTATATGGGATGGAGCACGTTGACGCCAGGGGTCATGGTGAACGTAGAGAACCCCTACAGCCGACTAGTAATCGTCATCGATGGACAGCAGCTGGGCGAAGTGATCCAAAAACTATGCGCATATGCAGCTCATCAGACCAAAGAGGGCTATATCCGTACAAAATACGAATACCGTCATGGTGAGTTGAGCATCGCCATCGAAGACACAGGAGCGGGCTACACCAAAGAAGCGTTGGCCCATGTATTCGACCGATTTGCAAGAGGGGAGGACAACAGCCGTTATGGTACCGGTTTGGATCTGCCGATCATCAAAGAACTTATCACGCAAATGGGCGGTTCCATAGAGATTCAATCGGAATGGGGTAAAGGAAGTACAGTCTATGTGATTATCCCATGCGAAATGAAGGAGATGGAGAAGAGAAAAGAGGAAGGAGGAATATTATGATTGATGTTGTATCTTCAATGATGGTGTTTTTGGTGCTGCTGGCATTCATGGTAACATGGGCACTGAACCGTATCAGTGTTCTCCGCATCCGCAAGAGAGTGAGTCAGACGCAGGAGATTAGAGAAATCATGCAGCACACACTGGACCAAAGCAGCAATATCGTACTAAAGTTAGACCTTCGCCGTCAGCACGGCATCAACCTTCACGGCCATTTGCTGCCAGAAGAAGGAATGGGCTTTAAAGAGAGTCTACAATACATTCATCCAGATGACCAACATATCTACAAGGATTTCGTCAGCAGGCTTTTTCACGGTGAAACAAAAACTGACGAATGCGCCTTCCGTTGGAATTTTTCGGGGAAAGAGGAAAATGGAAAGAGGAAGAATGAGTGGCGATGGCTGCATAACCGTGGAATCGCGGAATTTGGTAATGGTGAGCATCAACCGCCAACCACCATTTTCTGCACTATGACAGACGAGACAGGACTACGGAAAGAGGAGGAAGAAGAGGCTAGGCTGACAGATAAATACCGCAAGATGTTCGAACAGAGTGTCATCGGACTGGCTTTCTACAGTAAGGAAGGGAAGCTTCTAGCATCGAATCAGAAAATGAGGGAGATCCTTAAGTTTCAGACAGAGGAGGACTGGTATTATTACAATAAGAGTTTATACGAGATGCCCGCGTTCCAAAATACGATTAACCAACAGAACGTAAGCGACCTGTATTTCTGCACAAAGACTATTGTCATCGAGCGAGGCGTGAACTGTTATTCCGAACTACGCTTGCACCCCATCTACGATGAAAACGGAGAGCTTTACTACATCACGCTCACCATTCGCGATGTGACCCAAGAGCGTGAACTCTATCTCCAAAACAAACAGAACGACTTGGATATGCGACGCGCCAATGAGGCCATACAGCAATATGAGACAGAGCTGCAGTATCTGATGGAAACCTGTAATATGCGAGTCTTCCGCACCTCATTCAGTAAAAGGGAGTGTTACTTCTACAAGCAGTTGGGCGCACCTGAGAAGACCATGGACTTCGAGGAGTTGAAGCGCCACTTCATTGACAGTCCCTTCCGTCAGGGGCTTGAAGAACCAGAGAAGTATTTCAATGTGCCTCAAACCACACTCACCCACATGCGTCCATTCTTCCATGAGGGCGAAGAACTACAGTGGAACATCATCGACAGCGTCCCCTATTTTGACGAATATGGGCGGCTGGAAGGGTCGTATGGTGTAATAAGAAACGTAAACGAACTCATTGAAAAACAGGAACGACTGAAGGAAGAGACGGAACGAGCTAATGATTCGGGACGTCTGAAATCAGTGTTTATGGCAAATATGACCCACGAAATACGTACTCCGCTGAACTCCATCGTAGGTTTCTCCGATGTGCTGCCCATGCTGTCGACACCGGAAGAGAAGCAAGAGATTATTCGTGTCATCATGAACAATTGCGATATGCTTCTTCGACTCATTAATGACATCTTGGCCATTTCCTCACTTGACACAGGTGGCATACATATCGAGCCCAGGCTGGTAGACTTTGCCAAGTCCTTCGATGACATCTGCGAGTCGCTCAAAGAACGTGTGCAGACGCCTGGTGTAGAGTTCATCAAGGAGAATCCTTATATGACATTAGAAACTATAGTAGATAACGGCCGTCTGCAACAAGTCATCACGAACTTTGTGACTAATGCCGTAAAATACACCCACCAAGGCCATATCAAAGTGGGATACCGCTACGAGAATCAAGGTATATACATTTACTGTGAAGATACGGGCGACGGTATTCCCAAGGAGGCACAAAAGAAGATTTTTGAGCGATTTGTAAAGCTCAACGATTATATACAAGGTACGGGTCTCGGACTGAGTATTTGTAAAGCAATCGCTGACGGTTGTAAAGGACAGATCGGCGTCATCTCAGAAGGCAAGGACAAGGGTTCAACCTTCTGGATATGGGTTCCCGCTGACATTAAGACAGAAAGACGATTAGACAATTAAAGATAGATATGATAACATATAATAAAGTATGCAATAGGATCATGAGCGCTGTATGGATGCTGTCCTTGCTGCCAATAGTTGCATCAGCACAAACCAATAGCGCCAACATCTTTACAGACGACCATCCCCTCGTCTATGAGGATGCCTGGGATCTATGGCCCTATTCATTCCTCAATGAAAATGGAGAACCTGTAGGCTATAATATCGACCTATTGAAGATGATGTTCGAGGAACTGAACATCCCCTATACCATCAAGCTGAAGCCCACTCAGGATGCCCTACGCGATCTGAAAGACGGTAAGTCAGACTTGATGTTGGGAATGGATGCACACTTCCATAATGAATATGCCCGCTACGGCCAATCTGTCATCCAACTGTTCACACACAGCATCGTACACAAAAAAGACGTCCCCACAGACATCCGTAAGCTGAAAGACCTGGCCAATCATAAAGTCATCGTCCATACTGGTAGCTTCAGCCATCACCTCATGATACAGAAGGGTTGGAGCAATAATGCCATTCCTTATAACGACATGCAAGAGGCCATACAAAAGGCTCATAACGACCCTGGCACCGTGCTTGTCTGGAATACAAACTCACTGAAGTGGCTTATTCGTAAGTATAACTTCGATGATCTTGAACTGTCTCCAGTGGACATCCAGCATGGAGAATATAAGTTCATGTCTAACAATCCGACCCTGCTCCAGCAGCTTGACAGCGTCTTTATGCTCCTGCGTGCAAGAGACCGTCTGCAGCCTATACAGAACAAATGGTTCTATCCAGAACGTTCCGACACCTCCGTTCCCTCATGGATTTGGAAAGTGGCTGCCTTGCTACTCGTCATCACTCTAGGTTTCTTAATCTACTACTTAATCTATCGCTTACGCGAAAAGCGGATGACCAAAGACCTCAAGAAGAGTAACAACCGATTAGCGTTACTACTCCGAACAAGTAACGTTCGTATCTGGATCTATCATGTCAACAGTCGTACAACCACAATACTCGATCAGAACGGTAATCCGGAAATGACCTATCCCGCTTACGACTATGCCGACAGGACCACCCCCGAAAGTTTCATCCAACTCAAGGAAGCCCTCAGGCGATTGGTAAGGCAAGAGTCTGAAAAGGAGGTTGTTAATCTCATGGCTAAGAGCATGCAGCATAATGATGAGATCCGCCATTTCACAATGATCATGACAGTACTTCATCGTGATAAAGAGGGGCATCCAACAGAGCTTATAGCCACACGCAGTGATGTGACTGAAGAACGGCAACAACAGAAGGAGGCAGAGGAGATGATGCTTCGCTACCAATCCATATTCAATTCCGCGATGACAGATATGGTATACTTCGATGAGAACGGATTTATCACAGATATCAATCAGAAACTGAGTAACGCCATTCCTGGAGGATTCGAAGCCCTTAAGAAAATAAATCCGACGGTAAAAGATGTGCTTGGAATGGACATCTCCGTCAATGACCTAGAGCCGTTGTATCTGACCCAGATTTTCAAGTCGTCTAATGACGAGCGTACACTGAACAGACTTCTCAAGCGCAATGAGCTATATTACGAAATGCAGATGATACCAGTAAGAGACGAGCACCACAAGTTGCTAGGGATCTATGGTACAGGTCGGGATGTAACCGAGGTCGTAAAATCGTATTCACTGCAACAGGAGAACATTGTAAAGTTAAAGAAGGCCGACGATGAGATGGAGGATTATATCCGCAATATCGACTATGTGCTGAAGAACGGAGGTGTCAGGATGACGAATTACTCACCCGACACGCACACACTGGATATCTGTAGCGAGATTGGCCGGGTGCAGTACCGGATGACGCAAACGAGAGCCCTGTCACTCCTCGATGAGGAGTCGAAGACCATCACTCTCAGGGCATTCAACATCATGGACAATCGCACGACACAACCCGTGAACCTGACCGTGAAGACCAACATCTTCAGGAAGGGTAGATATTTGTACCTACACTTCTCGTTCATTCCTGCGATGGATAGTGAGGGAAGGGTAACAGATTATATAGGTTTGTGTCGTAACGTGAGCGAAATCAAGACAACGGAGAAAGAACTAGAGTTGAAGACAGCAGCGGCTCAGGAGGTAGAAACCGTGAAGAACGCCTTCTTACACAACATGAGCTATGAGATCCGTACGCCTCTGACCTCCGTTGTTGGCTTCGCGGAACTGTTCGAAATGGAGCACACTGCAGAGGACGAGGCAGTATTTATCAGCGAGATCAAGCAGAGTTCAGCACAGCTATTGCGGCTGATAAATGACATCCTTTTCCTCTCGCGTCTTGATGCGCAGATGATTGAATTCAAAAACAAGCCAGTGGATTTCGGGCCTTTCTTTGAGACTCGCTGCCAGAGTTGCTGGTATCACCATCAGAAGCCCGAAGTAACATACGAGGTCATCAACCCATACAAACATATTATTGTGAATATAGACGAACAGAATCTGGGTCTGGTCATCGACCGTATTGCTGAGAATGCAGCTAAGAACACGACAAGAGGACAGGTAAGGGCACGGTATGACTATACTGGCGATACTTTGGTCATTGCCTTTCAAGATACAGGCTGCGGCATCCCCGAGGATAAAATGCAGCAGATATTCGAGCGCTTCAACAACACTGACAGTCAGGGCACTGGCCTCGGGCTGCCCATCTGTCAGGAGATTCTGAACCAGATGGGAGGAAAGATTACCATCAAGTCGGAAGTAGGGAAAGGTACTATCGTATGGATAGCCATCCCCTGTAAGGTCAATGAAATAGAAAGGAAATAACAAAATGGACAGATATATCACCATAAGAAAGAGGACTTGGCTGAAAGGCTTGATAGCACTGACTCTGCTGACGACGACAGGGACGGCCATGGCGAGGAAAAGCTACGGATTTACTGAGGAGAAGCCATGCATCGTGGTATGCGACTGGGACTTCCAGCCTTACGAATACGTGAATAGCGACGGAAAACCCTCCGGCTATAACATCGAAGTGCTAGAGATGATATTTAAGCGATTGGGGATTCCGCACAGGTTTGTGATGCAGGAGTGGTATCTCGCCACAGAGATGTTCGAGCGACACGAGGCAGACCTTATTCATGCACTCACCTCCGCTTATGATAACGAGCCTTACGTCAAGACGAAGAATTATATCAACTACTACACCCTGCGAACGGCCCGACGACTGGACACAGCACCGCTACGTTCAATCACAGACCTGGTTCAAGGTGACACACTCCTGCTGAAGAAAAACGACTATGCCGCACTACGCATCAACCAGGATCTGAAACCCAAGTTCACCATAAGATACCTTTCACCGAAGGAAGGACTGACAAGAATTAGGCGTGGCGAGGAGAAGTATTATATCTGGGGGGAGATACCCTTGAGTAGAAAAATAAAGGAGCTCACACTGGACAGTATCATATTGGACGAGGTAGATATCCCTGCTGGGGAACTCCACATTGTCGGGTATGATAAGGCACTGATAAATGACATCGATGATGAATTCGCCCGTCTCGAACAAGCGGGAGATATCAAGAGAATAAATGACCGATGGTTTCACCCGGAGCGCATTAACGCTGACTCATCACCTTACTCCTTACTGTTGCTTGGCATTATCGCCATCGCAGGAATTATAGCATTTCTGCTCAGCCGGCTGATTACCTTGAGGGTGAGAACGGCAGTCAGGAAATCCACCGAAGTAAACAATATCATGATGCAGGCCCTGAGCATGGGCGACTACTACGTGACGGAGTATGACCTCGCAGGGAATCGACTGAGGAATATCTATGGGGAACTGCTACCTAAAGAGGGAATGGCCCCTGAAGAATTTACTGGCCGCATGACAGATGAGGAGGCTGCCCATCTGCATGAGATGAACCTGCGATTGGCCAGAGGGGAACAGCAACACTTTGACATGCACTTGAGATTTGATAACGGATACAACGGTGAAAGCCGTTGGAGGAACTACTACGGAAACGCACTAGTTGAAACGGCGAAGGATCAGAAAAGGACCATTATCTATACAATTAAGGACATAACTCAGGAGGTGGAACAGGAGCGCATGAACCGCGAACTAGGCGAGAAATACCGGCAGGTATTCGAGACGAACCTCCTGGCGATGTCGTACTACGATAAAGACGGCTGGCTGATCGACCTCAATGACAAAATGAGACAGATTTGTGGTATAGACCATCAAGATCAGAATCAGGCGCGAAAAGAATATTTTATGAAGGCAAACCTCTTCGACGCTGAATTCTTTAAGAACGATTATAAGCCAGGTTCCCGCGAGGTTTTTCACAGCTGTCTTTATCTGAGACTGCCAGAATCCAAGAATGAGACATATATTGAGTCACACGTCCGCCCCATACTTGACACCAAAGGGCGCCCAACCTGCTACGTTGTGACCTCGCGTGACGTAACTGCCGAACGCAATATGTATCTTGAACAACAGCGCCACGACCACGAACTCATACGCATCCACAAGGCAACGAACGATTATGAACAGAAATTGCACTATCTGTTGGAAGAATGCAAGATGTTTATTTGGCACTACTATCCTGAAACTAACAATATACATTTCACCCGTTCACCAAGAGACAAGGGATATAACGAGACTATCGAGGAGTTCTTTGCCGGCATCTGTGAAGAGGAACGGGAGGGGGCCCTGCAAAACGCATGGAACAGTATCGAGAATAAATCGCCCTATCAGGCTGTGCATCATTTTGACTACACCCCCATGGAAGAACATTCCACTTGGTACTCTATCAGCGGCATACCCTGTCTCGACAAGGATGGCAACTTAGTAGAATTCTTCGGTATTGCCAGGAATATTAACGAACTAATGAAGGCGCAGCAGAAGCTGAAAGAGGAGACTGCGCGGGCTGAGGGCTCCGGACGGTTGAAGGCCGCCTTCCTGGCGAACATGACTCACGAGATACGGACGCCTCTGAACGCCATCGTCGGCTTCAGCGATATCCTGCAGATGGTGGAAAGTCCAGAGGAGCGCATGGAGTTTATCCGTATCATCCGTAATAACTGCGATATGCTGCTTCGACTCATTAACGATATCCTTGAAGCGTCCAGCATGGGACAGTCGCTAGCGATCAAGCCTACCGAAATCGATCTGACTCAGGTATTCAACGATATCTGTATTAGCCTTGAGCAACGCGTCGCCGAGTCGGGTGTGGCGTTTATCAAGGACAATCCCTATCCCTCCTACCCAGCTTACTTAGACAAGGGACGTTTGCAACAAGTACTCACCAATTTTGTCACTAATGCTGTGAAATATACACATCAAGGACATATCAAGGTGGGCTACCGCGAAAAAGACGGAGGTATCCTTTTTTATTGCGAAGATACTGGAGCTGGCATCCCTAAGGACAAACAGGCTGCAGTCTTCGAACGGTTTATAAAGCTCAATGACTATGTTCAGGGTACTGGTCTTGGCCTGAGTATCTGTAAATCGATTTGCGAACGCTGTGGCGGAAAGATCGGGGTACATTCTGAAGGTGAAGGCTACGGCAGTACTTTCTGGATGTGGATACCACGCCACGTCATCCCCTATCAGACTATTCGTTCGACCCCCAAGCCACAATAAATTATGCAAAAAAGTAAATATCTTCTAGCCAATGAGCGTGATTCGCTTTGGGGACTGACGGTAAGCACCGTCGGCTATGAGGAAATCGCCCCCGGCGATCCTTATCCCACAAAAGGGCATGCAGACGGCTACTATTTCAATGTGGAACGCGGGCGTGTGCTCAATGAATACCAGCTTCTCTACAATCCTGAGGGCGAGGGGGTGTTCCAGAGTGCACATTGTCCTGAGACTAAACTGAAGGCCGGAGATATGTTTCTACTCTTCCCGGGGGAATGGCACAGCTATCACCCGCTGGAGGACAAGGGATGGAAAAGCCACTGGATTGGATTCAGAGGACGGAACATGGATGACAGGGTGAAGGCTGGATTCCTCTCGACTGAAAAGCCAATCTATCATGTAGGCTATTCATCGGATGTGGAGACTCTCTATACTCAAGCATTCCAGACTGCGATGGAAGAAGCTGCCTACGCCCAGCAGATGATGGCAGGGATCGTGAATCACCTGATAGGACTGATGTATTCACTGGAGCGTAACATAGAATTAGGAAAGAACAGCTCACAGGTGAATATGGTAAATCGCGCCCGTCTACGTATCAGAGAATCGCTGGAAAGCGAGCTGAGCATACAACAAATTGCGGAAGAGCAAAGTGTGAGCTATAGCAACTTCCGCAAACTGTTTAAGGAATATACAGGTCTATCACCTGCTACATATCAGCAGGAGTTGCGCCTGTTAAGAGCTAAGGAACTGCTCTCGACCACGGAGCTCTCTATTAAGGAGATTGCCTATCGCCTGAACTTCGAGAGTCCGGATTATTTCTCTGCGAAGTTCAAGGCGAAGATGGGCTGCAAGCCAAGCGAGATCAGGCAAAAATAAGCATACGCTCCAACCAATATACCAGCATTCCTGCAAGATAACCCACAAAAGCCACCCATGTGATTTTCTTCATATACCAGCCGAAGGTTATCTTCTCCAGACCCATCACGACGACCCCAGCGGCAGAGCCGATAATAAGCATCGAACCGCCAACTCCTGCACAGTAAGCCAACAACTGCCAGAAGATACCATCGACAGCCATATCGCCTGTGGGAGCCACAGGGTACATACCCATACATCCTGCCACAAGAGGCACGTTATCAACGATAGATGACAACACGCCAATAATACCCGTCACGAGGAAATGATTACCCTCGAAGGTAGAATCGAGCACAGCGCCTAACATAGAGAGCACACCCACCTCTTGAAGCACAGCCACTGCCATCAGAATGCCTAGGAAGAACATGATGGTTGACAAATCAATCTTTGAAAGCAAATCAGAAACTCGCTTAGCCATTGTATCATCCTCTGCTGTATTGTGATGGAAGATCTCTGTCACAGTCCATAGAACACCTAAGACTAGCAGAATACCCATGAACGGCGGTAGATGGGTAAGAGTTTTGAAGACCGGTACGAAGCAAAGTCCGCCTACGCCCAACCAGAAAATAATGTTGCGCTGAGTCTTTGTAAACTGGCTGACTTCAGCCTTGGGCAGATTCAGCGACTTGTCGAACTTACCTTTCAATTGATACTGAAGGATGAAAGCAGGAACCAGCATGGATACCAGTGAAGGGATGAATATTTCAGAGATTACGCCCTGTGTCGTAATCACGCCCTTAATCCATAGCATGATTGTTGTCACATCACCAATGGGCGAGAAGGCACCTCCAGAGTTGGCCGCAATAACGACCAAAGCAGCATAGATTAAGCGATCGCCACGACTTTGAACCAATTTGCGAAGCACCATGATCATGACAATACTTGTCGTCAGGTTGTCAAGAATGGCCGATAGGAAAAAGGTCATCAAGACCATGCGCCACATCAGCTTACGCTTGGAGCGTGTCTTAATGGCATCTCGTACAAAGTTAAAGCCACCGTTAGAGTCAACAATTTCAACGATGGTCATGGCCCCCATCAAGAAGAACAGAGTACCTGCGGCATCACCCAGATGATGCTCTATAACCTCAGCTATGTGATGAATGACGCTGTCACCAGCAACTTCTGGATAATAGGCTCCAGGCCCCATCATCAGCAGGGTCCAGCAACACACACACATCAACAGCGCTATGGCGGCCTTGTTGATTTTTGTCACACCTTCCAAAGCTATACACAAATAGCCTATACAGAAGACCAAAACAATAAAAATAGTTAATGTAGACATATCGTTTTTTATAATTGCTTTAATTCTGGTGCAAAGGTAGTAAAAAAAAACATACCCAAATACACACTTCAAGAAAAACATCAAAATTTGTAGGTGAAAAATCAAATAGTCATGGTGGGGATAAGAAAAACTATGTAACTTTGCCGACAGATTTAAAAAGGCAAACCGCTAACATTAATCGAAACGACAAATATGGATAAAAAGACTTGTTTCTTTGCTGTCGATCTGGGAGCCACCAGTGGCAGAACCATCATTGGAAATATTAACAACGGAAAGTTCGATTTAGAAGAAGTAACACGTTTCCCCAATAACCTCATTCAACAGGGGAGCCACTTTTATTGGGATATTTACGCACTTTACTTCGAAATTATCCGCGGACTCAAAGAGGTGGCTCAACGTCGGATAGAAATCACCTCTATCGGCATCGACACTTGGGGAGTTGACTTCGTCTTTATTGGCGAAGACAATGCCATTTTAAGAAACCCACGTGCGTATCGCGATCCTATTACTTTTGATGCCATGGACGACTATCTGAAGCATGTGATTTCCAGAAAAGATGTATACGATGTGACTGGTATCCAACTGATGAACTTCAATAGTATCTTCCAACTCTATGCCATGAAGCAAGAGCAGAACTCAGCCTTCCAGCATGCCAAGAAGATACTTTTCGTACCCGATGCCCTTTCCTGGATGCTCACAGGTCAGGAGGTCTGCGAATATACCATCGCCTCAACCTCACAGTTGCTCGATCCTCGAACCAAAGAACTCGATGAACGGTTGTTAGCCTCTTTAGGATTGAAGCGCAATAAGTTTGGTAAGATGGTGAACCCAGGCACCGTCATTGGGGTACTGACTGAGGAAGTACAAAAGATGACAGGTCTTGGTGCAATCCCTGTAATCGCTGTGGCAGGACATGATACAGGAAGTGCTGTGGCAGCTGTTCCTGCCAAAGACGAGAATTTCGCATACCTCTCCAGTGGCACATGGAGTCTGATGGGTATCGAAACGAAGGATGCTATTATCAACGACTTAAGTTACGAGCGCAACTTCACCAATGAAGGCGGAATCGAGGGAACGACGCGTTTCCTGAAGAACATCTGTGGCATGTGGCTCTATGAGCGTTGTCGTAAGGAGTGGCCTGAGGAAGTCCGTCGGCTCTCTCATCCAGAACTACAGGGCTCAGCTATGCAGGTCGAAGCTTTCCGCTCCATCATCAACCCAGATGATTCACTCTTTGCCAACCCAGACAGTATGATTGGTGCCATCCAACAATATTGTCGCAACACCAATCAACCTGTGCCGGAAACACCTGCTGAGATCTGCCGCTGCATCTTCGACTCACTGGCTTTGCGCTATAAGCAGGTATTCCAGTGGCTACAGGAGTTTGCTCCATTCCGTCTGGATGTACTCCATATCATTGGTGGTGGAAGCCTCAACAAATACCTGAACCAGTTCACTGCCAACGCCACGGGAGCCACTGTTCTCGCCGGCCCACAAGAGGGAACAGCCATTGGCAATATCATGCTCCAAGCCAAGGCCGCTGGCCTTGTAGGAGATATCTGGCAAATGCGTCAAATCATCGCCAACTCGCTTGAACTTGTCAAGTATGAGCCACAAGACCAAGCTCTTTGGGATGCCGCCTACGAGAACTATCTGAGAATAACAAACAACTTATAAACATCATCAAATATGAAAGCAGAACTGATTGAAAAAGCTTATGCCGTAGCGAAAGACCGCTATGCAGCTATTGGCGTCGATACTGACGCAGTATTAGATCAACTCCAGAAGCAACAGATTTCCCTGCATTGTTGGCAAACCGACGATGTGGTAGGTTTCGAGCGTAACGATGCCCTCTCTGGAGGTATTCAGACTACAGGAAACTACCCTGGCCGTGCACGTAATATCGATGAGGTACGTCAAGATATAGAGTTCGTAAAGACCCTTATCGCAGGCGACCACCGTCTGAACCTCCACGAAATCTATGGCGATTTCCAAGGCAAGTTTGTAGATCGCGACCAGGTAGAAGTCAAGCATTTTGAGAGTTGGATTCAGTGGGCTAAAGAGAATAATATGAAGCTTGATTTCAACTCCTCAAGTTTCTCTCACCCAAAGTCTGGCAGCCTCACACTCTCTAATCCAGACAAGTCCATCCGCGACTTCTGGATTGAGCATACCAAGCGTTGCCGTCGTATTGCTGATGCTATGGGTAAGGCCCAGAACGATCCATGTATCATGAACATCTGGGTTCATGACGGTTCTAAAGATATGCCCGTACAGCGCAAGAAGTATCGCGAGATTCTAACAGCCTCACTCGATGAGATTATGGAAGAGAAGCTCGATGGCGTAAAGAACTGTTTCGAGGCTAAACTCTTTGGCATTGGCCTTGAGAGCTACACCGTAGGATCACACGATTTCTATACAGCCTACTGCGCCACCCGCAAGCAGATGTACACCATCGACACAGGTCACTATGAGCAGACTGAGAACGTATCCGACTTCGTCAGCACCCTGTTGATGTACGTACCAGAACTGATGCTTCACGTTTCTCGTCCTGTTCGTTGGGACTCTGACCATGTGACAATTATGAACGATCAGACATTGGATCTTTTCAAGGAACTGGTACGCAGTGACGCACTCGATCGTGCCCACGTAGGTCTCGACTATTTCGATGCCTCCATCAACCGTATTGGTGCCTACATCATAGGTACTCGTGCAACCCAGAAGTGTATCCTTCAGGCCCTGCTCGAGCCGAAGCAGAAGTTGCGTGAATATGAAGACAACGGTCAGAACTTCGAGCGTCTCGCCCTGATGGAAGAGGCTAAGAGCATGCCGTTTGGTGCAGTATTCGATTACTTCAACCTTAAGAACAACGTTCCTGTAGGTGAAGAATACATAGCCGCCATCCAGAAATACGAAAAGGATGTCACCTCAAAGCGCTAACCCATTAATCCCATAAAAAATGGCAAAGAATAGTGGAAGTTTAAAGAGCACGATCGCCGTGTCTCTGACAAATTACTTAGATGCAGGTGCCATCGTTGCTGGTGCAAGTGGACTAACGCTCTGGCAGAACTACCTTGGACTCTCTGAGGTTCATCTGGGCTGGCTCAACTTTATCAGTGCCAACTGTCTGGGGGCTGCCATCGGCGCCATCATCGGAGGGTTCCTCGCCGACAAGTACGGTCGTAAGTTCATCTTCACCTACAACCTGTTGGTTTATATGTTAGGTGTACTGACCATCATGTTCAGTGTCAATTTCCCCATGCTGCTTTGCGGATTTCTCATCACAGGTATTTCTGTAGGCGTAGGTGTACCTGCTTCATGGACTTATATCTCTGAAAGCAGCGAGATCAACAATCGTGGTCGCAACATCTGTATTTCTCAGATGTCATGGGGTTTCGGGCCTATGTGCATTTTGCTTTTCGGCATGCTCTTTGCACCTGGTGGCTACCTCTTTAGTTGGGTAGAATCTGCGGCCCACCTGTTTGGTGGAGCTGACATATCTCAGGAGGCCGTCAATGCATTCTCATCACGTATTGTCTTTTTCACGCTGTTTGTAGTGGCCTTCATCGCCTGGAATCTCCAGCGTAAACTGCAGGAGAGCGCTGAGTTTACTGCTCAGAAGGATTCTGCAGAGAATACTGGACTGATGGACAACATCAAAGTGCTGTTCCAGAACAACATTGCGATTAAGACAGTTGCCTTCCTGGCAACCATCTATCTCACCTGGAACCTCGTGGCTTCTGTGATGGGATTCTTCCAGCCACATATCTACGAGACAGCAGGTGGTGTGAGCAATGAAACAGCCAACTGGATGAACTGCATCCAATGGGCCATCATCGTGGGTGTGACATTTATCGTGTCGAAGCTCATCGACAAGACATCACACAAGGCCATCTACACCTTCGGACTCCTCGTGGCCATAGCTGCCTGGCTTGTCATCGTCACTATTGGTGTCAACGGAATGGTAGGTCTTTGGCTCTTCGCCATCCTATGGGGTATACAAGGTGGTTCTTCACCTCAGATATTCTATGCTCTCTGGGGTAGTGAACTGTTTCCTGCCAAGTTCCGTGCAGGCGCCCAGGGACTGATGTTCTTCATCGTACGTGGTCTTTCCGCTGTCTGGGGACTTATCTTCACCATCATCTATGGTGAGAACGGCGAGGGCTTTACCATTGCTGCTTTCTGCATGATTGCCCTACTTGCCATCTCACTCATCGTCGGCTTTATTGGAGTTCCCAACACTCGCGGCCGTGCCCTCGAGGACATTACCAAAGAACGTTATGGTGATGATTATTAATGATAAAAAGTAAAAAAGAAAAAATGGCAAGTATATTAGAAGGACGTGCCGAATTAAAGGCCGTCATTGATCAGATTGCCGAGGTTACTGGTTACCTTTGGCAGAAAGGATGGGCAGAGCGCAACGGCGGTAACATCACCGTCAACGTCACCGAGTATATGGACGATGAGTGCAAGACTCTGAAGGCGATCTCGGAGGTGAAACAGATCGGAATGGTTCTGCCCCAGTTGAAAGGCAAGTATTTCTATTGTAAAGGAACGGGCAAGCGCATGCGCGATCTCGCCAAGTACCCCATGCAGAACGGAAGTATCATCCGCATCTGCGATGACTGTGCCTCTTATGAGGTTATTGCTGATGAGCCAGTAGTGCCCACATCGGAGTTACCTACTCACCTCGCTCTGCAGAATTATCTGCTTGAGACAGGATCATGTTATAAGGCCACCTTACACACTCATCCCATAGAACTCGTTGCAATGAGTCACATCCAGCGTTTCCTGAAAGGGGATGAGATGACCCGTGTGTTGTGGTCGATGATTCCTGAGACACTAGCCTTTGCGCCTCTGGGCATCGGCATCGTTCCTTACGCCATGCCGTCTTCCGTCGAACTAGCCGAAGCTACGCTCGAACAAATCAAGACCCACGATGTTGTACTATGGGAGAAACATGGTACTGTAGCAGTAGGAACGGACATCATGGATGCTTTCGATCAGACCGATGTGCTCTGTAAGGCTGCCAATATCTACATGTGTGCTCGCTCTATGGGTTCTGAACCTGATGGTATGACCTTTGAACAGATGAAGGAAGTGCAGGACGCCTTCAACCTCCCGAAGAAACGTCCTTGTTAAAAACCCCAACCACAGGGAATCCCCGATGCTTCACAGCACCGGGGATTCTTTTTCTGATTTTTGACGGCTTGATTTATATCAATCATAACTAAAAAACATAAAAAATGCTTATTTATTTTGTAATCTCTGCAAATTGATGTATCTTTGCAACGAAATATGAACAACAGCATTCAAGATATTAGATGGAGTGAAAATGTGATGATTATCGACGCAGATTACGTTGACAAAGTCGCATTTAATCTCATCGTAAACTTTGAGCGCATGCTTGGGCGACGGATCCCTCAGGCAGACATTGCCCGTTGGATAGACTGTATAGCCCTCGACGGAGGGATTAGAGCAGGAGAGCACGAGACCCAAGTGGTATTGTTGCATAGTGCCAAGAAGTCTCAGATGGATAATTTCAATCCTTGCAGGTTCGAAGAACTCTCTGGAAAGGCCTTTAAGGACAACCTCGGTGAATTCTTGCTTAACGCTTATCCCGTAGAAGACATTGTAAGCTGCGAACAGCAGTTCTGCGACACCCTTCAACTTGTGTGCAGCCAGAAAGATGTGAAACGAGTCATCGTTATACCAGACTCAGAACAGGAGTATATATATAATAAGGTACGCGCGACCCTAAAGGATGTCGACGACGAAAAACATATCACCCTGTTGGCCATGCAACCCATGCCCCATTGGAACTTCCGTCAGGAGATTCTCGGCTATTCACTGTTGGCTGCACTAGGAATCAGTTCTGAAGAAATAAATAGTAAATCATAAAATTGCAAAATCGTAAAATGAGTAGGGTATTAATGATTGGCGCCGGAGGCGTCGCTACGGTAGCAGCATTCAAGATTGCACAGAATGCTGACGTGTTTACCGACTTTATGATTGCCAGTCGCCGTAAGGCTAAATGTGACAAGATTGTGGAGGACATCCACAAAGCTGGCTATCAGATGGACATCAAGACAGCACAGGTGGATGCTGACGATGTGGAACAGTTGAAGACACTCTTCAACGACTATAAGCCAGAACTCGTCATCAACCTTGCCCTCCCCTATCAGGATCTGACCATTATGGATGCCTGTCTGGCCTGTGGCTGCAGTTATATGGACACAGCCAACTACGAGCCGAAGGACGAGGCTCACTTCGAATACTCCTGGCAATGGGCGTATCGCGAGCGTTTCGAACAGGCTGGTCTGACAGCAATCTTGGGTTGCGGTTTCGACCCAGGTGTAACGAGTATCTATACCGCCTACGCAGCTAAGCATTACTTCAAGGAAATCCAGTACCTCGATATCGTGGATTGTAACGCAGGCGACCACCATAAGGCATTCGCCACCAACTTCAACCCTGAGATCAATATCCGTGAGATTACCCAAAAGGGCCTGTACTGGGAAGATGGCAAGTGGGTTGAGACAGAACCTCTGGAGATTCACAAGGATCTGAACTATCCCAACATCGGTCCACGCGACAGCTATCTGCTGCACCACGAGGAAATCGAGAGCCTTGTCATCAACTACCCCACCATCAAACGTGCACGTTTCTGGATGACGTTTGGCCAACAGTATCTGAAGCATCTCGAAGTGATTCAGAATATCGGCATGAGCCGTATCGATGAGGTGGAATATGAGGCGCCATTGGCCGATGGTAGCGGCACTGCGAAAGTAAAGATTGTACCTCTGCAGTTCCTGAAGGCCGTGCTGCCTAACCCGCAGGATCTGGGCGAGAACTACGAGGGACAGACCTCTATCGGTTGTCGCATTCGTGGTATCGGCAATGATGGCAAGGAGCACACCTATTATGTATACAACAACTGCAGCCACCGTGCCGCCTATGAGGAGACTGGTATGCAGGGCGTCAGCTACACCACGGGTGTTCCAGCCATGATTGGTGCCATGATGTTCTGCAAAGGTCTGTGGAAGAAGCCTGGCGTACACAATGTCGAGGAGTTCGATCCAGATCCATTCATGGAACAACTGAACAAACAAGGTCTGCCTTGGCATGAGATTCATGACGGCGACCTCGAATTATAATTAGTATTAACTCTTAAATTCTTAAAGCTATGGCAAAGAAAGAAGAATCTACGGAGCAACTGACTCCACAACAGCAGAAGATGAAAGCCCTGCAGGAAGCAATGGCCAAGATTGAAAAAAGCTTCGGCAAAGGTGCTATCATGCGTATGGGCGAAGAAACCATTGAAAATGTGGAAGTGATTCCCACAGGCAGTATCGGACTGAATGCAGCCCTTGGTGTGGGTGGCTATCCTAAAGGACGTATCATTGAGATCTTCGGTCCTGAGTCATCAGGTAAGACCACGTTGGCTATCCATGCCATCGCAGAGTGCCAGAAAGCAGGAGGTGTTGCAGCATTCATCGATGCAGAACATGCTTTCGACCGTTTCTATGCAGCCAATCTGGGCGTAGACATCGACAACCTGTATATCTCACAACCCGATAATGGCGAGCAGGCTCTTGAGATTGCAGACGATCTGATCCGCTCAAGTGCGATTGACATTATCGTCATCGACTCTGTGGCCGCACTGACCCCCAAGAAGGAGATTGAGGGTGACATGGGTGAGTCTGCCGTCGGTCTTCAGGCACGTCTGATGAGTCAAGCTTTGCGAAAGCTGACCTCCACGATTGCAAAGACCAATACCACTTGTATCTTTATCAACCAGTTGCGCGAGAAGATCGGTGTCATGTTTGGCAGCCCTGAGACCACTACTGGTGGTAATGCCCTTAAGTTCTATGCTTCCGTACGTCTGGATATCCGTCCCTGCGGAAAGGTCAAGGATGGCGACGATATCCTTGGCAATCAGGTGAAGGTCAAGGTGGTGAAGAACAAGGTGGCTCCTCCCTTCCGCAAGGCAGAGTTTGAGATTATCTTTGGCGAGGGCATCTCGAAGATTGGCGAGATTGTTGACTTGGGTGTCGAGTATAACATCATCAAGAAGAGCGGTTCCTGGTTCTCCTATGGAGATTCGAAGTTAGGCCAGGGTCGTGATGCCACCAAGGCTCTGTTGAGAGACAATCCTGAGCTCTGTGAAGAACTGGAGGCAAAGATCATGGAGAAACTGAAGAATGCCTAAGCATAAAAATTAATCCCAGCCGTTTGGCTGGGATTAATTTTTTTATTTCGATGCAGACTTGCTACGAGTCTGCTTTTTCTTACTAACTTTCTTGTTTTCAGCAGGAGTGACGTAGCTCTCTACACGACCGTTACGTCCGAAGTTGATAGTGAGAATACCTGAACTACGCTGATATAACCATTTGTATTTACCATCAGACGTATTCTCCTTGCTTGTGGGTTCCTCACCCATAGCCAAGATAACCTCGTCCTCGCTCATACCCACGATGACACGACCCTGCTGGATGGCAGCACGTGCAGCCTGAGTAGTCTCGCGGTCCAGACCCTCACCCAAAGCGAACAAGTAACCAAAGAATTCGTCCTCCTTTGTACGGGCATTCGGATTACCTACGGGATTCGTAAAGGTCACGTCCTTATAGAATACACGACGAGACTCCACCTCTGTCAGTGTCAAAGTGACATAGGGGCTATTAGGCATAGCCAACGTATTGTCAACCTTGAACGACATCATCTTAGGAATCGTCACGTGGCGCTCTTTACCGTCACCCTTTGTAATCATCTCCGTCTTATACTTATTGTGGATAATCTGACCGATATAGGTCTTATAGTCCTTGTTCACCTTCATCACAGCATCCTGAAGCTCAAAGGCACCGTAGAAAGTGTGCTTCAGAGAGTCCATGATAAACTCATCGTCGCGCATACCACTATTGGTCTTCGACATAGCCACCACCTGATAGTACTCATTACCCAGTTCATCCTCAACAATGATCTTCACAGGGAAATGACGGGTACCAACACCAACGGCAGTCACTGTCACCTCTTTATTCATAGGCTGCAGAGTCTCGCGATAGCCATCACCATCGGCCTCTGTATCTACACGATAGACACGGGTCTTGGTAAACAGTTTCTTGCCCAACAGCTGTTCACGGGCGATGTCGACATCACCCAGATAAGCCAGCGTAGGTACACCGAGCTTACCATAGCAGTAATCGTCAAACGAACCACTGGGGATTTCATAATAATACAACTTTCCATTATCCTGACAGAGGAAATTCATCCGCCAATGGCCGTCAGAACTTTCACTCTTGCCTTTGTAGACCATAATCTTGTGACGCAAAGACATGCTGCTGACTTCCTTGCCTGTGCCAGCATCACAGAAAGTCCTCACTACAAGATCATACTTCTCAGGCATCACCATGAACTTCATGCCTTCTTTCCAGTCACAGAGACTGTAATACTTGAAATGCTGACCAACAAAGTCTGTGGCTGTCTCTTCCTCCTCAACTTCAACCTCCTCTGTCAAAAGATTCTCCACTGCGACCTTTTTCGTCGCATTACGAGTCTTTACGATGTAGGAATTCTCCTGAGCCGAGACTGTCATCAACAACATGGCCAGTCCAGCTGTTAAAATCGCTCTTTTCATTCTTCAGGTTTATTTAATTGTACAATTCGAGTGCAAAGATAAATAATTTTTCTGATACTTGTGCCAAAATGTCGTAACAAAAAACAAAAATAGGCAAAAAAAATCGTTTTGGCACGTGCTTTGCTATGATATTCGTGGATTTTTGTCCAAATTAACATGCATATTAACAAATAAAATAATAGAATTATGGGAAAGATTATTGGAATTGACTTAGGAACTACCAACAGCTGTGTTGCCGTATTCGAAGGTAACGAGCCAGTAGTAATTGCCAACAGCGAGGGTAAGCGTACAACACCTTCTGTCGTTGGTTTTGTTGAGAACGGTGAGCGTAAGATCGGTGATCCTGCCAAGCGTCAGGCCATCACCAATCCGAAGAACACCGTGTATTCTATCAAGCGTTTCATGGGTGAGAACTGGCAGCAAACGGAGAAAGAGATCTCTCGCGTACCTTATTCAGTAGTGAATGAGGGCGGTTATCCCCGTGTTGACATCAATGGACGTAAGTACACCCCGCAGGAGATTTCTGCTATGGTGCTGCAGAAGATGAAGAAGACTGCTGAGGACTACCTCGGCCAGGAGGTGACAGATGCTGTCATCACTGTTCCTGCCTACTTCTCCGACTCTCAGCGTCAGGCCACCAAGGAGGCTGGTCAGATTGCAGGCCTCAACGTGAAGCGTATCGTGAATGAGCCTACAGCCGCTGCTCTGGCATACGGTGTGGATAAGGCCAACAAGGACATGAAGATTGCCGTGTTCGACCTCGGTGGTGGTACATTCGATATCTCTATCCTCGAGTTTGGCGGTGGTGTGTTCGAGGTGCTCTCTACCAATGGTGATACCCACTTAGGTGGTGACGACTTCGACCAGGTGATCATCGACTGGCTCGTACAGGAGTTCAAGAACGACGAGGGTGCTAACCTGAAGGACGATCCGATGGCTATGCAGCGTCTGAAGGAAGCTGCCGAGAAGGCCAAGATCGAGCTGTCTTCAAGTACCTCTACTGAGATTAACCTTCCGTACATCATGCCTGTGGCTGGTGTGCCCAAGCACTTGGTGAAGACCCTCACACGTGCTAAGTTCGAGCAGTTGGCTCACGACCTGATCCAGGCTTGTCTGGCTCCCTGTCAGAAGGCCATCGCTGATGCTCACCTGACAACTGCCGATATCGACGAGGTGATTCTCGTAGGTGGCTCCAGCCGTATCCCCGCTGTGCAGACCCTCGTGAAGAACTATTTCGGCAAGGAGCCTTCAAAGGGTGTGAACCCCGACGAGGTGGTGGCCGTAGGTGCAGCTATCCAGGGTGCCATTCTGAACAAGGAAGGTGGTGTAGGCGACATTGTGCTGCTCGACGTGACTCCGCTGACACTGGGTATCGAGACTATGGGTGGTGTGATGACCAAACTGATCGAGGCCAACACAACCATTCCTTGCAAGAAGAGCGAGACCTTCTCAACTGCTGCTGACAATCAGACAGAGGTGACGATCCACGTTCTGCAGGGTGAGCGTCCAATGGCTTCACAGAATAAGTCTATCGGACAGTTCAACCTCACAGGTATCGCCCCTGCCCGTCGTGGTATTCCTCAGATTGAGGTGACCTTCGACATCGACGCCAACGGTATCCTCAAGGTTTCTGCCAAAGATAAGGCCACTGGTAAGGAACAGGCTATCCGCATCGAGGCTTCTTCTGGTCTGTCACAGGACGAGATCAACCGCATGAAGGCCGAGGCTGAGCAGAATGCTGAGAACGATAAGCGTGAGCGCGAGCGTGTAGACAAGCTGAATCAGGCTGACTCGATGATCTTCCAGACTGAGAACCAGCTTCAGGAGCTCGGCGACAAGATCCCTGCTCAGCACAAGCCCGCCATCGAACAGGCTCTGCAGCAGCTGAAGGATGCCCACAAGTCAGGCGACGTAGCCGCTATCGACAGCGCCATCACAGCCCTCAACAATGCTTGGCAGACTGCTTCTCAGCAGATGTACCAGCAGTCTGGCGCAGCCGGCCAGCCTGGCGGTGACACCTATCAAGGTGGTCAGCAAACCCAGCAGGAAGGCCCGAAGGCAGAGGATATCCAGGACGCGGATTTCGAGGAGGTGAAGTAATTCACATTATTATATTAAAAAAAGAGGTGCAGCAGCTGTGTTGCACCTCTTTTTTTGGCTTTTTGAGTCCTAATTGTTATTTTTCCGTAAAAAACTTACGGAATATGAAATAAAATGTGTATATTTGCCGCAGAATTAACAAAGAAAACAATTATGCTAATCAAATTTGCCGTAAAAAACTTCCGAGGCTTTACAGAAAGAATTGAGTGGGACTTGTCCCATCCAAGTAATTACTCGTTTAACACCAACGCTATTAAAGATGGTGCCGTAAAGAACGGTATTATCTATGGTCCTAATGGTTCTGGTAAAACCAACTTCAGCGTTGCCTTATTTGATATTGTTAATCATTTAACTCAGAAATTCAAGAAACCAGAATATTATCAGAATTTCGTTTATGGCGGAGACACGAGTCTGAATGTTGATTTTGAATACACATTCAAATTCAAAAACCAGGAAGTAGAATACCAATATTCTAAGAATGTGTTTGGCGTACTTGTCAAAGAAGCATTAGTGGTTGATGGTGTGGTAGTTTTCAAGCGCACAATGAGTTCTTTGGTACTGGATGAAAAGCAGTTCCCTATCAATAAAGATGCAAAGCGTAATTTGCAGATGAATGCAAATAGCATCTCTATTGTGAATTATCTGCTTACTTCTTATCCTCTTGCAAAGGATCATTATCTGATTCAAATGCGCAATTTCGTTGACTCAATGCTCTGGTTCAGGTGTTTAAAAGTCAATGAGTACATGGGATTTGATAATATGGTCACCATTTTGGATGAATACATTATCAAAAATGATTTGGTGAAAGATTTCTCCGATTTTCTTGAAAATGTCAGTGGTCAAAAGTTCGATTTTGTTCCATCAACGAACACAGACAAGATGTTGTTTTGCAAGATCGGGAACGGGAACATTGCTTTCGACCTTATTGCTTCTACTGGCACTCAGTCCCTAAAACTCCTATATTTCTGGTTGAAGAAGATGGGGCAGGCATCCTTTGTCTTCATTGATGAATTCGATGCATTCTATCACTTCAAATTGGCATTTGAGGTTTGCAAACAACTCTTCAATCTCGATTGTCAAGTGTTTACGTCATCACATAACACCTATCTAATGACGAACGATTTACTGCGTCCAGACTGCAATTTCATTCTGCAGGACAATAAAATCAAACCCCTACAAGCCTGCACAGAAAAAGAGCTGAGATTCGGACACAATATCGAAAAACTATTCCGTGGAGGTGCATTTGAGGTATGATACTATTTATATTTGAAGGCAAGGACGATAAGACTTATTTCGAGTCTATCAAACGACTTTTCTTTCCAGAGAAGTCGGAGACCTTCTTATGCACATATAATAGCAACATCTACTCTCTTTATACCAAGTTGAAAGATCACGACGCACTCAATGGAAAACTGGAAGTAGATACAGTGTCTGTCTTCAAGGAAATCCTGACAGAAAAAGGTGACAACACCTTAAAGGACATCAGAGAAGACGAGGTTTCTGAAATCTACCTTTTCTTCGATTACGATTTTCAAGAGAAATCCAGAACGCTCGAAGAGAACAACAAGCGTTTGAGTGAGATGCTTGAATATTTCACAGACGAGACAGACAATGGCAAATTATACATTAACTATCCGATGGTAGAATCTCTTCGCTATACCAAAGAATTGCCAGATAATGATTATTGGAATTATACGGTGACTCGCCAAAAATGTCAAGAAGTAAATTTCAAGCATCAAGTTCATGGGTTCTCATTCTACAAGTCAAACCTGGAATATCTCGTGCTCACCATCAAGCCTGCAGACGACAAAACTAAGATTCAGAAGAAGGCAGATACAGCCAAGACGAATTGGCTGTACCTTGTCACAATGAACACAAGCAAGGCCAACTATATTTGCAATGACAAGAACGAACTTCCTGAAGAAGTGAAATCACAGAAAGAGATATACGATAATCAGCTTGCCAAGTATGTAGATACAGAAGAATGCCAGGTCGCAATCCTTAATGCGTTCCCAATATTCTTGTTTGACTACTTCGGCAAAAAGTTAGTCAATGACAGAGAAGAAACAGACATAACCAAATAAATATGAACAACAAAGAACCTGGCTATATGGCATACTACGGCAACATTTTAGAAGAGGAGCTTAAAAACAAAGTGGCCCAAGACCTCTTTGAAGGATTCGATACAACACAGATTATCGGACGCATTGATTTTTGCGTATCCATCCCTGCAGACCCACTTGGACTAAATGAAGCGGAGTCCTTGTTATGGGCTGAAGCTAAAAAGGGTACAAGTCACGATATTTACGAGTCCTTCATCCAGTTGATACTCACTCTGGGAAAGGAGCGCCCACAAGACACCATTCTTCCTCCTGCATTTCTTGGTGCTTTTGATGCTGAGAAGATGGCATTTCTGCCTTATAGTAGCATATTGGATGTTCTGCGACAGAATGACTTCAATTGGAATGTTGCCCCAAGTGACCATTCTACAAAAGAGTTCAAACAATTACAAGAGCTCTTGAATGATGCACTTCATCATGGACTTGAAATATATAATTATGAGAAGGATGCAAAAGAACTGGTGTATTTCATAAAGAAAAACTTCACTTTGCGAAGGATAGGAGTGCGCCATATTCGCATCAACAAGAACAACTTTACCCACATTTATCTAAAATGGCTTGAAGCGGTAAAACCAACTATCAATATCAATTGGGCGATTGCAAAACAAGCTGGAATCATTGATGCTGACTTCTATTTGGCAGATATTCTTTCAAAAGAGAATAATACGCTTAGCGAAAAGCTATTTGTACTTTTACAAAACGACCACTATTTATTAGACCGTCGTATCAACGATTTTGGATTAGAAGATTTTACAAAAGCCCAATTTACGGACAATCAACAAGCGCATACCCAGTTCTGGAATCGCTATGCCCGTCCCCCGCGCCGTGAATATTGGAATGATATCGTTAATCGTCGAGACCTACTTGTCCCCCAAGATGTCCGTGAGCGTAAAGGAAGTTTCTTCACACCAGCACGATGGGTAGAACTCTCACAACAGTATATAGCTGCAGAACTTGGTGAGAACTGGCAAGAAGAGTATTATGTATGGGATTGTTGTGCAGGAACAGGAAACCTATTGGCAGGACTTACAAACAAGTACAATATATACGCCTCAACAATTGACAAGGCTGACGTTCAGGCTATGCTTCAGCGCATTGACACCATGAATGCAGCTGCAAGAGATAAAGATAATGGTGGTGCGAACTTGTTGGAAAATCATGTGTTTCAATTTGATTTCCTCAATGATCCACTTTTAGACGAGATAGATAAAAATGGAAATGTCACTCATAAGTCTAAGCTGCCAAGATCTTTACAAGAGATAATATCCGACCCAGAGAAACGGAAGAAACTTGTTATTTATATCAATCCGCCATATGCAGAAGCAAGTAACGCCAGAACTGTTACAGGAAGTGGACAAAACAGGGCTGGGCTTTCTAAGTCTGTCATACAAGAACGATATAAGAACCGATTAGGAAGAGCAGGGAATGAACTGTTTGCACAATTCTTTGCACGAATTGTAGATGAACTCCCTTCAGCGGTGCTTGCACAATTTTCAACTTTGAAAATTGTGCAAGCACCCAACTTCCGCGAGTTCCGGAAAACATTCCGGGCGAAGCCCGGTCGATTTTTCTTGGTTCCAGCCAATACCTTCGATAATGTCAAAGGCGACTTCCCCATTGGATTCCAGATATGGCATACAGGAACAGAAGAATTCTTCCAACAAGCAGAGGCTGATGTTTATAATTCAGAAGGAGTCTTTCTCGAAAAGAAAAATCTATATTCCCATGATGGTGGACGCTTTATTATTGAATGGCTTCGCCAATATTACGACAAAGTAAACGAACATTTGGCATATCATCGCTATTCTGGCACAGATTTTCAACATAGCAAAGATGTGTATATTACCCTAAGCCCTTATAAAGCAGACATTGAACAAGTAAAAGGAAACTGGATTACTAAAAACAATGTCATCCCTATGGTCATTTTCTTTACCGTCCGTCATTGTATTGATGCTACATGGTTGAATGATCGCGACCAATTCCTCTATCCCAACAATGACTGGCAGGCAGATACTGAGTTCCAGGTAAATTGTCTCATCTATACCCTCTTCCACGGGCAAAACCGCATTAGTAGTGAACATGGAACAAACCATTGGATTCCCTTCACAGAAGAAGAGGTTGATGCAAAGGAGAAATTCGAAAGCCATTTTATAAGCGACTTTATACATGGACAAATCAAAAAAACAATCCGAACAGAAGCAGAACAAAAGGAATACGAAAAAGATAGTAAGAACTATCATGTAGCAGACGCTTTTGCAGAGCCAACAACGACAACAAATCTTCTAGATGGCACTACACCGTTAGTCCTTTCTGATCAAGCAAAGGCCGTCATGGATGCAGGCAGAGAACTTTGGCGCTACTATCATCAGCAACCTATCGCTAAAGAAAAACCAAATGCATCATTCTATGACATCCGACTCTATTTCCAAGGAACCAAAACCACAAAGAGTGGCAAGCAGCAAATGAACACAGAGAGTGATGACCCAACATACACAACCCTCATTGCTGACCTCCGCCAAAAACAAAAAGAACTGGCAAAACAGATTGAGCCAAAGGTTTACGAATATGGCTTCTTGAAAAAATGAGAATGTAAACAGTGAAGTAAATTGCTGATTTCCAACATATTAATCGGTGCTCAATTATTATACAATTGTGCACCGATTTCTTTTTTACATCTTTAACACAAATACTATGTAACAATTCCGTGATTATCCTACTATAAGAGTAAAAGATGTATAATTTTAATACGATTTATAGTATGGCAGACAAAATCAGAAAGGGTAGCGACCTCTATCAAGAGGCATTAATTTGGATGGGTTATCGTTACGCTATTGGACTCACAGAGGGGATCCGTATGCAAGCAGACCAAGGAATTGAACAGTATAAACTATTCAGAGAAATTGAGTATGACACTCCTGAATTTCATGCTCTGGCGTCAGAGATATCAGAATATCTAAAACGAAAGAAGATCAAAGATGTCATCGACCTCCGCAACAGACTGCAGGAAAGTGATTTGATCTGGTATTCAACTCACTACGGTATCCATAGGCATAGTACTGCTGCTACTCATTGTCATGATATTGTTCAATATAGCCAAAATGTCTTGTCGCCGCAAAGGAAAGAGTTTATGGCTCATGACATTCGTCGCGAACTATCACAAATCCTTCATGTTGGTTTGAATTTTGAGATTCCTTATGGACTACAAGACGAACATGATCCCATTGACTATCTAATGAAGTTTCTTCAGCAGAACCAGATTTTCACAAATGAGCAGCTAAAAGAATATAAAGAGATTGAAGTCATCAAACAATCAGACGGAACAATCACTTTCTATTCAGAAAAGGCAACTGATAAGAATATGTATCATATGGATGTGTTCTCATTGAGTTTCTATGATTATTTTGGTTGGACAGACCTTGCATCGTATTTCGATACGAAATCACACAAACGTTGTAAAACCAGTTATAAGGGGGAAGAAAAGATAATAGAATACTTTGACTCATGGACACCTGACAATTACTCTGAAACAAAATTGTCGTTCCACAAAGTCAAACGACCTATAGACAGCTATGAGAAGAGGCCTTATAGTTGTACTTACATTGTAGATGAGTACATTGTTGAAGACAACATATAATAACTATGGAGATAAAGAAACATGACACTTTCTTCCAATGGAGGAAGGACCGCAAATTAGCGCCAATCTTACTTGAAGTTCGTGATATTATTGAGAATAGAGAGGGCTATCGTGGAATATACAAAGTGCGATGGCATATATTAGAAACGGACAAAATATATCCTTCTACATTCCTGATGGCAGTAGACAATAACGGGGTATTTTACGAATTCGTGCCTATACCCCACAAGGTGTATTGTCAGGCAATGAAGATTCTAAAAGAAACTTCAAATTACAAGAATGCAAGAAGACGGATTCTTTATCTGATAAAGAAAGAAATTACATTATGAGTACAAATTACTATCTTAAACGCATTCCTACCAAAGAGGAAATTGCACAATGCCACCAGTTATTAGACGAGCGGAAGATTGATACTGATGATCTTTATGGTGAAGATTATGGAACGCCTTGTCTGCAAAGTGTTTTGGCAGAAATGACAGAAAATGTTCATCTGGGGAAATATAGCGGAGGATGGCGTTTCCTTTTCCGTACAAACACAAATCTTTATGGAAAAACCATTCAATCTTGTATGGACTATCTCGCCCGCTGTTTAGAAAGTGGGCGATGGAGAATCTGTGATGAATATGGTAAAACCATAACGTTAAATGATTTCAAGAAACTAATTGAAGACTCTCTTGACGGTATCACCATTATCAATTATTACAAAAAGCATCCTGAAGAAAGAAGTTGGTCGATGTATGGCCCCCAACAAGAAATCGCTGAAGACGGCTCACGATGGTGGGATGCAGATTTTTGTTGATATGTATATACAAATAAAAACAGAGACATTATGATTCTAAGAATGGTAAGAGGCTGTATCTGCGACTCACTCAGCGTAGACGGCAAAGAAGAGATTGATTTAACGGATGAAGAGCGTCAAGAAGTTTTGAAGAAGATCTTTGAGCATTTAAAACCACAAGACCTAAACAATATACTTCAAGACTTAATAGAAATGTTTGGAGAATATGAATGTGATGACGAACCTTGCGAAACATGTGGAGATTATGTTGAGACATACGCATGGGAAATATAGTTAAGCATGGCCAAGATAATAGCAAAAATTGTCAAAAGACATGATAATTGATACATAAAGGCGAATCATAAGCAAAGTCAGTATTAAAACAGATTTACATGCCATATTTGCAGGAAAACTACAAAATTCGAGGTTAAAACGAATAGTAAGGCTCGTCTGACTGAGAAATAAAACTGGCAGAAAGATCGACAATGTCAAATTTTCTACCCGTTTTTTAGAATTCAAAAATATCCATTATGCCTTTGTGCTATTTTTTCTATAAAACTTTATTTCTCTGAATCGCAGCTGTAGTTCCTTTATGCAATCTATCAGCATGTCGTAGGGGAGTGAGTCACCATATATGAAGTTCTGTTGCATACTGGTATAGTCACGTCACAGAAAGGACAGACAAAATGAGTACAAATCTGAATTTAACTGCAATTTTTGCCAGTGAATGGCAAATATAATATATCATTTTTTCAAATTTACTGACATCCGACATCGACCTTAAAGTAAATGCTTTATTTTCAATATGATATCAATTGATATCTGTTTCATATACTGACATAAAACCGACATAATACTGACATACTACCGACATAAATTACTTGTTTTACCTTCACATTGTTGCCAATAGCATCTTGCAAGGGAGCTGACTGATTCGATACTTGGCTCTTGCACAATTTCAGGTTAATACTTGCTGTTGAATTCTCTAGAGAATTCAGCCAATAACCCTAGGTTCCGCAATCGAAAGGGTTAACCTAAGCGTTCA